>Ga0210384_10000687_pt1 | contig 50526 bp, 49 predicted proteins | sample IncBWH2MmetaG_FD_160574 | JGI IMG/M metagenome (GOLD analysis project Ga0210384, IMG submission 160574) | Forest soil microbial communities from Barre Woods Harvard Forest LTER site, Petersham, Massachusetts, United States - Inc-BW-H-2-M | ecosystem: Environmental > Terrestrial > Soil >... | reverse complement strand
ACGTTGCATTTGTCCGGATATTGTTGCGATCTGCCCACAAACAACGCGGCGCAAGAGATCGCGGCAAATCGTGGGATATGCCTGCCGGGGTATTGCGGAGCAGGTCACTCGGCCGCCCCGCCCTCGCCCGGCGCCTCGTCGCCGAACGCGGTGCGGAAGGTGCCGCACCGCAACCCCTTGTCGGTGACGGCTCGCACCAGCGCCGCCTCGTCGCCGTGGGTGACGATCACGCGGCCGCAGCGGGCCGCGTCGACCGCGGCGAGCAGCCCCGGCCAGTCGGCGTGGTCGCTCAGGACGAAGCCGCGATCCAGCCCCGCCCGATGGCGCGCGCCGTGCTGCTGCATCCAGCCGCTGGCGAACGATTCGCGCACCCGCACCGAGCGCTGCCAGCGCCAGGGCGCGCTTGCGCCGGGCGGCGCCACGACCAGGGCGCCGCGCAGCGCCCGCGGGTCGTCCAGGTCGCCCCAGGGCCGCGTGGCCGGCAGCCGCACGCCTTCGGCCCGGTGCGCGGCGTTGATCGCCTCGGCCGCCGGGTGCACGTAGATCGGGCCGAGGTCGGCGGCGATGCCGGCCAGCACGTGCTGGGTCTTGCCCAGGCTGTAGGCGCCCACCAGGCTGGCCTCGCCGGCCGCGGCGTTGGCCTGCCACCAGCCGTTCATGTCGTCGAACACGTCGGCGTGGCGCGGCCAGCGGTAGAGGGGCAGGCCGAAGGTGGCCTCGGTGACGAAGCAGTCGCAGCGCACCGGCTCGAAGGGCTCGCAGGTGGGGTTGGCGTCGCCCAGCGTCGAGACGCAGTAGTCGCCGGCGAGCACCCACACCTGGCCGTCGACCTCGATGCGCACCTGCGCCGAGCCCAGGATGTGGCCGGCCGGATGCAGGCTCACGCGCGCCGCGCCCAAGGTGACGGTCTCGCCCCAGTCGAGGCCGGTGACGTCGATCCGGCCCAGCCGCGCGCGCAGCACGCCCACGCCGCGCCGGGCGGCGAGGTAATGGCGATGGCCGGTGCGGGCGTGGTCGGCGTGGGCGTGGGTGATCACTGCGCGCTCCACCTGGCGCCAGGGGTCGACGTAGAAGTCGCCGGCGGGGCAATAGAGGCCCTGCGGGCGGCGGACGACGAGGTCAGCCGCCAATTCCGCCTCGCGCGAGCCGCCCGGTGCGGCGCGCCAGCAACGCTCCGCGCAACCACGTCACGCGAATGCGCGCGCCGTCACATGCGCGCCCGACCCGCATGGAATACTGGCCCGCATGGAGCCGCTCCCCACCCCCGCGCCGCGATCCGCCGGCCTGCCGCTGGACGAACTCACCGCGCTGGCGCTCGGCGCCGACCCGCAGCGCACGTCGCTGCCCCAGCTCTACCTGGGCCTGAAGGGCCGCATCCCGCGGCGCACGTTCTGGCTGCACGGCGTGCTGTCGCTGTTCCTGATGATGGTGTTCGTCAACGCCCTGCTCGACATCGCGCGGGTGGACGACGACGTCGCCGGCAAGCTCGTCAACCTCGTGTTCGCCTGGCCCTGCATCGCGGTCTCGGCCAAGCGCCTGCACGACTTCAACTTCTCGGGGTGGTGGCTGCTCGTCAACCTCACGGGCATCGGCCTGCTGGTGATGCTGGTCGTCGGCCTGCTGCCCGGCACCCGCGGCCCGAACCGCTTCGGCGTCGACCCGCGCGAGGCGCTGGCGCGCGCGCGGATCAGTAGCGTCCATTGATGCCGGCCATGCGCAGGAACCAGTGCGCCACCATCGCGACGAAGGTGCGGCGCACCACGGCCAGCCAGCCCTTGGCGTAGGGCGGCGCCATCACCGGGCGGGAGGCGGCCATCGCGATCTCCAGCTCCTCGGCCGCGCGCGCCGCGAACGGCGCGTCGCACACCACCACGTTGGCCTCCAGGTTCAGCAGCAGCGACAGCGGGTCGATGTTGGAGCTGCCCAGCGTGGCCCAGTCGTCGTCGACCACGGCCATCTTCGCGTGCAGGTAGGCGGGCGTGTACTCGAAGATCTGCACGCCCTTGGCCAGCAGCTCGTCGTAGAGCACCCGCGCGGCCATGCCGGCGATGCGGTAGTCGATCTTGCCCTGCAGCAGCAGGCGCACCTTCACGCCGCGCTCGGCCGCGTTGGCGAGCTCGACGCGGAAGCGCCGGTCGGGATAGAAGTACGGCGTCACCAGGTCGATGCGGTGGCGCGCGTGCTGGATCGCGTCCATGTAGACGCGCTCGATGGAGCGGCGCTGGCGCAGGTTGTCGCGCACCACGAAGGCCAGGCTCACCGGCGGCTGCGTCGCGCCCGGGTTGGCGCGCTTCGGCCGCACGATGCGCAGCCGCGTGGCCAGGCGGCGGGCGCGGGCCATCGGCGCGGCGCTGCGCACCAGGCTCGCGAGCTCGTCGCGCCACACGCGGCCCAGCGTCGCGCGGGTCCAGATCGCCTGAACCGACTGCTCCACCTCGGCCACCGCGCTGCCGCGCAGGCAAACCGCGAAGTCCAGGCGCGGGGCATCGCTCCAGCCGTGGTGCAGGTCGTTGCGGTCGGCGATCAGGTTGATGCCGCCGACGAAGCCCACCTCGCCGTCGATCACGCACAGCTTCTGGTGCAGCCGGCGCGCCTGGCCCGGCTGGAAGTAGCTCCACCAGCGATCGATGGGGCGGAACACGGCCAGCTGGACGCCCGCGGGCGCCATCCACTCGCGCAGCGCGACCAGCGTGGCCTTGGAGCCGAAGCCGTCCACCACCACGCGCACCTGCACGCCGCGCCGCGCCGCCTCGGCCAGCAGCAGTGCCAGCGTCTGGGCGACGGCGTCGTCGTGGAAGATGTAGGTGGCCAGCCAGATGGTGCGGCGCGCCTGCGCGATGGCCGTGCCCATCGCCGGGAACAGGGCGTCGCCGCCGCGCAGCAGGTCGACGACGTGGCCGCCCTCGAACTTCGGCTTGACGCCCAGGCTCCAGGGCGCGCGCGCGCTGGCTCGTTCACATCGCTTGGCGTGGATCGCGGATCTCCCCTTGATGATGTCGGCCGACGTGGCCGACGGCGGCGCGAACGCGCCAGCCGTCAATTTAGCTCAAGCTCGGCGACGTACGGCAGGTGGTCGGACATCCGCGCCCAGCCGCCGCCGCGCGGCACCATCGTGCCCTCGCAGCGGAAGCCGCGCATGTAGATGCGATCCAGCGAGAAGACCGGCAGGCGCGACGGGAAGGTGGGCCGCTTGGGCAGGCGCCTGTCGGCCGACAGCGCGCGCGTGAGGCCGGCCGCGGCCATCGGGCCGTCCAGGCGCTCGCCCCAGTCGTTGAAGTCGCCCGCCACGAGCACGGGCTCGTCGTGCGGCAGTTCGCTGGCGATGTACTGCGCCAGCCGCTGCGCCTGGCGCAGTCGGCTGGAATGCACCAGCCCGAAATGCGCGACGATGGCGTGCACCGTGGTGCCGTTCCAGTCCACCGGCACGTACAGCAGCCCGCGCTGCTCGAAGCGGTGGTCGGACACGTCGTGGTGGCCCGCGTCGCCCAGCGGCCAGCGCGAGAGCAGCGCGTTGCCGTGCTCGCCGTGCCTGGTGAAGGCATTGGAGCGGTAGGCCGAGTTGTAGCCCTCGGGCGCGAGGAACTCGGCCTGGCCCTGTTCCGGCCAGCCCAGGATGGTCTGGTCGAAGCGCGCGGCGTCGCGCGAATGGTGCAGCCTCACCTCCTGCAGGAACACGAGGTCGGCGTCGAGCGCCTCGACGCCCAGCACCAGGTTGTGGATCTCCAGCCGCTTGGCCGCGCCCATGCCACGCACGCCCTTGTGGATGTTGTACGTGGCCACGCGCAGCCGCGTCGTCGCGGTGGCGGTCTGGGGAGGCAGGACGGTGAATTCCGACGTCAGGTTCATCACGGCAGCGGGTGCACGCGGCAAGGCGCACCGAAGAGGTGGAGGATGGTCGCGAAACCCGCTCGCGGGGGCGTTCCACTGGCAATACTCATGCCGGGGCATCATGCCACCGGCCCCGCCGCTACGCCATGCGCGGGGTCAAGCCGCGCCGGCGAGCCAGCGCGGCAGGTGCAGGATGGCCTCGGCGTTGGACGGCGAGAAGCAGGCGTCCGCCGCCTCGCGCCATGGCAGCCACCGGTACGCCACGTGCTCGCGCGGCGCCAGCACCACCGGCGTGCCCGCGGGCACCTCCAGCGCGAACACGTGCTCGGTGTTGTGCGTGACGCCAGGCGCGTAGCGCGCGCGCCAGCGGGGGTAGATCTCGTAGACGTTGGCGAGCCCGCAGTCGCGCAGCCTGGCGGCGTCCACGACGATCCCGGTCTCCTCGGCCACCTCGCGCACGCAGGTGTCGGCGAGCGGCTCTTCCAGCGAGTCCTTCGATCCCGTGACACTCTGCCAGTAGCCCGGCGCGTCGGCGCGCTCGATCAGCAGCACGTCGAGCCGCGGGGTGTGGATGACGACGAGGACGGACTCGGGGATCTTGGGCGGGCGCGCGGAGGTCTCGGAACTCATGGCCCGATGCTAGCGCGTCGAGCGGCCGCGCAACCCGAACCAGACCGCCACGACGCACGGCACGCCCAGCCCGATCCACGTCAGCCAGTCCCAGGCGCCGTCGCCCAGCAGCCCGCCGACCAGGCCCGCGCCGCTGAGGATGGCCAGCACCAGCGGCCAGCCCCACAGCGACCAGAACGCGTGGCGCGTCATCGCGCCGCGCTCCGCAGGTCGGAGGCGAGCACCCGGCGAACCGGGCCGCGCTTCCCGAGCCAGAGGTACAGGCCGCTGCCCAGGACGATGAGGGTGAGCACGTCCAGCAGCGCCCACAGCCATTGCATGGGCACGCCGCCGTAGTCGCCGAAGTGCAGGGGCTGCGACAGCAGCAAGGCATCCATGTACCAGGGCGCGGGCCGGCTGGCGGAGACCTCGCCGGTGATCGCGTCCACCAGCACGGGCTTGACCAGCCGCCCGGTGAGCGCCGTGCGTCCGCGCAGGAACACGCCGTAGTGGTGCTCGCTGCTGAACGCCGTGCCGGGGAACGCGATGAACGCGATCTTCATCGCCGGCTCGCGCGCGCGGGCGTTCGCGAACGCCTTCTCCAGCGAGCCCGACTGCGTCACCGGCGGCATGCCGCGGTAGTGCGACAGCAGCCGCGCCACCTGGTCGTCGCGCCAGTGCTCGATGACGAGGTCGGCCCAGGTGTTGACGATGCCGGTGGCACCGACCACCAGCGCCCAGGTGAGCGTGACGATGCCCAGCAGGTTGTGCAGGTCCAGCCACTTCGCGCGCGCCGAGCGCTCGCGCCGCACCTCGCCGAAGCGCAGCTTGCGCATGAACGGCGCGTAGAGCACCACGCCCGAGACGATGGCCGCGAGCATCAGCAGGCCCATGAAGCCGAGGAACAGCTTGCCCCACGGCCCGAGGAACAGGTCCACGTGGATCGTGTGGACGACGAACATCAGCCCGCGATCGAGCTTGGGCTCGGCCAGCGGCGCGCCGGTGCGCGCGTCGACGGCCACCTGCTTCAGGCCGGTGGCGGACCCGGGCGTGTCGCCCATCGTCACGTACCAGATCGTGTCGTCGTCGAGCTCCTGCGACACGTACATGCCCACCTTGGACGGGAAGCGCGTCTTCGCCGCCGCCATCACCTGGTCCAGCGTGACGCGGGGCGCGCCGCCGGGCAGCGGCGGCGACACCACCTCGGTGCCCAGCCACTGCCCGATCTGGTGGTGGAAGACGAGCGGCAGGCCGGTGAGGCACAGCACCAGCAGGAACACCGTGCTGGCGAGGCTGCTCCACTTGTGCAGCCAGGACCAGGCCCGCAGCGCGCGAGGCGTCATTCGGCGCTCAGTACGAGAACGTGCCCGAGATCGACACGGTGCGCGGCGCGCCCACGGTCAGGTAGCCCGCGCCCGGGTAGCCGCCCGCGGAGGCCCAGTAGTTGCGGTTGGTGACGTTGGCCACGCCGGCGCGCAGCGTGACCTCGTGCGACTGCACGTCGAGCACGTAGCGGGCGCCCACGTCGAAGCGGTTCCACGAGGGCACGACCTGCGTGTTGGCCGCATCGGCGTACTGCTTGCCGGTGTGCACGCCGCGCACGTTCAGCGCCAGGCCTTCCACCGACGGCACGTCGAAGTCGAAGCCGAGGTTGAACTGCGAGCGCGGCGAGCCGATGGCGTCCCTGCCGGACAGCCTGGCGTCGAGGAAGCTCGCGCCGCCCAGCACGCGCACGCCCGGCAGCGCCTCGCCGTAGACCGAGAGCTCGGCGCCGCGGTTGCGCTGCGTGCTGAGCAGCTCGAAGGTGCTGGTGGCGGTGTCGACGCCGTAGGTGGGCTTGCGCGACTGGAACACGCTCACCGTGCCGCCGTACGTGCCGGTGTCGACCTTCACGCCGATCTCGCCCTGGCGGGTCTGGTAGGGCTTGAAGGACTGGTTGGCGTTGACGACGGGCTTGCTCTCGCCCGCGCCGAAGTCGTACCAGGTCGATGGCGCGACGTCGCCGGCCTGCAGGCCCTCGACGTAGGTGGCGTACAGCGACACCTGCTTGCTGGCGCGGAACACGAGGCCGGCGATCGGCGTGACGCGCGCATCCTTGCTGGCCGGCGTGAGGAGGCTGCCGTCGCCGTAGTTGAACGACGTGCTCTCGATCTGCTGGCGGCGCGCGCCGACGGTCAGCAGCACGCTGCCGTCCAGGAAGTTCAGCGTGTCGGCCAGCGCCTCGCTGCTGGTGACCAGGCGCTGCGTGGTGAGCGGGTTCGACAAGGTGCCGCCGACCAGGAAGTTCTCGGCGGGCATCGCCACGAACTGCGTGGCGTAGAGCGTGCCGGCCGACACGGGGGCGAGGTAGTCGGAGAACGCGTAGGCATTCTTCGAGACCGACTGGTAGGCGCCGTAGGAGGCGACGACGGTGTGCCTGACCGGGCCGGTGGCGAACGAGCCGCGCAGGCCCACCTCGCCGGTCCTGATGCTGTCCTTGCGCGAGTTCGCCGAGGCGTAGAGCGTCTGCGCGCCGGTGGCGCCCGCCACCGAAAGGTTCTCGAGCTGGTTGTCCTCGTGGCCCTCGCGGAAGCCCCCGGCCGCCCAGGCGGTGACGCCGGCGGCCAGGTCGACCTCGGCGCGCAGCGTGCCGAAGGTGTCGCGCTCGTGCGAGTAGGTCCAGGGCTGGGCGATCTGCTTGTCCGCCCTCGGGGCGGTCGGGATAGCGCCGGAGACCGTGATGTTGGGCGTCGCGCCCTTGATCAGGTTGTCCTGCGAGCCGATGTCGGCCGACGCGCGCACGTTGCCGACGTGGAAGTCGGCGCCCAGCAGAGCGGCGTCGAGCTTGTCGCGTTCGCCCTTGACCGACGCGTCGCCTTCGCTGTGCACGATGTTCGCGCGCAGGCCCAGCTCCTTGTGCGCGCCGAAGCGGCGGCCGATGTCGACGGCCTCCGAAAGCACGCCGCCATCGACGCCCACGGTGACCTCGGCCTGCGGCGCGTTGGCCGCGCGCTTGGGCATCACGTTGATCGCGCCGCCCAGGCCGCTGCCGCCGGGCGCCGCGCCGTTGAGGAACGCGCTGGCGCCGCGCAGCACCTCCACGCGCTCGACCAGTTGCGCGGCCAGGTACTGCCGCGGCAGCAGGCCGTACAGGCCGTTGTAGGCGATGTCGTCGGAGTAGACGACCAGGCCGCGCACCATGTAGGCCTGCTGGAAGTTGCCGAAGCCGCGCGTCACGCGCACGCCCGGGTCGTTCTGCAGCACGTCGGCCAGGCTGGCCGCCTGGTAGTCCTGGATCACCTTGGCGGTGTAGTTGGTGATGTTGAACGGCGTCTCCATCACGTCCTGGCTGCCCAGAAGACCCACGCGACCGCCGCGGGCCACCTGGCCGCCGGCGTACGGCGCCTTCAGGCCGCCGGCAGAGGCGTCGGCGCTGATGACCACTTCCTGGACTTCGGGGACGCCGGCGGCCGCCTGGGCGTGCGCCTGGGCGGCGGCGAGCAGGAGGACGGCAACGGACAGCGTGCTGCGGCGGAAGACGGCGTGATGCATGGAGGCCCCGGATTTGTCATCGCTGCGGATGCGATTGATTCTCATTTGCTATTGTACGCAGCCGAGCAATGACCCTGCGTCGCGTCGCCACAAATCCGCCGCCGGACGGGCGCCGGGCGCCCCGCTCTCCCGACCTGCGAAAATGGCGGATTCACCGCTCCCCTGTCCCATGAATCCTCAAGTCGAAGCCATCCAGGCCAAGTTGCGTCAGATCGACGATTTCCAGAGCAAGGGGCTGCTGCGCGCCGAAGAAGCCGAGCCGCAACGCGCGGCGCTGATGAAGAAGCTGATGGAGCTGCTCGTGCCCGACACGCCGGCGCCCGGGCTGCCGCTGCGGGTGCGCGTGTGGGGCGCCGTGGCGATGCTGGCGCTGGTCGGCGGGTTCACGGCCTACCTGATCTCGGGCCACGCGGGCCTGCGGGCGCGCAGCGAGCAGATCCTGGCGCAGGGCAAGATCGCGGCGGCGCAGGATGCGCAGAGCCGCAAGGAACGCCTGGAGCGCATCCGGCGCGGCGAATCGCTCGCGCCCGATGCCTATGGACGCTTCCAGTCCGCGTCCGGCGCGGCGCCGGCTTCCGCTGCAACGAGTGGTTCGGCCTCGGCGCCGGCCACCCGGACCGGCGCCAGCGCGGCCGCCGAGGCCATCGCGCCGCTGCTGTCGGGCCGGGTGACGCTGGATCCGAAGCTGGCGCGCCTGGTGGCCTCCGACGACACCGTCTTCGTCACCGTGCGCACGCCGGACGACCCGACCGGCCTGCCGCTGGCGCAGATCCGCGTGGAGGTCAGCAACCTGCCGTTCGACTTCGACGTGGGCACGCGCGAGATGATCGGCTCGCCCGACCGCTTCCTGCACGCCGACAAGGTGATCGTGACGGCGCTGGTCTCGAAGAGCGGCCGCGGCCGCGCCAAGCCGGGCGACCTCACGGGCACCTCGGCGGTGGTGGCGCCGTGGTCCAACAACGTGCGCTTCGTGATCGACACCGTGGTGCGCTGAGGGGCGCGCCCAAGGAATTCCGCTCACGATCGGGGTCAGGCATTGCCTCCCTCCGCGATCAATGCCCTCGCAGTCGAGAGCAGCGTGGCGCGGAGCGAGGAGACGCCAGACCCCTGGTCTCAACCGGCGTTGGCCGCCGCCCCGGCGTTGCGCAGGCGGATGTGCAGCTCGCGCAGCTGCTTCTCGTCGACCACGCTGGGCGCGCCCGTGAGCAGGTCCTGCGCGCGCTGCGTCTTCGGGAACGCGATCACGTCGCGGATCGACTCGGCGCCCGTCATCATCGTGACGATGCGGTCGAGGCCGAAGGCCAGGCCGCCGTGCGGGGGCGCGCCGTACTGCAGCGCGTCCAGCAGGAAGCCGAACTTGGACTGAGCGTCCTCGCGGTTGATGTTCAGTGCCGAGAACACCTTGCTCTGCACGTCGGCGCGATGGATACGCACCGAGCCGCCGCCCAGTTCCCAGCCGTTGAGCACCATGTCGTAGGCCTTGGCGATGCACGCGCCCGGATCGGTGTCCATCAGGTCTTCATGGCCGTCCTTGGGCGCGGTGAACGGATGGTGCACGGCGTTCCAGCGGCCCTCCTCGTCGTCGCGCTCGAACATCGGGAAATCGACCACCCACAGCGGCGCCCACTTGTCCTCGAACAGGCCGTTGGCCTTGCCAAAGTCGGAGTGGCCCACCTTCAGGCGCAGCGCGCCCATGGCGTCGTTGACGATCTTGGCCTTGTCGGCGCCGAAGAACAGCAGGTCGCCGTTGGCCGCGCCGGTGCGTGCCAGGATCTCGGCGATCGCCTTGTCGTGCAGGTTCTTCACGATGGGCGACTGCAGGCCTTCGCGGCCCTTGGTCACGTCGTTGACCTTGATCCACGCCAGGCCCTTGGCGCCGTAGATCTTCACGACCTCGGTGTAGGCGTCGATCTCGCCGCGGCTGATCTCGGCGCCGCCCTTGACGCGCAGCGCCACGACGCGGCCGCCGGCCATGGTCGCGGCCGAAGAGAACACCTTGAAGTCGACATCGCCCATCACGTCGGTGAGCTCGGTGAACTCCATGTTGATGCGCAGGTCGGGCTTGTCGGAGCCGTATAGGCGCATCGCGTCGCCGTAGGTCATCACCGGGTACTGGCCCAGGTCGACGCCGATGGCGTTCCTGAACACCGAGCGGATCATGCCCTCGAACATGTCGCGGATCTCGTTCTCCGTGAGGAACGAGGTCTCGATGTCGATCTGCGTGAACTCGGGCTGGCGGTCGGCGCGCAGGTCTTCGTCGCGGAAGCACTTGGTGATCTGGTAGTAGCGGTCGAAGCCGGCCACCATCAGCAACTGCTTGAACAGCTGCGGCGACTGCGGCAGCGCGAAGAAGTGGCCGTCGTGCACGCGGCTGGGCACGAGGTAGTCGCGCGCGCCTTCCGGCGTGCTCTTGCCCAGCATCGGGGTCTCGATGTCGACGAAGCCGTTCTTGTCGAGGAACTGGCGCACCTCCATCGCCACGCGGTAGCGCAGCATCAGGTTCTTCTGCATCTGCGGCCGGCGCAGGTCCAGCACGCGGTGCGTGAGGCGCGTCGTTTCCGACAGGTTCTCGTCGTCGAGCTGGAACGGCGGCGTGACGCTGGGGTTGAGCACCTCCAGCTCGCTGCAGAACACCTCGATGGCGCCGCTGGGCATGTTGGCGTTGACGGCCTCGGGCGCGCGGGCGCGTACGACGCCGACGACCTTGAGGCAGAACTCGTTGCGCACGCTCTCGGCAACCTTGAAGCTCTCGGCGAGATCCTGGTCGCAGACGATCTGCACGATGCCTTCGCGATCGCGCAGGTCGATGAAGATCAGCTTGCCGTGGTCGCGGCGACGATGGGCCCAGCCCATGAGGGTGACGGTCTGGCCGGTCAGCTTGTCGTCGACGAGGCCGCAGTAGGTGGTTCGCATGGGGGTACTCCGTTTGTCGGTACGGTTTGTTCGGATGCCGGGCACGCCTCGTGGCGGCGTGCGGGCTTGATCTGGTATGTGGCAGGCCGGAGGTGGGGGATCACCCTCAGGACTGAACGCCGATGACCTGGTGGCGTTCAGCCCACCCGATTGGGGTCGGCCCCCTCCGGCGGGACGAGGATCCCGGCCGGGGGCGACACGACGCCCATGGAGATGATGTACTTCAACGCCTCGTCGACGCTCATGCGCAGCGGCCTGCAGGCCTCGCGCGGCATCATCAGGAAGAAGCCCGACGTCGGGTTCGGCGTGGTGGGCACGTAGAGGCTCAGGTGCTCGCCCGGCAGCTGCGCCGCGACCTCGCCCGTGGGCTTGCCGGTGACGAAGGCGATCGTCCAGCTGCCTTCGCGCGGGTACTGCACCATCACGGCCTCGCGGAACGCGTTGCCGTTGGTGGAGAACAGGGTGTCGGAGACCTGCTTGACCGACACGTAGATCGACTTGACGATGGGGATGTGCGACAGCAGGTTGTTCCACTGCTTGAGCCACCACGCGCCCACCATGTTGGTGACCAGCATGCCGGTGATCAGCAGCAGCAGCACCAGCAGGATGACGCCCAGGCCCGGCACGCTCATCAGCAGGTCGACGAGGTTCTGCGAGCCGTCGGCGTGCTCGGAGCCATGGAACAGGCGCTGCAGGCCCACCAGGACGCCATGGAACATGCCGTCCATCAGGTTGATGGCCCACATGAGCACGCCCACCGTGATCGCGAGCGGCAGCCAGACCAGCAAACCGGCGAACAGGTATTTTCTCAAGAAGGGCTCCCGCCGCGCGCGAACGCGGCCGTGGTGGCGTGCATGGGGCGGCGGGCGATCAGTGGCAGGCGCAGCTGCCGCCGCCGTGTGAGGCGGACGACGCCGACGAACCGCTGTCGGACGACGGCGCGGGCGCCGGGGCGGGTGCGGACGGCGTGGCGCTGCCGCCGGCGTCGCCGGAGGTGGCCGACGCGGGTGCCGCGGCGGGCGCACTGCCGCCCTTGAAATCGGTGGCGTACCAGCCGGAGCCCTTGAGCTGGAATCCGGCGGCGGTCACCTGCTTCTGGAACTGCTCGGCGCCGCAGACCGGGCACGTGGTGAGCACGGGGTCGGAAATCTTCTGCAGCACGTCGCGCGAATGGCCGCACGAAGCGCAGCGATACGCGTAGATCGGCATGGCTTGGCTCTTGTAACTGAACTCGGAATTATAGATTGCCCGGACCGGCCGGGGTGGGAAACCCCGCCGGAACGGCTCGCGAGCCCTGAATATGAGGGCATTTCGTGACGAAACAACCGAGGCGGGAGCTGCCTTCGGCACGCCGTGGTCGCGGCCGCCCGGTCAGCGGAAGTGGACGAACAGCTGCACGGCGCACAGCCCCACGACGAAGCCCACCGCCACCCACAGCATCGCCTGCAGCATCCGGTTGGTGCGCCGCTGCTCCTTCAGCAGCGCGGCCACCTGCGCGGCCGACGCGGGCACGGCGTCGCCCTCGACCTTGTGCGCGGCGATGGCCAGCGCCTGGTGCACCAGCCGCGGCAGCGCCGGGATGTAGTGCGCGTAGCGTGGCGCCTCGTCCTTGAGGCGCTCGACGAAGCCGCGCCAGCCCACCTGCTGGTTCATCCAGCGCTCGAGGAAGGGCTGCGCCGTGCTCCACAGGTCGAGCTCGGGGTCCAGCTGGCGGCCCAGGCCCTCCACGTTGAGCAGTGTCTTCTGCAGCAGCACCAGCTGCGGCTGGATCTCGACGTTGAAGCGGCGCGAGGTCTGGAACAGCCGCAGCAGCACCTGGCCCAGCGAGATGTCCTTCAGCGGGCGGTCGAAGTGCGGCTCGCAGACGGTGCGCACCGCGCTCTCCAGCGCCTCCAGCCGGGTGTCGGCCGGCACCCAGCCGCTCTCGATGTGCAGTTCGGCCACGCGCTTGTAGTCGCGCCGGAAGAAGGCGATGAAGTTCTGCGCCAGGTAGTCCTTGTCGGACTCGGTGAGCGTGCCGATGATGCCGAAGTCGAGCGCGATGTAGCGCCCGAAGCTCTCGGGCGCCAGGCTCACCTGGATGTTGCCCGGGTGCATGTCCGCGTGGAAGAAGCCGTCGCGGAACACCTGCGTGAAGAAGATGGTGACGCCGTCGCGAGCCAGCTTGGGGATGTCGACGCCGGCCTGGCGCAGCCGATCCACCTGGCTGATGGGCACGCCGTTCATGCGCTCCATCACCATCACGCGCGAGGCGCAGTAGTCCCACAGCATCTCGGGCACCAGGATCAGGTCCAGGCTGGCCATGTTGCGGCGCAGCTGCGCGGCGTTGGCCGCCTCGCGGATCAGGTCCAGCTCGTCATGCAGGTACATGTCGAACTCGGCGACCACGTCGCGCGGGCGCAGGCGCTTGCCGTCGGCGCTGATGCGCTCCACCCAGCGCGCCACCGTGTGCAGGATGGCCAGGTCGCTCTCGATGGCCTGCAGCACGTTGGGCCGCAGCACCTTCACGGCCACCTCGCGGCCGCCCTTGAGCGTGGCGAAGTGCACCTGGGCGATGGAGGCGCTCGCGACGGGCGTGTTGTCGAAGCTCTCGAACACGTCGTCGAACTTGCGCTTGAGCTCCTTGAGCAGCCCCGCCTCCACCAGCGCGCGCGCGGCGACGCCGTCGAACGGCGGCACGCGATCCTGCAGCAGCGCGAGCTCGTCGGCGATGTCGGCGGGCAGCAGGTCGCGCCGCGTGGACAGCACCTGGCCGAACTTGATGAAGATCGGGCCCAGCCGCTCCAGCGCCTGGCGCAGCCGCGGGCCGCGCGGCTCGTCGTAGCTGCGGCCGATGGCGATCATGCGCGCGAGCAGGCGCAGCCACGGCTGGCGCACGCGACCGAGCGCGATCTCGTCCACGCCGAAGCGCAGCAGCGTGAAACCGATGAAGATGAGTCGGCCGAAATGACGCATCGCTCAGGCCGGACGTGCCGAAGACCGGCTCTGCGGGAGATCCATGCTCAGGTTCTCAAGGCTTGTTGCGCGCCTGCAGCATGTCCAACATCTGCCCCATCGCCTTCTTGGCCACGTCGGCGGCCTGGGCGAACTGGGCGCTGGCGCGGCTGACGCCCTCGGCCACGGTCGGGCCGAAGAAGCGCTCGGCGTCGGCCGCCGGGTCCCAGCGCACGTTCTGGGCGATCCAGTTGACGTCGGCCGCCAGCGCGCCGTCGCCCTCGATGGACATCGGCGGCAGGCCGCCCTTGAACACGTTGCCTGCCGCCTTGGTGGGCTCGGACGCGTCGATGCGCACGTTCAGGTCGGGCGCGACGCCCGCCTCCTCGGCGGTCTCCACGGCCTCGAACAGGCCGGCCGGCGTGACGCGCAGCGTGAGCGGCGGCGGCACCGGGATCAGGCCCGGCCAGCCGCTCACGTCGACGCGGACGGCCTTGCCCGCATGCGCACGCAGGCGCTCGACCGCGGGCGGGCAGCCCGTGAGCACGTGGTTGGCGAACAGCACCATGCGGTTGCGCACGGCGGGAAGCCACAGATCCTGGAAAGGCAAGTCCATGGGGGCGATTGTAGGTGTCGCTCCGGTGCCGGCACGCCGATTCAGCACGCGTCGAATCCGTTCGGGTTCAGCGACTGCCAGCGCCAGCTGTCCGCGCACATCGCGCCGAGGTCGCGCGTCGCCCTCCAGCCCAGCTCGGCCAGCGCGAGCGCCGGGTCGGCCCAGCAGCTGTCGATGTCGCCGGCGCGGCGCGCCACCACGTCGTAGGGCACGGGACGCCCGCTGGCGCCCTCGTACGCCGCGATCAGCTCAAGCACGCTGTAGCCGCGGCCGGTGCCGAGGTTGACCAGCAGCGAGCCGGGCGTAGCCAGCAGCCGGTTCAGCGCGGCCACGTGGCCCTGTGCCAGGTCCACCACGTGGATGTAGTCGCGCACGCCGGTGCCGTCGGGCGTGTCGTAGTCGCCGCCGAAGACGGACAGGCGCGCGCGCCGGCCCACGGCCACCTGGGCCACGTAGGGCATCAGGTTGTTGGGCACGCCGCGCGGATCCTCGCCGATGCGGCCGCTCTCGTGCGCGCCCACCGGGTTGAAGTAGCGCAGGATGCCCGACTGCCAGCCGGCCTCGGCCGCGGCCATGTCGCGCAGGATCTTCTCGCCGATCAGCTTGGTCTCGCCGTACGGATTGGTGGCGCCGGTGGCCGCGTCCTCGCGGATGGGCAGCGTCCCTGGCTTGCCGTAGACGGTGGCACTCGAGCTGAAGACGATGCGGTTGACGCCATGCGCGCGCATCGCCTGGGCCAGCGTGAGCAGGCCGCCGATGTTGTTGGCGTAGTAGCGCAACGGCTGCTGCACCGACTCGCCCACCGCCTTGAAGGCCGCGAAATGCACCACGGCGTCGATGCGGTGGCGCCCGAAGACGGCGTGCATCGCGTCGGCGTCGCAGACGCTGGCGCGCTCGAACACCGGCGGCTTGCCTGACAGCTGCTCGAGGCGGTTGAGCACCTCGGGCGAGCTGTTGGAGAAATCATCGAGACCGACCACGTCGTAGCCGGCGGCCAGCAGTTCCAGCCAGGTGTGGGAGGCGATGTAGCCGGTCGCGCCCGTGAGGAGAATCGTTGGCATGTTGGTGTATTGGGACGCGCCGAAGGCGCCAGGACTAGTTCAAGCTCTCGGGAAGCGAGGGTCGCACCCGAGCCGAACCGAGCTCCCCCTCGGGGGGCAGCGACGGAGGAGCGTGGGGGTCCAATGTCAGCACTTGATGCCGACGTGGAGGGCGACCGCGCCGCCGGCCATGTTGTGCACGTCGACATGGCCGAAGCCGGCCGTCTTCATCATCGCCTTGAGCGTGGCCTGGTCGGGATGCATGCGGATGGACTCGGCCAGGTAGCGGTAGCTCTCGGCGTCGCCGGCCACCAGCTGGCCCACCTTGGGCAGCACGTTGAACGAGTACCAGTCGTAGGCCTTCTGCAGCGGCGCGGCGATCTTCGAGAACTCCAGGACCAGCAGGCGGCCGCCCGGGCGCAGCACGCGGTTCATCTCGGCCAGCGCGAGATCCTTGTGGGTCATGTTGCGCAGGCCGAAGGCCACGCTCACCAGGTCGAACTGGCCGGCGGGAAACGGCAGCTTCTCGGCGTCGCAGATGGACGTTGGCAGCACCAGGCCCTCGTCGAGGAGGCGGTCGCGCCCGACGCGCAGCATCGCCTCGTTGATGTCGGTGTGCACCACCACGCCGGTGGGGCCGACGCGCTTGGCGAACGCGCGCGCCAGGTCGCCGGTGCCGCCCGCGATGTCCAGCGCCTTGTCGCCGGCCTTCAGGTTGGCCACCGCCACGGTGTACTTCTTCCACGCGCGATGCATGCCGCCCGACATGAGGTCGTTCATCACGTCGTACTTCTTCGCGACGGAGTCGAACACGCCGCGCACGCGGGTGGCCTTCTCGTTCTCGTCGACCGTCTCGTAGCCGAAGTGGGTCTGGGTCATGGATGGTCTCTTTTCAGTGCGAGTGGCAGGCGCCGCCGGCCGGCCTGGCCATGTCGGCGTCGCGATCGAGCCCGGCCTGCGCCAGGCGCTCGAGGTATTGCGCGAGGAGTTCGTCCTGCTGCGAACCCAGGCGGTACAGGAAGTCCCAGGTGTACAGGCCGGTGTCGTGGCCGTCGGAGAACGTGGGCTTGACGGCGTAGTGCCCCACCGGCTCGATGGCGTCGATGACGACGTCGCGCTTGCCGGTCTGCAGCGTCTCCTGGCCCGGCCCGTGCCCCTGCACCTCGGCCGAGGGCGAATACACGCGCATCAGCTCGAACGGGATGCGGAAGCGCCGGCCGTCGTCGAACTCGATCTCGAGCGCGCGCGACTGCTGGTGCACCGTGACGGACACGGGAGTGCGATGAACGGAGCGGGAGGCGGACATCCCGCCAGTTTAGCGTTTACCCGGGCGTGGCCCGGCGGATCGGGCCTGCGGGCAACGACTCCCCCGAACGGGGGTGGCATCGGCGTAACGATTTGTGAAAATGCGGGGCGTCAAGTCTTCCGTCCGCTCCATGAATCGTCTCGCCCCGCTCCTTGCCCTGGCCCTGTCGACCTCGGCGTTCGCGGACATGCAGAAGTGCGCGGGTCCGCAGGGCACGACGGTCTACACGGACGGCGATTGCCCCGCCGTCGCCCCGTCCTCGACCCGCCCGGCCGCGGCGCCGCCGGCCCGCACCACGACCGTCGGGAGCGCGCCGGTGGACGCCCCGGTCGAGATCCAGGAAACCGGCGTGCCGGTGATCGTGCAGATGGCCGGCCGCTTCGCCTGGCTCGACGACGACACGCTGGCCATCACCACCTTCGCCGATCCCGACGCCAAGGCACCGTGGATGGTGCGCAGGATCGTCGCCTACGACGTGCCCTCGCGCCGCAGCAGCGTGCTGGTGGCGCGCGGCTTCGTAGACTGCACCAACCCGGGCTACAGGCTGGTGAGCCTGGAGACGGGCGACCTCGAGTCGCGCTTCGCGGTCGGCTCGCATGCCGCGCCGTCGGTGCAGCAGTTCCAGGTGTGGGATCCGGCCGCGCGCAAGCTCTCGCCGGCCCCGGCCGAATTCAAGGCCGGCTGGCACCCGGCGGCCTGCGTGAAGCCGGCGCCGGAGGACCTCGGCGTACGCGACCTGCTGGCCAGCAAGAAGCCGGTGCGCTACCTCCAGCCCGAGCACGGCACGCTGGCATGGGGCACGCTGGACGACAACGGCCATCCCATCGGCCCGACGCTGGTCACGCCCAGGAAGAAGGTGGCGCTGGCGCTGGGCATCAACGACATCTCGCACGACGTGCGCTGGCTGCCGTTCCGCAACGCCTACCAGCTCGCACCCGGCGTCCACGACCGCGCGCTGGATCCCCCGCGCGACGTGCCGCTGCTCACGATGGATCTCGACGGCAGGCTCGCCCGTCATCCGATTCCCCCCGGCCTGACGCGCCAGCTCGACGCGCTCGGCGCGCCCGCGCCGGCCGAGATGATCGCCACGCGCGCCGGCGACCTGGTGATCCAGCCGGGCGCGGCGGCCAACGGAGGCGGCCTGTACCTGGTGCAGGGCGAGCGGAGCCGGCGCATCTGGTGCACGGCGCGGCCGGCGCCGGGGCAGGCCGCGGGCGCCGACGGCTGCGCGATGTCGCAGGCCGTGGCGGTGTCGCCGGACGGCTGCCGCATTGCCTTCGACGCGCGCCCGGCCACGCCGATCGCCACCGGCTTCCCGGCCTCGCCCACGTTGAAGGTGCTGACCCTGTGCGACGGCGCCCTGCCGGCGGCGCCGACGGCGGCCGGCAACAGGAAGAAGGGCCGCTGAGGCGTTACGACCAGGCGTTGGTCAGCTCGAGCCGCACCTGGCTGCGGACGGGATTGCCGGTGCAGTGCCAGCCGCGGCGCTCGTAGAAGCCGCGTGCCTTCGTGTCGGCCCCGGTGCTGAGCCACAGCGTGTCGAGCCCGTTGGTCCACAGCCACTCCACCATGGTGTCGTGCAGCAGCGAACCGTAGCCGCGCCCCTCGGCGCGCGGGTCGACGAACAGCGCCCAGACGTTGGCGCCCTTGGCGTCGCCGATGGCGAAGGCGACGATCTCGCCGTCCTCCTCCACCACCCAGCCGCGGCCGCTGGCCTCCAGTTGCGAGATGACCTCGTCGTCCTCGATGCGGCCCGGCTCCAGCGTGTTCTCGACCACGGCGTAGCGCACCCGCCAGATCCCGGCCAGGTCGGCCCGGGTCGCTTCGCGCAACCCGGCTTTGGTCAACGTGGTATCCATCGCTTGCTCACCCATCGATCCGGATGCGGGACTCTTCTGCCCCTCGTGGCTCCCCATGACGCACTGCCGTGCGCGGACGGGGCTGTCCGCCCTCGTTTCCGCCCGTCCATGGTAGCGGCGGCCGCTCCCGCGGCCTATCGATGACTTCACGGATGCCGCGCCTTTCGCGGCACGATTTCACCGGGCGACGATGCCGGCGCGCCCGCGTCCGCGTCCTCAGGCGGCGGGCGCCAGCGCCGCCACGGCGCGCGCCACGCGCGCGTCGAGCTCGGGCAGGCCCGTGCGCAGGCGCGCGGCGGGCGCGGGCGCGACCTCGCGCGCGGGCGCCGCCCACACGGGCGCGGGGAAGTGGCTGTCCCAGTCGAAGCGGGCGATCACGTGCCAGTGCAGGTGCGGCACCACGTTGCCCAGGCTGGCGAGGTTGATCTTGGTGGGTTGCAGCGCGTCGCGCAGCACGCGTTCGACGGCGCCCACCACGCCCATCAGCGCCGCCTGCTCGGCCAGCGACAGGTCGCTCCATTCGGCCACGTGCGCGCGCCAGACGACGCGGTAGAAGGCCGGGAACGCGGCGTCCTCGGCGCGGATCACGCGCCACTGGACCGACTGGAACACCAGCACGCCGCCGGCCTCGCGGCACAGTTCGCAGGCGGGCCGGAAGGCGGGCGATTCGAGGGGATGGAAGACGGGCATGGCGCGGCGGCGAGGAACGTTGGCGGATGCGGGCCGCTCCGGGTTCGAGGAGGCCGCACGATGCGGTATTGTGTTGCACGCCGCGCCCGCCGGCGCGACCTTCGGATAGCCCCAACCGCCCCTTCGCCGGATCACCCCACGATGACGTTGCAACGCCGCTCCCTGCTCGCGCTCGCCGCCGGCACCCTCGGCCCTTCCGCCGCGCTGCTGAGCCCTTCCGCCCGCGCAGCCGATCCCTATCCGAACCACGCCCTGCGCTGGATCGTGGCCTACCCGGCCGCCGGCGGCTCCGATTTCCTCGCGCGCCAGCTCGCCCCGCAGATGGGCCGGCAGATGGGCCAGACCATCGTCGTGGACAACCGCCCCGGCGCGGCCGGCATCATCGGCACCGAGGCGGCCTCCAAGCAGCCCGGCGACGGCTACACCCTGCTCACCGGCGACAACGGCGCCATGGTGTTCCACACCGCGCTGTACAAGACGCTGCCGTACAGCCCGGCCGACTTCGTGCCGCTGGGCTTCATGGCCAGCTTCCCGCTGCTGCTGGTGGTCAATCCGAACGCCGGCTTCACCAGCGCGGCGCAGTTCCTCGAGGCGGTCAAGCGCAGCCCCGGCAAGTACAGCTACGCGTCGCCGGGCGCCGGCAGCCCGCACCATCTCGCGATGGAGCTGCTCAAGCAGCGCACCGGCAGCTTCATCGTGCACGTGCCCTACCGCGGCACCGCGCCGGCCATGCAGGACGTGATGAGCGGCCAGGTGCCCATCATGGTGGTGGACACCGCCGCCGGCCTGGCCCAGATCCGCGGCGGCAAGCTGAAGGCGCTGGCCGTCATGTCCAGGCACCGCATCGCGCTGCTGCCCGACGTGCCCACGCTGTCGGAGGTGGGCGGCAACGGCCCGCTGAAGGACTTCGAGGCCATCGCCTGGCAGGGCCTGTTCGCGCCCAAGGGCACGCCGCCGGACATCGCCGCGCGCTTGAGCGCCGAGATGCGCAAGGCCATCCTCGCGCCCGACGTCAAGGCCCGCCTGGAAGCCTTCGGCCTCGAGGTGGCGCCCACCGACGGCCCGGCGCTGGCGGCGTTCATCCAGAAGGAGACCGCCTTCTGGCACGCGCTGATCAAGGAACGGCAGCTCTCGCTCGATTGACATGGCCGACGCCGTCGAACACCGCATCGCCGCCTTCGTGGACAAGTACACGCCGGCGATCGCGGCGCAGCTGCGCGACGCGCGCCAGCGCCTGCGCGCGCACTTCCCGCGCGGCGTGGAGATGGTGTTCGACAACTACAACGCGCTGGTCTTCGGCATCGGTCCCACCGACCGCACGCGCGAGTCGTTCATCTCCATCGCCGGCTACCCGAGGTGGGTCACGCTGTTCTTCCTCGACGGCGCGAGCCTGGACGACCCGCAGGGCCTGCTCGAAGGCGACGGCAAGCAGGTGCGCGGCATCCGCCTGAAGACGCCCGCCGATCTCGATTCCCCCGCCGTGGCCGCCCTCGTCGCGCAGGCCATCGCGCCGCACCGCGAGGCGCTGGCGGCCGCGGCGCCGCTGTCCACCGTCATCAAGGCGGAGGTCGAGAAGCAGCGGCCGCGCCGTCCCGCCTCGGCGAAGGCCTGACCCATGTCCGCTGCCGACGCATCCGTCCAGGCGGCGCGCGACGAGATCGCCGCGCAGATCCGCGCCTACCGCAACCTCGTGGGCGCCGCGTCCAAGGCCTCGGGCATGAGCCTGACGCGCATCGACGCGGCACTGGCCGCCTTCGAGCCGGCGTTCTTCAACAACCTGCTGGTCGTGCTCGACGCGCGCTTTCGCGAGCGCGCGTCCACCCCCGCAGGCGCCGAGGTGCGCCTGCTCGCCGACGCGTTGCTGGCGCACGGCGGCGTTCTCACCGCCGATCCGGCGATCCGCCACGACGCGGACGGGGGGATGCTACGGCTGGACATCGGCGAGCGCGTCGCGCTGAACGCCGACGACTTCGAGGCGCTCGCCGCCGCGTTCCTCGCCGAGATCGAACAGACGGCCGGCGGCTGAGTCCGATGCACGGATCGGATAGGCGGGCATAGATCACGCATCGTCCCGCCGCGTGCGACGCGCGCCGCACACGGATGTAAGCAGATGTGCTGGAATGGGTCGACGGTAGAAGCCGCGCCCATGCAGCGCGACTCTCCGCCGCGAACGCCGGGCAGCAGACCCGGCGTCGCGGACCGGACGCCTGCGCCACGGCGTGCGCCCGGCTCGTGCTTCATTCGCCAGCGAGGGTCCCATGGAACAAAGAACGCCCCTGCAGCACCTGCTGCGCAGCCTGCTGCCATCGCGCGGCAAGTCGACCACCCCCGAGTTCATGGACACGCGTCCGGAAGGACCGGACATGGCGGCAGCACTTCGCCAGGTGCCGCTGCCACGCCGCGGCTGGGCCGAGTCGGCCATCGACCTGGAGCTGGGCACCGACATCATGGAGTACCCGGAAGACACCGCGGCCGACCTGATGGACGAGTTCTTCGCCAAGTCGGAGAAGCGGGCCGCCTGATCAGACGAGCACGCGCTCGATGCCGCCCGCGTTGGCGCGCTTCACGTACTCGGGCATCCAGTCCTCGCCCAGGATCTTGCGCGCCATCTCCACGACGATGTAGTCGGCCTCCAGCAAGCCCGTCTTCAGGTCCTCGCCGTAGCGCGACAGGCCTTGCAGGCAGCTGGGGCAGGACGTGAGGATCTTGAGGTCGGCGTCCGGCGCGGCGAGCCCCTTCGCGGCCTGGATGGCACGCAGCGCGGTCTCGTCCTTGCGGATCTCCTCTTCCTTGCGGAAACGCACCTGCGTCGAGATGTCGGGCCGGGCCATCGCCAGCATGCCCGACTCGCCGCAGCAGCGCGAGCTCTTGACGACGTCCTCGCCGACCAGCGCCTTCACCGTCTTCAGCGGATCCTGCAGCTTCATCGGCGTGTGGCACGGATCGTGGAACAGGTAGCCGTTGCCGGATTCGAGCTTGATGTTCTTCTCGAGCAGGTACTCGTGGATGTCGATGATGCGGCAGCCCGGGAAGATGTCCTCGAACTTGTAGCCCTGCAGCTGGTCGTAGCACGTGCCGCAGCTCACCACCACCGTCTTGATGTCGAGGTAGTTGAGCGTGTTGGCCACGCGGTGGAACAGCACCCGGTTGTCGGTGATCATCTCCTCGGCCTTGTCGAAGTCGCCGGAGCCGCGCTGCGGGTAGCCGCAGCACAGGTAGCCTGGCGGCAGCACCGTCTGAACGCCGGCGTGCCACAGCATGGCCTGCGTGGCCAGGCCCACCTGCGAGAACAGGCGCTCGGAGCCGCAGCCCGGGAAGTAGAAGACGGCCTCGGTCTCGGACGTCGTCGTCTTCGGGTCGCGGATGATGGGGACGTAGTTCTTGTCCTCGATGTCCAGCAAGGCGCGGGCCGTCTTCTTGGGCAGGCCGCCCGGCATCTTCTTGTTGATGAAGTGGATGACCTGTTCCTTCACCGTCGCGGAACCGACGGTGGCCGGCGGCGCGTCGGTCTGGTGCCGGGCGGCGATCTTGAGCACGTCGTGGGCGACGCGCTGCATCGTCGCGCCGACGCCCGTGAGCGCGGCGCGCGCGACCTTGATCGTCTGCGGATTGGTCGCGTTGAGCATGAACATGGCCGCGGCGCTGGCCGGCCGGAAGGTCTTCTGGCCCATCTTGCGCAGCAGGTTGCGCATGTTCATCGACACGTCGCCGAAGTCGATGTCCACCGGGCACGGCGCGAGGCACTTGTGGCACACGGTGCAGTGGTCGGCCACGTCCTCGAACTCCTCCCAGTGGCGCAGCGACACGCCGCGGCGCGTCTGCTCCTCGTACAGGAAGGCCTCGACCAGCAGCGAGGTGGCCAGGATCTTGTTGCGCGGGCTGTACAGCAGGTTGGCGCGCGGCACGTGCGTGGCGCACACGGGCTTGCACTTGCCGCAGCGCAGGCAGTCCTTGATCGAATCGCTGATCGCGCCGATGTCGGACTGCTGCATGATCAGGCTCTCATGGCCCATCAGGCCGAACGACGGCGTGTAGGCGTGCGAGAGGTCGGCGTGGCGCACGTCGGCGCCGAGCGCGGCCAGCGGCGCGCCGCGCAGCAGCTTGCCCTTGTTGAAGCGGCCTTCCGGGTCGACGCGCTGCTTGTAGGCCGTGAAGTCGGCCAGCTCGAGGTCGGTGAGGAACTCGAGCTTGGTGATGCCGATGCCGTGCTCGCCCGAGATGACGCCGTCCAGGCTGCGCGCCAGCACCATGATGCGGGCCACCGCCTCGTGCGCGGTCTGCAGCATCTCGTAGTTGTCGGAGTTGACCGGGATGTTGGTGTGCACGTTGCCGTCGCCGGCATGCATGTGCAGCGCCACCCAGGTGCGCCCGCGCAGCACCCTCTTGTGGATCGCGCGGCACTCCTCGATGATGGGCACGAACTCGGCGCCCGCGAAGATGCCCTGCAGCGGCGCCAGCACCTGCGTCTTCCACGAGGCGCGCAGCGTGTAGTCCTGCATGCGCTCGAAGAACGTGCGGGCCGGCTCGGCGCCGCTTTTTCCGGCTTCCTCGGGCTGCACGATGTCCAGGCCCGTCATCCAGCCCTGCCACAGCGCGCGCACGTCGCCCATCAGCGCCAGCGCGCGCGTCACGCGATCGCCCAGCAGCTCGGCCGAGGGGATGTTCTGCGAGTCGTCGCTCTTGCCCAGCGGCAGCGAGCCGGTGGACAGGAAGTCCTCCAGCGCGTCCAGCAGCGCGAGCTTGTTGCGCAGGCTCAGCTCGATGTTGATGCGCTCGATGCCCAGCGTGTACTCGCCCATGCGCTCCAGCGGGATCACCACGTCCTCGTTCACCTTGAACGCGTTGGTGTGCTTGGCGATGGCGGCGGTGCGCTTGCGGTCGAGCCAGAACTTCTTGCGCGCGTCGGCGCTGACGGCGATGAAGCCCTCGCCCGAGCGCGCGTTGGCCATGCGCACCACCTCGCTGGTGGCGCGCGCGACCGCGTCCTCGTCGGCGCCGACGATGTCGCCGAACAGCGCCATCTTGGGCAGGCCGCCGCGCTTGCTCTTGGTGGCGTAGCCCACCGCGCGCAGGTAGCGGTCGTCCAGGTGCTCCAGGCCGGCCAGGATCGCGCCGTTGGGCAGCCTGGCCTGCGCGAACATGAAGTCCTTGATCTCCACGATGGAGGGCACCGCTTCCTTCGGGTTGCCGAAGAATTCCAGGCACACCGTGCGCACGTGGGCCGGCATCTTGTGCACCACCCAGCGCGCGCTGGTGATCAGGCCGTCGGTGCCTTCCTTCTGGATGCCGGGCAGGCCGGCCAGGAACTTGTCGGTGACGTCCTTGCCCAGGCCTTCCTTGCGGAACTGGCGGCCGGGGATCTCGAGGACCTCGGTGCGCTCCAGCTTCTTGCCGGTCGCGTCGAAGTACTTGCACTCGAAGCGCGCCACCGGGGCGTCGTGGATCTTGCCCATGTTGTGGTCGAGGCGCGTCACCTCCAGCCACTTCGCCTCGGGCGTGACCATGCGCCAACCCACGAGGTTGTCGAGCGCGGTGCCCCACAGCACGGCCTTCTTGCCGCCAGCGTTCATCGCGATGTTGCCGCCGATGCAGCTCGCCTCGGCGGACGTCGGGTCGACCGCGAACACGTAGCCCGAACGCTCGGCGGCGTCGGACACGCGCTGCGTGACCACGCCGGCCTCCGTCCACACGGTGGCCACCGGCGCGTCGTGCCCGGGAATGGCGACCAGCTCGACCTCGGTCATCGCCTCGAGCTTCTCGGTGTTGATCACCGCGCTCATCCACGTGAGCGGCACGGCGCCGCCGGTGTAGCCGGTGCCGCCGCCGCGCGGGACGATGGTGAGGCCCAGCTCCACGCAACCTGCCACCAGCGCGGCCATCTCGGCCTCGGTGTCGGGCGTGAGGACGACGAACGGGTACTCGACGCGCCAGTCGGTGGCGTCGGTGACGTGCGAGACGCGCGACAGCCCGTCGAACTTGATGTTGTCCTTGGCGGTGACCTTGCCCAGCACCTTGCGGGCGCGGCCGCGCAGGTCCCAGACGTCGGAGAAGTGCCTGGCGAAATCGGTGACGGCCTGGCGCGCGCCCACCAGCAGCTCGGCGACGAAGGCGTCGCGCGCGGCATCGACGCTGGGCGTGCGGCGCTTCTCCACCTCGGCGAGGCGGTGGTTCAGCGCATCGATGAGCAACGCGCGGCGCTTCGGGTTGTCGAGGAGGTCGTCCTCCAGGTACGGGTTGCGCTGCACCACCCAGATGTCGCCCAGCACCTCGTAGAGCATGCGGGCCGAGCGGCCGGTCAGGCGCTCCTCGCGCAGGCGGTTCAGGATCTCCCAGGCCCGGGATCCGAGCAGCCGCAGCACGATCTCGCGGTCGGAGAACGAGGTGTAGTTGTACGGGATCTCCCGCAGCCGGGGGGCGGCGGAATGGGTCGCGGCGGCAGCCAGCGTGGTGACGAGGGGAGCGTTCATGAGGCCTGGGCAAGATCCACGCGTGAAAAGTGCCTGCAGCGTGGGGTTGAATCGTAACCCAGCAGCCTCGGCCGGCGTCTCGTGGGGTCTGCCTATCTGGCCGGCGGCGCCACCGGTGTCGTGACGGTTCTACACTCGGGCGTCCGATGCCTCGGTTTCGGGCAATCGTCGCTTCGCCCGTCGCGAAGGAACCCCTCGCGCATCGCAGCAGGACTCGCCGCCCATGAAGACCGCCGACTGGCCCTACCCGTTCTGGATCGCGCACCGCGGCGCGGGCAAGCGCGCCCCCGAGAACACGCTGGCGGCCTTTCGCGACGGCGCGGCGCAGGGGTTTCGCATGGCCGAGTGCGACGTGAAGCTGTCGGCCGACGACGTGCCCTTCCTGCTGCACGACAGCGAGCTGGAGCGCACCACCTCGGGCACCGGAACGGCCGGCGAGCGCCCGTGGGCCGCGCTGTCGCAACTCGACGCCGGCCGCTGGCACGGCGCCACGTACGCCGGCGAGCCGATGCCCACGCTGGCGGCGATCGCCCGCTTCGTGCAGGCCAACGGCCTGGCCGTCAACCTCGAGATCAAGCCCACGCCCGGCGTGGAGACGCGCACCGGCGACCTGGTCGCGCGCGCCGCGGCACAGCTGTGGGCCGGCAGCGCGCCGCCGCCGCTGCTCAGCTCGTTCGAGGTGCCGGCGCTGGAGGCCGCGGCCGACGCGGCGCCGAACCTGCCGCGCGCGTTGCTGCTGGACGAGCTGTGGCCCGGCTGGTTCGAGACCGCGCAGCGCCTGGCGTGCGTGGCCGTGGTCACCCACCACCGGTTGATGGACGCCGCGCTGGCGCAGCGCCTGCACGCGGCCGGCCGGCGGGCGCTGGTCTACACGGTCAACGCGCGCGCCGACCTCGCGGCGATGCAGGACGCCGGCGTCGACGGCGTGATCACCGACGAGGTGGAACGCTACGGGCCGCGAGCTCGGGCGGCCACGTGATCATGGCGTGAGGAGTTCGGCGCCCAGCTCGTTCTCGGCATCGGGCAGCCTGGGCAGCACGCGGATCGAGCGCAGCATGGGATTGCGCCACGCCACCAGCGTCAGCAACAGCCCGCAGCCGCCCGAGAACGCGAGCGACGCGCGCAGGTCGACGTGCTCGCCCAGCCAGCCCCCGGCCAGCGCGCCCGGCACCGCCGGCAGCAGGATCAGCCAGCGCATGGTGCTGGTCATGCGTCCCAGCATCGGTGCCGGCGTCACCGACTGGCGCAGCGCCAGGAAGTTGATGAACAGCAGCACCGCGCCGAGCCCGAACAGCATCAGGTTGAGCGCGAAGATCGCGACGCCCAGCGGCCCGACGGGCGCCATCGCCAGCAACGCCCAGCCGAGACTGCACGAGCCGATGCCCATCGTCATCGACGGCCCGGGCCCGAAGTACTGGCTGATGCGATGGCCCACCAGCGCGGCCAGCACCGTGCCGAAGCCCAGGCACACGTAGCTGAGGCCCACGCTCTGTTCCGACAGCCCCAGCGTGCGGGTGGCGAACAGGATGTTGACCACCTGCGCGGCGTTGTTGCACATCTGCCAGCCGCCGGCGCAGGTCGCCAGCACCACCAGCAGCCGGTTGTGCAGCACGAACCGCAGCCCGGCCTTGAGCTCGGGCCAGAAGCTGCCCTGTCTCGACGGCGGCTTCTCGCCCACGCGGATGCCGCGCAGGATGGCGGCCGAGACCAGGAGCAGGCCCGCGTCGAACAGCAGCGCCACGGGCGCGCCCAGCAGCTTGATGAGCGCGCCGGCCAGCCCGGGCCCGGCCACGTCGGCGCCCGAGCTCGCCAGCGCGTTCTTGGCGTTGGCCTCCACCAGCCGGTCGCGCTCCACCACCTGCGTGAGCACCACCTGCGCGGCGCTGCCCGCCGAGGTGTTGACGATGCCGATGACGAACGCCACCACGTACAGCCAGGTGATGGACAGCGCATGCATCCACCACGCGAGCGGCACGCTGGCCGCCGCGATCGCGAGCGTGATCTCGCCGGCGATGTAGACCGGCAGCTTGCGCACGCGGTCCAGCCAGACGCCGGACGGCAGCGAGATCAGCACGAACGGCAGCAGCTCCATCGTGGTGAGCGCGCCCATCTGCGTGGGCGACGCGTGCAACAGCACCGCCGCGGTGAGCGGCAGCGCCAGCATCATGATCTGCGCGCCGAACGAGCTGGTGAGCACCGAGGCCCACAGGCGCCGGTAGACCACGTCGCGCAGCAGGTCGTTGGGCGCCAGCGTGAAGCGCGCGCGCAGGGCCGCCAGCATGCGCCGGGGGGTATTGCCGTTCGCCGCGAGGGCGCCGGTCGATTTCCTGTCCATGTCTCTCGTCTCCCTGTCCTCGGGTCACTTCCGCGCCTCGTGGGCGGCGGGTGACCGGGTTGTCTTGCAGCGGCGTGTCCTGGATGGACGACGACTACCGCTGGGTTTCCAGCGGCATCGGGCGGGTGCCCGTCGGTGCTGGAGAGCTAGATGACCGGTGCGTTTCCGGCGGTCGCGACGGCGACCTTGCACGGATGCATCGAGTTGGCGTCGGACGACGATCCGCACGATGGCATCGAGGCCGGCGCCATGGCCGGCGCGGCGCCCGGAATGCCCACGACGTCGGCCAGGTGGCACTGCAATCGCGGTCCGGCAAGTTGGAGCGCGACGGCGGCGACCAGCCCCGCGGCCACGATCACGCCCCGCACGGCACTGCCGCGTTGCGCCAGGCGCACCGACGCCGCACGCGAAGCGCGTCGTCGGTACGTGGTGAGGCGGGGCGTCATGGGTGTTCCGTGGCTGTGTTCCGGCGCAAGAACGTCGATGGTAGCAGCGGCGCCCGCGCGCAGGCAAGCACCCTCCCACGAGTGCGGGGGCGTCGGCGCAACGGAATTCGCGCCGTCAGTTCTCGGGCATCTCGTGCCCGCAGACGCCGCACTGCACCTTCTTCAGCGACATCCACGGGAACGCCCGCAGCCAGCGGTGGTCGCACTTCGGGCAACGGCTGGTGGAGCGGCGCGAGATCAGCGTGAACGTCACCCCGATCCACGCGACGTCCAGCACCGTGTAGAGCGCGGGCGGCGCGGCGCCCGCCACGAACTGCCACGCCTTCACGACGAGGAACATGGCCAGGCCGCCCACCGGCAGCCAGCACCAGAGCAGGACGCGATCGCGGCGCAGCTGCGCCAGCGTGAGCTCAGCTCCGGTAGTCGGCATTGATCTTCACGTAGTCGTATGACAGGTCGCAGGTCCATACGGTGGTGGACGCGGTGCCGCGCTTCAGGTCGACGCGCACCGTGATCTCCGACTGCTTCATCACGCGCGCGCCGTCCTCCTCGCGGTAGTCGGCGCGGCGGCCGCCATCGGTGACCACGGCCACGTCGTCGAGGAACAGGGCTATGCGCGACTGGTCGAGGTCGACGATGCCGGCGTAGCCCACCGCGGCCAGGATGCGGCCGAGGTTCGGGTCGCTCGCGAAGAACGCCGTCTTGACCAGCGGCGAGTGCGCGATGGCGTAGGCCGCCAGCTTGCACTCGGCCTCGTCGCGGCCGCCGTCGATGCGCACGCTGATGAACTTGGTGGCGCCCTCGCCGTCGCGCACGATGGCCTGCGCCAGCTGCTGCGCGACCTGCGTCACCGCCGCGGCCAGCGCGCGGCCGTCGTCGGACTCCAGCGAATCGATGCGCGCGTGGCCGGCCTGCTGCGTGGCCATCACCACGAAGCTGTCGTTGGTGGAGGTGTCGCCATCGATCGTGATGCGGTTGAACGACGCGTCGGCCGCCTGCTTCGCGAGCTGCTGCAACAGCGGCGCGGCGATCACCGCGTCGGTGGCCAGGAAACCCAGCATCGTGGCCATGTTGGGGCGGATCATGCCCGCGCCCTTGCTGATGCCGGTGACGGTGACCATCCTGCCGCCGATCGGCACCCGCGTGGACGCGGCCTTGGGCAAGGTGTCGGTGGTCATGATGCCCTCGGCGGCCTGGGCCCAGTTGGCGGCCTGCAGGTCGCCGAGCGCGGCCGGCAGGCCGGCCTCGATGCGCTCGACCGGCAGCGCCTCCATGATGACGCCGGTGGAGAACGGCAGCACCTGCTGCGGCTTGAGGCCCAGCAGGCCTGCCGCGGCCTCGCACGTGCGGCGCGCGCGGGCGAGGCCGTCCGCGCCCGTGCCCGCATTCGCGTTGCCGGTGTTGATGACCAGCGCGCGGATGCCGTCCTGCCCATCGGCGCCGCCGCTGGCCAGGTGCTCGCGGCACACCTGCACCGGCGCGGCGCAGAAGCGGTTCTGGGTGAACACGCCCGCCACCAGCGTGCCGGCGTCCAGCACGAAGGTCACCAGGTCCTTGCGGTTGGCCTTGCGCACGCCAGCCATCGCGACGCCCACGCGCACGCCCGGGACGGCGTGCAGGTCGGAAGGCTTGGGGGCGGTGAGGTTGACGGGCATTGGGGGCTCCAGGAAAGAGACGCGATTCTAGAAGGCGCGGATGACGATCCGGCCAAGATCGACCTCCGCGCGGTGCGGCCTTGGGGCAAGCCGCGCGCCGCGCGGCGTTACCAGATGCGTCAATCCCCGCCGCTGCCGCAGCCACTGCCGCACGAGCTGCCGCCCCCGTCGCCCGAGCCGCCGTCGCTGCTGCCACACGAACTGCAGGACGAGCAGCCCGAATCGCCCGAGTCCTTCTTGCCCGCGGTGCGCTTCATCGGCAGCGCCCCTCCGACGCTGACCTGCTGCTTCAGTCCGTCGAAGCGGAGGTCGTCGGCCATCGCCGCCCCGCCGGCCAGCGCGACGCCGAACGCCAGCGCCTTGCCCGCCGGCGGCGTGCGCTTGTAGGCGCCGGCGGTCAGCCGCAACGGTCGAAGCACGCGCTCGGCGCGCGGGCTGACGAGTCGCCGGCGTCGAGCCAGCACGGCCGTGACGGCGGCGCCAGCCAGCGTCAGCATGACCAGGAACCCGATGCGATGCGGCGTGCTGAACACGTGGGCGATGCGCTCGACCTCGACGACCAGGAGGACGACCACCGCCAGCAGCGCCAGCGCGCGTCGCAGGGGCAGCGAGCCGACGTCGCTCGCGATGCCCGCGGCGACCAGGCGGCGCTCGACCTGGTCGGCCAATGGTTGCATCGCGAGGCAGGCGGCCGTGAATCGCACGCCGCTGTCGGCCGCGGCGACCGACAGGCAGGCGACTTCGGCCGGATGCACGCAACGGGGCTCGACCGTCGCGTTCATCGGGATCGGCGGACGCGCGCCGCGCTCGGACGGCTTGCCCGGCGGCAGGAGGATGCGGCGCTCCGTCAACAGGACGATTGCCGTCATCGCCATGCGCTCCGCGCCGCCGCTGAACCACGCGACCTCGTAGGGCTCGAGCCTGTCGCGCGCGGTCGATCGCACGGGCGGCAACCCGGCACGCAGTCCGAACCAGCCCGCGGCCACGGTGACCAGCAGCGCCATGCCCAGGAAGGTGGACGCCGAAACCTGCTGCAGCGAATCCAGCCAGCCGAGGTTGCGCAGCGCCAGGCCGGCGGCGATCGCCCCCAGGACGGCAATGACGGCCAGGCGATGCCCGTGTTGCAGCTCGAACGGCACCCGCCAACTCGGCGGACGGCCGACCTGCGCCTCGACGCCCTTGCCCGGCGACGGCCAGATCACGGCGGGAGCGCCAAAGCCGAAGTGCGACCGGTAGGCCGCCAGCGTGTCACGATACATGTCGCGATGACGCGCGCCCTCGCCCGGCCTGGCGGGTTCGTGATGCAGGAACTCGCCGAAGACGGCGTCGCAGAACGCCTTGTAGTGCACCGTGCGCGTCAGGTGCAGGTGCCAGGCCTCATCCACGTCGGGCGACGGGCTGGCCGGGTGTCCGGCGACCTGCGTCAGCACCAGGAAATGGCGGTACTCCTCGACCACGGCGAGCGCGTAGCCGAGCGTCCAGCCCTGGTCGTCGGCGAGGCGCGATTCGAAGCCCAGCGGATCGTCGGGCGCGGAAAAGCCGAAGGCCTCGATCCGCGCCAGCAGCGTGGCGGAGGTCGAGTCGGAGATCGGCGCGGGGTTCGTCACGAGAGCCTTCCCTTCTTGTTGTTATGGACTCTTCTTGTTGTTGCGCGCAGTGTTGTCCGCCGCGCGGATTGCCGACAATTGTGGAAACCCGAGGGGTCTGGCTCCCGCCAGATTACGTGCCCTTGCGGGCGACGACGTGGCAGGCGGGTGCCTGACCCCTTCGCTACTCGATGATGGACGCGCGCGCCGCGTCGTCCTGCTGGTCGTCGGGCAGGTGGATGCTGCCGGCGTGGAAGTCGTACTCGAAGACCTCGCCGTGGCGGCCCCATTCGATGACGGTCTTGAGCACGCGCTCGGCCTCGGCCGGATCCAGGTGCTGCTGCAGCAGCCGCAGGAACGGCTGCTCGGGCAGCGCGCGTTCGGGATCCTGCTCCAGGCTGTGGCGGATGTGCGCGGCGAGCGGCACGTTCTCCAGCACCTGCTCGCCGAACAGTTGCTGGCGCACCGTGTGGTCGCCGTCGACGTAGCGCCGGCCGAGCAGCGTGAGGTGAAGGTCGCCGTCCTGCACGCGGGCCAAGCCCAGCAGGCCGAGGGCGCTGGCCACGGGCAGCAGTTCGTCGTCGGTGAGCTCCGATTCCTCGGCCAACGCGGGCAGGTCGGCCTCGCCGTGGAACGGCGCGCCGGCCAGCAGCTCGAGCAGGCCCTCCATGCGCGCGATGTCGGCCTCGGGCAGGCGGTCGTGCAGGCGCAGCGCCTCGGGTTCCTCGGTCGTGCGACCGGCCCGGACGGCGCCGGCGGTCATCAGCGCGTAGACCTCGTCGATGAGCGAACGCACCCCGGCCGAGTCGGCGATGCGCGGACGCGGCAGGTCGATGGCCAGCTGGAAGCGGATGCGGCCCGGGTCGCTCGCGAAGATCAGGATGCGGTCGGCCATCAGCACCGCCTCCTCGATGTTGTGCGACACCACCAGCATCGCCTTGGTGGGCATGCCGCCCTGCGTCCACAGCTCGAGGATGTCGTCGCGCAGGCGCTCGCCGGTAAGCACGTCCAGCGCCGAGAACGCCTCGTCCATCAGCAGCACGTCGGGCTGCGTGACCAGCGCGCGCGCGATGCCCACGCGCTGGCGCATGCCGCCCGAGAGCTCGCGCGGCAGCGCGCCCTCGAAGCCGGCCAGGCCGATCAGGCTGATCGCCTTCTCCGCGCGCTCGGCACGTTCCTCGCGCCCGATGCCGCGGGCCTCCAGGCCCAGCTCCACGTTCTGCTGCACCGTCAGCCAGGGGAACAGCGCGAACGACTGGAACACCATGCTGATCGCGCGCGCCGGGCCGTACAGCGGCTGGCCGCGGTACTGCACCGAGCCGGCATCGACGCCGATGAGGCCGGCCATGATGCGCAGCAGCGTGCTCTTGCCGGAGCCCGACTGGCCCAGCAGCGCGACGATCTCGCCCTCGCGCAGCGTGAAGTCGACGCCTTCGAGCACCGGGCGCTCGCGACCGTCGGCCGCGCGGAAGGACTTGCGGACGTCCTGGATCTGGATGATGGGGGGGCCGTGCTTTTCCATGGTCGGTCAGTCTGCATTCGTCAGGTCAGAAGTGCATGCGCTCTTCGGCGATGCGGTAGAGGCGGCGCCACACGAAGTGGTTCATGCCCATCACGAAGACGCACATCACGCAGATGCCCAGCGCGATGCGGTGGAAGTCGCCGCTGGCGGTGAAGTGGGCGATGTAGCTGCCCAGGCCGCGGGCCTCCAGCGTGGTGTCGCCCCAGGTGACGTACTCGGACACGATGCTGGCGTTCCACGAACCCCCGCTGGCCGTGATGGCGCCGGTGACGAAGCTGGGGAACACGGCCGGCAGCAGGAAACGCTTCCAGCGCAGCCAGCCCGTGAGCCCGAGGTTGCCGGCCGCGAAGCGCAGCTCCGACGGGATCGACGACGCGCCCGCGATCACGTTGAACAGCAGGTACCACTGCGTGCCGAACACCATCAGCGGCGACAGCCAGATGTCGGGGTTGAGGTGCCAGTGCACGATCAGCACCACCGCGCCCGGGAACATCAGGTTGGCCGGGAACGCGGCGAGGAACTGGGCCACCGCCTGCAGCCGGCCCGACCAGATCGGCCGCAACCCGATCCAGACGCCGACGGGCACCCAGAACAGGGCCGCCAGCGTGATCAGCACGACGACGCGCAGCATCGTCGCGCAGCCCAGCAGGAACACGTGCCACACCTCGGCGAAGCCCACCTCGGCGTGCACGAACGAGTACAGCGCCCAGATGGCGTACAGGCCGCCGGCGGCGATCAGCGCGTCCCACACGCGTGCGAGCGCGCCGCTGCCGGGATGCGGGCGAGCGCGGATGGAGGTGCCGTCGAACGAGGTGCGGAACCACGTGAACGTGCTCTCCAGCGCGAACGTGAAGCGCTCGGTCAGCTTGGCGATGCGCTCGGTGCGGCGCGACCAGGTGAGCAGCCACGACGTGGGCGCCGTCTCCTGGCCGCCTTCCTCGAAGCGGAACTTGTCGGCCCAGGCCACCAGCGGCCGGAACAGCAGCTGGTCGTACAGCATGATGCCGATCAGCATGCCCAGGATGGCCCAGCCGATGGCCTGCAGGTTGCGCGCCTCGATGGCCAGCGCGATGTACGAGCCCACGCCCGGCAGCTTGATGTTCTGGCCCGAGACGGCGATGGCCTCCGACGCGACGACGAAGAACCAGCCGCCCGACATCGACATCATCATGTTCCACAGCAGCCCGGGCATCGCGAACGGCAGCTCGAGTCGCCAGAAGCGTTGCCAGGCCGACAGCTGGAACACGCGCGCCGCCTCCTGCAGTTCGCTGGGCACGGTGCGCATCGACTGGTACAGGCTGAACGCCATGTTCCAGGCCTGCGAGGTGAAGATGGCGAAGATCGCCGCGCATTCCACGCCGAACAGGTTGCCCGGGAACAGCGCGATGAAGCCGGTGACGGTGATCGCGAGAAAGCCCAGGATGGGGATGGACTGCAGGATGTCCAGCAGCGGCACCAGCACCTTCTCGGCCGCGCGCCAGCGCGACGCCGCCGTGGCGAAGGCGAACGAGAACAGCAGCGAGAACGCCAGCGCGATCAGCATGCGCAGCGTCGTTCGCAGCAGGTAGTACGGCAGCTGCCAGGGATCGAGCGTGAGCGGCAGCGCGTCGCCCAGGTGGTAGGGCCGCGTCATCTGCGCGCCGCCGTAGCCCAGCAGCACCAGCCCGGCCAGCACCAGCGGCAGCAGCGCCCAGTCCCAACGATTGCCGGCCTCGACGACCTGCCTGGGGAAGAAGTTCTTCTCGAAAGCCATGGCGGCGATTGTCGGGGCTAAATCTTGCCCGGAGACGACAAAGCCGCATCCGGGCGAACGCCGGTGCGGCCTTGTGGCGATCACGCCCGCGTTCGGGCCTTCGTCATCGGACTGTCATCAGGCCAGGCGGCCGTGGCATTCCTTGTAGCGCTTGCCGCTGCCGCACGGGCACGGATCGTTGCGTCCGACATGCGCGATCGGCTGGTACGGGTTGCCCGCGGCCACGTTCAGCGGCGCGCTCTCCTCGCTGACGCTGCCGTCGTCGTTGGGGTGCGTGTACTGCACGTTGCCCACCTGCTCGGCGCTCTCCTCGATGGCCTGCGCGGCCTGGGCGGCCTGTTCCTGCGTCTGCACGCGCACCGTCAGCAGTACCTTGGTGACCTCGGTCTTGACGGTGTCGATCAGCTGCGAGAACAGCTCGAAGGCCTCGCGCTTGTATTCCTGCTTGGGATTCTTCTGCGCGTAGCCGCGCAGGTGGATGCCCTGGCGCAGGTAGTCGAGCGCCGCGAGGTGCTCGCGCCAGTTGGTGTCGAGGTTCTGCAGCAGCACCATGCGCATGAACGGCGTGAACTGCTCCTCGCCCACCATGTCGAGCTTGACCTGGAACGCGGCCTTGGCGGCCGTGACCACCATCTCGACGACCTCCTCGTCATTGATGGACTCGCTCTTCTCCACCATCTGCGCCAGCGGCACGTCGAGCAGGTACTCGGCGAGCAGCGCCTTCTGCAGGCCGGGCAGGTCCCACTGTTCCTCGACGCTCTCGGCGGGCACGAACGCGCGCGCGAGGTCGTCCATCGTGCCTTCGCGCAGGTTGGCGATCTGGTTGACCAGCGACTTGGCCTCGAGGATCTCGTTGCGCTGCTGGTAGATCACCTTGCGCTGGTCGTTGGAGACGTCGTCGTACTCCAGCAGCTGCTTGCGCATGTCGAAGTTGCGCGCCTCGACCTTGCGCTGGGCACCTTCCAGGCTGCGGCTGACGATGCCCGCCTCGATGGCCTCGCCCTCGGGCATCTTCAGGCGTTCCATGATCGCCTTGACGCGGTCGCCCGCGAAGATGCGCATCAGCGGGTCTTCCAGCGACAGGTAGAAGCGCGAGGCGCCCGGGTCGCCCTGGCGGCCCGAGCGGCCGCGCAGCTGGTTGTCGATGCGGCGCGACTCGTGGCGCTCGGTGGCGATGATGCGCAGGCCGCCGGCGGCCTTGACCTGCGCGTTGATCGCCTGCCACTCGTCCTTCAACTTCTGGATCTGGCCGGCCTTCTGGTCTTCCGGCACCGAGGCGTCGGACTCGAGGTGCTCGATCTGCTTCTCGACGTTGCCGCCCAGCACGATGTCGGTGCCGCGGCCGGCCATGTTGGTGGCGATGGTGATGGCGCCGGCACGGCCCGCCTGCGCCACGATCAGCGCCTCGCGCTCGTGCTGCTTGGCGTTGAGCACCTGGTGCGGGATCCGGGCCTTCTCCAGCAGCCCCGACAGCAGCTCGGAGTTCTCGATGGACGTGGTGCCCACCAGCGCCGGCTGGCCGCGGTTGACGCAGTCGCGGATGTCTTCCACCACGGCCAGGTACTTCTCGCGCGCGGTCTTGTAGACGAGGTCCAGCTCGTCCTTGCGCTGCGTGGGGCGGTTCGGCGGAATCACCACGGTCTCGAGGCCGTAGATCTCCTGGAACTCGTAGGCCTCGGTGTCGGCCGTGCCGGTCATGCCGCCCAGCTTGGCGTACATGCGGAAGTAGTTCTGGAACGTGATCGAGGCGAGCGTCTGGTTCTCGCTCTGGATCTCGACGCCTTCCTTGGCCTCGACGGCCTGGTGCAGGCCGTCCGACCAGCGGCGGCCTGTCATCAGGCGGCCCGTGAACTCGTCGACGATCGTGACCTCGCCGTTCTGCACGACGTAGTGCTGGTCGCGGTGGTACAGGTGCTTGGCCCGCAGCGCCGCGTACACGTGGTGCATCAGCGAGATGTTGGCCGCGTCGTACAGGCTGGCGTTCTCGACCAGCAGGCCGGCCGCGGTCAGCAGTTCCTCGGCGCGCTCGTGGCCGGCCTCGGTGAGCGTGACCTGGTGGGCCTTCTCGTCGACCGTGAAGTCGCCCGGCTCGATGACGCCCTCGCCGGTGCGCGGGTCGGCCTCGCCGATCTGGCGTTTCAGGGCCGGCACGACGGCGTTGATGCGCACGTACATCTCGGTGTGGTCTTCGGCCTGGCCGCTGATGATCAGCGGCGTGCGGGCCTCGTCGATCAGGATCGAATCGACCTCGTCGACGATGGCGAAGTTCAGGCCCCGCTGCACCCGGTCACCGGTCTCGTAGACCATGTTGTCGCGCAGGTAGTCGAAGCCGAACTCGTTGTTGGTGCCGTAGGTGATGTCGGCGGCGTAGGCGGCCTGCTTCTCCTCGCGCGACAGGCCGGGCACGTTCACGCCCACCGTCATGCCGAGGTAGTTGTAGAGGCGGCCCATCCACTCGGCGTCGCGGCGTGCCAGGTAGTCGTTGACCGTCACCAGGTGCACGCCCTTGCCGGACAGTGCATTGAGGTAGACCGGCAGCGTGGCCATCAGCGTCTTGCCCTCGCCGGTGCGCATCTCGGCGATCTTGCCGTTGTGCAGCGTCATGCCGCCGATCAGCTGCACGTCGAAGTGGCGCATCTTCAGCGCGCGCTTGCCGGCCTCGCGGACCACGGCGAAGACCTCGGGCAGCAGGTCGTCGAGGGTGCTCCCCTGCTCGAGGAGGGCGCGGAACTCGGCCGTCTTGCCCTTCAGTGCCTCGTCGCTCAGCGCCGCCGCGGGCGCCTCGAGCGTGGCGATCTTCTCGACGACGCGCCGATATTGCTTGAGCAGTCGATCGTTTCGGCTACCGAAAATCTGGGTGAGGAGCTTGGGCAACATGCGTTCGTTCTGGGCCGGGAAGACAGGCCGCGGACAACGCACGGCGGCCGGTTTTGGCGGAGCCGGCTGTGAGCCGCGGGCCTGCCGGGGGTGGCAAGCAAATCTCGAAGACGCCTCGCGCCTTCGCACTGCGCCGCATCTGGGGATGCGGCGCGCGAGGACAAGGTCTTGCGCGACGGGATCCGCGTAATCCCCGAGGGGAACGGCGGCACCGCGCGCGCCGGTGGGTGCGGCCAATGGCCGAGCCCGCCCGGTACGAGGCGAAAAACGGCAAAGTGTAGCATTTGGGCCTCATCGGCCCGGGTGTCCGGCCTTCCTGGCGCTAACGGTGTTCCGCGCCCAGCGGGGTCGCCTGTACGGCGGCCGTCTGCACCGTCGGCTTGGCGTTGGGGCCGGCCAGGAAGCGCTGCGGATCCTGCGGGATGCCGTCCACCAGCACCTCGAAGTGCAGGTGCGGCCCGGTGGAGCGGCCGGTGGTGCCCACGTCGGCCACGACCTGGCCGCGCTTGACCAGGTCGCCCACCTTCACCAGGATCTTCGAGGTGTGGCCGTAGCGGGTCATCAGGCCATTGCCGTGGTCGATCTCCAGCATCAGGCCGTACTCGGGATGCATCTCGGCGGTGCGCACCACCCCGCCGGCGGCGGCGTGGATCTCGGTGCCCACCGGCGACGGGAAGTCGAGGCCGGTGTGCAGCGCGCCGCGGCCGGTGAACGGATCGGCGCGGAACCCGAAGCCCGAGCCCACGGCCACGTCGATCGGGCGGCTGCTGGGAATCATCAGCGTCTTCAGCCGCGATTCGAGCAGGCGCGACTCGGTGAGCGTAAGCACGTCGCCCTGCTCGCCGGCGGCCTCGGACAAGGCGTCCAGCGCGCCATTGAGCTCGGCCAGGCCCGGCTTGGACATCGGCACGAACGGGCCGCCCGAGCCGGCGCCCTTGGTGCGCGCGAGTCCCGACAGGTCTTCCGGCTTCAGGCCGGCCATGCCCGAGACGCGGTCGCCCATCGCCTCGATCTTGATCATGCGCGCCTGCATGTCGCCCACCTTCTGCGCCATCGCGTCGAGGTTCTCGCGCATGATCTTGTCGCGTTGGGCGCTCTCGTCGTGCACCACCAGCTTCACCAGCTGGCTGACGACGGGCCAGCCCTCGCGGGCGGCCTTGAGGAAGAAGTAGTGGTAGATCGCGCCGGACGTCAGCAGGATCGCCGTCACGAGGAAACAGGCCGACACGAACATCTGCATCGGGCTGATGTGCATGACCCGCGTGCGGGACATGCCGCCGTGGGTGATCATTATCTGCATCGCTACACTCTCCTGAGATGGCCCCGACCAGACCCAAAAAAACCGCCGACAAACCGCACGCGACGCCGGGGCCCCGCGCGTTCTACGCGCCCCTGCCGAACCGGCAGTCCGTGGTACCGCTCGCGCGGCCCCTCGGCGAGAGCCTCGCGGGCGACGACAGCCTGGCCAGCCTGCTGGCGCGCGTGCGCGCCTCGCAGGCGCGCCTGGACGCGCTGGCCGAGGTGTTGCCCGGCCTGCTGCGCCAGCACCTGCGTGCGGGCCCGCTGGACGATGAAGGCTGGACGATCCTGGCCGCCAATTCGGCCGTCGCGTCCAAGCTGCGACACCTGCTGCCCACGCTCGCGGAAACACTCGTGGCGAAAGGGTGGCAGGCTACTTCAATCCGGGTCAAGGTTCAATCGACGCAAGCCCCAGGACGGTGAACGAAAGAAACCGCGCGTTGCGCGGTTTGGGGGGGTGGGGCAATGCGGCATCAGAGGCTGATCGCCTCCACCGCCGCCTCGGGCACGTCGTCCACCACCGATGCATCCACCGGCTTGGCACCGGTCGGGTCGTTGCCGGTCTGGAACTCGGCCGCGACGGAAGCCGCCGGCGTGGCGGACGCCGCGTGACGCTCGATGAGCGCGCCGGACACCGCGGCGTCCACCACGCGCAACGCGCTGAAGAGCATCGACACCACGATCACGCCCAGCACGAGCGTGACCGCCCGGCTGAAATGGGCGTGGGCCATCCAACGCGGGGCGTGCAACCAGTGGAAGTGCAGCGTCATGATGGCTCCTTCGATGGCGCACCGGCCAGGAGGGCCGATGCGGTCGTCGAGATGCAGGCTTACTGGGCCGGGGCCGGGGCCGGGGTCGGCACCGGGGTGTCCGGCGTCGGCACGGGCGCCGGAGTCGATGGGGTGACTGTCGTCGTATCAGGTGTCTGCTGCATTGCTGGCGGCTGAACGTCGGCTGGCGGCGTCACCGTCCGCGCCGGCGCGGCAACGCGCGGCGTGGCCCTGGCCTTGGGCACGCGGGCGACCGGGGCATTGACCACCGGCGGCGCGGCCGGAACCACGGCCTCGACAGGCGTCGGAACGGCCGCGGCGGGCGCGGCGTCGGCTGCGGCCGAAGCGGCCTGCGACGTCGTCGGTTCGCTGCCGGCCGCCGGCGCCTGCTTGTCCATCTGGTCGACGGCCGCGTTGGCGGCGGCCGCCTGGGCGATCGGGTCGGGCATCACCGGCTTCGTGACCTTGCTGGACGGCGCCATCAGCACGATGGCCAGCGCGACGCCGCCCACCAGGGCCGCGCCGAGCGCGCCGATGGCCGCCTTCGGAACGCCCTTGGACGCACCGGGTTGCCAGTCGGCCGTCTGTCCTTCGGCCATCAGCGCGGCCTCGTTCGTGACCCCCGCGGCGCGGTAGGTGGCCGCCGGAGCGGGGCGAGCGCGACTGGGGGCGGGGTTGGGACGCACATTGCCGTCCGAGGCGCCGGCCGCGAAGTGGGGAGTGGTGTAGGTAGTCATGGCTCAAAGGTACGCCCCGCCCGGCGCGAACCCAATCGGCCAACGAGCCGATCGCCGGTAGGTCCGATCCGACAGCCCGCGCACAGCTTGATACAACTGTTGTCCTGCTGTCGTGTAGGCGGTGTCCGACACGGGGTGTGGCGCTCAGCCTATGTCCAATGGCGCCAGGCCTGCGCACACTGGATTCCAAGCAGACGAGCGCACATCCGCGCCGTCCCGAACCGACACGAGACAGGCCGGAGGCGGACTTGGACAATTTTTCAGCAGAACAGTCGCACGACGCGAAATTCGAAGCCGGGATGCTGCTCGACATGGCCGAGCCCCTGGTCCTGCTCCGGGCCGACGACAACCTCGGCGACGAAGCGGCGTTTCCGTCGACCTGGCAACTTCTGGCTTCCGGAGACGCGCCGAACGACTGAGTCGAGCGCCCGAACCGGGCGCTGCATAGGCAGCGCCGCAACGCAGGCGCCCGGAGAGGGTGCCGCGCCCGATCGGAAGCATTCCGGTCGTTGCACAATGTGGAGCAGAAGGTCGCGCCGGCATCGTCGACGGACCCGCTTGTGGCATGTCGAACCTGTTGGCATTCGTCGTCGAGGACAGCCCGGTGATCCAGGAGAACCTGATCGCCGCGCTCGAGGAAATGGCGCCCGTGAAGGTGGTGGGCACCGCCGTGGACCAGGCCGGCGCGCTGCATTGGCTCGGCGACGCCGCCAATCGATGCGACATCGCGATCATCGACATCTTCCTGCGCCAGGGTTCGGGCATGGGCGTGCTGCGCGCGCTGCACGCGGCGGCCGCGCCGTTCGAGCGCGTCGTGCTCACCAACTACGCCACCGCCGACATCCGGCGCCAGTGCCTCGAGCTCGGTGCGAGCGCGGTGTTCGACAAGTCGGGCGAGATCGACGCGCTGGTCGACCACTGCGTCGCGCGCGCGGCGCGGCACGCCTGAGCGCGCACTTGGCGCCAGCCATGTCGTTCTTCGGCGACCGCCGGGTGAAAGCGCGCGGCCGCCGTACCTGGCGGCCGGGGGCCGTCATCTCACTGGATCAGGCCGTTCTTGAGCGCGTAGTAGGTCAGGTCGCTGTTGGTCTCGAGCTGCAGCTTCTCCAGCGTGCGCGCCCGGTAGGTGCTGACCGTCTTCACGCTGAGGAACATGCCCTCGGCGATCTGGCCCACCGTCTCGCCCTTGGCCAGGCGCAGGAAGACCTGCAGCTCGCGCTCGGACAGTTGCTCGTGCGGCGGTCGGTCGCCCGCGCCCGCGGCGCCGTCGGCCAGCATCTCGGCCACCTGGGCCGTGATGTAGCGCCGGCCCATGGCCACCGTGCGGATCGCCTTGACGATCTCGTCGGGGTCGCAGCCCTTGTTGAGGTAGCCGCTGGCGCCCTGGCGCAGCAGCGTCGTCGCGTAGTGGGTCTCGGGAAAGCCGCTGAGGATCAGCACGGGCAGGTCGGGGCGGCGCGCCTTGATGGCCGCGAGCGCGTCGACGCCGCTCTGGTCGGGCATGGACAGGTCCATCAGCAGCACGTCGAGGTCGCCACCGCGCACGAGCTCGAGCGCCTCGCGGCCGTCGGCCGCCTCGCCCGAGACGCGCAGGTCGACGTGGTCGGACAGGAATTGCCGGAGGCCGGAGCGGACGATCGCATGATCGTCGACGATCACAACGCGAATCATGTAGTCTCCCGCGGAATCGATGAACTTGAATTCGGGTCGGCGAATTGCCGAAAGAATCGGCTTGTTCGCAACGAGGGTCACGCCGCTGCGTCAACAGCAAACGACGTACCCATCCATTCAAGTGTAGCGGGGAACATCACATGTCTTTTCTGAGGACGCTGGAAACCGCGAGGCGCAGCCGCTTCGCGGCTCCGGTGGCGCTCCTGCTGGGCCTGGCCGTGCTGCTGACCAACGAGATCGGCCATCAGCGCGCGCTGGCCGTCATCGCCAGCCGCGAGGCCTTGCTGGAGGCGCGCGTGGAAGTGAGCCTGCTGATGCGCGAGGTGATCGCGGCCGAATCGGGCCAGCGCGGCTACCTGCTCACCGCGCGTCCCGAATACAAGGAGCCGTACACGCGCGCCGCGGCCCAGGTCCAGGGCCAGCTCGCCCGGCTCGCGCAGATCTATTCGGCATGGCCCGATCGCAGCGCCGACGTGAAGAAGCTCGACGAGCTGACGCGCCAGCGCATGTCAGAGCTCGAGACCACCGTCAAGATGTTCGAGGGCGCGCACACCGAAGGCTGGCGCGAGGTGATGCTCACCGACATCGGCCGCGAGACCATGCTCGCCATCGAGGGCCAGGCGCGCAGCATGGCGCGCGTGGAGACGGCGCGCATCGACGACTCGCGCGAGCTGCTCACCGAGACCCTGCTGTTCTCGCGCATCGGCATCGCCGCGCTGGTGGTGTTGAGCCTGGCCGCGCTGCTGCTGTACGCGCGCCAGGCGCGCCGCCTCGACGACGAACGGCTGGAGCGCGCCGCGCAGCTGCGCTTCGAACGCGACCGGCTCGAGGTCGAGGTGGAACGCCGCACGCGCGAGATCACGCAGATCGCCAACCATCTGCAGACCGCGCGCGAGGACGAGCGCAGCAGCCTCGCGCGCGAACTGCACGACGAACTCGGAGGCCTGCTCACGGCCGCGAAGCTGGACGTCGCGCGCATGCGCAGCCGCCTGGCCGCGGCGCCGCCCGAGGTGCTCGAACGCATGACGCACCTGGTCAAGACGCTGGACGATGGCATCGCCCTGAAGCGCCGCATCATCGAGGACCTGCGCCCGTCGTCGCTGAGCAACCTGGGGCTGAAGGCCGCGCTCGAGATCCTGTGCACCGAGTTCGCCGAACGCAGCGAGCTGGTGGTCGAGACCGAGGTGGAGGAGCTCGCGCTGGACGACGCCGGCAAGCTCACGGCCTACCGGCTCGTGCAGGAGGCCCTCACCAACGTGGCCAAGTACGCCCGCGCCGCCACGGTGAACGTGAGCGTGAAGACGCGCGGCGCGTGGGCCGAGATCGACGTGCGCGACGACGGCGTCGGCTTCGATCCGGGCGCGGCGCGCGCGGCCGCGCACGGGCTGGCGGGCATGCGCTTTCGCGTGCAGTCGAGCCAGGGCGAATTGAAGATCAGGTCGCGACCGGGGCACGGCACCATCATCCAGGCGCGGCTGCCGTTGAAGGGACCCGCGCCGGCAACCGCCGAAGCGCCCGGCGACGTCGCCGCGCTGCTGGGACCGGGCGCCTATCCGCAGCCGCCTGCGAACGTCGGTTAGCAAACACGGCGGGCGCGCTGTCGGTGCCGTCCGACAGGCGGAACAGCCCTCCACCTATCGTGCTCCGGCGCACCGCGCCGTATCGTGGGATACCGTCACCACAACGATCCCAGAAGGAGCACAAACATGATCTCTCGTCTCGCCATCGCGGCCATGGTCGCCGCCACCACCCTCGTCACCGCCACCGGCTGCGCCGTCGAGCGCCACCAGGAAACCGTCGGCGCCTACGTCGACGACTCCGCCGTCACCACCAAGGTCAAGGCCAAGTTCGCCGAAGACTCGACGGTCAGCGCGATGGCCATCAAGGTCGACACGATGAAGGGCGTGGTGCAGTTGTCCGGCTTCGCCAAGTCCAACGAGGAACGCATGATGGCCGAGCGCCTGGCGCGCAACACGAACGGCGTGGTCGACGTACGCAACGACATCCTGGTCAAATAGGCGCCGACAGCGAACGCCAGGCGCGTTCGCTGCGCGCTAGGAGGAATGCCCCGCAAGCCGGGGCATTTCTCATGGCGGGACGCGGGGGCGTCCTCGGCAGTGCGAATCCGGACTCAGTGCTCAGTGCTGCATGCGCTCGGGCGGCGCATACCGCAGCCCGATCGCGATGCGCCCGGTCCAGAACACCATGCGCCCGGTGCCGGGAAGCGCGACGGGCCCGATGTAGCCCTGCGGCACCCAGCCCTTCTCGAAAGGCGCGGGGTGCGAGGCCGGTTTGCTGGGGCTGGAGACGGTGGAAATCATGACTCACCTCCTGAAGACTACCGGGATCGAGGCAAACGGCGAGCCCGGCCGTGAAGTGACAGGATGTTCCAACCGCGTGCCGCGGCCATCCCCAGAACGGGGGCGCCGACTCGACCGCGAAATGGCCTACGATCTCCTGATCCCTCCGGAGGACGAAAGCCTCCCCGCGGGAAGCCGAAGGAGACGCGCGTGGATCCCAGCGTGATCATCACCGACGACTCGGTGGAGTTCGTCCGTCAGGCCGACGGTCGCTGGCGCTGGCATGCGCGCACGCCGCAGGCAGCCGAACTGCTGGGGATCGCGCTGGACGCGCCGTCGCTGCTGTCGTTCAAGTCGGCCGTCGAGGCCGCCGCCGACGTCGCCGTGCACGCCAACGCCCAGCGCGACGCCACCGGCCGCCACGTCATGACGCGCGACTACATCCGCCGCATGATCAGCGCCATCGCCCTGCCCTGCCCCGCCTGCGCCGACGTCTTCTTCGGCGGCGTGTACTGGCACCGGCGCGACGCGGCCGGCGCCAACTGGGGCGTGGACATCATGAACGGCACCGGCGACTTCGACGGCTGCCTGGCGTGCGTCGCGAGCGCGCGCGAGGAACTGCGCCGGCTCTACGCCGTCGTCGACGAGGAGTGACCAGAAGCCCGGCCTGCGGCATGAAGCCGAGCTTGTCCTCCAGGTTCCGGGACGGCAGCCACGAGTGTCGCGCCTTCGCCAAACCGACGGCGCGGCTGTCCGCACGACGAAGGCAGGCGTCGGCGAGTTGGGGCGCTCCCTCCAGAACGGCCGGGCATCTCGTGGTAAACACTTAGTTGCGGCGCAACAAGAAAAGCAACTCCATGACTGACCAACCGTTCAAGGTACTCATCGTCGGCGGCGGCGCCGGCGGGCTCGAGCTGGCCTGCAAGCTGGGGCGCAAGTGGGGCCCCGAGCGGGTCGCGCTGGTGGACGCCAAGCTGTTCCACATCTGGAAGCCGTCGCTGCACGAGGTGGCCGCGGGCACGCTGGACATCCACCAGGAAGGCCTGTCGTACCAGATGCTTGCCCACGACAACGGCTTCTCGTTCCTCTACGGCGCGATGACCGGCGTGGACACCGGCGCGCGCCAGCTGGTCGTCGACGCGGTGATGGACGGCGCCGAGGAGGTGCTGCCGGAACGCCGCGTCGGCTACGAGTCGCTGGTGCTGGCCATCGGCAGCGTGTCCAACGATTTCGGCGTGCCGGGGGTCGCCAACCACGCGTTCTCGCTGGACGGCCCGCAGGACGCGGAACGCTTCCGCCTGCGCATGCTGCAGTTGCTGTCGCTGGTCGACATCCGCAAGAGCCACGACCCACGCGCCGCGCTGGACATCGTGATCATCGGCGGCGGCGCCACGGGCGTGGAGCTGGCCGCCGAACTGCGCGAGGCCAGTTCGCTGCACGCGCAGTACGGCCTGCGCCACATCGACGCGCTGCGCGACGTGCGCATCCGCATCCTGGAAGGCGCCCCACGCCTGCTGGCGCCGCTGGCCGAGAACGTGTCGGCCGCGGCCACGCGCCTGCTGCGCCAGCGCCACGTGGAGGTCAACACCTCGTGCCGCGTGGTGCGCGTGGACTGGAACCAGGTGACCGACGCCGACGGCACCGTCTATCCCGCCGACCTGTGCGTATGGGCCGCCGGCATCAAGGCGCCGCCGCTGCTGGCGCAGGTGGGGCTGCCGGTGACCAAGGGCGGCCAGGTGAAGGTGGACGGGCAGTTGCGCGTGGAGGGCGTGCCGGGCGCGTTCGCGTTCGGCGACTGCGCGTTCTGCCCACAGCCGGACGGCAAGTCGGTGCCGCCGCGGGCGCAGTCCGCGCACCAGCAGGCCGACTACCTGTACGCGCTGCTGCAACTTCCGGCCGGCACGGATCTCTCGGCACGGCCGCCCTACCTGTTCCACGACCACGGCTCGCTGGTGTCGATCGGCTCCAGCGCCACGGTGGGCAGCCTCATGGGCAACCTGTTCCGCTCCACGACATGGTTCGTCGAGGGGCTGTTCGCGCGCATGGTCTACGTCAGCCTGCACCTGATGCACCACCGCGCGGTGATGGGCTCGATGCGCACCGCCGTGCTGGCGATGGCGCGCTTCCTGGTCAAGCGCGCGCGGCCGCTCGTGAAGCTGCATTGACGGCGGCGGCGCCGGCACATGTCGGCGCCGATGCGATGCCACACAGTGCAGCAACCATCGCGCGGGAAGATGGGGCGACCTTGCTCCAGCGCGCCCGGCGCCCCCCGACGTGACCCCTGACGACCTGCCCGTTTCCCCGCCCCTCGAACCGTCTTCCCGCCGCCGCGCGGCGCTGGCCGCCCTGGCCGGCCTCGCCGCCGTCGCGGGCCCGGCGCGCGCGCAGATGGGCGGCGGAGGCGGCCGCGGCATGCGCGGGCAGCAGGACGGCACGCGGCCCGACAAGGAGACGAAGGATAGCCATCCAGACGCCTCGCCGCCGCGCGACCTGGTATCGGCCTTCGCGATGCGCCTGCGCGAGGGCGTGCCCGAGCTGGCGCTGGCGCCGCCGCAGCAGCCGCTGTTCCGCGACTTCGTTGCGTCGCTGACCGAGGTGGGCCAGCACAACGAGCGGCGACTGCAGCGCATCCTGTGGCGCAGCGCCAGCAGCTTCAGCGCCGTGGCGCCGTTGAAGAGCTACATCGCGGCCGAGGTGGACGAAGGCGAAGGCCGGCAGGAGGCGCTGTCGGAATTGAAGGTGGCCCACGACAGGCTCGACACGCAGCTGGACGAGCGCCAGCGCGGCGTGCTGGCGAGCCTGTTCGTGGCCACGCGCAGCGAGCTGCAGCAGCCGCGCGCCTAGATTTTCGGTTGCGTGCGCAAGGCCTGCAGGATGCCCATGCGCGCCTGGTCCAGCGCGTCGCGCATCTCCTCGGGCATGCGCGTGGCCAGCGTGATGTCCAGCAGCTCGTCGATCGCCTTGGTGTAGAGCGCGGCCAGGCCGGCCGGGTTCGGGTGCTGGATGAACAGCAGCTTGACCGCCATCTCGAGCGCCACGATCTGCCCGGACAGCCGGGCGTTCTCGATGCGCTGGTTCTCGAGGAGGTCGGCAAGGGTGCTGGTCATGGTCGGGCACGCGGCGTCGTTGCGGAAGCCGCGATGCTCTCACGCGCGCCCGCGTTTGGCGAGTTCTCAGCGATCATCCAGCGAGACGCGTGCCCGCTCGCACTGCAGCTGCGTGCCCACCGCCTGGCAGTTCGTCTGGTAGCCGTGCGAGTACAGCGGCCTGCCCACCCAGTCGTAGTCCGGGCCCGTGTCGTGGCGCGGGGTGAAGGCCACGAAATTGGCCGCGTCGTCGATGCTGCCGCTGCCCGTATAGCGCGCCACGGTGGGGAACGGGAACACCGGCCGCGTGCGCGTGACGTTGCCGTCGACCACCTTGGAGGCGATCACCTGGCCCGCCGGCGTGCCGCCTTCCACCCAGGCCATCAACGGCGTGAGCAGGTCGACGGTGTCGGGGCCCTCGCCGCCGCCGCAGTGCGCGACGCCGGGCAGCAGGTACAGGCGAGCGAAGCGGTCGACCACGTGCTCGCCCATCGTTTCCCGCATCGCGTCGTAGTACTCCAGCGTGGACTGCGGCGTGATGTGCTGGTCGGCCCAGCCGTGCCACAGCAGCAGCTTGTTGCCGCGGTTGGCGAAGTCCGACAGGTCGGGGTCGGTTGCGGCGATGTAGCTCGAGGTCCTCACGGTGCGCCAGAACGTGGGCACGTCGAACTTCAGGTCGGTGAGCTCGTAGCTCGGCGCGGCCACATTGAAGTACGCCAGGTAGCGCAGGTAGGACAGCGCGATCGATTCGCTGAAGGTGGGCTGGCCGACCGCCGCGGGCACGAACAGCGTCCAGTCGAGCTCGGAGCCCCACTCGTGCGCGATCTTCTGCTCCAGGTGCCGGCCCTGCGCGTCGGTGGCGCCGTCGTGCAGGCGCTGCACCACCGCCGCCTCCGCGTCGCTGAGGCAGGTGGCCGGATCCTGGCCCGCGATGCACTTGAGCGAGGCGGGCTGGAAGTGGCACTGGCGCGGGTCGTCGATCAGGCCGTCGACGACGCCGTCCAGGCGGTCGCAGGCGGCCAGCACGGCGGCGTGGATCAGCGGCAGCTTGGCCGCGAGCAGGATCGCGTTGCCGTTGGCGTCCTTGTTGGCCAGCACGTTCCAGCCGTGGTGGAAGGTGTTCTGCACCACGATGTCGTTGGCCGGCGCGCCGGCGACGATGCCGTTGAAGTCGTCGGGAAAGCGCTGCGCCTCCATCAGCGCCTCGCGCCCGCCGTCGGAGCAGCCGTCGAAGTACGAGTACACCGGCCGCTGGCCGTAGAACTTCGCGATGATGGCCTTGGCCACCTGGGCCGTGGCGTGCATGCCGCGGTAGGCGAAGTCGATCTGCGCCTGCGGGTTGTCGGCGGCCCACGAGCCGTCGTTCAGGCCTTCGTGGCCCATGTCGGTGCTGGCGCTGGCCACCGTGCCGTCGGTGACCACCGGACACGTCGAGGCCGCGGCGTAGTTGATGCCGGCGTTGCCGCACAGGCCGCCGCAGCCGGTCTGCACGTAGCGCTGCGTCCAGCCGTTGACCGGCAGGCGCATCACGAAGATGTCGGCGGGCGCGATCGTGCCCCGCACGGCGCAGTACGGTGCCGGCGCGCCGGTGGTCACGACCGCGGCGGACTGGATGGTGACGCTGCCGTCGGTGACGCCGTGCAGGTCCATCTGCGCGACGGCCGCGCACGCCATCACGGGCTGGAGCGCGCGCAGGTTGGCGAGGCCCGTCGCCGTGGCGGCCTGCGACGGCGAGGCCGCCGCGGCCAGGAGCGTCGCGAGGCCCAGCGCGGCCGTGCGGCATTGCTGAAGGAGCTTGAGCATGAGATGTTCCTTTGAAGACATGGGAGGCCCTCCCCGGTGGCCGGGCCCTCTGCGGACCCCGCGTCGGCGCGTCAGAAGCGGTGGACCATGCCCACCTGCACGCCGTTGATGGACCGGCCGTTCACGTCGGCCGGATTCGTGAAGTTGGCGTGCAGCGCGGCCGAGCCCGCGGGGCGGAAGCCGCCGTTGGCCTCGTTGCGGATCGTGTCCACGAGCGCGAGCAGCGTGGTGCGCCTGGACAGGTCGTAGTACGCGCCCACCGAGCCGCCGTCGGCGCCCTGGTGGCGGCCCGAGGTGTCGACGATCTTTCCCCACAGCGCGCCCACGCGCAGCTGCGGCGTCACGTTGTAGTCGGCCGAGGCCTGCCAGATGTTGTAGAAGTGTTCGAGGTCGGCGTTGGTGCCGGCGTTGTAGCCACCGATGTTGCCCAGGATCGTGCCCGCGGTCCTGCTCACCGCGCTCGACGTGACGTTGTTGCTGTGCACGAACGCGAGATACACCGTGCCGTATCCATACTTCCAGTCGGCATAGAGGTTGTCGTACTCGACGTCCTTGTTGACGATCGCGTGCGTGGGCGGCAGGGCGTGCAGCGTCATCGCGCCGGCCACGATGGTGTCGCCGATGTAGTCGACGCTCGCCTGCAGCACCAGCGGATGGTTGCCCACCGGGCTCTCGGGCAGCGAGGCATGGGCCTCGAACTGCATGTGGTTCCAGCGCGGGCTGATCCAGGCGACATCGTTGTCGTAGCGCGAGGGCACGCCGAAGTTGTTGATCACCGAGCCCAGCGTGCGGCGCGTGAAGTCGATGTAGTCGCCGTGCGAGAAGATGGGGCCGTTCTGGCGGCCGGCGCGGAACTCGCCCGCCGGCGTCACGAGGCCCACCCATGACTGGCG
>Ga0210384_10000686_pt1 | contig 50621 bp, 45 predicted proteins | sample IncBWH2MmetaG_FD_160574 | JGI IMG/M metagenome (GOLD analysis project Ga0210384, IMG submission 160574) | Forest soil microbial communities from Barre Woods Harvard Forest LTER site, Petersham, Massachusetts, United States - Inc-BW-H-2-M | ecosystem: Environmental > Terrestrial > Soil >... | reverse complement strand
TACCTCGGGAAATTGCAGGCGCAGTTTGGCTGGCGCGCCGGGCGCTTCGTGCGGGCCGGCCGTCGCGGCTCGTACCCTTTGAAACTGACGCGTGCCGCGTGCACGGTTGCGACCCGCACGGTGCTGATCGGCAACGCCGCACAGGCGCTGCACCCGGTCGCCGGCCAGGGATTCAATTTGGGGCTGCGGGATGCGGCGATGCTCGCGGAAGTGATCGCCAATGCGCGGGGCGATGTCGGCGCGCCTGAGTTGCTGCAACGCTTCAGCGAGTGGCGGGCGCGCGATCGCGACGGCGTCACGCGCTTCACTGACGGGCTGGTGAAGATGTTCGCGGACACCCGCCCCGGCGTGCCGCTGCTGCGCAACCTCGGACTCCTGATGTTCGATCTGGCGCCGCCGGCGAAGAGCGCGCTGGCGCGCGTCAGCGCCGGATTTGGCGGGCCGGCTCCCAGGCTCGCGCGCGGACTGCCGGTGCGCCATGTATGACGTGCTGATCGTCGGCGGCGGCCCGGTGGGGGCCTGCGCGGGGGCGCTGCTGGCGCGCGGCGCGGGCGGTCCGGGACTGTCTGTGGCGCTCCTCGAACCGCAGCCCCCCGCACCGCTGCCCGCGGGCGCGGCGCTCGAGCCGCGCGTGGTGGCGGTGTCGCGTGCGAGCGAACGCACGCTTGGCTGCGCCGGGGCGTGGCCGGGGATTCTCGGCCCGCGCCTGTGCGCCTACGAGCGCATGCGTATCTGGCACGAGAGCGTATCCGCCACCAGTACGGCGGCGCTGGTGTTCGACGCCGCCGATGTCGGTGAGCCGAACCTCGGCTACATCGTAGAGAACCGGCTGCTGCAGACGGCGCTCCTGGCAGCGTTCACGCAGGCAGGCGGCCACATCGAGCCGGCGCAGCTCTCCGGCGTGCGCATCGGCGAGGAGGCGGTGGAGGTACAGACGAACCGCGGGACTTTCAGCGCGCGGTTCATCATCGGGGCCGATGGCGCACAGTCGGCGGTGCGCGAGGCGGTCGGGCTTACGGCGCAGATCTCGAGCTACCGCCAGACGGCGATCGTGGCGACGGTGGCGACCGCCCGCCCGCACGGGATGACCGCATGGCAGCGTTTCATGCAGGCCGGGACGCTCGCCTTTCTGCCGCTGGCCGACGGCACCAGCTCCATCGTGTGGTCCGCGGATGACGAGGTGGCGCCCGGCCTCATGGCCGCGAGCGAGGCGCAGTTCGCTGTGGAACTGGACCGCGCCTCGGATCTCGCGCTCGGGGCGACGCGGCTCGTGAGTGCGCGCCAGTCCTTCCCGCTGCGGCGGCTGCGCGCGCCGCGCTACGTGGCACGCCGGGTAGCGCTGATCGGGGATGCGGCGCACGTAGTGCATCCACTCGCCGGGCAAGGGGTGAACCTGGGGTTGCTCGATGCCGCGGCACTGGCGGACCTGGTGCTGGCGGCGAGCGCCGACGGGGAGGATCCGGGCGCGTTCGCAGTACTGCGACGCTACGAACGCTGGCGCAAGAGCGAGGTCGCCCTCATGAGTGCCGCCATCGACGCGTTCGATCGCTTCCTTGCACACGGCACCGGACCCCTCGCGCGACTGGCGCAGCAGGGGCTCTCATGGGTGAACGGCGCGCCTGAGCTGCGGCGCGTATTCATTCGCCGCGCGCTCGGGATCACCGGGGAGTTGCCGCGGGCGGCAAAGGGATGAGATCCAGCTTCGCGGCGCACACGAAGTCGTTCTCCGAGAGGCCGCGGATGGCGTGGGTGGTAAAGGTGACGCGGCAATAGTTGTAGCCGACCTCAAGATCCGGGTGGTGGTCCTCGATGTTGGCGACATGCGCCAGCGCGTTCACGAAGCTCATGGTGCGGTAGAAGTCCCGGAAGGCGAACTCGCGTCGCAGGGTCTGCGCGTTCGGGCCCAGCGCCCAGCCCGGGGAGATCTGCGCCAGGTACTCCTGCGCGGCTGCGGGCTTGAGCGGTGCGACGCCGCCCTCACAGGGTTTACAGCTGCGTTCTGCGAGCGTGCTCATGGGGTCACCCTGCGCGCGTAGTGGCGCGCGACGTACTGTTCGACGATTTCCTGGAATTGCGCGGCGATGTGCTCACCCTTGAGCGTGACCGTCTTGGCGCCGTCCTCGTACACCGGCGCCACCGCGCGCTCCCCGGTGCCCGGCAGGCTGATGCCTAGGTTCGCGTGCTTGCTCTCGCCCGGGCCGTTGACGACGCAGCCCATGACCGCGACGCTCATGTCCTCCACGCCCGAGTACTCGCGCGCCCACTGCGGCATGCGCGTGCGGATGTGCGACTGGATCTGCTGCGCGAGTTCCTGGAAAAAGGTGCTGGTGGTGCGTCCACAGCCCGGGCACGCGACCACCATGGGCGTGAACGAGCGCAGTCCCATGGTCTGCAGGATTTCCTGCGCCACTACGACTTCCTGGGTGCGATCCCCGCCCGGATCCGGGGTGAGCGATACCCGGATGGTGTCGCCGATGCCCTCCTGCAGCAGCACCGCCATGCCGGCGGTGGAGGCCACGATGCCCTTTGAACCCATGCCGGCCTCGGTGAGCCCGAGGTGCAGGGGATAGTCGCAGCGCGCGGCAAGCTCGCGGTAGATCGCGATCAGGTCCTGCACGCCGCTCACCTTCGCCGACAGAATGATCCGGTCCCGCGGCAGTCCCAGCTCCAGCGCGCGCTGCGCGCTGCCCAGGGCCGACAACACCACGGCGCTGCGCGTGACCTCCTGCGCATCGCGTGGCTGCGGCAGGGCCGAATTTTCGTCCATCAGCCGGGTGAGCAGCTCCGCGTCCAGGCTGCCCCAGTTCACACCGATGCGCACCGGTTTGTCGTAGCGGCAGGCGGTCTCGATCATTTCCGCGAACTGCGGCTCGCGCTTGGCTCCCCGCCCGACGTTGCCGGGGTTGATGCGGTACTTGGCGAGCGCGGCGGCGCACCCGGGGTGCTTGCGCAGCAGCTTGTGGCCGTTGAAATGGAAGTCCCCGATCAGCGGCACTCGCACCCCGGCGCGATCAAGCCGCTCGCGGATAGGGGCGATCGCGGCGGCGGCCTCGGTACTGTTAACCGTCACGCGCACGAGTTCGGATCCGGCGCGCGCGAGCGCCTGCACCTGCCGCACCGTGCCCTCGACATCGGCGGTGTCGGTATTGGTCATCGACTGGACCACGATCGGGGCGCCGCCCCCGACGCGGACCCCGGCGATGACGACCTGGACTGATGAACGGCGCGGAATGCTCATGCGAACTGACAGTGCCTGCGGAATGCGCAGATTCTACTTCGGACTGCTATCATGGCGCGCCCCGAATGAAGTCTGTTCGGAGAGAGTCCGGCGCAGGTGTCCCGGACCGCCGAAGGCGCAAATTCCGCCCGGAAACGCTCAGGCAAAGGAACGGCAGACGGTCAGGACGCGCGAGCGTCCGGCAGGGGCTTCTGGAGAGCGGCGGGTCCTCAAGGGCTCCGTCCACCGAAGGGGAGCGGTGCGCCAGGCGCGCCTGATCTCTCAGGTTACAGGACAGAAGGGCGGCAGGTGCCTTGAACAGGCGGGCGCCTGCCGCCTTTTTTATTGCCTGAAGTCGCGCGAGGCGCCGCATGGGACGACAGACACCGCTGTTCAGGCTGCACCAGGAACTGGGCGCCCGCATCGTGGACTTTGGCGGCTGGGACATGCCGGTGCAGTACAGCTCCCAGATCGGCGAACACCACGCGGTACGCCGCGGCGCCGGCGTGTTCGACGTCTCGCACATGTGCGTGGTGGACCTGAAGGGCCCGCGGGTGCGCGCATTTCTGCGGCACCTGGTCGCCAACGACGTGGCGAAACTCACGCTGGCCGGCAAGGCGCTCTACACCTGCATGCTCAACGAGCGCGGCGGGGTGCTCGATGACCTCATCATCTACTTTCTCACCGAATCCTGGTTCCGCGCGGTGGTCAATGCCGGCACCCGCGACAAGGATCTCGCCTGGATTCGCAGCCAGGCGGCGGGCTTCGGCGTCGAGGTCACCGAGCGCGCTGATCTGGCGATGCTCGCCATCCAGGGACCGGAAGCGCGTGCCAAGGCGGTGCAGCTGCTCAAGCCCGCGGACGCTCAGCCGGCGCTGGCGCTCGCGCCCTTCGTCGGGCGCGAGCTGGGCGGGTGGTTCGTCGCCCGCACCGGCTACACCGGCGAGGACGGCCTGGAGATCATGATGCCCGCGCAGGACGCAGTGCCGGCGTGGCGCAGACTCAACGACCTGGGTGTGGCTTCCTGTGGGCTGGGCGCCCGCGACACCCTGCGTCTCGAGGCCGGCATGAATCTCTACGGCAACGACATGGACGAGAGCACCGACCCGTTCGAGTCGGGGCTGGCGTGGACGGTGGCGATGCAGCCCGAGCGCGCCTTCATCGGCCGCGAAGCTCTCGCCGCCATCAAAAAAAACGGCTCGCCGAAGAAGCTCGTGGGCCTCCTGCTCGAGGATCGCGGCGTGCTGCGCAGTCACCAGAAAGTCATCGCGGGCGCGGCCGGCGAGGGCGAGACCACCAGCGGGACTTATTCCCCGACACTCGAACGTTCGATCGCATTGGCGCGCGTGCCGGCCGGCACCGGCGAGCGGGTGCAGGTGGAGGTTCGCGGCAAGCTCCTGAACGCGCGGGTCGTGAAGCCGCCGTTCGTCCGTAACGGCAAGGCACTGGTCAGCTGAGGCTAAGCGCCATTCAAAGAAGGGTTTCACCATGAGCAATGTTCCAGCTGATCTTAAGTACACCAGGTCGCACGAGTGGGTGCGCAGCCTCGCCGACGGCACGGTAGAGGTCGGCATCACCGATCATGCCCAGCACTCGCTCGGGGACCTGGTGTTTGTCGAGGTGCCCGACGCGGGCCGCGTCGTCAAGGCGGGCGAGGCATGCGCCGTGGTGGAATCGGTCAAGGCGGCGTCCGACGTCTACGCGCCACTCGCCGGCGAGATCACCGCGGGCAACCCGCAGCTCGCCAACGAACCGGAAGCCGTGAACACGGACGCCTACGCGGCATGGCTGATGCGGCTGCGTCCGGCGCCCGGCGCGCTCGCCGCCGCGGCCCTCATGTCGGGCGCCGACTACGAGAAATTCCTGGCGGCGGAGGGCTGATCCGTGGCCTTCATTCCCCACACCCCCGCGGACGTGACGGCGATGCTCGCCGCTATCGGCGCTAAGCGTATCGAGGACCTGTTCGACGAGATTCCGGCGAACCTGCGCGTGAAGTCCCTCGCGGGCATACCGGAGGAACTCAACGAAATGGCCATCGGGCGGCTGATGACCGAGCGCGCCCGCGCGGACGGCGCGCCGCTGAACTTCATCGGCGCCGGGGCCTACGAGCACCACATCCCGGCGGCCGTGTGGGCGGTCACCACCCGCGGGGAGTTCTACAGCGCCTATACGCCCTACCAGGCGGAGGCGAGCCAGGGCACGCTGCAGGTGATCTACGAATTCCAGAGCATGATCGCGCGCCTCACCGGCATGGAGGTCGCCAACGCCTCGATGTACGACGGCGCCTCGGCCATGGCGGAAGCGGCGCTCATGGCGGTGCGTGCAAATCGCAAATCGAAATCCCTCACCGTGCTCGTGCCCGCGACCGTGCATCCGCACTACCACCAGGTGGCCGTCGCCAGCGCGTCGAACATGGGGCTGAAGTTCCTCGAGCTGCCCTACTGCACCGAAGAGGGCATCACGCCGGCGGCGTCGCTTAAGAAGTACGACGGCCAGGACGTGACCGCGCTCGTCATCCAGCAACCGAATTTCTTCGGCCGGCTCGAGGATGTGGATGCGCTCACCGACTGGGCACACCAGCGCGGCAGTTTCGTGATCGCGGTGGTCAATCCCACCTCGCTGGCGCTGCTCAAGCCCCCGGCGCAGTGGGGCGCGCGCGGCGCGGACATCGCGGTAGGCGAAGGCCAACCCTTGGGGGTGCCGCTGTCTTCCGGCGGCCCGTATTTTGGCTTCATGACCACGCGCATGGAGTACGTGCGGCAGATGCCGGGGCGCATCGTCGGCCGCACGCTGGATCTGTCTGGCCGCGAGGGGTTCACCCTCACGCTGCAGGCGCGCGAGCAGCATATCCGTCGCGCCAAGGCGACCTCCAACATCTGCACCAACCAGGGCTTAGCTGTGACCGCGGCGACGATCTACCTGTCGCTCATGGGCCCGCAGGGCCTGGCACGCACCGCGGCTGCTTCGCACGCGCGCACGCGCGAGCTCATCGCGGCGCTCACCCGCGTGGCAGGCGTGCGCCTCGCATTCACCGGTCCGTGCTTTCACGAGGCGGTGCTGGTGCTTGACCGCCCGGTGGCGCCGCTGCTCAAGGCGCTGAGCGAGCGCGGCATCCACGGCGGCCTGGATCTTGGTGGTTACTTCCCCGAGCTCGGCAACGCGCTGCTGGTGTGCGCCACTGAGACCAAGACCGCCGCCGACATCGAGCGTTACCGCAGCTGCCTGAGCGATGTGATGCACACGGCACGCGCGGCTTAGAGTACGCGCCCGACCGCACTTACGAGGATTGCATGCCTGCCCGTGAAAAAGTGATTTTCGAGTACTCGCACGCGGGACGCGGAGCGAGCGATCAGTGGCCGCAGGAAACCCCGCCGGCGGCGCTCGCCGACCTGCCTGCGAAGCTGCGCCGCGCCGCGCTGCCCGCGCTGCCGGAAGTGGGCGAGCTCGAGACGGTGCGCCATTTCACCCGCCTGTCGCAGCTGAACTTCTCCATCGACACGCACTTCTACCCACTCGGGTCGTGCACGATGAAGTACAACCCCAAGGCCTGTAACCAGTACGCCATGCTGCCGGAATTCTTAGGCCGGCACCCGCTGGCGCCCGAATCCCACGGCCAGGGGTTCCTCGCCTGCATGTACGAACTGCAGGAGATGCTCAAGGAAGTGACCGGCATGCAGGGCGTGGCCTTGAGTCCCATGGCCGGCGCGCACGGGGAGTTCGCCGGGGTCGCCATGATCCGCGCCTATCACCGTGCCCGCGGGGACCTGCAGCGGACCGAGATTATCGTCCCCGAGGCGGCGCACGGCACCAACCCCGCCAGCGCCACCATGTGCGGCTGCGTGGTGCGCGAGATCCCGGTCAACGCGCAAGGCGATGCCGACGTTGACGCGCTCAAGTCCGCCGTCGGTCCCAACACCGCGGGCATCATGCTCACCAACCCCTCCACCCTCGGGGTGTTCGAGCGGGGCATCGAGGAAGTCGCGCGCATCGTGCACGAAGCCGGGGGCCTGCTTTATTACGATGGCGCCAACCTCAACGCGATCCTGGGCAAAGTACGCCCGGGGGACATGGGGTTCGACGTCATCCACATGAACCTGCACAAGACCTTCTCGACGCCGCACGGCGGCGGCGGCCCGGGAGCGGGCGCGGTCGGGGTGGGCGCGCGCCTCATGCCTTATCTGCCGCTGCCCATCGTGGGCAAGGACGGCGAGCGCTTCCGCTGGCTGACCGGGGCCGACCTGCCGCAGTCGATCGGTCGGCTGTCGGCGTTCATGGGCAACGCGGGCGTGCTGCTGCGCGCCTATATCTACATGCGCCTGCTGGGGCGCGACGGCATGCGCCGGGTGGGCGAGTTCGCAACTCTCAACGCCAACTATCTTTTGGCGCAGCTCAAGGCCGCCGGCTTCGATGCGGCGTACCCTGAGCGGCGCGCCAGCCACGAGTTCATCGTGACGCTCAAGCGCCAGGCGCGCGAGCACGGCGTGAGCGCGATGGACTTTGCCAAGCGCCTGCTCGATTACGGCTTCCACGCGCCCACCACTTACTTTCCGTTACTGGTCCCGGAGTGCCTGCTGATCGAGCCGACCGAGACTGAAGGCAAGGACATCCTGGATGCATTTGTAGCGGCCATGTCACAGATCCAGAAGGAAGCCGAGCAGGAACCCGAGCGCGTAAGGAGCGCACCGCATACCATGCCGGTGCGCCGCCTCGATGACGTGCGGGCGGCCAGGCAACTGGATCTGACATGGAAGCCGGCAGCACAGCCGTAGACCGATACAAACCCCGCGGTGCCACGCGGCTGCTGCGCGCTATGCGCTCGAGTGCCCATGGGCTCGCCGGCGCCTTTCGCGAAGAGGCGGCGTTTCGCCAGGAACTCGCCTTCGCGGCGCTCGTCATACCCTTAGGGCTGTGGCTTGGACACAGTGGTATCGAGCGCGCGCTGCTCATCGGCCCGGTGCTCCTCATCCTCGTCGTGGAACTCCTCAACAGCGCCATCGAAGCGACCGTGGACCGCATCAGCTTCGAGCGGCACGCGCTCGCCGGGCTCGCCAAGGACATCGGCTCCGCCGCGGTGTTCATGTCCTTCGTGCTGCTCGTGGCGGTGTGGCTGCTGGTGCTCCTCGGCCGTTAGGGGCCAACCGCAGATGCGATTCCCGCGCGTACTCTCGCTGTGCCTGCTCCTGTGGTGCGTTACCGTGCAGGCGGCCGATCCGCCGCGCGCCGCCACCAGCGCAGCAGCTGCGCTGCCGCCCGCGCAGCCTGGCGAGACTGCGCAGCCGGCCCCCGTGGCGCCGGCACCCTTGGCGCCGGCCCCCGTGCAGTCGTCCCCGGCGCAGTCGGCCCCCGCGCCGCCCGCGGCCGCCGAGGCCAACCCTGACTGGGCCGTGACGCTCGGGCGCATCGCCGGGAGCGTCGTGTCGATTGACCTGGATGCCGCCCGCGCCTTCGATACGGAGTGGAATGCGACCGCCCAGGCAACGGGCTTCGTAGTCGATGCCGAGCGCGGGCTGATTCTCACCAACCGCCACGTGGTGACGCCGGGTCCCGTGACCGCCGAAGCCACTTTCCTCGATCGCGAGGAGGTGCAGCTTTACCCGGTGTACCGCGACCCCGTGCATGACTTCGGGCTCTATCGTTTTGATCCGAAGAAGCTGCGATTCATTTCACCCAAGGCGCTGCCGCTGTACCCGGAAGGCGCGCAGATCGGGCGCGAGATCCGCGTCGTCGGCAACAACGCGGGCGAGCAGCTGTCGATCCTCGCCGGTACGCTGGCGCGCCTCGACCGCGACGCACCCGACTACGGCATCGCGCACTACAACGACTTCAACACCTTCTATCTGCAGGCCGCCTCGGGAACCTCGGGCGGCTCCTCCGGCTCGCCCGTTATCGATATCCGCGGCCGGGTCGTCGGGCTCAACGCCGGCGGCGCCAGCAGCTCCGCCTCGAGTTTTTACCTGCCGCTCGGACGCGTGCGCCGCGCGCTCGGGCTCATCCAGGAGGGCAAGCCAGTCACGCGCGGCACTCTTTACACCGTGTTCAACTACATGCCCTACGACCAGCTCGAGCGGCTGGGGCTGGACGCCGGCACCGAGGCGCAGGTCCGCAAGAGCTTCCCCCACTACACCGGCATGCTGGTCGTGACCGAGGTGCTGCCCGGAAGCCCGAGCGAGAACCTGCTGCAGCCCGGCGACATCCTGGTGCGCCTGAACGGTCGCTACGTGACGCAGTTCGAGCCGCTGGAGGAGGTGCTCGACGACACCGTCGGCGCGCAGGTGGACCTGGAGCTGCTGCGCGGCGGCAAGTCGGTCGCGGCGCGGCTGCCGGTGGGGGACCTGCACGCCATCACGCCGAGCGCCTACGCGGAACTGGGCGACGCGGTGGTGCACACGCTGTCCTATGAGCAGGCGCGCTATTTCAACCGGCCGACGCGCGGGGTCTACGTCGCCAACCCCGGCTACGTGTTTGGCTCTGCCGGCATTGCGCGCGGCGCGGTGATCGTGGCGCTCAACGGCGCGCCCACCAGCACGCTGGCGGATTTTGAAGCCGGCATCGCCCACCTCGGCGCGGGCGATCACGCCGCCATCCGCTACGTCACCATCGACGATCCGAATGGCAGCCAGCTGCGCGTCATTCGCATGGACCGCCTGTGGTTCCCCGCGCATCATTGCAATCGCAACGACGCCGAGGGGCTATGGGACTGCAGCGCGCTGGCCGCCGGCCCGCCACCCAAGCCGCCCGCGACCAGCGCCACGACCTTCCCGCATTTCAAGGATCCGCGGCTCGCGGCTCTCGCACCCTCGCTCGCCATGGTGACCTTCGACATGCCGTACTCGGTCTCGGGGATCACCGAGCACAACTACCACGGCACGGGGCTGGTGGTGGACGCGCAGCGCGGACTCGTGGTGGTGGACCGCAACACCGTGCCGGTGGCTATCGGGGACGTGACGGTGACGTTCGCGGGCACCGTGCAGGTTCCGGGCCGCGTGGTCTACATCCACCCGCAGCACAATTTCGCGGTGGTGGCGTACGACCCGCAGCTCATCGGCGCGACCCCGGTGCGCGCGGCGAAGCTGGTGCCGCGTGAGTTGCACGCCGGTGAGCACGTGTGGGTCGTCGGCCTGGCGGGCGACAGCGAAATGCACTCGCGCAGCACCGAGATCGCGAGCATCGATCCGCTCGAGCTGCCGCAATCGCGCACCATGCGTTTCCGCGACAGCAACATCGAGACCATCCAGCTCGTCAACCCGCCGCTGGAGTTCGATGGCGTGCTCGCCGATGCGGCCGGCGGGGTGCTCGCCACCTGGTCGAGCTTCGCCTACGACGCCGCGCGCGAGATCGCCCAGGACACCCGCGGCGTACCGATCGAGCTGGTGGCGGACATGCTCGCGCGCGTGCGCGGCAACCATCCGCTGCACTCCCTCGAAGCGGAGCTCACCGCGGTGCCACTTGCCAATGCCCGCGAGATCGGCCTGCCGGACGCCTGGATCGAACGGCTCGCGCAGCACAACCCGGCGCGCCGCCAGGCGCTGTCCATAGTGCGCATGGTCGGCGGCTCGCCTGCCTCGCACCTGTTGCAGCAGGGGGATCTGCTGCTGGCCATCGACAGCCAGGTCGTGACGCGCATTCGTGAAGTGGAGCGGGCGGCGGCCGACAAGGACCACGTCGTGGTCACCGTGTGGCGCGGCCAGGGCGAGCAGTCCCTCGAGGTACCGACCGCCGAGTTGCCGGGAATGGATGTCGATCGCCTGGTGGAGTGGGGCGGCGCGACACTGCAGGCGCCGCATCGGGCCATGAGCGTGCAGCGCGGCATTGCGCCCGTGGGCGTGTACGTGGGCTATTTCGCCTACGGCTCGCCGGCGACGCGTTACGGCCTGTACCCGGGCCGGCGCATTGTCGAGGTTGACGGCACGCCGACACCGGACCTGGACACCTTTCTTAAGGCGGTGACCGGCCGCCCCGACCGCTCCTCGGTGCGTCTGAAGACCATCACCTGGAACAACGCCCCGGAAGTGATCACGCTGAAACTCGACAAGCACTACTGGCCGGCCTACGAGTTGACGCGCTCACCCGCCGGTGCCTGGCAGCGCCGGGCGCTCGAATAATGCGTCGGGGCGTCTGCGGTCCGCGACAGCGCGGACCTCGAGGCCTAAGCAAACGCGGCTTTAACGCAACACGGGGACGTCAGTCGCCGGTAGCTTGGTAGAATTGGTCTTAACTATGGTGCGTGTAGTCAGAGCGACCCAGGTCGAGATCGAAACCGCCGTGCAGGCCTTGCGCGACGGGGAACTCGTGGCATTCCCGACCGAGACGGTCTACGGGCTGGGTGCGAATGCGCAGAACCCGGCCGCGGTGCGCAAGATCTTCGAGGCCAAGGGGCGTCCGCCGACTCATCCGGTGATCGTGCACCTGGACGATCCGCGCTTCCTGCATCGCTGGGTGCGCGAGGTGCCGCAGACGGCGACGCGTCTTGCCGAGGCCTTCTGGCCCGGACCCCTGACCATGGTGATGCCGCGCGCCGCCCACGTGCACGACGTCATCACCGGCGGCCAGGACACGATCGCCATCCGCGTGCCGGCGCACCCGATGGCGCAGCAGCTCCTGACGGCTTTCGGCGGCGGCATTGCCGCCCCGTCGGCCAACCGCTACGGGCGGCTCTCCCCGACGCGTGCCGAGCACGTGCGCGAGGAATTGGGCGACGCCGTGCGGGTGATTCTCGACGGTGGGGAGTGTCAGCTCGGTCTTGAGTCCACGATCATTGCCTTCGAGGGCGAAACAGTGCGCTTGCTGCGCCCGGGCGGGGTCACGGCGGCGCAGCTGCGCGCGGTCGCCGGCGAACTGCTGCTCGGCCAGGGCGCGCAGTCGCCGCGGGTTCCGGGCGCCACCCCCACGCACTACGCACCGAACACGCCCATGACTCTGGTGCCGGCCGGGGAGATCGATGCGCAGGCGGACGCGTCTTCCGCGGGCGGCCGGCGCGTCGCGGTGCTGGCACAGCGCCTGCCGCTGCGTGCCCATAGGTACGTCACCTGGATCAATGCCGGCCGCCGGCCGGAAAATTACGGCCGCGACCTGTACGCAAACCTGCGCACCCTCGATAAGGCCGGCTGTCAGCAGATCCTCGTGCAGGCCGTCCCGGACGGGGAGCGCTGGGAAGCCATCCGTGACCGTCTGCTGCGCGCCGCGAGCAACGTCGCCGAAAGCGACGATGTCACCGGCACCATGGCCGTGCTGCCTTAGAACTAAAGCGCAGTGCGCCGCCCGCGATTCATCGATCCCTTCGCACCTGCCGAAGTCCGCCGCCTCGTCAGGGAGTTTGGCTCGCCGCTCGTGATCCTGGATTGCGAGCGCGTGCGCGCGCAATGGCGCGCGCTCTCCCGGGCGCTGCCGCGTGTTGCCCTGCACTACGCGCTGAAGCCCATGCCGCATCCGGCGGTCGTGCAGGCGGTCATCGCGGAGGGCGGTTTTCTGGATCTCGCCACCACCGGCGAAGTGCAGCTGGTTGAGCGGCTGGGAGTTGCGCCCGAGCGTTGCATCCACAGCCACCCGATCAAGCGTCCGCAGGACATCGCCAACGCGCTGCACTTCGGTGTGCGCACCTTCGTCGCCGACAATGCCGATGAGGTACGCAAGTTCGCACGGCTTGCCGCGCAGGTGCAGCTGCTGCTGCGGGTGTCGTTTCGCGCCACCGGTGCGGTGTGCGACCTGTCGCGCAAATTTGGTTGCGACCCGGAAGACGTGCTGCCGCTGGCGCGCCTGGCGGCGGATCTCGGCATCGACGTTCGCGGCCTGTCGTTCCACGTCGGCTCGCAGGCGTCTTCGGCCGCCAAGCACGTCGAGGCGTTGCAGGTTTGTGCGCACCTGCTGGCCGCGGGGCGTCGCGAGAAGCTCGGCTCGCTCGACACGCTCGACATTGGCGGCGGTTTTCCGATCGCCTACGCCCAGCCCGTGCAGGACATCCGGCGCTTCTGTGCACCGTTGCGCGCGGCGCTCGCCAGGCTGCCGCGGCGCGTGCAGGTGCTCGCCGAGCCCGGCCGCTATATTGCAGGCCCCGCCGCCATCGGCGTCGCCACGGTGATGGGGCGCGCGCGCCGCGAGGGCCACTGGTGGTACTACCTCGATGATGGGCTGTACGGCAGCTACAGCGGGCAGCTGTTCGATCACGCGCGCTACCCGGTGGAGGTATTGCGCAGCGGGGCGGAACTGCTGCCCTCGGTACTTGCCGGGCCTACCTGCGACAGCATCGACGTGATCGCCGAAAATCTCATGCTGCCGCCGTTGAAGATTGGCGACCTGGTCATCGGCCGGGCGATGGGCGCCTACACCTGGGCGAGTGCCACGGAATTCAACTTCTATCCGAAGGCGACCGTGGTGTCGGTCAATAGCTCCCCGGGGGACACCGGCGGCGTGATGGCGCCGCCGGGCTGCACCTGAACGCGGTATATTTCGGGTTCCGGTCGCCGGGCACGATATGAAGAACGAAACCGCAGCGGAACCGCTGACCGCTATTCACACCCAGGTGGCAGCCGCTCGTGAGGGGCGCGAACCGCGCGTGATCGCGCGGCTCTTCACCGGCTGGGCGCTGTTCGGCGAGCGGCAGTTCGTGCGCGGCTACGCGCTGTTGCTGCCTGATCCGGTGGTGCCGGACCTCAACTCCCTCGGCGCCCGCGAACGCATCGCGTTCCTTTCCGACATGTCGCGCCTGGGGGATGCGCTGCTGAAAGTGACCGGAGCCGCGCGCATCAACTACGCCATTTTCGGCAACCTGGAGCCGGCGCTGCACGCGCACGTGATCCCGCGCTACCTCGATGAACCGCAGGCGCTGCGCAACGCGCAGCCCTGGGCCTACGACTGGGCGGCGGCGCCCGCGTTCGAGCGCGCGGCCTGCCAGGATCTCGCCGACGGCGTGCTGCGCGAGCTCACGCGCCTCGGGGTGACCAAGCCGATGCGCTTCAGTCCCGGCGCTAACGCTGAGGGCTGACGGCGGGCGGGACGCCGCAACCGCGTGCGCTACTTGTTCAGCCCCGGCGGGGGCGCGGGCGGCGGCGCTGCGACCGGCGGCGCCTTGATGCTGAGCAACTCCACCTCGAACACGAGCAGCGAGCCGGGCGGGATCTGCGGCGGTGAGCGCAGGTCATAGGCCAGCTGCGGCGGGATGAACAGCTGGTACCTGGCGCCGGGCTTCATGAGCTGCAGCGCTTCCGTCCACCCCGGAATGACCCGGTTGACCGTGAACGTCGCCGGCTCCCCGCCCTTGTAGGAGCTGTCGAACTCGGTGCCATTCAGGAACGTGCCGCGATAGTTCACGACCACCGTATCGGTCGGCTTTGGCGGGTCGCCGCTGCCGGGGGCGAGCACCTTGTACTGCAGGCCGCTGGCGGTGGTGACGATGTCCGGCTTCTTGCCGTTCGCGGCCAGGAACGCCGCCGCGGCGCGGTGGTTGGTCTCGCCCGCCTGTTCATGAGCGCGGCGCAGCAGAGCGCTGACCTTCTCGCGGTCCGCAGCACTCGCCGCGACCTTGCCCGTAAGCGCATCGTGCAGGCCCGCGATCACACGCTCGCTGCTGACTTGCCCGGGCGTGACGCCCGAATCGTGCAGCTGCGCGCCCATCACGAGGCCCAGGCTGTAGCTGTCGCCGCTCCTGGTGTTCGCAGCGGCGGGTGCGGCGGCATCGGGTGCCACGGTGGCGGGCGCAGCCGTGCCTTGCTGCGCGTGCGCCGGCATGGCGCTGGCAAGCAACACCGCCAGCGCGGCGGCCGGTTTGCCGATGAGCGTGCGGGGGCAGCGTGGGGCTGACAAAGTCATGGAAAACCTCTCGAAGGCAGGCAATTCGGGCGCGCAGTTTCGCCGATCGCGCGCCAGGGCGCTGCAGTTTTTAAGTGAGCAGCCGGTATTCCCCGCCCGCCTCGAGTGCCCGCTGGTAAGCCGGACGCTCGTGGATGCGGCCGAGGAATGCCCGGGTCCTGTCACCCATCTGCCCGGCGGCGCGCGCCTGCGCGCCTTCCAGCGGGAAACTCATCTGGATGTCCGCCGCTGTGAATTCCTCGCCGGCAAACCATCTGGACTTGCCCAGCTCACTTTCCCAGTAGTCCGCATGCGCCTTCAGTTGCGGGTCGATAAAGGTTTCCTGGGCGCGCCTGGCGACGGCCTTCACCACCGGACGGATAGGGAAGGGCATGGGTCCTTTGGGCAGCCGCTGGAAGATGAGCTTCAACAAAAGCGGTGGCATCGCCGAGCCTTCCGCGTAATGCAGCCAGTAGGTGTAGCGCCGGCGTTCCGGTGTGCCCTCAGGCGGACGCAGCCTGCCCTCGCCGTAGGTGTCGACGAGGTATTCGATGATCGCGCCTGACTCGGCGATGGTGTCCGCCCCGTTGGTGATGACGGGTGACTTGCCGAGCGGGTGCACGCGCCGCAGCTCCGGCGGCGCCAGCAGGGTCTGCGGATTACGCTGGTACTTCTTGATCTCGTACTCGCAACCGAGTTCCTCGAGCAGCCACAGGATCCGTTGCGAGCGCGAGTTATTCAGGTGATGGACCGTGATCATTCCGGCGTTTTTCCGCCCGCGGGCTCGCCGGTGGCGAGGGACTCAAGCTCCTCATCGGTGAACTGGCGCTGCTCCATGAACGAGCGGGCGCGGTACAGATGGGTGGCGTCGACGTAGATGCGCGAAGGCGCCGCCTGTCCGAGGACGCTGGCGTCGGACATCACCCGGGCGGCGATCCCGTCGTCGATCATGATTTGCGCCAGCGACTGCGCGGACGGCAGGTCCGGCAGCGTCGCAAGCAGGCGCCATTCTGTTGCGCTCATCGTGCCGGTACAGTGCCAAACGCTCAGCGTTTCCACAATGCCGCGCGCCAGCGGCATGCAGGCTATGGGAACGAGCCGCGCAGGGCGCGATGCGGGGCGGCGACTGGCGCAGCCACGCACCTTGACCGATGATGTGCCACTCACCGGGCCAGGCGCCCGCTTACTCAGGACGGAGACGATTATGAGACGCTCATTTGCAGCCGCCCTCGCCGCGCTGCTGGTTGCGATTCCGGTTTACGCCGCACTCCCGGACGGCGCCAAGGCACCCGACTTCAGCGCCAAGGCCACGCTCGCCGGCAAGGAATTCAACTTCGCGCTGGCCGATGCGCTGAAGAAAGGACCGGTGGTGTTGTATTTCTACCCGGCGGCATTTACGCCCGGCTGCACGGTGGAGGCACACGAGTTCGCGGAGGCCACCCCGAAGTTCACGGCGCTCGGCGCCACGGTCATCGGCGTTTCGCACGATCCGATTGAGAAACTCGATCGCTTCTCGGTGAGTGAGTGCCGCAACAAGTTTGCCGTGGCCTCCGACGCCGACGGCGGCATCATGAAGGCTTACGACGCCGTGCTAGCGGAGCATCCGGAGTACGCGAATCGCACTTCCTATGTGATCGCCCCGACTGGCGAGATCATTTATTCCTACACGGCCATGGAGCCGGACAAGCACGTCGGCAACACCATGGCGGCCGTGAAGAAGTGGCAGGACGCGCATAAGAAGACCTGACTCAGCCGGGCGCCAGGCAGCCAGGTGCGTGTGGGTATGCCGGCAAAGTCTGACGCAAAATGTCTACATGCCAGCGTGGCGTGCGTGCATTTTGCGTCACAAATGCACGGAAGGGTGTACCGCCGGGCGCCTGCCCCGCGCGGAGCGGCAACCTTCAGGCCAGATCCGCGAGCGCCGCGGGCACCTGGCGGCGCAGCAGGAGGTTCTTCGCCTGCCATTGCTCCTGCGGCGCCAGGATCTGAAGAAAGCTGACCTCGCCGCCCGCCAGGAGCGCGATGGGCACGCCGTCGCGGTAGAGCAGCCGGTTGCCGCTCAAGGACGGCAGCCGCGTGCCGGGTGTGATGATCCCGACGAGGTTCAAAGGATCCGCTCCCGAGAGTGACAGGTAGTGCCCCTCGCGCGGCTTGCGGCGCGCCTCGCGCAGCAAGGCGATCGCCTCCGGAGCCGCGTACTGCTCACCGGTGAACCCCGCGACAAAGCGCCCGCCGCGGATCTCGCCGCGCGCCTCGAGCCGCCGGCAGCACATGAGCAGGTCGCGCCACGGCGGGAGCCAATCCGCCTCGCGCGCCAGCAGCCGCCAGAACACGACTCCCCAGCGGCGCAGCAGCGTGCGCACGACGTGCTCGATGGCTTCCTCCTCGTGCGAGCGGCCGGTGGCAGCGTCGCGATCGGTCACCGTTTCGGGCCCCGCGGCTCTGCCGGTTCGCGACCAGCGCCCCGCTGCGTCCATGCCGAATAGCGCCACTCGCCGGCGCCGGCGGCCGCTGGTGGCGGAGCCGCGGCGGTCGGCCGGCACCAGCAGCGCGCGTAATCCCGCGAAGCTGTCGGAGTTGACCAGGCCGAGCGCCACCAGCTCCGCGAGCGCCTCGTGCGCCTGCGAGGGCAGTAACCCGGTGCTGGCAGCAATCTCATCGAAGAAGGATGCGCCGTGCCGGCTGAGGTGCTCGGCCGCGCGCTGGGCACCGGCGGACAGTTGTCGGCGATCCAGGGGACCGGTGAACGCGGACCACAGGCGCAGATTCCGCCGCGCGAGCAGCACGATGGGTGTCGCGCGCACCGGGGCTGCGCCGCGCTCGCAGGTCGTGCGGCGCGCAGCGAGCCGCGTCCACACGAAGCGCCCCGCCAGGCACTGCTCATCGAGCCAGGCGGGCTCGTATTCGCTGATGCGGTTGGGCAGGACTTCGGTCTCCCAGGCACTCGCCGGGGCCTCGAAGCCTTCCAGCTGGGCGAGGATCGCGCCGACCGCATCCGGACCCTCCATGCGCAGCGCGGGCGTCACGCGCTGCCATTCGAACAGGAACCGCAGGAAGTCCCGCGCGTCGATGGGCTCGATCTCCGCGCGCAGCCGCTTGACGGTGTAGCGGTGGATGCGCGCCAGCAGCCGTCGCTCGCACCATTCATTTGCCAACACCGCCTCGCCGGTGAATGCGCCGCGCATGGCGAACCCTTCGGCCTGCAGCGCCGCGAGGGCGGCATCGACGCGCGCCAGCGGTAATCCAAGCGAGTCCGCAAGCGCCTGCGCGGTGCTCGGGCCGAGACCCTCCAGCCGCCCGCGAATTACCTCCACCAGCGCGCTTTCAGCGGTGAAGGTCTGCGCCTGGGCCGCGGGTGTCACCACCGTGGGTATGGTGATCGCGCCCGGGAAGAGTGCGCTGAAGAGCGGCAGCCGCTCGGCCGTCACCCATAGCCGCGCGGCGCCGGCTTCCAGGTGCGTGACGCGCCGCTGCGCGGCGAGCTCGGTGAGGAGCGCGGTCCAGGCGACGGTGCGCTCGCTTTCCGCGTCGGTGAGGAAGCTGAGCCACAGCAGCGCGTCGTGCAGCTCATCGGCGTTGAGCGCGTCGGGCCAGGCCTCTTCCCGCACGCGCCGGATCGCCTCCGGGTCGAGCTGCCCTAAATCGGCGGCGCTTTGCGGATCGAGCCAGCGGCGGCTGATGACCGCCTGGGTGCGGCGCTCTTCCAGCGGCGCGTCGTCGAGAAAAGTGTAGGGCCTGGCGGACAGCACCTCGAGCGCCAGCGGCGAGGGCTCGGTGAGGTCACGCGCGATGACGCTGATCGCGCCGGACTCGAGCCCCCGCAGCAGCCGCTCGAAGCCGTTGATGTCCATCGCCTCCTCCAGACAGTCGCGGATGGTCTGGCGCACCAGCGGGTGGTCGGGGATCTCGAGCTCCCCGGGGAGGTTCTCGGCGCACGCCACCTGGTCGGGGAACACGGCGGTCAGCAGGTCCTCGGCGGCCATGCGCGCCAGCGGCGCCGGCACTTTCTTGCCGCCGCGAAAGCGCGGCAGCGCGAGCGCGATCGAGGCCGACCAGCGCCAGCGCACCGGAAACATCGGCGCGGCGCACAGCGCCTGCACCAGCAACGGCCGCACCGTGTTGGAATGCAGGTAGCGCGCGACCTCGGCGAGTTCGAAGCTGTGCGCCGTGGTGAGCGACAGGATGATGGTGTCCTCGGTGGCAGCCGCCTGCAGCTCGAAGTTGAACGAGCGGCAGAAGCGCTTGCGCAGGCTAAGTCCCCAGGCGCGGTTCACGCGGCTGCCGAAGGGCGAGTGGATCACGAGCTGCATGCCGCCGGCTTCGTCGAAGAAGCGCTCGAATATGACGGTGTGCTGCGTCGGCAGCGCGCCGAGCGCGGCGCGCGCCGCGGCGAGGTAGTTCACGAGCTGCACCGCCGCGGGGCCGGCGATCCCGGCCTCGGCGCTGAGCCAGCTCGTCGCCGCCGCCAGTCCCGCGTCGAGGTGCGCCTCGAGCTCCCCGCGCAACCGCGACACGCTCACCGACAGCTCATCGGTGCGTCCCGGCGCCTCACCGAGCCAGAACGGGATGGATGGCGGTTCACCACGCGCATCCTCGACGCGGATGCGTCCCTGTTCCACGCGCAGAATGCGGTAGGACACGTTGCCGAGCTGGAACACATCCCCCTGCAGGCTCTCGATCGCGAAGTCCTCGTTCACCGTGCCGACGAACTGCGCCTGGGGCTCGAGGATGACCTGGTAATCGGCGGTGTCCGGGATCGTGCCGCCGGACGTGATAGCAGTCAGCGCCGCGCCGCGGCGCCCCTTGACCAGATGGTTCACTCCGTCGTGGTGGACGAGGGCGCCATGGCGGCCGCGGCGCGTGGTGTAGCCCTCCGCCAGCATGCGCACGATGGCGTCCAAATCATCGCGCTTGAGTTCCCGGTAAGGCCACGCACCGCGCAGCAGCGTAAAAAGACCCGCTTCGTCCCATTCGCGCGCGGCGACTTCCGCCACGATCTGTTGCGCCAGCACGTCGAGCGGCTGGCCCGGTATGACCAGGCGATCGAGCTCGCCGCGGCGCACGGCGATGAGTAAGGCGGTGCATTCGAGCAGATCATCGCGCGACAGGGGAAAGAGCCGCCCCTTGGGTGTGCCGGTGAGCGAGTGGCCGGAGCGCCCGACGCGCTGCAGAAAGGCGGCGATGGAACGCGGCGAGCCGATCTGACACACCAGATCAACCTCGCCGATGTCGATGCCGAGCTCGAGCGACGCGGTGGCGACCAGCGCGCGCAGCTCACCGCGCTTCAGGCGCGCCTCCGCATTCAGACGCGACTCCTTCGCCATACTGCCGTGGTGCGCGGTGACCTGTTCGTCGCCGAGGCGCTCCGCGAGGTGACGGGCAATGCGCTCGGCCTGGCGCCGCGTGTTGACGAATACCAGCGTCGTGCGGTGCTCGCTCACGAGCTCCGCCAGGCGGTCGTACACCTGCGTCCAGGCGTCCCCGGACATCACCGCCTCCAGCGGCACGGCGGGGATTTCCAGCTGCAGGTCGCGCGCGCGCACGTGGCCTGAGTCGATGATGGTGCAGTCGGCCGTGCCGTCGGCATGCAGGTTGCGCGTGCCGACCAGGAAGCGCGCCACATCCTCGATGGGTTTTTGCGTTGCCGACAGGCCCACGCGCGTCAGCTTGCGGCCCGCGAGTGACTCGAGCCGCTCGAGGGTGAGCGCGAGGTGCGCGCCGCGCTTGGTTCCGGCCATGGCGTGGATCTCGTCCACGATGACCGTGCGGGTCGTGGCCAGCATCTGTCGGCCGGATTCGGAGCCCAGCAGGATGTACAGGGACTCCGGCGTCGTGACCACGATGTGCGGCGGCCGTTTGACGCTCGCCCGGCGCTCATGCTGCGGTGTGTCACCGGTGCGCACGAAGGTGCGGATCCCTGGCTCGGGCAATCCCAGCGCGCGCAATTCAGCGCTGATGCCGGCCAGCGGCGCCTCGAGATTGCGGTTGATGTCGTTGGAGAGGGCCTTGAGCGGCGATACGTAGACCACCCGCGTCTCATCGGTGAGGGCGCCGACCGCGACGCTCTCGCGCACCAGCTCATCGATTACCGCAAGAAACGCCGCGAGGGTCTTGCCTGAGCCGGTGGGGGCGGCGATCAGTACGTGGCGCTGTGCTGCGATGGCCGGCCACGCCTGCCGCTGCGCCTCGGTGGGCGCGGCGAAGGTGCGCTGGAACCAGCGCTCGACGGCCGGGTGGAAGGAGGCGGGCATGGGGTAGGGATTGAAGCACAACCGGCAGCGCGCGCGGAACCATGGGAGCGTACGAATTCACACAACGTACAGTGGGCGCCAACACGGCTGGCTGTATGAAAAAACAAAGGAGAGTAAAGTGCGCCTTCTTTTCGCGCGCACGGCGAGGGTCCCCGGCATGTGGGAAGACGACCTGGAGAAATCAGCCCGTAGCAAGGTGGTGTGGATCGGCGCGGCGGTGACGCTCGCGGTGGTCGGGTTCGGCGGCTGGCAGTGGTTCGCCGCGCGGCACCGGGTCACCGCGCCTGAGGCAATGCCGCCCGCTCCGGCTGCCCCCGAGGTAAGCGCGGCGCCCGCGGTTTCGCATCCGATGCCCGGTGACGCTGCGGGGGCTGCGGCCCTGCCCGCGCTCGCCGACAGTGACCAGCTCGTGCAGGACTCGCTCGCCGGAGTGCTGGGGCGCGAGCCGGTGACGCGGTTTCTGGTGCCGCAGAGCATCGTGCGGCACCTCGTCGTCACGACCGACAACCTGCCGCGCAGGAAGCTCGCCGTGGAGCTGCGCCCGCTGCGCCCGACCGCAGGATCGACCGTGATCGCGACCCAGGGCGATCTGGTGATGCTCGGCGAAGGCAACTTCGCACGCTACGCCCCGCTGGCGCACGTCGCGCAGTCCGTAGATGTGAAGGCGCTCGCGGTCGTGTACCAGCGCTTGTACCCCCTGTTCCAGCAGGCGTACGAGGATCTGGGTTACCCGGACAAGTACTTTAACGACCGGCTCGTGGAAGTCATCGACAACCTGCTGGAGGCGCCGGAGGTGCCCGCGCCGATCCCGGTCGTGCAGCCGAAAGTGTTCTACGAATACGCCGACGCCAGCCTCGAAGCCCGCTCGGCGGGGCAGAAAGTACTCATCCGCATGGGGCCTGCGAACGCGCGCATCATCAAGGCGAAGCTGAAGGAATTCCGTGCGGAAATCGTCAACCGGAAATAAGCCTTGCGAGGGGGAGTCATGAGCGACGCGGTGGGCGCGGACGAGGTGGATGTCAGCGGGCCGCTCGCGCAGCTGCGCTCGGTGCTGATCGCCGGGGAGACGCTGGATGCGTGGGTCATCCAGCGCCGCGTCTACGCACTCACGCACCGCCGGGTTCTCATCGCCGCCACCAGCGGCCGCCTCGTCGTGGTGACACGCAGGCTCCTCGGCGGCTTCGAAGTCACCTCCGTGCGCTGGCAGGATCTCGAGGAGGTCACGCTGCGCGTCGGCATGCTGGCGGCGGAGCTGTCGGTGCGCGCCGGCAAAGCTACCGATCTTGCCTCGATGGGAGCCGCGGGTGCGCAGCGGGTGGAGTTCCAGGGGCTGCGCAAGGAGCAGGCGCAGGCGGTCTACCGCATCTGCCAGGCGCAGGACCAGGCGTGGCGCGAGAAGCGGCGCGTGCGCGAGCTCGAGGAGCTGCGCGCCCGCTCGGGGGGAATCCAGGTCATGTCCGCGCCGGCTGCAGCCGCGGCCGGATTTGAAGGCGATGCCGTGCGCCGGCTCCAGGAGGCCAAGCAGCTGCTGGACGCGAGGCTCATCACCGACTCCGAGTACGAGGCAATCAAGGCAAAAATTGTCTCCTCCTGAGGCTATGCACAGGTAATCCACAGGCCATCCACAGCTCAGGTGCGCTAGGCTTCGTTCATGGCTATCCGCATGGCAATGCGTCTGCGCCGTCGCAAGCCCGTCGAGAACGAAGTGCTCGGAACGTACAGCTTTCCGAGCCGCACCGTGCAGGTGCTGAAGACCGGGGACGACCGGATCCTGTGGACATGCGATTGCGACAAGTTCCGCCGCCAGGAAGGCCAGCGCGAACCGCTGTGGTGCAAGCACATCGCCAAGGCGGCAGCACGGCGCGCACTGGAGCGGCTCACGCGCCGCGTGGCCGTCGGCCGCGGGACATAATGCCGCGGCGCTTTGCCTGAGCGGGTGATATCCGCTATGTTGCCGTGAATTACAGGAGTAACGCCATGCGTTGGGAAACCCCACAAGCGACTGATTTCCGCTACGGAATGGAAATCACGCTGTACATCGCGCGCCGCTGAGCGCACCGGCGCGGGTGCGCCCTGATGCGCCGTGAAAATCCGCGTCCTGGGGTCGGCTGCCGGCGGCGGCTTTCCGCAATGGAACTGTAACTGCCGTAACTGCGCGGGTGTACGCAGCGGCACGGTGCGTTCGCGCAGCCGCACCCAATCCTCGATCGCCGTCAGCGGCCACGACGGCACGCGCTGGGCACTCGTCAACGCCTCCCCGGACATCCTCGCACAGCTCAAGGCGAATCCCTTGCTGCAACCGGCGCGCGCGCCGCGCGACACCGCCATCGTTGCCGTGGTGCTGGTGGATGCGCAGATTGATCACTGCACCGGCCTCTACATGCTGCGCGAGTCCACTTCTGCGCTCAAGGTCTGGTGCACCGACGGCGCACATGCGGACCTGACGGGCGGCAATCCGATCTTCCGGGTGCTGTCCCACTACTGCGGCGTGGAGCGCCGCGAACTCAAACCCGACGGCAAGGACTTCACGGTGGACGGGGTCGATGGCGTGCGCTGGCGCGCGCTCGCCGTGGCCAGCAAGCCGGCGCCATATTCCCCGCATCGCGACGCGCCGCTGCCCGGGGACAACGTGGCGCTGGTGATCGGCGACAGTGATGGCGGCGGCCACGCGGTTTACGCACCCGGACTGGGCGCTATGGAGGCGCCGGTGTGGCGCGCCATGCAATCGGCCGCCTGCGTGCTGGTTGACGGCACCTTCTGGAGCGACGATGAGATGATCGGGCTGGGGCTCGCCAAGAAGCGCGCCCGCGACCTCGGCCACCTGCCACAAACGGGTCCCGGCGGTATGCTCGAGTGGCTGGACAAGCTGCCCGTCGCCACCCGCAGGATCCTCATCCACGTGAACAACACCAACCCGATTCTCGACGAGGACTCCGCCGAACGCGCGCAACTCACCCGTCGCGGCATCGAGGTGGCCTGGGACGGCATGGAAATCACCCTGTGACCGCGACGCCTTGGACGCTCCTCGAGTTCGAGCAGCAGCTGCGCGAGCGCGGCCGTGCCTACCACATTCATCATCCGTTCAATGTCATGTTGAATTCCGGCAAGGCGACCCGCGAGCAGATCCGCGGCTGGGTGGCGAACCGCTTCTACTACCAGGTCAACATCCCGGTGAAGGATGCGGCCATTCTCGCCAACTGTGAGGAGCGCGCCGTGCGCCGCGCCTGGGTGCAGCGCATCCTCGATCACGACGGTTACGGGGATGATCCGGGCGGCATCGAGGCGTGGCTCACGCTCGCCGCGGCGGTGGGACTGGAGCGCGCCGCGGTGGAGAGCCTGGCGCAGGTACTTCCCGGTGTGCGCTTCGCGGTGGACGCCTACGTGAATTTCGCCCGCCGGGCGCCGTGGCCGGAAAGTGTGTGCGCCTCGCTCACGGAACTGTTCGCGCCGCAGATCCACCAGCAGCGCCTCGCCGGCTGGCCCGGGCATTACCCGTGGATCGATCCGGGGGGCCTGAGCTATTTTCAGAGCCGCGTGAGCCGCGCGCGCCGTGACGTCGAGTTCGCTCTGGCCGTGACGCTCGAGCGCTTCACCACCCGCGCCGCGCAGGAGCGCGCGCTGCAGGTCCTGCAGTTCAAGCTTGATATCCTGTGGCAGATGAATGACGCGATGGCGAGCGCTTACGGAGTGACCGCAGGGTGAGTGACACGGCGAGCGACATCGCCCCTGGCGCCCGTCCGGCGGTTGCACACGGCATGCGCCTGCAGTGGGAGCCGGCGCAGGAGGCGCACGTGCTGCTGTACCCGGAAGGCATGGTGAAACTCAACGGCAGCGCCGGGCAGATCATGAGCCGCTGCGACGGCGTGCGCACCGTGGCCGAGATCGTCGCGGACCTGGAGAGCACCTACAGGCAAAACGGACTCAGCGCGGATGTGATCGCGTTCATCGCGCTGGCGGTGCAGCGGCGCTGGCTGGAAGTGCGCCCGTGAACGCCCCGGCGCGCGTCGGGCATGTCCTGGATGCGCCGGGCGCCGCGCCTGGCGGGGCGCGCGCGGCGCAGGTCGTCGGGCCGCCGCTGTGGCTGCTGCTGGAACTGACTTACCGCTGCCCGCTGCACTGTGTGTTCTGCTACAACCCGACGGATTTCGCCAATACGGGAGCTGAGCTCACGACCGCCGACTGGATGCGGGTGTTGCGCGAAGCGCGGGCGCTCGGCGCGGTGCAGCTGGGGCTCTCGGGCGGGGAGCCACTGGCGCGCGATGATCTGGAGGAAATTGTCGGCGAGGCGCGCTCCCTCGGGTTCTATATCAACCTCATCACCTCGGGCGTCGGCCTGACCGAGCCGCGCATCAAGGTGCTCAAGGCCGCAGGTCTTGATCATATCCAGCTGTCCTTCCAGGACAGCACGCGCGAGATGAATGATTTCCTGAGCAGCACCCGCACCTTCGAGCTCAAGGCGAAGGTTGCCCAGCTGATCCGCGCCCACGACTATCCGATGGTGCTGAACGTGGTGCTGCACCGGCTCAATATCGACCACGTCGGCGAGATCCTGGCCATGGCGGAAGCCCTCGGCGCGCAGTATGTTGAGCTCGCCAACACGCAGTACTACGGTTGGGCGTGGCTCAACCGCGATCAGCTGCTGCCGAGCCGGGCGCAGCTGCAACAGGCGGAAGCCGTCACGCAACGGTTTCGTGAGCGCATCGGCACCCGGATGCAGATTTACTTCGTGGTGCCGGACTATTTCGAGACCCGGCCCAAGGCCTGCATGAGCGGGCTCGGGTCGGTATTTCTCGCCATCGCACCCGATGGCACGGCCATGCCATGCCACGCGGCGCGCATGCTCCCGGGACTCGAGCTTCCCAACGTGCGCGCGGCCGGCATCGCGGCGATCTGGTACGACTCGCAGGCCTTCAACCGCTTTCGCGGCGATGCCTGGATGAAGGAGCCGTGCCGCAGCTGCCCGGAGAAGGTCAAGGACTTCGGCGGCTGCCGCTGCCAGGCGTACCTGCTGACGGGCGATGCCGACAATGCCGACCCGGTGTGCGATCTGTCACCGCACCACGGCCTCGTGACCGAGGCGGTGGCGCGGGCGGAGCGTGCGGCCGCAGCGCCTGCCTCAGCGCCACCGCAGAGCGGGCGCGCGCCGGGGCTGAGGTTCCGCGACCACCGCGTGTCCATCCCGGTAGTGATCGAGGAGAAACGCCCGTGACCTCCAGGCGAAGCTTTCTGGGTACGACCGCCGCGATGACTGTCGGTGTTGCCGGCGCGCGGGCAATGACCGGCAAGTACAGTGGGCCGCACGAGATGCCGGCCAATGTCACCCTGCTGTCCATGCAGGGCGCCGATGGCTCCGAAACCCTGGGCGTCAAGCTGGACGGCGATGCTGTGCTGGATGTGCGCAAGGCCAGCCAACTGCTCGGCATGGCAGCCCCATTGACGCTCGAGGAGTTGCTCCGGGACGGCAACGCCGGCGGGCTCAACAAGCTTATCGCCGCCGCACAGGCCTCGCGCCGGGCCAGGGCTGCCACGGTGAAGGAGTCCGCCATCACCTTCGGCAGGCTGTTCAGGAACCCAGGCAAGATCGTGTGTATCGGGCTGAACTACCGGGCGCACGTTCAGGAAGCCAACATGAAGCTTCCCAGCGTGCCGATCCTGTTCAACAAGTACAACAACGCGCTGGCGGCGCACAACTGCACGATCAAGCTTCCACCGCGGGACGTTGCCTACAAGTTCGACTACGAAACGGAGCTCCTGATCGTCATCGGCAGGCAGGCCCGCAATGTGTCTGAAGCCGAGGCACTGAACTATGTTGCCGGCTATTGCACCGCGCACGACTTCTCGGCGCGCGATCTGCAGTTGGAGACGCCCAGCGTTCAATGGATGATCGGCAAGACGCTGGATAATTTCGGCCCCATCGGGCCCTACTTTGTGGCGGCGGACCTGGTCGGGGACCCCAGCAACCTGATGCTTGAGACCCATGTGAATGGCGAGCTGCGGCAATCATCCAACACCAGCCGGATGATCTTTAACCCGCAACAGCTGATCGCCTACATCACCAGGATGTGGACCCTTGAGCCCGGTGACATCATCTGGTCGGGGACGCCCGAGGGAGTCATTCTGGGCTACCCTAAGGAAAAGCAGATGTGGCTGAAGGCCGGCGACGAAATCGTGAGCAGCATCCAAAAGCTCGGCACGCTGAAGTTCAGGCTGGCGTAGCTTAAGGATGGCCGTCCGCGCGGTGCTGAAGATGGGGGAGCCGCTGCTGCGCGCGGTGGCCGCCCCGGTCACGCGCTTTGACGCGGAGCTTGCGGCGCTAATCACCGACATGGATGACACCATGCGGGCGCTGAACGGCGCCGGCATTGCCGCGCCGCAGATCGGTGTCAGCGCGCGCGTGGTCATTTTTGAGCTGCAGGACAACCCCCGCTATCCGCATCTCACGCCGGTGCCCTACACGGTGCTGGTGAATCCGGTACTCACGCTTCTCGGCACGGAAGAGGATGAAGGCTGGGAGGGTTGCCTGTCGGTGCCCGGCATGCGCGGCCTCGTGCCACGCTCGCGGCGCCTGCGCTATCGTGGCTGCGACGCGCAGGGCGCGCCCATCGATCGCACCGTCGAGGGATTTCACGCGCGCGTCGTACAGCACGAAGTGGATCACCTTGATGGGATACTGTTTCCACAACGCGTGCGTGACCTTGCGAACTTCGGCTTCGAGGATGCGCTCGGCGGGCAGATGACAGCGATGCCGGATTGAACCCATGCGGGGAGACAAGCCAATGAGTCAGCACGTCACCGGACCCTTCGATGTAAAAATCACTCCGCAGAAGCCGGATACCCAGATCGCACGCGCCGCCAATCTCGCCCGCCTCACGATCGACAAGCGCTACCACGGGGACCTGGAAGCCATCGCCAAGGGCGAAATGCTCGCCGCGCAGACCGAGGTGAAGGGCTCCGCCGGCTATGTCGCCCTGGAGCGGGTCAGTGGCAAGCTCAAAGGGCGCAGCGGCAGTTTCGTGCTGCAGCACAACGGCATCATGAACCGCGGCACGGCGGAACTCGCCGTCACCGTAGTGCCGGACTCCGGCGCCGGGGAGCTGCGCGGCCTGAGCGGTAAGATGAAGGTCATTATCGCGCCCGATGGCGCGCATTCGTACGAATTCGATTTCAAGTTCGAGCCTGAGCCGCCGTAACTCACGAGGCGGTGCGCGGCGTATCAGGGGGCGCGCGGGTGCGCTTCAGGGGGCGGGGTGTGCGGGATGCGCAGGTCGCGCTGCATGCGGATCGCAGCCTCCACGCCCTGGTAATAGCCTGGAATTCGCGCCAGCTCCCGGTAGCCGAGCGTCGCGTAAAAGGCTCGCGCGCCCAGGTTTTCCGCGCGCAGTTCCAGCCCGATGGTGAAGGTGCCGGCGGTCAGCGCGGTTTCTTCCAGCCACCTGACGAGGCGCCGGCCGACGCCACGCCGGCGATGCGAGGGATCGACCGCCAGCAGATTCAGGTGCGCGACATCATCGGCGTAGCGCATGATCGCAAAGCCGGCGATCACCGCGCCGCAGCGCGCCCGCAGCACGACGCTCTCGGGGTGGCGCATGTGCGCACGAATGCGCTCGCGCCCCCACGAGGGCCGCAGGCCGGTCTCCACCAGCTCCTGCGACATCGCCGCCAGCAGCGCGGCGTCGGCGAGCTGGGCGGGTTCGAAGCGGTAGCTGTCCACGGTGCGCGCACTTTCTAAGCGAGGGTGTGAAACACCTGCTGCACGTCCTCATCCTGCTCGAGCCGATCGATCACCGTGAGCACTTCAGTGGCCTGACCTTCCGGAAGCTGTGTCGGTACGCTGCAGATGTACTCATGGGTGGCCGACAACGGCGCAAGTCCACGCGCCTCGAGTGCTTCCTGCAGCTTGCCGAAAGCAGCGAATGCGCAGCGGATCACCAGCTGCGGCTCGCCCTTCTCGCCGCTGCTCTCGCCCATTTCCTCCAGGCCGTGATCGATCAGGTACAGCTCCAGGTCATCCTGGTCGAGACCCTCGGGGTTGAGGCGGAACACGCCCATCTTGCGGAACAGGAAACTGACCGATCCGTTGGTGGCGAGGTTGCCGCCGCCCTTGGTGATGATGTTGCGCACCGCCGCGACGGTGCGCGTCGGATTGTCGGTCGCGGTCTCCACCAGCAAGGCTACGCCATGCGGGGCGTAACCCTCGTACAGTACCTGGCTGTAGTTGGCGGCATCGCGTCCGGCCGCGCGCTTGATCGCAGCCTCCACCTTATCCTTGGGCATGTTGATGGCGCGCGCGTTCTGGATGGTTCGCCGCAGGGTCGGATTGGACGCAGGATCTGCACCGCCGGCCTTGACGGCCATGGTGATGTCCTTGGCGACGCGCGCGAACTGCTTCGCCATGCGGTTCCAGCGCGCGAACATCGTGTGCTTGCGGACTTCGAAGATGCGTCCCATGGCGGCATGGTGCACCAAGCACGCAGAGCGTGCCAACCGCCAGAAGCGCCATTTTTGCGCCGGCAAAAGCCTGTGCGCTCAACCCTGCCATGAAGTGCTCGGCTGCTGAGGTGATCGCAGCCGGTGTGCATCGAGCCACGCCTTTTGCCGGCGAGCTTGCCTCAGACGAGCGGTGGGCTTGCCGGACGGGCCGCAGGCCCGTTCGGCCAATCTAACTAAACGAGTTGCCCTTGCAGCACGCGCATGCGCCGCAGCTGCAGACTCAGGCGGCGCTCGATCTCGCGGAACTTGCTCTGCAGGTCGACCTGCTGCCACTGCTCGAGGACGGCGCGTTTCTTCTCTTCCAGCCACTCATCCTTGACCCGCGTCCAGTCGGCGAGCGCCGCAAGAAAGCTCTCGTACTCGTGCGCGATGCGCGTGCGCAGCGCTTCGAGCTGCGCGTGTCCGCCGGAGGGCAGCGTCGCGAGCCGTGCCTGCGCGCGGTTGAACTGCATGGTCAGCAGCGCGCGCTGGATCTGGAATACCGGTGTGCGCTTGAGCTTCCAGGTGAGTCCGGTGTACTCGAGCGCACCGATCAGCCACTTGCTCGGATCAAACTGCCACCAGCGCACCCCGTTGCGGTAGTCGTTGGTGAAAATGTGGTGGAAGTTGTGGTAGCCCTCACCGTAGGTGATGACCGCGAGCACCGGATTGTCGCGCGCGGTGTTGTCCTCGGTGTAGGGCCGGCTGCCCCACATGTGGGCGAGCGAGTTGATGAAGAAGGTGACGTGGTGGCTCCACACCAGGCGCAGCACGCCAGCGAGGATCAGCATGCCCCACACGTCGTGGAACAGCAGGCCAGCCGCGAGCGGCAGGCCGAAATTGGTGGCGAGCGCGAGCGGCAGGTAGTAGCGGTGCTGGAAGGCCAGCATCGGATCCTTCTTCAGGTCCGGGATGTTGCTGAAATCCGGCCGGCCACTCGGGTACTCACGCAGCATCCAGCCGATGTGCGAGAACCAGAAGCCGCGGCGCGCCGAGTAGGGATCCTTGTCCTCGTCGTCCACGTGCAGATGATGCTGGCGGTGCCCGCTGCACCAGGCGAAGGCGCTGTTCTGCAGCGACATGGTGCCGAAGATCAGGAACAGCACCCGCAGGCTCCAGTGCGCCTCGTAGGTGCGGTGCGCCCACAGCCGGTGATAGCCGGCCGTGATCGCCATGCCGTTGGCGATCAGGAAGAAAAAGAAGCAGCCGATGTCCGCGCCCGAGAACCCGTGAGTGAGTCCATACCAGGGCACCAGCACCACTGCGGCGGCAGCCGTCAGGAGGAACATCAGGGCGTTCGTCCAGATCAGGGGGGCTTTGGGGGCGCTTCGGATCGCTGCGGACATGCGTTTCGCTGCTTCAGACGTGGCAAGGGTTGGGTAACTTATCATGGCCCGGCCGCCCACTGTGGGACTTGCGTCCCGTGTGGGTGTTTACCCTCTTAAGGCTATGATTCCCAAGGTATGAATCAGATCCGCGCCGCGCTCCTGCTTGCTGCCGCCGGGCTGACGCTTGGCGACGCGGCGCTCGCCGCGCGTGCCTACGTTTCCAACGAGGATGACGGCACGATCAGCGTGGTCGATATCGGGCGCCTGGCAGCGCTCGCCACCATCGAAGTCGGCAAACGCCCGCGGGGTCTGGTGCTCAGTCGTGACGGTAAGCTGCTGTACGTTGCGGTCAGCGGTAGCCCTAAGTGCCCGCCGCCGATCCCGGACGCGCAGTGCGCGAAGCTGCCGCGCGACGCCCAAGCGGATGGCGTCGCGGTCGTTGATACCGCGACGCTGAAAGTGCTGCGGCACCTGGGGGGTGTCTCCGACCCGGAACGCGTTGAACTCAGTCGCGACGGTCGGCGCTTGTTTGTGACCGACGAGGATGAGGCGCGGCTCACCGTGCTCGACGCCAGGCGCGGTGCCGTACGCGCCACGATCCGCGTGGGCCGCGAGCCCGAAGGGGTGCGCGCATCTGCCGACGGGCGCTGGGTGCTGGTGACCAGTGAAGCGGATAGCTCTGTCAGCATCATCGATGCGCACTCACTGAGCGTGCGGCGCACGGTAGCGGTGGGCGCCCGGCCGCGCGACCTCGCTTTTGCGAGCGACGGGCGCAGCGCCTACGTACCGGGAGAGGCGGACGCATCGCTATACCGCGTCGGACTTGCGGCGGGCGCACCAGCAGTGCGGCTGCTGCAATTTCGCAAGGATGCGCGCCCGATGGGCGTCGTGCTCGATGCCGCGCGCGCCAGGCTCTACGTGAGTACCGGTCGCGGGGGGAGTGTGGCGGTGATCGCCCTGCAGGACGCCACGCTGCAAAGCGAAATTGCTGTCGGCGGTCGGCCGTGGGGAATCGCTCTGAGTGCGGACGGTCAGCGGCTGTGCACGGCCAACGGACCGGCGAATGAGCTGGCGATCATTGACACCAACACGCTCACCGTACTCGGCAAGGTCACCACCGGTCACGGCGCCTGGGGAGTGGTTGTCGGTCCCTAGCGCCCGGCAGCGCACCCGCGTGCTACCTTGAGCAGCGGTTACGCCGGCTAGTTCAGCTTTCGGAGTCAGGCCATGTTTGAGCGGCTCGAACCCATCACCATCGATCCGATTCTGGGCTTAATGGCGGCGTATCGCGCCGACCCGGATGCGCGCAAGGTGGACCTCGGCATTGGTGTCTACCGCGATGACCGCGGCGAGACGCCGGTGCTCAGCGCCGTGCAGCGCGCGGAGCGCGCGCTGCTGGCGAGCCAGACGACCAAGGCTTACGTGGGCCCGACCGGCAGCCCCGGCTTCAATCAGGCTATGGAGCTTCTGGTTCTTGGCGCAGGCCATCCGCTGGCGGGCACGGGTCGCCTGCGTACCGTGCAGGCGCCCGGAGGCTGCGGGGCGCTGCGCCTCGGCGCCGAACTCATTCGCACCGCATCCTCAGGATCCGTCGTGCACGTGCCGACGCCCACCTGGGCCAATCACACGCCGCTTTTGTCGGGCGCGGGACTCAAGCTTGAAAGTTACCCGTACTTCGACCCGGCCACCGGCGGCGTGCAGTTCGGCGCAATGCTCGCGGCACTCGAGCGCTTGCCCGCCGGCGCGGTCGTGCTGCTGCACGCTTCCTGCCACAACCCGACGGGTGCGGATCTTGCCGAGGGAGAGTGGCGCGAGCTCCTCGCCCTGGTGAAGCGCCAGCGCCTGTTGCCCTTCATCGACATGGCCTACCAGGGACTCGGTGACGGACCCGACGCGGACGCATTCGCGATCCGGCTGTTTGCCGCCGAGCTTCCCGAGGTGCTGTGCGCGGTGTCGTGCTCGAAGAACTTCGGCTTGTACCGCGAACGCACCGGAGCGTTGCATGTGATCACCGCCACGCCGGCCGCCGCCGACGCCACGCTCAGCCATCTGGTGCGCATCGCGCGCGGCATCTGGTCGATGCCGCCGGATCACGGCGCGGCCGTCGTGCACGGCATCCTCAGCGATGTGACACTGCGGGCGCTGTGGCTGGAGGAGCTGGCGGCAATGCGCGGCCGCATCAGCGGGCTGCGCGCGGCGGTGGTGCAGCAGCTGCGGCAGCACTGCCCGCAGCGCGACTTCGGCTTCATCGCCAGGCAGCGTGGCATGTTTTCCTATCTCGGCATCAGCACCGCACAGGTGCGCGAGCTGCGCTCCCGCCATCACATTTACATGACCGACGACAGCCGCATGAACGTCGCCGGGCTGCGGCAGGAGACTCTGGAATACTTTGCGCGCTCGGTAGCCGACGTTCTCGCGCGGGCGTAGCCGATGGCCGCGACGCCGACGCCTGGGCTCGACGCGCTGCGTTCGCAGATGCGCGCCAACACCCTGCGCCCGGAGGCTGCTGCCATCGCCGGGATGCTCGCCGATCTGCAGCCGGTGCGGGCGCTGCTCGCGGCCGGACAGACGCGCGCCAGACGCTGGGTGCAGGTAGCGCGCGCCGATGAGCGCTCGCGTCCGCTCGTGGACACCATGCTCGAGCAGTTTCCGCTCGACAGTGCGCAAGGCAAGGCGCTCATGAGCCTCGCCGAAGCGCTGCTGCGCACACCTGATCCGAAGCGCGCCGATCAACTGATCGCCGAGCGCCTCGCGACGGTGCGCGCCGCCGGCGTGCCGGGTAACACTGACTTGCTGTTGCGCACCGGGTTTGCGCTGTTGGGGGTGGCGGGGCGCATGCTGCCGGACGTGTCCCGTGAGCTGTCCGGGGATTTCTCCGCTGCCAGCCTCACCAAACCGCTGATCGCGCCCATCGTGCGCGCGGCGCTGCGCCAGTCGATGCATCTGCTCGGCGACGCGTTCATCGTCGGCGACACCATCAGCGCCGCGCTGGCGCGTGGCAAGGCCGACCCGGCGCTGGCGCTGTGCTCGTTCGACGTGCTGGGCGAGGGCGCGCGGACCGCCGCCGATGCGCAGCGCTACCTGGATTCCTACGCGCATGCGATCGCAGCGCTCGCGGCACAGCCGGCGGCCGCGACCCACGCGCGCTCGGGAATTTCGGTGAAGCTCTCGGCGCTCGAGCCGCGCTACACGCTGCTGCACGGCGCCAGCGTCGCGGCGGAGCTGGGCCCACGCGTACTCGAGCTGGCGCGCGGCGCCGCCCGGGCGGCAATCGGCTTCACCATCGACGCGGAGGAGGCCGACCGGCTCGATCTGTCGCTCGACATCCTCGAGCTGCTGGCGCGCGACCTCAGCACCCGGGCGTGGGACGGGCTGGGGCTTGCCGTACAGGCCTACGGGCGCCGCGCCCCTGACGTTCTGGAGTGGGTGGCGCAGCTGGCGCGTGATACGGGACGACGCATGTCGGTGCGGCTGGTGAAGGGCGCCTACTGGGACAGCGAGATCAAGCGCGCGCAGGAGCGCGGGCTGGCGAGTTTCCCCGTGTACACCACCAAGGCGGCGACCGACGTAAGTTATCTGCAGTGCATACAGATCCTGTTCGCCGCCGGCGCGGTGATCTACCCGCAGTTCGCCACCCACAACGCCTTCACCGTCGCCGCGGTGCTGGGACTTGCGCCCCCCGGCGCTGCTTACGAATTCCAGCGCCTGCACGGCATGGGTGATGCGCTCTACGAGGCAGCCAGTGCCGAGCTGACCGGGTTCCCGCCCATCCGCGCCTACGCGCCGGTGGGCACGCACGAGGATCTGCTGCCTTATCTGGTGCGGCGCCTGCTTGAAAACGGCGCCAACAGTTCATTCGTCCACCAATTTCTCAACCGCCAAATCCCAGTGGAGCAGGTCGTGCGTGATCCCATTGCCGCCGTGACCGAAGAACAGGCTGCCCCCGCAGCGCGCATCCGCGAGCCGGCGGCTCTCTATGCTCCCGAGCGCACCAACTCCGCGGGCGAGGACCTCGGTGACCCGGCGACGCTCGCGGCGCTGGAGGGAGAGCTGCGCTCGCACGCCGCCGCGAAGCACACGGGCGGGCCGATCCTGAGCGGCCGCCTGGCGCAGGATGCGAGCGTGCCGGTGACCTCGCCAGCCAACACGCGCGAGGTCGTGGGACTGACGCGCGATGCGCATGCCGCGGAGATCCGCGCGGCCATGGAAGCGGCGGCCGCTGCGCAGCCGCAATGGGATGCGACCCCGGCAACCGAGCGGGCCGCGTGCCTGGAGCGGGCGGCGCAGCTTCTTGAGCAACGGCGCGGACTGTTCCTGAGCCTGCTGGTGCGTGAAGCGGGCAAGACGCTCCCCGATGCCGTGGCGGAAGTGCGCGAAGCGGTCGACTTTTGCCGCTACTACGCCGCGCAGGCCCGCGAACTGTTCGCCGCGCCGGCGGTGCTGCCCGGGCCGACCGGGGAACGCAATACGCTGTCCCTGCACGGCCGCGGCGTGTTCGTGTGCATCAGCCCGTGGAACTTTCCCCTGGCCATTTTCAGCGGCCAGATCACGGCCGCCCTGGCGGCCGGCAACGCCGTGGTCGCCAAGCCCGCGCCCGCGACGCCGCTCATCGCGCATGCCATGACAGCTCTCCTGCACGAGGCGGGCGTGCCCGCCGAGGTCCTGCAGCTCACCCCGGCCGATGGCCCGGCTTTCGGCGAAGTGGCGCTCACCCACCCGGCACTGGCCGGCGTGGCGTTCACCGGCTCGACGGCAACCGCGGCCACCATCAATCGCACGCTGGCCAACCGCGCCGGCGCGATCGTGCCGCTGATCGCCGAGACCGGCGGCGTGAACGCCATGGTCGTCGACGCCACCGCGCTCCCCGAGCAGGTGGTGGATGACGTCATCGCTTCCGCATTCACCAGCGCCGGTCAACGCTGCTCGGCGCTGCGCGTGCTGTACCTGCAGGAAGAGCTCGCCGAGCGCGTGATCGCCATGCTCATCGGCGCCATGCGCTGCCTGACCATCGGCGCGCCCGGCGATCCGGCCACGGATGTGGGGCCGGTCATTACTGAAGCGGCGCGCGCGCGCCTCGCGCGGCACGCCGGGCGCATGAGTCGCGAGGCGCAGCTGCTCTACGCCTGCGAGGTGGACCCGAGCCTCACCGCCAGCGGACATTATTTTCCACCGCACCTGTTCGAGCTGCGCAGCCTCGATCAGCTCCAGAGCGAGGAGTTCGGACCGATTCTGCACGTGGCGCGCTACCGCAGCGGCGATCTGCCGCAGGTGCTGAGCGCGATTCGCAGCACCGGCTTCGGGCTGACGCTCGGCGTCCACAGCCGCCTGGAGAGCGTGGCCGAGCACGTGTTCCGCTCCCTGCCGGCGGGCAACACCTACGTCAACCGCAACATGATCGGTGCGGTCGTGGGCGTGCAGCCCTTCGGCGGACAGGGGTTGTCGGGCACGGGACCAAAGGCCGGGGGACCTCACTACCTGCCGCGCTTCGCCAACGAACGCACGCTCACCATCAACACCGCCGCCATCGGCGGCAATGTCGAGTTATTGTCCTAGAACAGCATTTTTTTGCGGAGGAGGCAGGTCATGGCCGAATACAAGGCGCGCTGCTTTTGCGGCGCAGTTGAATACTCGGTGAGCGGCGAGCCGCTGGGAATGGGCTACTGCCACTGTGAGTCGTGCCGCCACTGGTCGGCCGGCCCGCTCAACGCGTTCACCCTGTGGCAGCCGAGCGCCGTCAAGGTAACCAAGGGCGCGGACCAGATCGGCACTTACAACAAGACGCCGGTCAGCTTTCGCAAGGCGTGCAAGGTCTGCGGCGGGCACGTGTTCACGGAGCACCCGCCGCTGAAGTTCACGGACGTCCCGGCGGCGATGCTGCCGCGCGCGCTCTTCAAGCCGGCGCTGCACGTGAACTACCAGGAGGCCGTGCTGCGCATCCGGGACGGCTTGCCGAAGTTGAAGGACTTCCCGAAAGAGATGGGCGGCTCGGGCGAGGTACTGGCGGAGTAAGCGCCGCCGGCGCGGCTTCAGTGCAACTGTCCGCGCAGCGCCTCGAGCGATTCCAGCGGTGCACTGCAGACGCTGCCGCGGCACACGTATGCCACCGTGACGGCCCGCGGCGCTTTGTCCGCCAGCGCCGGCGGCAGCGCTGTTGCGTCCGCCGGGATGGCTATCACCAGGCGTCGCGGCGCGAACACCTGTGCGAGCTCGCGGCTCCAGGAGCCGATGTCCCCCGGGGTGCCGCGGATGATCACGACTTCCGCGGGCGACAGGAGCTCCTCGAGCGCGACCAGCAGGCTCAGGTGCGCCTGGGGGTGCTGGAGCAAGGCGGGCCAGGCCGCACGCAGCGTCGCTTCCGCGGCCGCCAGGTAGCGCGGCTCACCCAGCAGATGCCCCATGCGCAGCAGCACCAGCGCGGCGACGCCGTTGCCCGCCGGCGTCGCGTCGTCGCTGAAGGATTTCGGGCGCTGGATCAGCGTCTCGTGGTCATCGGAGGTGAAATAAAAGCCGCCGGCCGTCGCATCCGTGAAATGCCGTAACACGAACTCCAGCAGCTCGCGGGCGAATGCGAGCTCGTCGCTGCGGAAGCGCACCTGCTGCAGCTCGAGCACGGCATCGGCGAGGCACACGTAGTCATCCAGGTAGGCATTCAGATGCGCCCGGCCGTCCATGCTGGTGGCGAGCAACCGGCCGTCGCGCCACAGCTCCCGGCGGACGAAATCCAGCGCGCGGGTCGCGGACGCCGCGAGGCTCTCGCGCCCCAACGCGCGCGCGGCGATCGCCATGCCGCGGATCATCAGCGCATTCCACGACGTCAGGATTTTCTCATCGCGCGCCGGGCGTACGCGCTGCGCGCGAATGGCGAGCAGCCTGGCACTCGCGCTCTTGAGCAGGGCGCTGACTTTGGCCGCTGTGTGGCCCGTCGCCGTGGCGACGGCTGCGAGTGTGGCGCACACGCGCAGGTGCCAGTGGCCCTCGAAGTTTGCCGGCTGGTCGATGCCGAAGTACGGTGCAAACACCGAAAATTCCTCCGCGCTCAGCGCGGCGGCAAGCTCTTCGCGGCTCCAGACGTAGAACTTGCCTTCGTCGCCTTCCGAATCGGCATCCAGGCTCGAGTAGTAGCCGCCCTGGGGGGACTGCATCTCCTGCTGCGTCCAGTGCGCCGTCGCGAGCGTCACGCTCGTATAGAGCTCATCGCCACTGGCGAGCGCCGCCTGCGCATAGGTCGCCAGCAAGGCGCCGTTGTCGTACAGCATTTTCTCGAAGTGCGGGATCATCCAGTATTCGTCCACCGCGTAGCGGCAGAACCCGCCGCCGAGCTGGTCGTTGATGCCGCCTTCGGCCATGCGGCGCAGCGTGAGGCTCGCCATGTACAGCGCCTGCAGGTCCGGCTCGGGAGCTGCGGTGCTTGCGCGCCAGTCGCGCAGCAGGCGCTCGATGGTGAGCGGGTGGGGAAATTTCGGTGCGCCGCCGAAGCCGCCATTGTGCTTGTCGAAGCTGCGCGCGAGCTGCGCGCGGCAGGTCTTCAGGGGTGCGTCGCTAAGCTGGGTGCCGGGTGCGGGCGGTGGTGGATTCAGTTCGCCGAACGCCGCCATCAGCGCCTCGTTCTGCTTGCGAAGGTCCGCGGCATGCTCGCGGTAATACTCGGCGACGCGCAGCAGCACATCCTTGAACGCCGGCAGGCCGTGTCGCGCCTCCTTCGGAAAATACGTGCCGCCGAAGAACGGCCGCTGGTCGTCGTGCGTCAGGAACATGGTGAGCGGCCAGCCGCCGCCGCGCTGCGTGAGCATCTGCTGCGCGATCTGGTAGATACGATCGATGTCGGGACGCTCTTCACGATCCACCTTGATGTTGACGAAGCGCTCGTTGAGCAGGCGCGCGGTGGCTTCGTCTTCGAAGCTTTCCCGGTGAAGGACCCAACACCAATGACAGGCGTTGTAACCAACGCTCAGGTGAACGGGTTTCCCTTCCTTGAGTGCGCGCTCGAGCGCCGCGCTGCCCCACGGATACCAGTCAACGGGATCGTGTGCGTGCCGCCGGAGGTACGGACTTGTTTCCGCTGCGAGGTGATTGGTGTGCTTCTGCAAGCCGCTATTGACGTCTGTAGGGTGGGTCATCGATTTTCAGTATACTTCCGGCCCCGCGTTTGCAGCGGATTCACGTGAACGCCACCGCCAACAACGCCGCACCCGCCAACGCCGCTGCGCCCGTGCTGCTGCTGAAGCGCGGCGAAGACCGGCGCCTCGCCAGCGGCCACCTGTGGGTGTTCAGCAACGAGATCGACACCGCCGCTACGCCGCTGACCGCCTTTGCGCCCGGCGCGCTGGCGGAACTGCGCTCGCACCGCGACGCCTTCATAGGCTTCGCCTGCGTCAACCCGCATGCGCTGATCTGCGCGCGCATCCTCTCGCGCGACGCCGCGCAGGCTGTAGATGCCGCGCTGATCGAGCGGCGACTCACCGCGGCACTCGCGCTGCGCGAGTACCTGAGCGCAGCACCCTATTACCGCTGGGTATTTGGCGAGTCCGACCAGCTGCCAGGTCTGGTGCTCGACCGCTATGGAGATCTCATCGTCGGTCAGATCGCGACCGCAGGCATGGAGGCGCTCAAACCTCAGATCGAGACCGCGGTGCGCAAGGTGGTGAACCCGCGGGGCCTCTTCTGGAAGAACGACTCGGCATCCCGCGACCTCGAGCAGCTGCCACGGGTCGCCGAAGTCGCGTTCGGCGAGGTGCCGGCCGAGGTCGAAGTCGTGGAAGGCCCGCTGTCCTTCACCGCGCCGCTCGCGCACGGCCAGAAGACCGGCTGGTTCTACGACCAGACCGCCAACCGCGCGCGCCTCAAGCGCTATGTCGCACCCGGTGCGCGCGTGCTCGACGTCTGCTCTTACGCCGGGGCCTGGGCGGTGACGGCCCTGCGCCAGGGCGCGGCCCACGCCTGCTGCGTGGACTCATCCCAGACGGCCCTGGATTTTGCGCAGGCCAACGCGCAGCGCAACGGCGTCACAATCGAGCCGCTGCGCGCGGATGCGTTCGATGCGCTGCAGGAACTTAGCGCACAGGGCCGGCGCTTCGATGTCGTGGTTCTGGATCCACCGGCGTTCATCAAGCGCAAGAAGGACATCCCGCAGGGGCAGGCGGCGTACCGCAAGCTCAACCAGCTCGCCCTGCAGGTGCTCGCCGATGAGGGCCTGCTGGTGTCCTGCTCCTGCTCCTGGCACCTGGGCGCGGAGGAGCTTGTCAACGCCATCCAGGCCGCCGCGCGCCACAGCGGGCGTTTTGTGCAGATCCTGGAGGCGGGCGGCCAGTCACCCGACCACCCGCTGCATCCCGCCATCCCCGAAACACGCTATCTCAAGGCGTACTTCTGCCGCGTCACGCGCACGGTCGGCTAAACTAACGCGCCTCATGCTCAAGTATCCCGGTTTCAATCCGATCGCACTCGAGCTCGGCCCGCTGAAGATCCACTGGTACGGCATCATGTACCTGATCGGCTTCGCGGGCGCGTGGTGGCTCGGGCGGCGGCGCGCCGCCGCGCCGCACTCGTCATGGCGCCCCGCCGACGTCGACGACCTCATCTTCTTCGGCATGCTCGGGGTGATCCTCGGCGGTCGCATCGGCTATGTGCTGTTTTATGGACTCAAGTTCTGGGCCAACGACCTGTGGTATCCGCTCAAGATCTGGGAGGGCGGCATGTCCTTCCACGGCGGACTCATCGGCGTCGCCACGGCGTTCACGCTGTTCGCGTTGCGCCGCGGCCGGCATCCCGCCGACGTCTACGATTTCGGCGCGCCGCTGCCGGCGTTTGGCCTGTTCTTTGGCCGCATCGGCAACTTCATCAACGGCGAACTGTGGGGCAAGGCCACGACCGTGCCCTGGGGATTCCAGGTGAATGGTCAGGTGCGGCACGCCTCGCAGCTCTACGAGGCCGCCCTCGAAGGGGTGCTGCTGTTCAGCGTGCTGTGGTGGTACACCTCGCGGCCGCGGCCGCGGTGGGCGCCCTCGGGACTGTTCGTCCTTATCTATGGTTGCGCGCGTTTTGTGATCGAGTTTGTGCGCGTCCCGGATGAACACATCGGTTACCTGGCGGGCGGCTGGTTTACGGAAGGGCAGCTGCTGTCCCTGCCCATGATCATCGGCGGCGCAGCGCTGCTGGCCTGGGCCTACCGCAGCCGGGTGCCGTCAGGCAACTTCACCGCCGCGAAATGAATCAGTACCTCGACCTGATGCGGCGTATCCGCAGCGCGGGCGTGCGCAAGTCCGATCGCACCGGCACCGGCACCCTGTCGGTGTTTGCGCAGCAGCTGCGCTTTGATCTGGGCGCCGGGTTTCCCCTCGTCACCACCAAGAAGATTCACCTGCGTTCGCTGGTCTATGAGCTTTTGTGGTTCCTGCGCGGCGAGACCAACGTCGCCTGGCTGCGCGAGCACGGCGTCAGCATCTGGGACGAGTGGGCGGACGAGCGCGGCGAACTCGGACCGGTGTACGGCAAGCAGTGGCGCGCCTGGCGTGGCGCCGACGGCCACACTGTCGACCAGATTTCCCAGGCGGTCGCGAGCCTGCGAACCAACCCCGACTCGCGCCGCATTATCGTGAGCGCCTGGAACGTCGGCGAGCTTGGGCAGATGCGCCTCTTGCCGTGTCACGCGTTTTTCCAGTTTTACGTGGCCGCCGGCCGCCTGTCGTGTCAGGTCTACCAGCGCAGCGCCGATGTGTTTCTCGGTGTGCCGTTCAATATCGCCAGCTACGCGCTGCTCACGCATCTGTTCGCGCAGCAGTGCGATCTGCAACCGGGCGAGCTCATCTGGACCGGCGGTGATTGCCACCTGTACCTCAACCATCTGCAGCAGGCGGACGAGCAGCTCAGCCGCGCGCCTTTCCCGCTGCCCAGGGTCGTGATCGGTCGCCGCCCGCCGAGCATTTTCGATTACCAGTACGAGGACTTTGAGTTCGTGAACTACCAGCATCACGCGCCCATCAAGGCGCCGGTGGCGGTGTAGCGTGGCGAAGCGGGGGCTGGCACAACCGTTCATCGAGGTGCGCGATTCACCGCTGCACGGCAGGGGCGTGTTCGCGCGGCGACGCATTGCCGCGGGTACGCGCGTCATTGAGTATCTGGGCGAGCGCGTGTCGCACCGCGAGGCCGATCGTCGCTACGGTGACAAGCAGCCACACGACAACCACACCTTCCTCTTCATCGTCGACGCGCGCACGGTCATCGACGCCGGCGTCGACGGCAACGAGGCGCGCTTCGTCAATCACGCCTGCGAGCCGAACTGCGAGTCGGTGATCGAGGCGAGCCGCGTGTTCATCGACGCGCTGCGCACCATCGAGCCGGGCGAGGAGCTCACCTACGACTACCAGATCCAGCGCGAACCGGACGACCCGCCGGACGTTGATGCGATTTTCGCCTGCCGCTGCGGCTTCGGCGGCTGCCGCGGTACCATGCTGTGGCCGGAAGCCGCCGCGCCAGCCGTAGAGCCGCTGCTGCGGGCTTGCAATTAACGTGAACAACGCGCGCCGTTTCAGTCTGCCGGCGGTCGTGGGCGCGACCGGCATTGTGTACGGCGACATCGGCACGAGCCCCCTGTATGCGCTGGAGCAATCGCTCGATGCCGCCGGGGGTTTCAGCACCGCGGCGGTACTGGGCGTGCTGTCGCTCATCTTCTGGAGCCTCGCGATCTCCGTCACGCTCAAGTACGTCACCGTCATCATGCGGGCTGACAACCAGGGCGAGGGCGGGATTCTGGCGCTGTTCGCGCTGGCGCAGCGGCGGCTCATTCACGGCAGCACCTGGGCCAAGGTCGCCGTGGGCCTGGCGCTCGCCGGTACCGCCACGTTCTTCTGCGATGCGCTGATCACGCCGGCGATCTCGGTGCTGAGTGCCGTCGAAGGTCTGGAGGTCCTCAATCCAGGCTTCAAGAGCTACGTGATCCCGGCGACCATCGCCGTCCTTACCGTGCTGTTCGCCTACCAGCGCCGCGGCACCGCGAGCGTGGCGAAGCTCTTTGGTCCCATTATGGTCGCGTGGTTTGTACTGATAGCGGTCGTCGGCGCCATCCCCATCAGCCGCCATCCGCAGGTGTTGCAGGCGCTCAATCCATACGTAGGCATCAGTTTGCTGTTCAATCGTCCGCCGGTGGCGCTCGCCATCATCGGCGGCGCATTCCTCGCCATCACGGGCGGCGAGGCGCTGTATGCCGACATGGGGCATTTCGGCAAGACGCCGGTGCGCATCGCCTGGTTCGCCCTCGTAGGTCCGGCGCTGGTCATCAATTACTTCGGCCAGGGTGCGTTGCTGCTGGAGATGGGTAAGCCCGCGCCGCACCTGCTGTTCCACCTGGTGCCGGCGGCGATCCTGCCCTGGCTGGTGGTGCTCGCCACCATGGCCACGGTCATCGCGTCCCAGGCCACGATCTCGGGCGCTTTCTCCATGGCCCGCCAGGCAGTGCAGCTCGATCTCTTGCCGCGCCTGCGGGTGCTGCAGACCTCCGCGACGGAGCAGGGCCAGATCTACGTTCCGATGGTGAACTGGCTGGTCTTCCCGGCCGTCATTCTGTTCGTGGTCGGCTTTGGTTCCTCCGACGCCCTGGGCGGGGCTTATGGAGCCGCCGTGGTCGGCACGATGGTCGTGACCACCGTGCTCGGCGCGTTTGTCGCCGCCACGCAATGGAACTGGCCGAAGTGGCAGGTGGCGGGCCTGTTCGGCCTGCTGCTGTTCACCGATCTGGCCTTTGTGGCCGGCAACATGACCAAGGTGCCCGCCGGCGGGTGGATTCCGCTCACGCTCGCCGGCGCCTTGTGCCTGATCTTCATGACCTGGCGCAGCGGGCGTATCGAGCTGCGCGCGGCGCTCGCCAAGCTCGCCGTACCGCGCACCGAGCTCACCAAACTCGTCGCCGGCGTGCATCGCGTGCCCGGGACCGGTGTGTTCCTGGCGAGCAACGCCAGCCTCGTGCCGTCGGCGCTGATCCGCAACATCGAGCACAACGCCGTCGTGCACCAGCGGGTCATCATCCTCAACGTCGAGATCGCCGACACACCACGGCAGGATCCGGTGCGCCGGCTCAAGGTCGAGGAGGTGGCTCCCGGGGTTCACTACATCACCGCGCGCTTTGGCTTCATGGAGACACCCGACGTGGCCGAGGCGCTCAAGGCGTGCCGCGCGCGCGGCCTGCGCGTGTTCACAGAGGACAGCTCGTTCTTCGTTGGCCGGCACGTGGTGCGCGCGCGGCCGCTCCCAGGCCTGCGCGGCGTGCAGCGGCGCCTGTTCGCCCGCATGCAGCAGTACAGCACCCAGGCCGCGGAGTTCTTCCGCATGCCGTTCCGCGATGTCGTGATCCTCAACACCGCGGTGGAGATCTAGTGAGCGGCGCGCGGCCGGGCGTATCACTCATCGTCGCGATGGCGCGCAACGGCGTCATCGGGCGCGGCAACGCCATGCCGTGGCACCTGCCGGCGGATCTGAAGCGCTTCAGGACGCTCACGCTCGGCAAGCCCGTCCTCATGGGCCGCAGGACCTACGACGCCATTGGCCGGGCGCTGCCGGGGCGCGACAACCTCGTCATGACGCGCGCGCGCGACTGGCGCGCCGCGGGCGTGACCAGCGTGCACTCGGTGGACGAGGCATTGCAGCGGGCAGCCGCGAGCGCGGAGCTCGCGGTGATCGGCGGCGCGGAGGTGTATCAGCTGACGCTGCCCCTCGCCGGGCGTATCTATCTCACCCAGGTGCTCGCCGACGTGGACGGTGACACTTTCTTTCCGAAATTTTCACCACACGAGTGGCGCGACACCGAATGCAGCGAACACCCGGCCGATGAGCGTCATGCCTACGCCATGAAGTTCGTGACGCTCGAGCGTCGCCCGACTCGGGCGGCCTGACCTGAAGCCGCTCAGAGCTTTACGGTGACACCGGCATTGAGGGATCGACCCGGAGCCGGCAGCGGGTGAAAAGTGGCGCCCATGTAGCCGGGCGGATAAAGAGCGGACTGCCAGGTGCCACCCAGCGGGTTTTCATACTGACGGTCGAGCAGATTGGTGATGGCAACATCGAGACGAACGGAGCGCCATTCATAGGCCGTGCGCAGTTCGAGGATCGCATAGCCAGGTGTCCGGGGTTCGAGACGCGTGGCGTCGACCTCGGTCTTGTGCTCCACCACCTGCAGCTCGAGCGCGCTCGACCACTGACCCCGCTCATGTTCCAACGTGAGCGTCGCGTGCGGTGGCATCACGTGATAGAGGTTGGTCTGCGTGGACAGATCCTGGCCACGCGCGAAACCGCCTGAGCCGCTCAGCCGCAGGACTCCGGCCGCGGAGTTGGTGGCGAGCGCATAGGCCGCGGTCATATCAACGCCATAGAGCCGTGCCCGGTGGTTGGCGAACAGCAACTGCGAGGCGGGTGCGCCGGAGCAGGCCGGCCCGCAGATCGGCACGACACCGATGTAGTCTTGCACGCCGGTGTAGTAGGGCGTGGCCGTGACCTGCCACTCGCGGGCGGTACTGTCATGCCAGTTCGCCAGAATGCTCGCGGTATAGGCGGTCTCGGGCTTGAGGCCTGGATTGCCGGTGTAGCCGTTGCCATCGCCGAACCAGGTGATCATGCCCATGGTATTGGTCCCCCAGGCATAGCGCTCAAAGAAGTTGGGCGAGCGGCTCTTGCGGGCCAGACCCAGGGTGTAGGTCTCTTGAGCGTCGGGTTGGTAGCGGGTCAACAGCGTCGCGTCGACATTGACGTCGGTGCGCGCGCGCTGGTACGCGTTGAAGGCCTGCGCCGTCGGGTCGATACCGTCATAGCCCTGAACGGGCCCCGCATCCATCCATACCGTGTCGTTTCTTGCGCCCCACAGCGTCATCCAGCGACCGCTCCATTGCCGTTCCCATTCCGCAAAGGTTCCCAACTGCGCGCGCGTCGCATTGTTGATACTGACGTAGTCGAACGGCATCCCGAGCGGCGCGCCCGGCCAGCGGTCATCCAGAGTCTGGACGTGCAATTCGTTGCCGATCCGCAGCGTGTCGCGTGCCGAGGTGGCAATGTCGGCCTTGGCGCGATAGCCGAAATCCTGCCCCCGCTCCCGGGTTGGCATCAACCCCATGCTGGTAATGTCAACCGGGCTGGGCGGATAACGATCGGCTGCGTTGCCGTTCATCTGGTGGCGAATGTGGTCGTAGTAGGCGTCAATGTTCAGCTCACCCCAGGCATAGTCGCTCTTGAAGCGCGCGTTAATTAAGGCGCCGACATTTGCGGTGAGATCCATGTCCGCATTGGGGAACCCTTCGTAAGGCATGTACTGCAGCGCCGCCTGCACCTCGTACACAGTTTGCCCGCTGCGCAAAGCCGCCGTGATTTGCTGGTTCGAGGTTTCAAACCGTGAGGCGTTAACCCTCGCGCCATCGCCATCCCGATAGTCGTCCGCCCGAGCTCCGGAGCCCGTGTAACCGAGACTGAAATCACCGCTCGCCGTGGTGGCGGCAACCGCCCCGGCCATTGCTGCGCTGTTGCTGCGATAGAAGCCGGAGATGCTGCCAGCGCGGTAAACGGCCTGATCCGTCGCGGCAAAAATGGGTGGTGCGGATTCGACCAGGATCGTGCCGCCGATGCTGTCGCCACCGAGACTCACCGGAGTCACGCCCGGCAGTACCGCGATCCGCGCCACATTCCCCGGATCGATGTAGGAAAGAGGCGGGTTCATATGCATCGGACAGGCCGCGGCGACCGGTACGCCATTGACCAGGGTCCGGATGCGATCATCCCCGAGCCCGTGAATCATCGGCAGACTGGATACGCCACCCGCCGCGGCGGCGTCGACGCCGGACAGCAGCGATGCCGTGTCGCTGCTGCTCACCCGTTTGGCGGCCAGTGCGGCTGCGTCCGCGGTTGCCTCGACGACGATGGGCGCCGCGTCTCCCACGGTCTGCGCCCAGCCCGGCGAGCAAGCAAAGACGAGGGCCAGTCCGGCAACGCGCATCAGGCCCCGGTGCCTGGCACCGGCGTCAGGCGCTCGCTGACGAGTTTTTCCGCGAGCTGCAGATCCACTGCGGGTGAATCTTCCGCGCCGTCGAGTTCCGCGAGAATCTGCGCCTGCACCGCGCCGCGCCGCAGCGCTTCCGCGTAGGGGATTTCCGGGTGGAACATCACCATGGAGTAGCGGGGGATAAAACGGTCCGGGAAGCGCCGCTCGAGCCCCATGGCGATGGCCTTGCGGCGCAGGTAGCGCGGCTCCAGCACCGTGTCACGCATCTCGGTGTAATTCTCCACGGCCATCTGCGCTATGGCGGCGGCGTTTGGCAGCCGCAGCGCCTCGAACTCCTCGAATACCATCTGCCAACTGCCGTGGGCCTCGAGCAGGGCATCGAGCGCCAGGCAATCCTCGAACGCCGCGTTCATACCCTGGCCGTGAAAGGGGACGATCGCGTGCGCCGCGTCCCCGAGGAGCAGCAGCTGACCGCCAAGGTGCCAGGGCGCGGCGTGTACGCTGCCGAGCTGTCCTTGCGGATGCTGCGTGAATTCAGCGCGCAGGTCGGGCATGAGCGCGACCGCATCCGGGAACTCACGTGCGAAAAATTGCGCCGCGAGTTCAGGTGAGGTGAGCGCGGCGAAGCTCGCCGCGCCGCCGCTGCGCGCCAGGAACAAAGTTGCGGTGAAACTGCCGTCGGTGTTGGGCAGGGCGATGAGCATGAAGCCGCCGCGCGGCCAGATGTGCAGCGCTTCGCGCTGCAGCGCGTGGCGGCCGCCGGCGGCCGGAATCGTGAATTCCTTATAGTCGTGGTCAAGCCATTCCTCGCGCACGCTCACCAGGGCGTGGGCGGCGAGGGCAGAGCGCACCGCGGACCCCGCGCCATCGGTGGCGATGGCGGGGGTGAGCGCCACCTCCCGCTCGCTGCCGGTGAGCTGATCGCGCAGGCGCAGCACGTTGCGCGCGGGATCGGCGCCGAGGCACTGTTGGTTGAAGTGCACCGACACGCCCGCATGGCGCCCGGCCTCTTCGATCAGCACGCGGTTCAGCTCCCCGCGCCCCACCGAGTAGATCACTTCGTCCGCGCGCTGCCCGTAGGCCTGCAGGGTGACCTTGCCGGACAGTTCATGAACCATGCGGCCGCGCATCGGGATGAGCAGCGGCCGGATGCGTTCCAGGACCGCGGCGCGCTCCAGGGCACGCATGCCGCGCGCGGCGAGGGCGAGGTTGATCGAGCGGCCGCGCTCAGGTTTCGCCTGGCGCGGGTCGGGCCGCCGCTCATACAGCGCCACGTGGTAGCCGCGCCTGGCAAGCAGCACCGCGAGCAGCGCCCCCGCAAGCCCTGCACCGACGATGTTGACGGCTGTACGGGGCGTCGTCACCACGCGCTCACCTGAGGATCTCGCCCAGGGTCTGCACAAAAAGCGCGACGTCCTCGAAGCGGTTGTACAAGGGCACCGGCGCCACCCGGATGATGTCCGGCGTGCGCCAGTCGCACACCAGGCCGCGTTCCAGGAGCGCATCGAACACGGCGCGGCCGCGCTCAGGAGCGCCCGCAATGCGGATGGACAGCTGACAGCCGCGTGCCGCGCTGGCGCGCGGCGTGATGATGTGTACCTTGGGTTCGAGGCGCGCTACCTGGGTGTCCATGAAGTCCGTGAGTGCCACCGATTTCGCGCGCAGTCGCGACATGCCGGCTTCCATGAAAATCGCGAGCGAGGCAATGAGCGGCGTGGCCGAGAGGATTGGCGGGTTACTGACCTGCCAGGCGCTGGCGCCGGCGGCGGCACGAAACTGCGGCTCCATGAGAAAGCGGGTTTCCAGCTCGTGACCCCACCAGCCGGCAAGACGCGCGCCGGGCACGCCGCCGCTGTGCCGGGTGAGCGACTGGGCCTGCGCATGCCGTTCGGCGATGAAGCAGCCGCCGATCGCGCCCGGTCCGCCGTTCAGGTACTTGTAGCTGCACCACACGGCGAAATCCGCGCCGCTGTCGTGCAGCGACAAAGGAGTGTTGCCGACCGAATGCGCAAGATCGAATCCCATGACGCAGCCCCGGGCGTGGCTGGCGCGCGCAATGCGCGCCAGATCGAACGCCTGGCCGGTTCGAAACTGCACGCCCGGCCACAGCACCAGCGCAATCTCGTCGCCGTGCTGCGCCAGGCAGGCCTCGATCGCGGCCTCCGCCACGGTGTCTTCGCCGGCGCGCGGCGCGAGCTCCATGAGGTGCGTCGCAGGATCAAGCCCATGCCAGGCGATTTGCGAGGCCACCGCGTGCCGATCGGAAGAGAAAGCACCGCTCTCGATCAGGATCCTGGTGCGCCTGCCGGTGGGCCGATAGAAGCTCGCCAGCATCAGGTGCAGGTTCACCGTGAGGGAATTCATGGCGACGACTTCGCCAGGCCGTGCTCCCGTGAGGGTCGCAAGTCCGGCGGTGAGATTTTCGTGATAGGGAACCCACGGACGGCACCCATGCTCGTGGGCCTGCACCGCGAGCCGCGACCACTCGTCCAGCTCCTGGGAGAGCAACTCGCGCGCCGCCAGCGGCGCAAGCCCGAGCGAATGGCCGCTGAGGTAAACAACTTGCGCGCCGCGCTCATCACGCGGCAGCGCAAAGCGCGCCCGGAAGCCGCGCAGGGGATCGGCGGCGTCGCGGTCGCGAGCTTCCTCAAGGGTGGCGGCGTTGCTCATGGGCCTGGCTAAGGCAGCAGGGGATAAAGCAGCGGGCGGCTGGGCACGGCATCGCCCGCGAGCGCGGGCACCTGCAGCTCCAGAAGATAGGCGCCGTCGGCGAGCGTGTCCGGGACGAAGGCGAACTCGGTGACCGTGGCATCCGGGCGCGTCGCGGCGCCGAGCTGCGTTGCCCCTGGCGGCAGCCCGAAAAAAATCCGGTGCGCGGTGAGGCGCCCTTCATCGTGGCTGCGGTCGAGCGAGGGCACATCGACGATGAGGTGCAGGATGCCGCGGTCGACCAGAAGCCGCGCCGCCTCCTGCGACAGGTACGGCGGGATCGCGCCCGTGTAGTCGCGCGCGGCCTTGTCGGCGGCGTTGGGGAGCGTGCGAATGACGAGCGCGCGCGCCGCGAACGGCACCCCGGCCGGCCAGGCCGCGCCGATCGCCCGGGCGCTGATGAGCAGGTCCCCGGCGGCTGGAGCCGGAACGGTGCTCTCGCCGCTGCTCGCGGCAGCCGCGGGCGTGACCGACAGCAGCACCGCCGGGACGAGGCCTGCGGGCACGAGCCGATACGCATCGAGCTTCTCGCGCGTCAGGTGACCCACGCCCTCGGTATGCGTTCCCTGGCAATGGGGCACGAGCGTGATGACCTCACAGTTGCAGCTGGCGCCGCTCGCGACCGCGCCCGAAAACCCTGGCGCCTCGAAGGGTCGGGCGATGGCGCGCGGGGCGCCGAAATGCCGGGGTTGCGGTCCGTCGAAGTCCAGAGTCAGGGCGAGGCTCACGGGACGCGCGAGGTCGATGCGCACCTCGCCGCCGCCGAGGGCGATGCGGGCGTTCACACCGAGCGTTCCAGCACCGTGCCGCAGTGCCGGCAGGTGCGCGCCGCGCGGTTGGCGAAGAACCGCTCGAACACCGGCGGGAACTGCTTTTCGATGTCGGTGAGCTCGAAG
>Ga0210384_10000683_pt1 | contig 50711 bp, 35 predicted proteins | sample IncBWH2MmetaG_FD_160574 | JGI IMG/M metagenome (GOLD analysis project Ga0210384, IMG submission 160574) | Forest soil microbial communities from Barre Woods Harvard Forest LTER site, Petersham, Massachusetts, United States - Inc-BW-H-2-M | ecosystem: Environmental > Terrestrial > Soil >... | reverse complement strand
ATCCTAGCATTGCTTCTGGCGGCTGTACTGTTCGCAGGCGTTGTCGGTGGCGCGCTCTATTCGCGGCCGTCGGCCTCGGCAGCCCCTGGCGCCGATCGCGCCGCAGCTTCTCAGCCGCCAACGGCCAGTCACCCTCCGGCGTCGACCGCGCCAGAGCCTCCATCCAACGGCGCGAATTTCCTTCCCACCGTGCCGAATGAAGCTCCGGTTCCAGGCAGTGTGCCGCGCGGCATGGTTTGGATCACGGGAGGCGAGTTTTCCATGGGCGCGCAGGACCCGCCAGACATGGATAATGTCGGCATGCAAGCCACGAAAGATTCCCGGCCCATCCACAGAGTCTATGTGGACGGCTTTTTTATGGACAAGACTGACGTCACCAACGCGCAATTCGCCGAGTTCGTCAAAGCCACAGGCTACATAACCGTTGCTGAGAAAGCTCCTCGGGCCGAAGACTATCCTGGTGCCGCACCTGAGAATCTGGTCGCGGGCGGGGTGGTCTTCGCCCCTCCTGATCATGCCGTCGCTTTGAATGACCACTTTCAATGGTGGACTTATGTCAAAGGGGCAAACTGGCGCCACCCAACCGGCCTAGAGAGTTCCGTCAAAGGTAGAGAAAACTATCCCGTTGTACAGATAGCCTACGAAGATGCCGAAGCGTATGCGAAGTGGGCTCACAAGCGCCTGCCCACCGAAGCGGAATGGGAATTCGCCGCGCGCGGCGGACTTGCAGGGAAACCGTTCGTTTGGGGGGATGAGTTCCGCCCTAAAGGAAAGTGGATGGCCAACACTTATCAGGGGCACTTTCCTACCCAAGACTCAGGTGTCGACGGCTTCACGGGACTGGCCCCGGTGTCGCAGTACGCACCCAACGGGTACGGTTTGTACGACATGGCTGGAAATGTCTGGCAGTGGACCTCGGACTGGTATCGGCCGGACTATTACACTCAACTAGCCCGCGCCGGCGGGGTGGCACGCAATCCAAAAGGACCAGATGCTCCCTTTGACCCCGCTGAGCCTTCGGAGAAAAAGAAGACCCACCGGGGAGGCTCGTTTCTTTGCACGGATCAGTACTGCTCACGCTATATGGTAGGAACGCGCGGTAAGGGCGAGGTCAGTACGGGAACAAATCACCTTGGCTTTCGCTGTGTCTCAACCGCGGCTGCCTCCGTAACTTCAAGCTCTCCCAAATCCTAAAGATGACTCTCTGATTGAAGGCATTGAGTAGCCTCGCAGAGTCTCCATAAAGCGAGCCTTTTCGGTCCTGCGCCGACTTCGATGACAGAGTCTTTCGTTTGCCGACGTTAGCTCCCTGTTCCTGAGACTTTCCATGTGGAACTAAATCCGCTGGAGTAAAATACCTCATGACATCGAACCATTCTGATGTTCTTAGGATCCCGATGGGGATTGCCTATTGGATCGCAGCACAGAAGAAAAGTGAAGGCGATCTGCGGATTGAACGCCTCCACGGGCCTAACTAGCCGCCCATTTTCTGGTAATTGGAACTGGTCGTGGTCACTACAAGCTTCTTGGCGGTGGCGTTAAGAACAGTTTGCTGCACGTAGTTGGTCCCGTCGGGGAGGGTGGCCATCTGAACTTGCAGCGTCACAGCATCTTTCTCTTGACCCATGTAGGTGTTGATGGTCAAAGAGAGGACCTTTGATGCGGCAGGGTCGAAAGTAAGGGTCATCTGATCGCCCGGTTGCGCGTAATCCCTGAAAACCAAATTCATGAGGCCACCTGCGGGATTCAAAGAAGCTTTGCCGGCCTGATAGGCTTGTTCCATTTTCTGCGGGTCAGGCGGAACATACATGCTGAGGAGACCCTTCACTTCAGTCATGTAGTCCTGCATCTCTTCTTTTTTCTTCTCAATGACTCGTTGCTTTAGTCTGCCACCGCTGGGTTGTTCCGGTGGAGGACCTAGGGGCGTCTTCTGAACCTGCCCGCCAGGACCGTACTGGCACAGATTTTGAGTTGGCGGCTTAGGATCTCCGTTCAGGTTGAGCTGCGTAGTCTCCGTCCATTGATATTGTTGCAGACTCTGCTTATTTAACGCGATGACCTGCTTCACGGCTGCAAGCTTCTGTTGCAGTTCAGGGTTCTGTGCAAACGTAGGGATAGTAGTCGCCAGAGCCATCCCACCGATGATTAATATGCGCCTGCAAATCGTAACAAGACTTTCGGTGACAGATTGCTTCCCGTGCGCAATTGTAAGACTACGATTCATTAGAACTCTCCTCGGATTCTTCATGGCCAGCTTTTGCTTGGCTTTGTGGGCTGGTGGGAGTGGAGCGGCGGCGGTGGCAAGCAGATCCTCCGCCGATGCGGAGCCATCATGGTTTCGCTCGCGGCCAGTCTGAAGCCCATTGACGCGAGCAGAATATGCACTGTCTCCCCGATCTCGGACCTTGTTGTAAGTATCCGACAGATGGGATGGGGGTGCGCCACTGTCAAAACTGCCAGTCTCCACGAGAAGAAAGACTCGATCTTGAGGAGACCTGAGGGCTCCAAGCTCTTCAGCAGGCTTCAGAGCCGGCTTGGCCTTTTGGTCGTCCATGCCGCTTCTGCCACTGCTCCCAAACGCACGAGTTGGCCTTACTAGCTTCCCGGATTTTTCACCGAACGTGAAGGCCTGTCACTTTTGACAGTAGGAGTGCGTGCCATTCCCATGACAGTCTGCTTATATGCAGAAGGCCATTTTGTCAGGTTCGTATTCGAGGAGGAATTCAATGCGATTAGCAGTCCTATGTCTCGCAGCGTCAGCCCTGTTGCCGTCAGTAAGCAGAGCGCAGGCCCCTGTTTTCACGATTTCGCCAGCGCCGGAAAGCTCGGTTAAGTTCTTTGTGAAAGCGTCGGTGGCTCTGGAGGGTACTTTCGAAAAATGGGACTCCACTCTGACATTCACGTCTACCGACGTCACGACAGGCGTTCTGGACATCAAGATTCAGGCGGATAGTGTGAATACAGGAAGCGGCATGAAGGACGGCAAACTGAAGAGCAAAGACTTCTTCGACGTCAAGCAGGATCCGGTGATCTCGTTTCACTCCACCAAGATTGCGCAGACCGGCGCCAACACTTTTGATGTACAAGGCACCTTTACGATCCGCGGCGTGTCCAAACCCGAGACGCTGACGCTAACGGTTTCGGGCGTGGGTACAGGCACAGGGGAGATTAAAGGGACGATGGCCTTCGATCGTAAAGACTATGGAATGAACAGCGGTATTCCTTTCATCAGGATCGCCGACCGAGTAGAGGTGACTGTCGACCTCGTGGGGAAGCGTGTCAGCGGGCCTCCCTTGGCGATCAAGCAATAGCCATCCTTACGGAAGATGGGGGCAATCGAGGCCCCCATCTCGATAAGTATTCAGACATTAGGTGAACTGACGGACTTCGCCCGCCGCTCCCTTCGTCCATGACACCGTCCCGCCGGAAAACCCTCAGCGGCTAGCGGTGACGAGCCGAAAGAGAAAGTAAGCGGAAGGAATGCACAATCCCGTTCAACTCTTACCCGACAGACGGGGTTTGGGAGTCTCTCTGGACCTGTAAAACAGGTTTCGGAATTGGTCTTCTCCGAGCACTCGGTGTATCTCTCTGAAAGCAAAGAGCGGAATGAACGTGAAAAATATGATCAAACTTCGGGCGAGCAGATCATCGATGCGCACCTCGTGCAACGCTGCTCTGATGGGTCTTCCATGCACAAGTTCTTTGATGGCTTCTTCAAGAATATGGAAAGCCAAGACAAGCAAGCCAAACAAGAATGCCTTATAGAGGGCTGAATAAATCAATGGCTTGGTCTCTTGCTTCTTTCCCAGGCGTATGTAATCCCCGATCAAAATAACTTTGGCGATAATGAGCGCGTTAATCAGCGCAGCTCCATAGGTGAAATACGATATGTGGAACTTGTTAAGCAGCAGCATACTATACGTCGCCAACGCGCAAAAGAAGAAGGACAGGTACAAGAAGATTATGGCGAGATCCTCAAATTCGTGAGCCACCATCTGTTTCAAGCTGGTCTTCTGGGAATTTTCATCACTCATATAGCCATCCTCTTTTTGGTCCGGTCTGCTATGCAGGCCTACGTGGTGTCTGCTCCCAAGTGAAGGTGTTTCCAAACCATTCAGTTCAGCTAGGCAGACTAGCGAACAACCTCATCCCGTCACATTAGGGTTTGGCTGCGCAGACCAAGTTCATCATTCTTCCGTTATATATCTGACGAACTCCGGGTTATCGTGGAGAAGAAGCGGGAATACTCCTTCCGTAAAATAAATCCAGGCGTGTAAATCCCATTGTTCACTGTCGTCGTGGAAGTCCCGTTCCCACAGCGCCGCATGGAAGACTTCGTGCTGCAGCGCTTGAATGTTTCTAAAGCGATCCCGGCTCCGTGCGATGGAGATGGTCTTTTGCCCGTAATCGGTCACACCCTCTCCCTGGGAATCCCCATAGGATGTGGTTGGCTCGTGGAAAGAGATCAGATACCTCACGCAAGGCCGGTCTTTTAGGCCACAAATGAGGATAGAGGTAGGCGGAGGGGCATGCGTTTTCGCCGAGCTAGTAGGTCTCCACGACCCCAGCAGCATGCCGCCGAGGAGAGCCACCGCTATCGACATGAAGTAAAACCGCCTCATATGACCGAACGGCCAAGAGTGCAAGCTCTAATGGTCTACCATCCAGAGCTTCTCTTGAACTGTCAGAAATGACAGGCGGCCGGGCGCATCAAGCCGCCGTGGGCAAGTTCTGCAGATAGTCAGCAGATGACCATGATTAGCTGTCTAGAGAGACTTCCTGCTCGCCTTTTCGCGAGTGAGTCAGAGTTACCGGAAGCAATGGATTATCGGTCTTCGCCTTTGGAGTGGCATGGGGGAAACGGTTGGCTCCAATTGGCAATCATAGGATTCTTCGAGTGACCTTTGTCGAACCTGATTACGCTAGTCTACTTTGGACTGGTGAACTCTCTCTGAGACTTGCGCGGGAGTTGGGAGCTGCGACCGGTCCCAACCGCCGCCAAGAGCTTCGATCAATTGGACGGATGCGGTCATGGCTTCAGTGCGGAGAGAAGCGAGAGTTTGCTGATCGGAGAGCAGTGTAGTCTGCGCGACCAGAACGTTGAGATAGGTATCAACACCAGTGTAGTAACGGGCCTTTGCCAATTCGAGATAGCGCTCGGCGGATTGTTCAGCGGCCAGCTGTTCCTGAATTTGCTTGGACAAGATACGAACAGCAGCCATGGAATCCTCGACTTGCTGAAAAGCGGTAAGAACCGTCTGGCGGTAGCCCGCTACGTCCGCGTTATAGACAGCGACGAACTGTTGCACGCTGGCGCGGCGGAGGCCGGCGTCAAAGATCGTTTCGGAGAGCGATGTACCGACCGACCAAATACGGCTCGGCCAGGCAAGCAGAGTTTGGATAGCCGAGCTTGAGAAGCCTGCATCGCCAGTGAGAGTGAGGTTCGGATAGTAGGCGGCGACGCCGATTCCGATTTGCGCGTTGGCAGCGGCCATGGCGCGCTCGGACGCGGCGATGTCCGGGCGGCGTTCGAGCAGTTGCGAAGGCACGCCCACGGGGAGCGCGGGAGGGACGGCAGCCAGGGGCTTCACGGGAATGGAGAAGCTGGAAGGCGTGATGCCGATGAGAACGGCGATGGCATGTTCGAACTGGGCGCGCGCGATACCCAGATTGGTGCCTTCGGATTCGGCCGTCTCAAGCGCATTTTGGGCTTGGACCAGTGAGATCTGATCGTCGACGCCGGTTTCGTATCGGGCGCGAGTGAGGTCGACAGATTTCTTGTCCGCTTCAATGGTCTCGTCAAAGATTTTTTGCAAAGCGTCTTGGCCGCGGAGCTCGAAGAAAAAGACGGCAAGACTGGCCTGCTCGGTGAGGCGTACGTTTTCGAGGTCGGCGGCGCTAAGCTGCGCGTTGTATTGAGCTTCACTGATCGTGTTGCGGACTTTGCCCCACAGATCCGGCTCCCAGGAAGCGGAAACCGGAATAGAAAAAACCTGGGCCTGCAGGTTAGGTATGTTGGTTGTGCCGCCGCTCCCTGAACTTGAGCTTCCAGATTTGATGCTGAGGTTTGCAGACGTGCGCGTCCGCTGGTAAGAAGGCGCCGTGCCTACTGTCGGAAAAAGCTGCGAACGGGCCTGCGCAACAAGAGTTCGTGCGGCCATGAAGTTCTCGAAAGATTGCTTGATGTTTTGGTTGTTGACGATCAGTTGTTCTTCAAGCGCGTTCAGCTCGGGATCTTTGTAGATCTCCCACCATTTGCCGTGAAGCATCGCGTCCTGAGGCTGAGCGACCTTCCAGGCTTCTGCATCCGGGACCTGCGTGGGCAACTCTTTGTATGCGGCCGGAGGCGGCTGAACGGTGGCGGTTGGCGTGTGGTATTTCGGCCCGACTGTGCACCCAGTGAAGAAGAGTGCCGTGACTGCGGTGCCGAGCAAAGTTTTGAGTCGAATGTTATTCATGGTTTTGCCTTTGCCATCAATCCGCGGCGCTGGGGGAAGGAGCTCCCGCTGAAGGAACTGTGTCGCGCTCTTTGCCCAAGAGCCAGAGCCGGAGCTTATCGAGCGCGAGGTAAACGACTGGCGTGGTATAGAGCGTGAGTAGCTGGCTCATGATGAGGCCTCCAACAATAGTGATACCCAAGGGACGGCGAAGTTCGGAACCGGTGCCCGTTCCAAAGGCCAAAGGCAAAGCGCCGAAGAGGGCGGCCATGGTCGTCATGAGAATGGGACGGAAGCGCAGCATGCAGGCTTGGAAAATGGAGTCTTCGGTGCTCATGCCCTGTTCGCGTTCGGCTTGCAGAGCGAAATCAACCATCATAATGGCGTTCTTTTTTACGATCCCGATGAGCAAGACGATCCCAATAATGGAAATGACATTGAGATCCACTTTAAAGAGCATGAGAGCGAGAATGGCGCCGACGCTGGCGGAGGGCAGCGTGGAAATAATGGTGAGCGGATGAATGAGACTTTCGTAAAGGACGCCGAGAACAATGTAGACCGCGAGGAGGGCGGTGATGACGAGATATTTTTCGTTACTGAGAGAACTCTGGTAAGCCTGAAGCGTGCCGGCGAAAAATCCCCGGAGGCTGGATGGCGCACCGATACGCTGCTTCATCTTGTCAATCGCCAGCGTTGCGTCGCTTAAAGAGACACCCGGAGCAAGGTTGAAAGAGGTAGTGACCGAAGGCGAAAGCCCCGTGTGGTTGAGAGTGAGAGGGATGGTGTTGGTCTGGCTGCTGGCCATGGTAATGAGCGGGGTGTTGCCAGCGGCGGTAACGCTGCTGCTTTCGTTGGAGCGAAAATAGATATTCTTCAGCCCCTCGGGCGTTTGTGAATACTGGGGATCGACTTCCAGGACGACATAGTATTGGTTCAACTGCGTGTAGATGATCGAAACTTCGGATTGGCCAAAGGCGCTGTAGATGCCGCTATCGAGGGACTGTGCAGTTTGGCCAAGCTTGGCGGCGGTGACCCGATCATAGTGTAGAAGCACGTCGAGCCCGCCATTTTGCTGATCGGAGTTCACGTCCTGAAAGCCGGGAAGCTTTTTCATTTCCGCGAAGACGCGCGGTCCCCACGTGGCGAGGTCTGCGATGGTGTCGGTCTGAATCGTGTACTGATAGAGAGCAGCGCTGGAGCGGCCGCCGATTCGCAAATCCTGCGAAGCCTGAAGGAAGGCCGAAGCCACTGGCAGACGGTTCAATTGCGGGCGAAGCCGGTTGATGATTTCTGGCGCGCTTACTTTGCGCTCGTTAAGAGGCTTCAGCGCAATAAAAATGTTCCCAGTATTGGTCGCGCCGCCGCCGCCGGTGAAACCCATGACATTCTGAACGGCAGGATCCTTATTAATCACCGCCTCAATCTTCTGAATCGCGTCGTTCATGGCCGGAAAGGAAGAGTCCTGGGGACCTTGGATGGCGCCGCCAAGCGTGCCAGTGTCCTGCTGCGGGAAAAATCCTTTAGGTATTCTGTAAACCAGGACGACGTTGAGAATGATGGTTAGAAAAAGAAGGGTCAGTATAAGGGCGGGATTCTCCAAAACCCAGTGCAAGCTTTTCCGGTACCCGTTCAGGGCGCCATCAAAAAATCTCTCCGATGCCTGATAGAGGCGGCCGTGTTTCTGTGCGCGTTCGTTTCGCAGCAGGTAGGCGCACATCATGGGCGTTGTGCTGAGCGAAATTGCCATGGACACGAGAATGGCAGTGGAAAGAGTGATGGCAAACTCCCTAAAAAGCCGGCCAACAATTCCGCCCATCAGCAAAAGAGGAATGAAGACGGCGATCAGGGAAATACTGATGGACAGAACTGTGAAACCAATCTCTTTCGCGCCTTTCAGAGTCGCGGCGAACGGGTCCATGCCATCTTCAAGGTGACGGGTGATGTTCTCCATGACCACGATAGCGTCATCTACAACGAAGCCGGTGGAGATGGTCAGCGCCATCAGCGAAAGGTTGTCCAGGCTGTAGCCGCAGAGATACATGACGGCGAAGGTTCCGATTAGCGAAACGGGGACGGCGACGGCGGGAATCAGGGTCGCGCGGCCGTTCCGCAAAAAGATGAAGACTACGATGATTACCAGCACGATAGAAATCATCAACGTCCGCTCGACGTCACTAACCGAGGCGCGAATCGTGGTCGTTCGGTCCAGAACTAAGGTGGTCACAATTCCATTTGGAATAGAGGCTTGAATGGAAGGCAATTCCGAGCGGATGCGATCGACAGTCTCAATAATATTGGCGCCGGGCTGACGGAAAATGATGAGCAAAACCGCGCGTTTGCCATTCAAATACCCCGCGGCACGAACGTTTTGCACGGAGTCGATCACGGTAGCGACATCTTCGAGGTGAACGGCGGCGCCGTTGCTATGGCCGACGATGATGGGCTTGTAGTCTACGGCGTGGGAGATTTGGTCGTTCGCGAGAATGTCAGCGCTCGTGATGCCATCCGTAATCTGCCCTTTGGCGAGATCCGAGTTTTGGATGCGCAGGACAGACTGCAGATCGACCATGGTGAGACCATAGCTGGCCAGCTTCGTAGGATTAACTTCGACGCGAACGGAAGGCAACGCGCCGCCGCCTACGTTGACCTGACCCACGCCTTGAATTTGAGAAAGCTTTTGCTGAACGACCGTGGAGCCTTCGTCGTAGAGCTTGTCGGGACCATATTTGTCCGACGTAAGGCCAAGGATCATGATCGGAGAATCGGCCGGGTTGACCTTGCGGTAGGTGGGATTTGACGGCAAGTTCGCCGGCAAGTAAGTCCGCGCGGCATTGATAGCGGCTTCGACGTCCCGTGCAGCTCCGTCAATGTTGCGGCTGAGATCGAACTGGATCGTGACGTTGCACGTTCCCAGGCTGCTCGTGGAAGTCATCTCCGTTACACCAGCAATGTGGCCAAACTGGCGTTCCAGTGGAGTAGCGACGGAAGAAGCCATGATCTCCGCACTGGCGCCGGGCAAGCCGGCGCTGACTGAAATGGTGGGAAAGTCCACCTGCGGCAACGGAGAAACGGGCAGCACCTCGAACGCGATGGCGCCTGCGATGGCGATGGCAATCGTCAGCAAGGTGGTCGCAACCGGCCGGTGAATGAAAGGTTCTGATACGTTCATAAGGAGCCCGCGGGTTGTGGCTCGGCGCCGGAATCGGGTGCTTCCGACTTTCTTGAGAACGTGAACCGTTGCGCCAGTCTGTCAAAGAAAATATAGATGACGGGCGTGGTGTAGAGAGTAAGAACCTGGCTCACCAGAAGACCACCGACCATCGCAATGCCGAGCGGCCGGCGAAGTTCGGAGCCAATCCCGCTACCGAATGCAAGCGGCAGACCACCGAGCAGCGCGGCCATGGTGGTCATCATGATGGGACGGAAACGCAGCAAGCACGCCTCGTAGATGGCATCCGTGGAGCTTTTTCCGTGGTTGCGCTCCGCATCCAGCGCGAAATCGACCATCATAATGCCGTTCTTTTTGACAATGCCGATCAAAAGCACGAGACCGATGATGGCAACGACGCTGAGATCCTGGCCGAAAAGGATAAGCGCGAGAAAAGCCCCAACACCGGCAGACGGAAGCGTGGAAAGAATCGTGATCGGATGGATGAAGCTCTCATACAAGACGCCGAGGACGATGTAAACGGTAACGAGAGCGGCGAGGATGAGCAGCGGCATGTTGGACAGCGAATTTCGGAAGGATGCGGCGGTGCCTTGGAAATCGGCCTGCAAACTCGCAGGCATGTGCATATCCTTTTGCACTTTGGTGATGGCAGAAATTGCTCCGCCGAGCGCGGCGTTGGGGGCCAAATTGAAGGAAACCGTAATCGCCGGAAACTGTCCCTGATGGTTGATCGAGAGCTGTTCGGTTCTTGTTTCAAAATGCGAGAACGCCCCGAGAGGCACCGCATTGCTCGTTGCAGAACTGGTGGCTCCCGCGGATGACGCTCCTTTACTCGAAGTTGCACTCGAGGTGCTCGAGGTGAGGGCACTCGCAGGACTATTCAGCGTATTCGCCGAAGGTGTATATAGCGCGGAGCCGGTCAACGCATTGGATCCCGCCGACGTGGAGCCATTCCCGCTTGAGGATGCCGGCGCGCCAGTCGTGCTAGCAGCAGAGTTCGCCTGAATATAAAGTTTGTTCAGCTTATCCGGGTCGAGTTGAAACTGGGACTCCGCTTCTAAAATGACGTGGTATTGATTCAACTGCGTGTACATGGTGTTGATCTGCCGCTGACCGAAGGCGTCGTACAGAGTGTTGTCAATGGTCGTGGGAGCAATTCCTAGCCGCGATGCCGTAGAGCGGTCAATGAGGAGCGAGACAGCGAGTCCGCCAGGTTGCTGGTCGGTGGCAACATCTTCCAGTTCCGGCAATTTTTTCAAGTTGGCCACGAAGCGGTTGGTCCAGTCGTTCAGTTCATTCGCATCCGGGTCTTCCAGTGTGTATTGGTACTGTGTGCGGCTCACGCGATCGTCGATGGTGATGTTCTGCACGGGCTGCATAAAGAGCTGAATGCCCTGCACATTACTCAGCTTGCCCTGGAGCCGGCGGATGATATCGGATGCGTTCAGTTTGCGCTGCTCAAGCGGCTTCAGATTGATAGACATCCTTCCGCTATTGATCGTGATGTTCGTGCCGTCGGCGCCGATGAAAGAGGAAAGACTTTCGACCGCTGGATCGCTGAGAATAACGTCCGCGAGCTCCTGCTGTTTTTGTGCCATCGCCTTGGAGCCGATCGTGGGAGGTGCCTGCGAAATGCCTTGGATAATTCCAGTGTCCTGCACCGGAAAGAATCCCTTAGGAATAATGATATAAAGGAAGATGGTGAGCAGAAGTGTGCACAGAGCGATAAAAAGCGTGATGGTCTGGAATCGAAGAACGAATTTCAGCGTGCGGCCGTAGAACGCGATCATGGCCTCGAACGCGTGTTCGGTGACGCGGTAAAAGCCCCGCTGTTGGTCCTTCGGATGCTGTTTCAGAATGCGCGAGGCCATCATCGGCGTTAGCGTGAGCGAAACAATCGCCGAAACGACGATGGTAACGGCCAGTGTGACCGCGAACTCGCGGAAGAGTCGCCCCACGACATCGCCCATGAAAAGCAACGGAATCAGCACGGCGATAAGCGAGACCGTGAGGGAGACAATGGTGAAGCCAATCTGCTCGGCGCCTTTCAAGGCCGCTTCCATGGGCGGCTCGCCTTCTTCGATGTAACGGGAAATGTTTTCGACCATGACGATGGCGTCGTCGACAACGAATCCCGTGGAAATAGTTAGGGCCATGAGCGAGAGGTTGTCGAGGCTGTAGCCGAGGGCGTACATTGCGGCGAAGGTGCCCACCAGCGAAAGCGGCACAGCCACGCTGGGAATGATCGTCGCGTAGAAACTCCGCAAAAAAAGGAAAATCACCATAATCACGAGCGCAATCGTCAGCATCAATTCAAACTTGACGTCGGAAACCGAAGCCTGGATGGGCGTGGTGAGGTCGGTGAGCGTGGTGACATCAATTCCCTTCGGCAGGTTTGCTTCCAACTGCGGCAGCAGCGCTTTTATGCGCTCCACAACGCTGATGGTGTTTCCGCCCGGCTGGCGCTGTACATTCACGATCACCGCGGGGGTCTTGTCCATCCACGCGGCCAGATTGCTGTTCTCCACGCCATCTACAATTTTTGCCACGTCGGTGAGCATGACTGGTCCGCCGTTGCGGTACGCGACGACGACATTCCTGTAGTCCTTGCTGGTAACGAGTTGATCGTTGGCGTCGATCTGATAATCCTGCCGGGGACCGTCAAAATTTCCTTTGGCGGCGTTCACGCTGGCTTGCGTTACGGCGGTCCGCAGGTCTTCGAGATTGATGCCATAGGAAGAAAGCGCCGCGGGGTTGACCTGAATGCGGACAGCAGGCTTCTGACCTCCGCTAATGCTCACGAGACCGACGTCGCTCAACTGCGAAATCTTGGGGGCGAGCCGCGTGTCAACCAAGTCTTCCACTTGGGGGAGCGGGATAGTGCTCGATGTGACAGCTAGGGTGATGACCGGAGCATCGGCTGGATTTGTCTTGCTGTAGATCGGTGGTGAAGGCAAGTTCGCGGGAAGAAAACTCTGTGAGGCATTGATGGCCGACTGCACTTCTTCTTCCGCGATATCGATATTCAGACTGAGGTTGAACTGAAGGACGACGACCGAACAGCCGCCTGAACTGCTGGAAGTCATCTGACTTAGGCCTTGAAGCTGTCCGAATTGACGCTCGAGCGGAGCCGTAACGGTCGTTGCCACCACATCCGGACTTGCTCCCGGATAGAACGTGAGGATTTGAATGGTGGGATAATCGACCTGCGGCAACGCAGACACCGGCAGTTGCGTATAGCAGACAATCCCCACAAGGAGAATCGCCGCCATCAGCAGCGCCGTCGCCACTGGTCTCAAAATAAAGGGGCGTGACGGGCTCAAGGGGCGGCGCTCCCGGCAGAGTTTCCAGATGCAGGCTTTCCGGCGACGACAACCTTCGCATTGTCCTGCAGTTTATCGAAACTGCTATTCGCCAGCACGTCCCCAGGGTTGATACCGGTGACCTGGGTCATTCCCGCATCCGTCACACCGGCCTTGACGCTGCGCATGTGTGCGGTGTTGTCCTGCAGAACATAAACGAAGTCAGCTTGACCGTTGTGTTGAATAGCAGACGCGGGGATTAGTGTGGCTCCGTGGAGTGTATCCACCAGCAGGCGGACATTCACAAACTCATTCGGGAACAGCATCAAGTCTTTGTTCTCGAAAGCCCCCCGCGCTTTTACCGTTCCCGTGGTTGTGTCGATCAGGTTGTCAAGGGTCAGCAGCTTTCCCGTGGCTATCTTCTTTTGGCCAGAACGATCAAACGCATCCACCGTGAGTATGGCATTCACGCGAAGACGCGGTTGCACCTGCCCAAGATTGTCCTCGGAAATCGTGAAGATTACAGTGATCGGCTGCATTTGTGTGATGACGGCAAGCGTCAGTGTCCCGGAGGACTGCACAACGTTGCCGGGATCCACCAGCCGCAAACCTACCTTCCCGGTGATGGGAGCGATGATGTGGCAATATTCGACCTGAATCTGGTCAAATTGCACGACACCTTGGTCCAGTTTTACCGTGCCCTGGTTTTGCAGCACTATTTTTTCCTGATCATCCAGAGTTTGCTTTGGGATGGCGTTTCTAGCCCAGGCCTCTTTGTAGCGTTCCAGGTCCATCTTCGCTTGGGCTAAAACATTTTCATCGCGGTCGAGCGTGCCTTGCGCCTGCAGCAGAGTGGCTTGATACGTCCGAGGGTCGATATCAATGAGCGGATCGCCCTTTTTGACGATTTGCCCTTCTGTATAGTGGACCGCCGTGACGATTCCATTCACCTGGCTGGTAATCGAAGCAGTATAAACAGGCGTGACTGTCCCGATCGAGTCAAGGTAGACGCCGATATCGCCCTTCTGCGCGGTCGTGGTCGTCAGCGTGACTGGCCCGCCACCTCCTTTTGGCGCTTTCGCGGCAGTCGTAGTGTCATCGTGGTGACGCAAGATCAGCACGAAGGCCACCGCGAAGATCAAGAGCATAACAATCCACGCGAGGACCTTGCCACCTTTGCGCTTCGGTGACGAGGAATCGGGTAGTTGCTGTTCCGGCCCAATGATTGGGCGTTCATTTTGATCGGCGGGCAAGGCGTTTCCTTGTTAAAAGCGTAAGTTCGGACCCTGGCACAATCATCCGTAACCTTTTGACGATTGTCGACCCGTTTCTGGATACAGCTAGGGGTAAAGATTGACGAGCTATTTAGTCGGATGGCTTGGAACTCGAGGCAAATGTAGGGGGTGATTAACGCCCCCGCATGATTGAGAACGCGGCGAGTTGGAACCCATCATCGCGTAAGTGGTTGATTTAATTAGGTTTTAGGTAGTAATAGGTGGCGGTCTCCGGCGGTGTCAGGAGAGTTCTGTCCTTGAATACGTCGGCCATTAGAATTCTTTTACCAGCGAACATATTTAGAAATGCAATTAACCGAGTGAAATCACGCATCTAGCAGTCAGCGAAAACCGACTCAAGCTTCGACAATATTGTTTCGAATGGCGTAGCGCACGAGTGCAGCTGTCGAGTGGAGGTCAAGCTTGAGCATGATGCGAGCTCGGTAAAACTCCACAGTCCTTGTGCTGATATGCAGAATGAAGCCGATCTCTTTACTGGATTTGCCATCGGCCAAGAGGCGGAGGACTTGCCGTTCGCGCGGACTTGGACTGCCTGCGAGCGGATCCGTCTCATTCGGCGTGCCTGGTGAGGGCTTCGGTTCGGGGTCGGAATCTACGCGCAACACAGTCGGAGTGAGCTCCGTCTCGTACACTCGGTTTGCGGTCATATACAACTCGTGGCGTCCCAAAGCGGTCTCAAGTTGCGTCTCAGAAGTATAAAACCGTAGAGACAAGGAGCTCTTGAGAAGCGCTACGGAGCGATTCACCAGCTCGAATGTTTGCGCTGATACCTCGGAAAATTCCTCTTCGAGAAGATTGGGTTGACGCAGAACATGGGATTGAAATTTGTCCCTAAGACGAGACAGCTTCACTTCCACACCGCGGCCCTTGGTTACCTCACAAAGGGTGATGGCAACCAGCCGAATTTGTCCTGATTCGTCGGTTATGGGATAGAAGTTCATCAGCCAGTGACGAGGGTCCGTGCCGGCACGCAACTGAGCTGTCAATTCAAGGTTTGACACTGAGTTACCTGTGGTCCAAACCTGCCCGAAAGCAATTTCCAATTTGGGAGCACCGGCGGGAAATACTTGATGCAACTGTTTGCCGATGTGCCTTTTTGGCGGCCCACCAATTGTTCTGCGCAGGGCCCCGTTTAACGCTCTGCAATGTAAATTCCCATCGAAGAGGGCGACTCCGATCGTGGAATTGCGCAAAAGACTGGTCACAGAGCTCAGAGTTCCGGCCAACGGCCCACGCAGCTTCCCGCTTGTAACCCCACCGAAGAATTCCCTGTGGGTTGCTTCTCCATGACGAATGCCGGCCATACGATACCTCCGAAATGTTTCCAGGCTCATCAAAATCTGTCGATTCTCTTCACCTATCAAATTCCTCCGAGCAGCTGTCTTCCAAAGCATGTCGGACCGGTCCGAAATAGCGCGGGACGCTGCGCCTCAATCGCTGTATGCTTTGTTGTGAAGGCGCGTCAATCTTGCATGCTTTCCCATGCGCTTTTAAATGCGGAAGACCTGGACCCCGGGGACAATCGTTTGAAGTATAGTCATGGCGTTAATACAATGTAAAGCTAATACTTCATGATGGAAGACTGTGTTTGGATAGAGCAGGCCGGCCCTGGCAGAGCCGTGGCCCGTAAAAAGATTAGCTCTTCGCGCTGGTTTTATCGGGGGCGATGTCTACGATGGTGATCACCACTCCCTCAATCTTGTTATCGAGCGTCCGATAAGGAAGAATCTTGAACTGATAATGAACTCCCATCCGGTCCGTTAGCTCTCTCTCAAGCGGCCGGAAATCCGATACAACCTGAACGACCATCGACTGCAGATCTGCGATTTCGATGGTGGGATTGATGTTGGCGAGCGGCCTGCCAATGTCGCCGGCGATAAATCCAAGAAATTTCTGGGCCTTGGGAGTGAATCGCCGAATGGTGAGATCGCTGCCGATCATGATCACCGCGATATCGATGCTGGAGAGCAAATTGATCAAATCATTGTTGATTTGCGTGACCTCCAGATTGCGGCTTCGAAGCTCATCGTTCACGGTAGTCAGTTCCTCGTTGGCGGACTGCAACTCCTCCTTGGCGGTTTCCATTTCTTCGTTTGTACTCTGCAATTCCTCGTTGCTGGAGAGAATTTCCTCGTTGGCGGACTGCAGCTCCTCGTTCGTGGCTTCCTGAGTCTCGATGACGGATTGCAGGTATTCTTTCGTCGCGGCCAATTCCTGTTCGAGTTTTGCCGTTCGTTTGGAGGCCGAGGCGGTTTCTTCGCCGGGCCGGGTTCGGCGCGGCGCGGCTTCACGTGACGGTTCGATGGCCGCTTCTTGAAACACAATCATGAAGCACAGCTCACTCGTATTTCCCAGCGTGACCGGAATTACATCGAAGTTTACCAACCTCGTTGAATTCGTTGCCTCGGGCTTTTCGCCATTCGCGTTTCCATTCTTGATTCGCAGATTTCTCTTTTCGACAACGGCGTTACCTTTCTTCGCACGATTAATCGCGTTACGCAATTCAACGAGGAGCCCTTCCCGTGCCATCTTCATGAGACTCAGGCTGGCCCGGCCGGGCGCGAGCTTGAGATATAGATTTACATTTCCGCGCGTGTGCAGGATCTCCATTTCCTCGTTCACGAAGACCGTCGCGGGAGCGTATTGCGTCAGAAGCCGCCGGTCGAATTCCTTCTGCGCTTCCGCATAGTTCCATATGGAATCCGGTTGCTTCTCGGCGCCCCGGATTGGTCCATATTCTCTGCGATCCGATTGTGCATCGAGTGATAGAGCGCCGCTCTGGCGTACTCCCCCGCCCTTTCTCGAAAAGACCTTTTGCGTACGGTCTTCCACGGCGAATAACCCCGTCGTTGCGCCCAATCCTTCGGAACTCCCCAGAACCAGAAATCCGTGGGGTTTCAATGCATAGTGAAACAAGGAGATCGCTTTATTTTGGAGCACGGGCTCAAGATAAATGAGCAGGTTTCGGCAGCAGATGAGGTCCATTCTGGAAAAAGGAGGATCGTTCACCACATTATGCTGCGCAAAAATACACATATCCCGGATCATCTTGCTGACCCGGTAGCCGTTTTCCCCCTTCGTAAAAAATCGCCGAAGCCGCTCTGGCGATACATCGCCCTGAATGTTCTCCGGATAGAGGCCGTTGCGAGCCTTGGTCACGCTCAGATCACTCACGTCCGTACCGAAAAACTGAATCGGAAATTGCGCCCCTTTGTCGCCCAGGAATTCGAGCAGGGCTATGGCAACCGAATACGTTTCTTCGCCGGAAGCGCACCCGGGAGTCCATACGCGGATACCACGCTCCCGCGAGAGGCTCTTCTGGATCGCGGGGAAAACGGTTGATTTCAAGGCATCGAAGAGGCGGGGACTGCGAAAAAAGCTCGTGACGTTGATGAGCATGTCTTGGTAGAGAGCCTTGACTTCTGCGGGATGTCCTTGCACAAACTTGGCGTAGTCCTCAATTCTGTCGATTTTGTGAACCACCATGCGTCTCTGGATGCGGCGCGAGATAGTTGTTTGCCGGTAATGCGTAAAGTCCACTCCCGTAGCCCTTCGCAGAACCTGGAAAATGGAGCTGAGACCCGCGCTGCCGGTGGGGACCGCTTCTATCGCGTGGGGCAATGGGTCGCGCGCAACATACGGGTGACGAGCGATCCGTGCCAGTTCCTTGGCGATTCCTGTGGGAGAAAGCACGTAATCCACATAGCCCGCAACGACTGCGCTTCGCGGCATCCCGTCATACTTGGCGGATGCTTCGTCTTGCGCAAAAGTAACGCCGCCGTGGGCTTGAATTTCCGACATGCCCAGAGTTCCGTCCGTGCCCGATCCCGACAAAATAACGCCGATGGCACGATTTCCCTTCTGTTCCGCGAGCGCCCGCATGAAGTGGTCAACCGACATGTGCATTCCACGCGATTCTTCGCGTGGGCTGAGGTGCAGCGTTTGGCCGGAAATGGACATCATGGCATTGGGCGGAATCACATACACTTGATTGGGCTCTACGGAAATGCCTTCGGACACTTCCGTCACCGGCATCGCCGTCTTCCTCGCAAGCAACTCCGTAAGAATGCTGTGATGTTTGGGGTCGAGATGTTGCACAAGCACAAACGCCATTCCCGTGTCGGATTGAAGGTGAGTCATTAAATCCGTAAGAGCTTCGATGCCGCCTGCGGAGGCACCAATGGCCACTATCGTAGTGTCGTTCTCCGACGCTGACGGCAATGTGTTCTCCGCCTTCGCCATATCTTGCTGGCTGTTATTGCGCACGGATTTTGGGCTCATAGATTCCCTTCGGTCTTCGGCGCCAAGTGCGCCGGCCTGTAGGAAATTGACAAGGTCACGACTGGTTCCAGAAAGAGCAGCGGGCCGATGAGTGTATTCCCTGTTCCCCAAGTCACCAGGAAACCCACTTGCGCCAGATTCTAGTCCATTTCCATTACTCGCGACAATAGTTTCTTATCGCTACTCAGTACTATTATTACTTAGTACGAGCGAAAGCCCTCCCCTTATAGCCCCGCCTGAAAATGGAATTTTTCCGACACCCGACGTTGCGGACCCGAACCACTTAGGAAGGGTGAGGAGGTGCTAACACGATATGCTTAAGTTCTTCGCGACCATTCGCCGCCCCGCTCTCCCCTTCTAGCTAACTGAATGGCAATCCCTAGAATTCAAACCTGAGCCCGAGCTGCCCTGTGCGGTTGCCGCTGTTCTCCGCAGTCTGCACGCTCTGGACGATTCCAAAGGACGACGAAGTCACATTTGTTGGCGGCGGAGCGAAGTTCGGATGGTTGAGAAGATTCGTAAAAGTCCCCTCGAAGCGAAAGCGCATCCGCTCGTTCAAACGAAATGTCTTGGAAAGTCCTGCCGCAATCGTGCTCGTGCCGGGCCCCTCCAGAATACCCACTCCGCAGTTTCCAACAGGTCCCACCGGAATCGCATTGAAGGCGCCGAGATTGAACATGCTACCGGTCGCGGCACTCGCGACGTTGCCATTGCCAATGCAATCAGGTCGCTGAAACGCCCCACGATACGAGAGGTTCAGATTTCCTGGATCGTAGCTCGAACTCGTGATGGGCGTGAGGTAGGGACCTGTTTCCCATAGGCTGACAGTGCTGATGGACCATCCGCCGAACGCGAGTTCGCTAGCCCGGTTCATGTGCGAAAGGAATTTGCGATTCTGGCCCACGGGCAAATCGTAAACGGCGGAAAGCAGAAACCGGTTGCGGCGCGTGTCTGCCATATTTCCTCGGTTGGCCGAAAGATTGAACCGATTTGCGACCGGTGTACCGTAGATAATCTCCGGATTGAACGTCGTGGGGTCATCGCCCCCAATGTTGCCCAGGCTCTTGGCCCACACGTGGCTGGCCTGGAATGTGAGGCCGCTGCGCGCGTGCATATTGAGCTCGGATTGCAATCCGTTGTAATTTACGTGGCCCGAATTAGTGGTCGAGAGAATTCGCCCCCAATTGAGATAGGGCTTGGGGTTGGGGTTCGGAGAAACCGCGCTCGGTTCGACTTGATTTAAGTCGACCGTCTGGCTCATCCGGTAGGAACTCATGCCCAGGTAGCTTTCGCGAAGAGTGATAGCCGGAGCAAGCTCGCGCTCCACGGTGAGATTCCACTGCGCCGATTGCGGATCGCGGTAATTTGTCAGCGTGTTTTGGTAGAAATCACCTGTGCCTGCGATAGTCGACGGATCATCCGGCGTCCGCGCGCTCGGAAATTGATACGCTGGCTGCCCTTTGGAGAAAGCATTGGCTGTTGTACGAACGACGGACACGTCGATGTTCGTGGTGTTGAAGGAAAGCTGGCCGAGGTTGGTCATCGTAAATATGCCAAATCCTCCCCGCACAACTGTCTTGTTGTTCCCAAAAGGCCGATATGCGAAGCCCAGCCGCGGCTGAAAATTCTTCCAGTAGAACTCACGGAGACCTGGCCCGAGGCCAACTCTGTTAGCGTATTCGACGGGGGCACAAGGCATGCTCGGGTTAGCGCCCAGCACTGGATCGCAACCGAGCGCGATGTCGGTAGCAGTCGGCGTGCCGCATGGATCATCCGAGTTGTTTGGATCGGCGGAGTTGCAAGCGTTAATGCTCGCAAGAAAGCCCGCCCGCGGTTGATTCCCCACGGGAATGATTACTCCGCCATTCTGAACGTTAAACGCCGTCAGATTCCCCCGATCGCTCACGAACGCCGGAAGCGCCTGCCACCTCACACCGAACGTGACCGTGAGCCGGTCATTCCACCGGAATTCATCTTGCGCATAGATGCCGGTTTGAATGGTATGCGCGTGCACGTCAGGGCCGGACTGCGCAACATAAGTCTTCGTCGGTAAGCCCAACAGCAAATTGGCGAACGCGTTTCCCGTAAAAATTCCCTGGTCAAACGTAAACGCGCCAAAATCGTCGGCGCCACCGAAACTCTCGAGGTCTTGGTAGCGCACATGACGCACGTCCACCCCAAATTTCATGGTGTGGCGACCCTTGATCCAGCTCAAATTGTCGGCGAACTGTATGGTCTGCGATTTGGTGGTGCCGTCTTTGTCGCGGCCAATTGGCGAATAATTGCCCGAATCATCGCTGAAATTAAAGATAGGAAAAGCTCCCGCGTTGGGATGATCGCTAAGGTCCAGCCCGGTAAGTCCAAGGGTCGAGATCGCTGCAGCGCCTTCGATCGGGAAAAACACCTGGAATTGCCATAACGAGATCCCGAAGCGCGCCTCGTTCACCAGATTGTTCGTGATGAGGTAGTTGTGCGAGACGATGAGATTGTTGTTGTGTTCGGAGTCTTGGTCAGCCGGCAGGTAGTTGTTCACCGTATTCAAGGCCATATCCGTGAGCGATTGTGCGCTGATGTCTTTCCAGCTCCATCGCACGAACATGGACTGCTTCGGAGTTATGGTGCGGTCGAGCCGAACATCAAAACCATTGGTATTGCTTGGCGTCGGAGTCTGTTGCAGATAGTTGGCTGCCGAACCAAAATTGGCTGCGCTCACATTTATATTGGGCGCTGGAAGATAGTTGTTGAGCAAGCTAATGGCAACGGGATTGATGCAATCCTGCGAGTTAGCGCACGCGCTGCCGCTTGGGATTATGTTTCCAGCGTATGGCTTGCCGGTAAAAGGATCCATAAGCGGGGTCGAAAGTGCGGAAAAATTGCCCTGACGCATGGCGTTCGTTGGAACAAAGAGAAAAAGATCGGTAGTAAATCGCCTTCGATTGGCTTCGAAGTCGGCAAAGAAAAAAGTCTTGCCCCTGGAAATTTTGGGAAGCGAAAACGGTCCGCCGAGGCTCCCGCCAAATGTATTGTAAGCCTTGTGCGGCTTATCCCCGGAGTTCCACACCTCCGCGTCAAACGCATCATTCTGCAAATACTCAAAAGCGCTCCCGTGGAATTGATCGCCGCCGCTCTTCGTGGAAATCGTGACGTCGCCGATTTGCGCGAACTCGGCGTTGTTGTTGAACTGTGTCACTTTGAATTCGCTGATGAGTTCGGAGGACGGGTTCATATTGCCAAGCGCCCCGTTCTGGCGAATGTTCACCGTGGAGGAACCGTCGACGGAATACTGCACCTGCGAAGGCAGCCCGCCACCTACAGACACATTGCCATTCGCGTCTTGCTGCGCGCCCGGAACGGTAGCCAGCATCGCCAGCGGACTCGTCGTAGCCCCTCGATAATTCACGGGAAGACCAGTTAGTTGCTTGAAATCTTTCGTGTCGCCAATCGTGCCGTTTTCCGTATTGATCACCGGCCCGCCTTCGCTCATGACTTCCACCGTTTGCGTCGCGCTTGCCAGCTTGAGCGCGACATCCAGCCGAAGACTCTGCCGCGCCTCTAGTAGCAACGAAGCGACTTTATAGTCCGCGAAACCATCCGCGTGCACCACTAGTTCGTACCGCCCCGCTTTTAAATTGATGAATTCAAACTCTCCGTTGCCATCCGTGCTCGCGGCACGCTGCGTGCGGTCATCCAGGCTCGTAAGCGTGACGTGTGCACTCCCAATAGCCTCTTGGCTCGGATCTTTTACAACGCCAACGATTCCGCCGAACATTGATTGCCCGATGGCCCACTGCGCCGCTAATAAGACGGCGAATAAAAGTGTCGATATTTTGGCTGACATTTGAGGTCCCCCCTGCTCTTTCGCGCGTGACTCGCGCGCGCACTGCACTGAGACCAACGTAGAGGGACCCCCATAAAGAAACCGTGAGGGTTTCACCAAAGAGTCGTAAGCAATCTCGTTAAAAAACTGATGCCTTGCATGTGTTTCTTGAATTCGGCGGGCGACCCGATCACGCGGAGGAGAGGAAGTAAATCCGCGTGCCCACACACGTCGGTTGTTTTACGAGTGGGGCTTTTGACTTAGTCGGCTTCGCGCGCCGCGCAGACGATTATCGTTGATTCGCACTACTTATTGGTTTGCGTTGTTGCTTATAGTTGTCTCGTTGAACTTTTTCGGTTCGAACAGGGCAGGTTCACACTTCGCGTTTGCCTTGAACTGTTTCGATTTCAAATCCCCTTTTAGCGCGCCAACCACGTACGCATCCTGCCCTTCCCACTTCTCGGCATGAATTTTTGTCAAATCGAAACCCTGGCCCTTAACTTGGTCGATTGTCGTCTTTGCGTCTTGCCGGTACACATCAAACCCAAGCACCAGCAACATGTGCACGTAGGGGCGTGTCCCCGAGGCCTTTCCCTTTTGAAACGTCGTCAACGCGCCATCGACAAAAACGAAGCCGTTCCCTTCGCTGGACGGTCCCTTGTTAATGCGCAGCTTTCCTGGCAGCTGCAGGGCTTCATCCCAAATTTCTGTCTTGCTGGTGCCGTCAGGATTCAGCGTTATCGTTTTTTCCTTGAAGACGACCGAGTCGTACCACGAGTCCTTGTAACGCTCGTGCATCGCGGCCAACAACGCTTGCCCGTCGCGGATTTCCTGGGACCTTGCTGGCGCCGCGGCGGACAAGCAAACTACAAAACAAACAAAGCTCACGACTAATTTCACACTCACCTCGTAATTCTTCCTCGATCCGGATCTCTGGATGTGCTGGGGGTTCGAAGAACCGAGCGGCGAACAGGGATTAGGAGCCCCTCGCCACAGCGAAAAGGGATTTCTCTCACGAACGCGTTTGGTGCGCCCCGAATTGTGCAGCGGGACCACCATCGGGAGCTAGCGACAACAGTTCTATACTAGGGTGCAACCTTGAAAACGAAGTTGATCGCTCGCGATTCGCCACCGGTGATGCTAATGTCCTGACTCTGCGTCCCGTAGGTTTCATGCCAGGCGGTCACCGTGTATTTGCCCGGTCGAAGCTCTGGCAGCCTGAATTCTCCGTCCTGTCCAGTAACCGCAAAGTGCCCGGTTTTCAGAACGACAAAGTAGGCCTGCATCCAAGCGTGAATATTGCACTTTACAAGGATAAACTCTTTCTTGTCATAAGAATAAGAGAAGGGCGGCGTGCCGGCAGGTTGAATCCTGTTCCACTCGCGGTTGGTTTTCGGTATCGGGTGAATGTTGTGGGAAAAAGGATCGCTGTTGGAAATATTCACGTCCTGCCCCGTGCGGAATGCAAGCACATGCGTGGCGTAACGGCAATTCTGCTGGTCAAAATTTACGGGCGCCGCTGGCGCCGGAGAGACCTCTGTTTCGCCCGCGGATATATAAACGACGACATTCTGCAGCGCATTTCCCGACCCGACGACGACCTTTTCCGTCATCAGCGGCTTGGAATACAATTTGACGCATTCGGGCTGCTTGGACATATTTACCGGTTCGGGTTTCAGCGGCGTACCCGAGTAAGTCACTCTTCCAGTGATGGACCCGCCACCAGGACCGGCCATCGCTGGCAGGGACATAATCGTGAGCGCTGCTATGCACAGTTTTTCCAATCGCATTCTCGACGCGACCTCCTCTTTAACGTTGGAAATTCAACTGAAACTGACCTGGATGAAACTGTGTACCCGGTTCCGGGCGAGGAATGGATGCTCTTTGGGCTCCCACACTTACTCAGAACTTCCGCCTGAATAGATTTTACTGTCCGAGTTCTGGCCAGCTCTGGGGAAAACTCGTTGCTATTCTCAAAGAACTATTAACCTTTTGGGGAGCACGTGTATGCCGATGCGCTCGGCGAGCCTTGTACGCGAGCTTGTGGAGAGAAATCGTTCACCTGACGGAGAGTTGGTCCGCGTCGCCGTCAGACCTCCGCGTGGTCCCGCGACGCTGAATCGAGTTCTTCGCCAAGGCAATAGAGTCGACCAAGACGTGCGGATGCAAGTGTTCGCTGGAATACTCCTTTACACGAGTGCTACGGCTTGGAGGGAGCAGGGGTCAATCAGGGGGCACGGGAACGTGGCTAGATTTGGATCGAAACGCCCGCGCCGGGAGGCTTTTTAATGCGGTTCAGGGCTCGCGACGGCGAGCGTTTCGATGGTTCTGGGACTACGGGCTAATTTTCTAGTCCTAGGCCTCCTATCAGCCTACTAGTAGGTTGCAGCGATGACGGGTGTCGTTCAGCCTGTGCACCACTGCGGACTCCGTCTACTGGACTAACTGAAGTTGGGTACCTGGTCAAACGAACTGCGCCTGAAAATACTATGACCTCATAAATCTATTTTTATGAATACGATATGAGGTCACATGAACTAGACTCTGGTTGCCACATTGGACTTATGTTACAGTATCGGGCCGATCTCACAGGGGGTTGGCTTTGCCTGGACCCGAGATTTCATCAGCCAGCAGGATACGATTTGGACTGTTTGAGGCGGACCTTGGACGCGGGACGCTAAGTCGCCAAGGGACACGTCTCAAGCTCCAAGTCCAACCCTTCCGAATTTTAGCGTTGCTTTTGCAACGGCCTGGCGAGATCGTGACACGAGAGCAATGTCGTCAAGCCCTCTGGCCGGAAGGAACCCACGTCAATTTCGACGGCAGCCTGAACGCCGCCCTGAAGAAACTCCGCGCGGCGTTGCAGGACGAGGCGGAAAACCCTCGTTTTATCGAAACTGTCCCTCGGCAAGGCTATCGCTTCCTAGTCCCTATCCAGGTAATTAATGATGCCGTGGCATCCGTCCAGGAAGGCCGGCTCTCGCGGCTAGGAAATGGCGATCAATCCATCGAGGTACGCCTGCACCTGCGGCCGGAGATCGCGCAGGGATTCGCTACTCCGCCTGATTGGGATCGCGAAAGGGCGGAACGCACCCAGAAACGGTTCGACCTAATGCTACTTTCCATCGCGATTCTGTTCGGATCGTGGCTTCTCTTCTTCATCGTCTACCCCGTGCCGCATCCCAGCATGCAACACATGGCCCGAATCACGAATGCCAGCCGTATTGATGAGTGGGGCGGAATCGTCTCCGACGGGACGCGAATTTTCTTTCTGGAACGCAACGATGGCCACTGGAGTTTGATGCAGACCTCCGTGGAAGGCGGCAACGCGGAGAAGATGGCAACGCCTTTCGAAAACACCCGCCTCTTTGCAATCTCTCCCGACCATTCGCAGTTCTTAATCGGACAATTCACCGGCCGCGACGAGGAGATGCCACTCTGGCTCTGGCCGGTTCAAGGAGGAGAGCCTCGAAGGCTGGGACAAGTCACCGGCGCAGATCCGGCGTGGTCTCCCGATGGGTCCCAGATCGTATTCGTGCGGGGCCAAAACCTATACACGATCCATCGCGATGGCACGCAAATCCGGCAGCTGGCTCGCGTGGATGGCCATCCACGATCACCGGCCTGGTCGCCCGACGGAGGTAGCATCCGGTTCACGCTTGATCTTGGAGAGTTCGGCACCCAATCGATCTGGGAAATGACGTCGGATGGCAATGGGCTGCACGCAATTCTGTCAAAGACGGATCATCCCTCACGCCAATCCTCTGGGAATTGGACAGCAGACGGAAAATACTTCCTGTTTTCCGGGTGCGAAGAGTACGACTGCAATTTATGGGGCATACGTAATGCATGGTCTTGGTTCCGGCGTTCGCACCACGCGCCATTCGCTTTGACCAGCGGCCCCGACTCCCTGCACGTTACAATTCCAGCTCAAATGGGTTCACGCATTTTTGCCTTTAGTTTTCGCTCGCACCGGGAATTGGAAAAAATCGAACCGCAAACGCAGCACATGTCCACGCTGAGCCTGGATACATCCATCGCACAAGCAGGCTTCTCGCCCGACGATGAAATGGTCGTTTATTCAGATCGCCCAGATGATTCCCTTTGGCGCAGCCGGACCAATGGCGAAGCGCGCGTCCCGTTGACAATAGCGCCCCTGCACGGCAGCTATGCCCGATGGTCTCCCAACGGCAAGCAGATTCTCTTTACAGGCGCTCGACAGAACCAGCCGCGCAACATTTATGTTATTTCGCCGGACGGGGGGTCGCTTCATCCGGTTCTTCCCGGAGGATGGGAAGCCTCTGAAGCGGATTGGTCCCCAGACGGCTACCGCATCGTGGTATCCATGCGAAATCAAAAGGCGCAATCAGAGTATGGTCTCTATACGCTTGAACCGACGACTGGAACACTTAAGGATTTGCCGGGATCGAAGGGCCTGACGGAGCCCCGATGGTCGCCTGACGGCCGGTACGTTGCGGCCCTCGATGACGCCAAACGCAGACTGCTTCTTTACGACATGCAAAAATCCAACTGGGCTCAGCTCGCTTCTGGGGGACTTCTCGAGTCACTTCACTGGGCGCACGACGGCTCGACGATCTATTTCCAGGATCAAATCGACGAGCAGGAATCTATTTTCCGGGCAAGCGTGGCATCTCGGAAGGTGGAACGCGTGTTTGGATTCGGAGAACTGCTCCGCGGAAGCGCCACGCACTGCTACTTTACCGGATTGAACCGGACTGGTTCCTTTTACGTGATGATCGAGCGGGGCCTGACGGACATCTATGCTCTGGATCTCGATCTTCCGTGATCGAACTACTCTTCGTGGAACTGATTGCGCTTTCTGTAAGCCATGACGGCGAGCCCTATGCAGATCAGCATTGGCGGGAAAACCAGGATAAGAATGCCGCTGCGCAGCGCCTGAATCAAGCGAGTTCCCGAGCCAGCCGCTTGCGAATAGCAGAGCGAGCAGCTTTGGGCAAAGGTCAGCGCCGGCGTCATCAAGGCGGTCGACAATGCCACGCCACGTATTAATAGACGCCCAACGATGTGTTGCCTCTTCATAGTGAATATCCTGCTCGCGCCCGATAGTAAAAGCCAGAGTGGCTGCTTCGCCGAATTTCTCCCGGAATGATTCCCATTCCCTGCCCAAGGACAATACGTTCAGTGCGCGAAAGGCTTCATGTGCAGCAGGCGAAAACTGTCAGACCACACCATGTTCATCATTATTAAAACGAAAATAACCGCAGGGATCAACGTCAAAAAAAGGCTACGGCGTTCCTCGTTGAGGTGCATGAAGTACATAACTGCCAGTGCTCCGCCACAGAGCGCCAGCGCCAGGAGAATGGCAAGGAGCGCTCCTGGAGAAAAACCCTGATACGCCAGCACAATCTCCAGGCCCGCAATGGCGAGCAAAACAAAATACACAGGGAGATATTTTACGATTACGTTTCCAGATTTTTTTGGCGCTGCCATTTTTACCTCGTTTTCAGTCCGAGTGAGTTACCGGGCAAGGTTCAACAGATAGACCAAGGGAACGACGAACATCCACACCAAATCCACAAAATGCCAGTACAAGCCCGTGGCTTCCACATGGCCTGCAGTCAGGCTGCCACGCGAAAAGCCGCGGGAGACGACCGCTATGGCCACAACGCCGCCCGTGACGTGAAGCAAATGCAAGCCGGTTATGCTGAAGAAAGTGGCGCCAAACAGCGGCGACCCCCAAGGGTTTTGGAACAGACTGACGCCCTCATCGATGAGCCCAATCCATTCACGGATGTGAAGCCCCGCAAAAATCACGCCCAACAAAATCGTGGACCACAAGAATCGCCTGGCCTTCGCCTTGTCGCCGGCTTTGGCGGCGTCAACCGCGCCAAGCATGGTGAGACTGCTTGTGAGCAAAATGAAGGTCATGAACATGACGTTCAAAATGCTTGGATTGAACCGGAAGGGAGTAGGCCAATCGCTACTTGCCGTGCGCAAATAGCCGTATCCAAAAAGCAGAGCTCCGAACGTGATTGCATCGGAGATAATGAAGAGCCACATCGTCAATTTTCTGGAAGGGATACCGTAGGGAGATTCTTCCAGAAAAGGGCCGCCCGTCCCGTGCATGGTCATGCCAGACTCGCTCACAGTTTTTCTTCCCCCTTTGCGATTACAGTCGTACGCAGATGACGACGAGCAGAAAAAGCCAGAGTGCAGCCATGAAATGCCAGTAGATGACCACCCCATTCACAAGGTTTCGCCGGACAGATCCGCGAGCGGCAAGCTGTGTAAGCAGATAAGCCAAAGCCGCAATTCCACCGAGGACATGTAGGGCGTGGACACCGGTGAGAAGATAGAAAAAGGAGCTATTCGGATTTGTGGCCAGGTAAAACCCTTGGGCAGCGAGCTGTCTCCATGCCAAGTACTGCCCGCCCACAAACGCCAAACCTAGAAACAGTGTGGCTAGTAGAAGCACCAGTCCCTTACTGTGTTCTTTTATTTGTGCGCTCGATTTTCCGTCGAATCCACGCCGAGCTATCTCTATCATAAGACTGCTGGCGAGCAAGACAGCGGTGCCGACGAACAAGATCGGAGGCGCAGCGAGATGTATCCAATCCGCGGAAGCCTGCCGGATGAAGAGTGCGCTGGTAAACGCGGCAAACGACATGGTGATCGCAAACAGCGCGATCCAAATTCCGCTTTCAGAACCCTTCCCTTGGTCCGCGCGGCGAGGCAGAGTCATTGGGGTATGTATTGTCGATGACATGAGATCCTTTTACCGCAAATTTACCTTTGTAAAGCGCTCGTCACGTCCCAGATGGCATCGCGCCGCTTTATTCGTTCAAGATCTGTTCCGGAGAAGTTTGCATCACAAAGTCGCCGGTTGATCCCTTCAAGCCGTATTGATACGGGTCGTGATAAACAACCGGATGATCCCCACCGAAATTGTTCCAGGGTGGAGGCGACGGAACGCTCCATTCAAGAGAAGTTCCCCTCCACGGATTCGCCGAGGCCTGCTTTCCACGAAACCGGCTGTGAATCAGGTTGAAAAAGAAAATGAATTGCGCCGCACCAGTCGTAAGGGCGGCAATGGTAATGAATTTGTGCAAAGGCATCAACGCGGGCATGAAATCATCCACGAACGACGCGTACCGCCGCACGTTGCCGACAAGCCCCAGATAGTGGAATGGCATAAAAATGCAGTAGGTACCGACGAAAGTAATCCAGAAATGCAACATGCCAAGAGTTTCGTTCATCATTCGTCCGGTCATTTTAGGGAACCAAAAATATGTTCCGGAGAAGATAGCAAATATGGCTGCGACTCCCATGACCATGTGGAAGTGGCCTACCACGAAATATGTGGCGTGGAGAACGATATCAATCGAGGGCTGCGCAAGAAAGAATCCGCTCACACCGCCGCTGACGAACATGGAGACGAATCCAAGGGCAAAAAGAGACGCGGCATTGATTTGAATATTGGCGCCATACAGACTGCCGAGCCAGATTAGGGTAATAATCGTGGCGGGTATGGTGATAGTGAGGGTCGGGAAAGAGAAAAGCAGCGACGAAAAGGGATTCATGCCGCTAACAAACATGTGGTGCCCCCACACCATCCAGCTCAGAAATCCGATGGACATCATCGAGTAGATGATGACTTTCGCACTCAAGAGGGGCTTGCGCAGGCTGTTGGTGAGCACGTGCGAGACAATCCCGACTGCCGGCAAGATGGCTATGTACACTTCCGGGTGTCCGAAGAACCAGAACAAGTGCTGCCATAAAAGGGGCGAGCCACCGGCGTGATTCTGCAGTCGATCGCTCACCACGAGTCCGGACGGGATAAAGAAACTTGTCCCGGCCATGCGATCGAGCAGCAAAAGCAAGCACGCCGGCAAGAGCACAGCGAACGCAAGCAATCCGATGCACGAGGTGATGAACCACGCCCATGTGGATATCGGCATGCGCATGAGCGTCATTCCCTTGGCGCGCAAATCTAAGGTAGTGGCGATAAAATTCAGCGATCCAAGCAATTGCCCGATACAAAAAATGGCAATGGAGATGACCCAGAGATTCTGTCCCCAGCCGAGACCGGGCCCCGCATCTTTTCCAATCGCACTGAGAGGGGCATACGCCGTCCAGCCGGAAATCGGCGGGCCATCGGGGATGAAAAATGCGGTTACCAAAACAACGAAGGCCACAAAGGTCGTCCAGAAGGACATCATGTTAAAGCGGGGAAAGGCCATATCTTCCGCGCCGATCTGGATGGGCAGAAAATAGTTGCCGAAGCCAGCAAACGGCGCGTTGGTGAGGACAAAAAACACCATGAGCGTACCGTGCATGGTGAGCAGGGAGAGATAGTATTCGGGAGTGATGATGCCGCCGGGCGCGCCGGTTTTGGCGATAAGCTCGAGGCCCGGAATTTTCGCGTTGGGCCAAACAAGATGAAAACGCATCAGCCAGGACAACACCATGCCGATAAAGACGGCGACCAAAGCGAGCGCGTAGTACTGTTTGCCGATCACTTTGTGATCGAGACTGAACACATATTTCCAGAGAAAGCCTTCCGCCGGTGCGTGCGCGTGAGCCTGAGATTTCAGCGCTTCTTCCAAATGTTCACCTCGCTCCGTGAGAAAATGCCAACCGATCCAGACATTAGAAACCTCAGCTGTCTTGCTAGAGCTATTGCTCCGACGCTTTCTGCTTCATCCACTTGTCAAAATCCTCTTGAGATAGAACGTTGAGATACGCCTTCATGTTGTAATGACCAAGCCCGCAGAGCTGCGTGCATAGAATCTCGAAATGTCCCGTCTGTGTGGCTGTGAAATGAAGCGAGAGGTCCAGCCCCGGCACAAAATCCTGCTGAATTCTGAGTTCGCGGACATAGAAGGAATGTCCGACGTCTTTCGCATGCATCAGAAGATGAATCTCTCGATTCACCGGAATAGCAAGCTCGGCGGTGACGATGTCATCGCGAGCTTCCACGTCATTTGCGGGATCAAGCCCGAAATAGTTTTGATTTCCTTCGTCTATCTTGTCGGGATGAAGCGGACCGAATTTTCCGTCCTGCCCAGGGTATCGAAAATAGAAAGCAAACTGCCCCGCCTGTGCCTGAATCTGCAGAGCGTCCGGTTTGGGCGCCGTAAAATACACCTCGGCCCACGCTTTTTGTCCGAGGACACCCAAGGCAAGGACTTCCGTGCCAACTAGAATGAATGCGCCGACGACCATCAACCTCGCGCCGCCCCACAAGTGAAAAACCTTGGCGCCTTCCTTGCGGTTGGAAAACTTCCAAACGCAAAATGCCAAGAGAAGCTGAGCCAGCACGAACGCGAGCCCGGCTTCAGCCATCGTGTCGGCGAGCTGCTCATCGATGGCGTGGCCGTGGGTGGAGATGTCCACGGGCTGAACGTACATGTGGGTCACGATAGGGTACGCGGAAGCAAGCGCAATGATCGCGAGAATGACTCCAAAAAGTTTTCCCATAGCACCTCGACTATGCCTTAACGCACCTCAAGCGAATTCTGTGTCCATAGCCATACGTTTTTGTTACACCTGCGATTCCACAACTCCAACCACGATCTCCTAATACGGTTTTGCTTTAAAGACAAAGCTGACGGTTTTGGCCTCGCTTCCGGAGATCGTAACTTCTTGAGATTGATCACCGTAAGACTCGTGGAACGCCGTAATGGTGTATTTTCCCGGCGGCAGGTTGGGCAGCGCAAAGCCTCCGTCCTCGCCCGAAATCGAGTAGTGAGAATTCTTCAACACCGCGAACGTGCCGTGCATCCAAGGATGGATATTGCACTTCACGGCGATCATTTCGGGCTTGTCATACTTGTCGACAATCGGAGGCGCGCCGGGGGGCTGCGACTTGTTCCACTCGCGATTGATCTTGGCTAGCGGATGGATATTGTGAGACGTCTGATCCTCATTCAACACGTTCAGTTCCTGGTTCACCTGGAAGACAAGCACGTGCGGGAGATAACGGCATCCCTTTTGCGTGAAGACAGCTGCTTTTGAGGGAGCAGCCTCATCCGGAGCTCCCGCAGAAATATAAACCACGACATTCTCGAGAGCATTGTTTGGACCGGTTACGACAGTTTCTGTCGTGGGAGGAGTCGTATATTGTTTTGCGCAACTCGGCTCCTTGGACATGTCGATTGGCTTCTGTTTGGCTGGAGTTCCCTCGTAGGTGATCTTGCCGCTTACGGTGCCGCCGCTAGGCCGAGCAGGGGCCATCATCGACGCCGAGATGACAACAACTACTGCCAGTAGTAGGTTCTTGCCTTGCATTCGAATATTCCTCCTGTGCCCTCGTGTATCCGTTGCAGGTTATTGATTGACGCCAGAACCCGTCGGGGTCCCGCGGACTTTCTGGGCTTTGACGATCTCGGCCCCTTCCTTCGTTCCTTCCCAAAGCGCAAGTTCCGGGCTCTTGTGGTACACCTGCAAAGTGCGCAAGTAATGCACGAGATCCCAGGCCTCTTCGGGCTTGATGACATCAGCAAAGGACGGCATGGGTGTACCATCCAACCCGGTCATGAATATCTTGTAGAGGTCTTGGTCTGTGCTGCCGCACTTGAAACGCGAACCCGCCTCGAAATTGTAGGGCCGTATCGGCTCATCATTGCTGTCCGTGAGTGTAGAAGCCGAAGGTCCATCTCCGCGCCCCTCCGGACCGTGGCATTTCCAGCATTCCAGTTTGGTGAATAGTTCCTTCCCGTGCTGGATGCTTTGGACTGTAAGCGCGGGTTCTGGCGGTACGGTGATAGGCGTTCCGGCTTTCTCAGTCTTCCACCGGTCTGAGAACGTTTTGATAAAGGCCACTAAGTCGGCGCGATTTTGGGTGGTTAACGTGATCCATGACGGCATGTTGGAATTGGCAAGCCCGCGCACAAGCGAGTTGTAGAGATCGTTGTCCGTCGGCAAAGTTCCCGTCGGCGTGGAGCGGCACTTAAAAGTGGCGGCCACGAAATTTCGCGGTTGAACATTCAGGTTCGGCATATCAGGGAACGAGCCCGTCGGGAGCCAATTCTCGCCGGTCCCGTTACCGTGAAAGCCATGGCAACCCCAGCAATATCGAAAATAAAGCTGTCTGCCGGCGTCCGGGTGCCCGGTGACTTTTCCGATGTGAGATTCAACCTGCTGCGCCGAAACGAGCAGCGGCGCGGCCAGGAGGACGGCGATTCCTGCAAGACATTTTGATATGTTTATTTTTCTCATCGTCTTCCTCCTTAAAACGCAAAGTCAAAGCCGAAGAGCAAGCTGCTGAAATCAAGGTTCTGGCCGGTTGTCGGCGATGTGCCTGTCTGATGGCTGAAGGCATATTCTCCGTGGAAAGCGAAACCAGCGCGGCTCGAGATGAACGGATAGTAGCGACCGCCGAACGTGACCACGTCCTCGTTGCCGAAGCTCGAAGACGGAACGCTTACGCCAGGCGTATAGGGAGTTCCGGGTACAATCGGAAGAGCTTGCTGCGACATGCGCACGAGCTCGACACGTTGGATCAAAATAAATTGCGGGCTTGGCGTGTAGTGGCTTTCAAACAGCGCCCCATTCCATATGGCATTCTGAGCGCCAACGGGGAGCGTTCCATAGGCGAGATTCGCAGGGGTGCCTGTCGCCAGGTACTTATTGTCGGAACTATGGAAGTACATCGCAGTCAGGTCATATTTCTTGAGGTAGAACTGGCCGATCAAGCCTGCTCTGTAGAAGGGCTCATTGCCAATGCCCGTGCCTGCGACACCGAATGCCGCATTACCAGGAATGCCGCTGGTGTTGCCCTCGGTAAACTGAAAATACGTTGGAGCTTGGCCGATATAGGCGAATGCGCCAACGCGCTGTAGGCCGAGACTTCCGGCTTGAAATGCCTGACTGAAGGTGAAATAGCCGTCGTATGCTCGGCTTGTCGGCAAACCGGGATTGCCGTCAGTGGAGCTTAGTAACGAGGCAGAGTAACGAGTACGATCGTCCTTGGAATGCCCCATTATCTCGAGTCCGACTTGATTGTCGCCAATTCCGAATGTAAACGCGGGGAACGCAGGATTTACACCATTGTTCTCCGTGGCGGGTTGAAAATGGTAATTGGTATAGGTGCCAGCGACGCTCGTCAGCGTAAGGATGCGTTTTTCGGACAGCAGGTTATCGAGCTCGAATTTGCCGAGCTTGATATTCAACCAACTGCTGCCGGCAAGATTATCGAGACGCGCAAAGACAGTTTCAAAGTGGAAAGCACCCGTATTGTCCGAGGACGGCAGCACGTAGAACGAAACGTTCTTTGCGAGCGTGCCGCCGGTGTGGAAATCAAGACCGCTCCAATCGAATCCGTGGGTCGTAACGTTTGCCTGCATTTGTCCGCCCGTCGTACTCGTGGGGTCATCCACTTGAGCACGATTTTCGTTCTCCCGATGCCAAAATGAGGTCATACGAAATGTGACGGGCCAGTAGGCCGGGTTTTGATATATGGGGGCATCTCGCTCGTTACCCATTTGATAGCCGTTGTCCTTGAACGCTTGTCCAAACGGGCTCAACATCGGCCATGCCTGGTGACACGAAGAGCACGGCATTCCGTACTTGCGCGCGAATGCCGGTAGGGCCCGCATCGAGCCTCCCGGAATGGGGAGCGCAGAAACCGGCCGGGTATCGGCAAGCAAAATGGTGAGAGCCAGAATCGCAGTCAGAATAGAGAATGCGCTGAACCGCATTCTCCTTTTCAGCAGAGTGGAATCCCAATGGGACATGTCGCCTCCTCAGCATGAACCTCAATTTGCGCTATTGAACCGTACGAGCAAATTTCGCGGAGCACAGCTTGGAAGGGAGAAGGCGTAAATACACACAGCCCGTTGGCTATTTGAGATAGCCAAGTGTCGTCAACAAATTGCGTCGGAGCAGTTAGCAAGACGCCCATAGAGAATCGCGGCCCTGCTTCTCAAAGAGAAAAGCGCGCCGAGTCCTCAAGTCCCTGAACCGCGCGCATCCTACCCCCACAAAAAATCGAATGCAAGAGTTTTCTTATTTTAATTTTATTTATTTTTCAACGCCTGGTTCTGGTACTTGGCTTTTTTCCGGCTCCGGCGCTCGGAGGACCGAAAATTGGTTCTGAGAGACTATCCAGCCTCACATAAATATCCGCCGCGAGGTTCGCCCGAGCCAATCTCAGCATCCTACTGGACTGCAACGAGCGAGTTCGGGCATTCGACTCTGGATTTGACACATCTCTGGGAATTGCAGTAGTAAGGTAGCGGAGCACCGATGGTGCAACAAAACCCGAGGAGCAGGGTTTCACGCAGAACGACCCTGGGCCGAAAGCAAATGGGTGCAAACAGAGGAGCAATGCTAGAGCGAGTGTTCTTGAAAAGGAGAGGCGATCCTCGAATAAGAATTGGCTTCCTCCTTTTTGGATTGCTGTTGCTCACCTGTTTGAGTTCCCGATCTTTGTTTGCCGGCACGCCTCACAAAGAGCCACCGTTGGGACCTGGTGTAACGAGGGAGTTTTCAGCGACGATCGAGGATGTCCTGCAGGCGGTGCACGAAGTTCTCGAAGACCAGACTATTCATGGCACATGGGTTTATGACAAACAACCAGTTCTAACTGGCGCAACCGTCGTGGATTCCACCCCTCTGTTCGAACCGTGGAATCAGCCCGCCAAAGTTTTCTACAAGGTTCGCAAGGATGCTATTGCGCCTCGCCACTTTTTGGACACCGCCGACCAAGGCACCATCGCAGTCCGTTATATCGTGACCAGCATCAGTCAGGAGCGCATCCGGCTGCATATCGATGCGATCTATGTCGAAAACACGCATCGAACCCCGCACATCTCCGATGGCACGGTGGAAGCCAGCGAGGCGAAAGCCATTGAGGACCACCTGCACGCCATTCAAACGACGGAGCAGGAAACCGCCGAAGCCCTGCGCCGCCGTGAGAGCGCGGACTTGGTGAGAGCGACTGAACTGCGCCAGCGCGAGGACGAAAGAGCACTCTTGGCTGCCGCTCAGTCCTCCGCTCAGGATCTGGAGCAGCAAATAAAAGCATTGCGCCACGATGTGGAGCGTCGCGTCAAAGCGCCGGGAGTGGAGCTTAAAGCGGCGCCATTTCACTCTTCCGCCAACATTGCGGCGCTTGCCGCTTATACGGAAGTAATCGTTGTGATTGTGACTCCGCACTGGTATGGCGTGGAACTGCACAATGGCCAACACGGCTGGATTCATGTGGACAACTTGGAACTCCTTCCGTGAAAGACTGGAGAACAATACGACCCAAGTTCTTCTTCTTTAGCCTCTCGTTATTGGGAGCCCTGCAGCTTTCGCCGCCTCCTCCGGCCGGGGCGCAGGCGATTCCGTATGCCCGGACATACTCGAAATCAAGAGAAGATGTTGAAGCAGTGTTGAAGGAAATCCAAGTCTACGCCGGTCAAAAACTCCCAATCGTTGATGGGTTTGTCGCCATGGGGCAACAGCCGCTGGACCGCTATGAGCGCGCCTTCTACCAATTTTCCGTTGAGCTCATTCCAGAAACTCCTCAGAGCACCGTCGTTAAACTCACAGCGAAAATCACGGCATGGTATGCCGATCCTGACCCTGCGAAATCCGGCTATCAAGCGCTCCCGTCCAACGGCAGGCTGGAACTCGACTTACTGGATCGCCTCAGTGAAAAATTGGGGGGCAAACTCTCCGTTCAAATTCCGCGGTCAAGTTTGCAGGCTCCACGTCCCAAAATCGATTCTTCAGGAAACCCTTTGCCGCAATTTTCGTCGACTGCCAGCGTGACTTCCAGTTCTTATGGCGGAGCGCCGGCTGAAGCCACGTCTCCTGGCCCTGCGTCCAATGAAACGGCCGCCCTCAAAGTACAGCGTGAAAACGAGCAAAAACGCATGCTGCAGCTCAAATCAGATCTCGACGCTCTAAAGGAAATTCAACACAACCAAGCCCATCCCCGCAATCTCCTCATCGTAAAAAAATCCGGCTCCGCAGTGCTCGCGCGCCCTGCGGAAGCATCAAAGGTCTTATTCACCGCATCTGCGGATGATGAGTTCGAATTCATCGACGCCGAAGGAGAGTGGTTTCACATACAAATTGCCGGAGCTTCGCGTGGCTACATTCGCCGTTCCCAGGTCGAGTCCATGGATCCTCGCTGGAACGCTCCTACGGAGCTAGCAAAAGCGGAAACGGCAAGCGCTTCCATTTTCAAAGTGACGCGCGAAGAGAGCGGGCCATTCCCAGGCACGTGGGCACCACTAAAAGATAGGATAGTTAAGATTTTTTGGGTCCAGCCCGTCGATTCGCCGGCAACTTCAACCATGCCTGACGAAAAGCGCGAATTCGCGGAATCGCTTTTTAAGCGCGCATGGAACGATTCGAAACAGACTCAGAACACGAATGCGGGCGTGGTAGTACTCTTTGATACTCCGGATGGAGGACAGGTTTCCGCGACTATGGTCCAATTGCAAGGCTGGGTGGAAGGCAAAATTACCGAACCTCTCTTCTGGAAGCAGTCCACAATCGATCCTCCCGAATTGTTTACCGTGCCTTCCAAACATTAGTCACAATCGACCGTTAGCTACCAGGCTCGAACGGAACGAACTGGCGCCTGTAGCTAGGGAACGTCTACTTCCCGCTGCCTGTCACAATCAGATCGAAGTCCGAATTTCCGCACATGCCGTAGATTGAGCCAGGATTGCAGGCGCCGACCGTGTACTTGTAGCAACCGGGTGTTTTCGTCTGGACGGTGACGGGACGATCGGAACCTCCCATAATCAATCCTGAGGGATCGAAGGGAGACGAGCCGCCGAAGTTGACCATGATGCCGGTATTCTTTCCCTCTCCTTTCCACGTCACGCTTGTGCCTGGCGCGATGCAAATCGCCGGTGGCTCTTTCGGGAAGTTCGGAATGTTGGGAGTCACAGACGCGTCGTACCCACCGCCTGTGCGCCTAACCTCCAGAACGCATGGTGAGCTGCTCGACCCACAGGTATTGGCCGCCGTACAGAGCTGTTCAGGATGTGGATTTGCGCAAACCGACGGCTTGGTTTTCTTATCATTCGCTGCGATATTGCCATCCATCAGCAAAAGCCCAAGCGCTACCAGCATCAAACTGCATCCAATCGCCAGGATCGGATTGCTTTTCATGCGTCACCTCTCTCCAACTTAGAGTTCTGTATCGTAAAACCTTTTTTTTGCTCCCAAAAACACCCAAGGGGCAATTACCGTGCTCTGTCGGACGCACTGGCAGAATTCGAACGTATTAGTTGACGCCGGGAGTGCCCTTCCAATCGAGCACGTCTACCAGGTTCCAGGCGTTTTGATTGAGTTCGATTTGAAGTTGGCCTTGCTTGTCGATGGCAAGCTGGCACGCGGGATACAGCACTCCCGTGCTCTTGCTCCTGTCCGTATCGTTCAGATCGAACTCACCGCCCGTAAGATTGAAGGCTGTTGACTGAGTGTCTGCCCAGACCTCTCCGAATCTTAGCAGACGATTGGTGACGAAACGAATTTTGCGGCCTGTCGGCGTTGGTATCATCCGAATGTAAGCTAGGTCATACCCCAACGTGCCGGTGATGGAAATGTGACCAACGGCGTGCATTTTGGACAAAGCGTTGACGAGACCCTGGTTCTGTCCAGTTGCGAATGCCTGAACGAGAACTTGCTTGTCCGCGGGCGTCGAGTAGTCGTAGATTTCGACCGAAATACCGACCATCTGGCCCATTTGGGTGCTGGTACCCATGGCGGTTGCTTCGATAGTCTCGTCCTTAACACCCCTGGCCGAAAGGGCCGGAAAAGCGGCCAGGAGGAGCAACCCGAATACCATCAAACCCGCTAGGGCCCACTTGTAAGGCTTATTGCTCATTTTGTTAGTCTGCGGCATACGGTACTTTCTCCTTAGCGACGGTCGGGAACCGATTTCCCACCCGGAGCTTGCATTCTTGAGCAATCGAATAATCGAAGGGTATTGTCAAAATGAACAGAGGGGACCCGAACGAGTTCGGAATCCTTGCTCAATCCGAGTCCCTAGCAATGCTCGTCTACATAATAGAGGCCGGGCCAGCGGTAAACCTTCAGCATCAAATCCTACCTGTCATTTTTGACAGTACCCGGCGACGCGTCCAACGCCCAAAGTCAGCTTGGACCGCGCAATTCGCCCTTCTCAGCAACCAAGGGGTTTGGACAACTCCCGGGGCGGGCACCCGGTGGCGAAGTGCTGTTGGCTGCTAAAGGAAGACTTTTCGGCCTCAGCAGGCGTGAATAGTTCGTCGCGGAAAATGAGTATTGATTCACTTGTCCGGCGCTAACTGTTGACCTCTATTGCCGCGCATCAATGATCAACCTCTTCGCAAATCTCAAACTCCGCCGAAAACTGCTAATCGCTATGGTCCCCTTGGCGCTGATGGTGGTCGTGGCAGGGGCGTATTCATCGTTCGAAAGTAAGACGATAGACACCTGGTACAGCAATTTAATAGACACGGAAGTCAAAGGATTACGCAGCCTCACGGAAGCACGAAGCCACACGAATCGATACGGTTTGTTTCTGTACCAGCTTGTCGCAGAGACGGACCCCGATCGCAAACAAATAATCGACGGAGAACTGGAGAAGACTCGCGCCGACTACCAGGCGGTGAGTTCGGCAGCGCTCCGGGAGAGCCCCGAGCGCGCTGATAAAATCAAAGCTGCGGCGGCTCTCTTTGATAAAACGGTAGCTGACGCACGCCCTGTACGTGCGGCGGCCTTGGCCGGCAACAATGAGAAAGCCCTCAGCCTGCTGCATGGAGGGGTGAGTCAAGAATTGCAGCAAGCACGACAGGCCGCTATCGAAATTGTAGAGGAACTGCAGAAGGATATTGACCGGCGGTCGGACGAGCTGACCAGCAACACGTATCACGCGATCTTCGTCACTTGGTTAGTGATTGGCTTTGGCCTCATTGCATCCTTGGCCGCCGCCTTCTATATCGTGCAAACGGAAGTGGTGGCGGAATTGTCGTCTCTGCAGGGCAGCATCCGAGAACTCGCCGACGGGAAACTAGATCAACCCATCCTGTTTCTCGATCGCAGAAACGAAATTGGCGAGATCAGTCGCGCTCTGCGAACCCTTCAAGGCGCGGCGCGCGAACGCGAGATTCAGGGCTGGGTGAAGAGTGAGGTTGCCGCAACGCTCACGCGGATTCAAGCGGCCGAGGATTTCGAACCCTTCGCACAGGCTTTGTTGTCGCGCATCTCGCAGTGTATTCCTCTGGTTTATGGATGCCTCTATCTGGCCGATAAAAGCAACTCACATTTCACGCGCGTAGGTGCTTTTGCGATTGATGATTCGGCAAGCCCTCGAGAGTTCGCTCTGGGCGAAGGACTTGTGGGACAGGCGGCGGTGGAACGGCGCGCGCTGAGCGTTGGGGCCAGCGAGCATCTGCAAATTGCCGCCGGAGTCGCCAGAGTAAAGCCCGGACGTTTGCTATTTCTTCCGGTAGTCAACCAAGACGCCGTCACGGCGGTGCTGGAGTTGGCACCGGTTTCACCCCTGGCCGATCGTCAGGAAGCCTTGCTCGAAGCGATTTTGCCGTCGATCGGGCTGAGTGCGGAAATCTTATCCGGCAACATCGAGACCCGAGAGCTTCTGAAGAAGACCCGCGCTCAGGCAGAAGCGCTGGCCGCCTCGGAACAACAGATCACCGCACGCAAAGAGGAATTGGAGAGCATTAACCAGGCACTCGAAGCATCTGAGGTTGAACTCCGGCGCGCCAAGGACGTGGCCGAGGAAGCCACAAAGATCAAAGCAGATTTCCTCGCCAATATGAGCCACGAAATCCGTACGCCCATGAATGCAATTATCGGCATGTCGCATTTGACGTTGCGGACCGAACTCAATCCCAGACAAAGAGATTACGTCCGGAAGATTCAAATGTCGGGACAGCACTTGCTCGGGATCATCAATGACATTTTGGATTTTTCGAAGATCGAGGCCGGTAAGTTGTCAGTCGAAAACATCGATTTCGATCTGGAAAAGGTCTTGGAGAACGTCAGCAACCTGATCTCTGAGAAAGCTTCGGCCAAAGGCCTGGAACTCATCTTCGATATCGAAGCTTCGGTTTCCACCCAACTTAAAGGCGACCCACTTCGATTGGGACAAATACTGATCAACTTCTGCAACAACGCCGTCAAATTTACCGAGACTGGCGAGATAGTCGTAAGGGCGCGAGTGCAGGAGAAAAATGAAGAGGGCCAATTGGTTTGCTTTTCGGTCAGCGACACCGGCATAGGCCTTACCCAAGAACAAATGGGACGTCTGTTTCAAGCATTTGAACAGGCCGACGCTTCGACGACTCGTCAGCACGGTGGTACCGGGCTGGGGCTGGCTATTTCGAAGCGATTGGCGCAGTTGATGGGCGGCGATGTTGGCGTCACCAGCGAAGTCGGCAAGGGCAGCACGTTCTGGTTTACCGCACGCCTCGGCAAAGGTACCTTGTCAGCGCGCCGAACTTCCAGGCCCGAACTGCGGGGCCGTCGCGTCCTGATCATCGACGATAATCCGCAGGCTCGCGCTGTACTTTCGAGCATGCTCACCAGCCTGACATTTGTTGTGCACGAGGCTCCCTCGGGCTTGGAAGGCATCGAGATGGTGCGGCAGGCGGCCGAAATCGGCGAGCCCTATGAAATAGCTTTTGTTGACTGGCAGATGCCTGGGCTGGATGGAATAGAGACCGGCAAGCGTATCAGTGCTCTACCCAATCTCGCCGTCCGGCCGCATTTGGTTATGGTTACTGCCTATGGCCGCGAGGAGGTCCTCAAGCAAGCCGAGGAGAACGCCTTCGCCAACATTTTGATCAAGCCGGTTACCCCATCCATGTTGTTCGACTCAGCCATCGCAGTCCTCGGTGCCGATCAGGAGAAAGTTCAGGATGCCCGGGCTGGCCCTACTCCTGAACTTTCCCGCCTGCGTGGCGCGCGGGTGTTGCTCGTCGAAGACAATGAACTCAACCGGGAAGTTGCGTTAGGGCTGCTCTCGGACGCCAATCTTTCCATCGACGTGGCTGAGAACGGACAAGTTGCCGTGGAGATGACCGCTACGGACAAATACGACCTTGTCCTCATGGACATGCAGATGCCTGTGATGGATGGAATCGCGGCGACACGCGCGATCCGGTCGAACGCGAAGCTTCGCACCCTACCGATTATTGCGATGACTGCCAACGTGATGGCGCACGATATCGAACAGTGCGTCGAAGCTGGCATGAACGACCATGTCGCCAAGCCTATTGACCCTGATGCATTGTTCGCTGCCCTGCTCCGCTGGATTAGGCCGCGCAATGCGGAAAGTCTTTCGCAGGAGGCTGCCCCTGCGATATCGAGCCAGCCCGCGCCACTCATAGCTTCTGATTCCGATCCGTTGGAAATCCCTGGGGTCGACACAAAGTCGGCACTTCGGCGGACGGGCGGGAATCGCAAACGCTACGAGTCACTGTTGCGCAGATTCGCGGAGCCCTCTGCGGGAGCGGTCGAGGAAATTCGCGCTGCTCTAGCCGCGGGCGATACTTCAACGGCCGCGCGAGCCGCTCATTCGTTGAAAGGCGCGGCAGCCAATCTTGGCGCAGGCGCACTGGCAGAGTTTGCCGCGAAGGCGGAAACAGCGGTCACGACGGGACAGGGCTTCGACGAGGCGCTCCATTCGCTTGCAATTTCCTATGAAGCTGTAGCCAGAGCAATTAACTCGGCTCTGCCCGCCGAACAATTCGTCGCCGCCGCGGCGCCGACAGATCTTGCCACCGTGGTCGAACCCCTGACGCGCCTGAAGATATTGCTGAAGAATGACGACGGCGACGCAGCCGATTATATACTCGAAGTTCGGCCTAGCTTGTCGAAGGTCCTGACCGAAGCAGAGATCAACACTCTCACCGGATTAGTCGGCAATTTTAATTTCGAGGCTGCACTAATTTCTCTTTCAGATATTGCCGATCGTCTCTCTCTCACACTGGAGTGAAGATATGTCCGAATCATCGACACAAAAGTCCATCTTGATTGTGGATGACACGCCCATCAATATCGGCGTAATTTCCGGAGCATTAAAAGACTCTTTCAAGACCAAGGTCGCCACTAACGGCGAGAAGGCTTTGGCCATCGCCTCGGGCGAGGATAAGCCAGACTTGATTTTGCTCGACGTCATGATGCCCGTCATGGACGGCTACGAAGTCTGCCGCCGTTTAAAAGCGAATCCGGAAACGCAAAATATCCCCGTAATTTTCCTTACTGGGCAGACTGGGACCGAGGACGAGACAAAGGGATTTGAAGTAGGGGCCGTGGACTATATTCATAAGCCGTTCTCCGAAGCAGTTGTAAAAGCGCGCGTGCGGACTCACCTCATGCTCCGGGCAGCCCATGAACAAATTGCGAAACAACTATTGGCAATAAATATTGAGCTGGAAATGGCGCGGCAGATTCAATTGTCTATCCTGCCGCGCAGCACTCCGAAGATTGCGGGTCTCAATATCGTAGCCAGCTACATTCCCATGACTTCCGTGGCTGGCGACTTTTACGACTTCATTATCGTAGACGACAAGCATGTGGGGATTCTTGTCGCCGACGTATCCGGACACGGCCTCCCATCCGCATTAATCGCCTCAATGCTGCAGGTTGCCCTGACGGCCCAAGCCGCCCACGCTTCAGACCCTGCACGAGTGCTGTCAGGTTTGAATCAGGCGCTGTGCGGAAAGTTCGAACAAAATTTCGTAACGGCAGCGTATGTGTTCGTCGACATGGAAAAGAATGTGATGACCTACGCCGGCGCCGGACATCCTCCTCTTCTGTTCAGGAGCAAATCCAGCGGCAAAGTTAGCGAAGTGCTGGAAAACGGTTTATTTCTCGGCCAATTCCCTGAAGCCACCTACGCTTCCTTAGCCTTGCCTGTCGAGTTCGGCGATCGGAGTGTGCTCTATACGGACGGAATTCCGGAAACAAAGAACCCATCGGAAGTGGAATTTGGCACGGCACGATTCATGCGCTTCATCGAAAACAATCCTAGCCTGCCTGTGGATAAGTTCGCCGATGGATTGCTCGACGAACTGTCGAGTTGGTCCCAGCAACCGCGTGGCCAGGGCCAACAGGACGACATCACCATCCTGACGATAGACTTCAACACTCTGTGATGATCCATCATCCTGATCGCGGTCGAATGGGTCTTAAGTGGGACAGCCAATCCCGGCTGTCCTCTTCCAACCTCTAGAGTTCAGTGCGAGCCAGCGGCAGGTAGGGTTTGCGGGGCCGTTTCACTGAAGACCTGTTTGGCGGCAGGTGGAAGATCACTCATGTGCGTGAGAAAAGTCACCATTTGCCAAAGCTGGTGTTCGTTCAGCACATTTTTCCAGCCGGGCATGGCGGTCCACCGAATCCCGTGCTGTAGTATAAAAAAGTTTTGATTTTCAGCCATGTCCGCCTTGTCATCCATAAACTGCGGAGCAGGGGGATTGAGCGAATCACTTAGCGGGGCCTTGGGATGGGCGGGATCGCCGTGGCACAACGCGCAGTGCTCGCGATAAAGACGAGCCCCGGCGAGCAAGTTAGCTTCGTCGGCGGTGACGGGATTGGTTAGTTTGGTGGCAGCACGCCTGACGCTGGCGTCCATGGCGTGGCCGGCGATGGCGGCCTCAAGATGGGATGGCGGATTGTCCGCGCGCATATTGACTAAGCCTAACAGCGCGAAAAGAACGCCTACGGCGAGAATGAGAATCATCGTCAGAATGCCGAAGAGGAAGTTTTTCATGACGCGCTCCTGTGGTCCACAGACCGGGAAGGCGGCAGGGCCGCGTTCGTCCTGTCACTTGCCGTGACTTGCGGAATCAACTACGGTTTCGATCCTCGACAGCTAGATTCAGGTCCGGAATTGCGCCCATATTACTACGGCTTGAGCATCGTTACAGTCATGACGGCGGAGCCGGCCGTTGTCTTTGTAGATGTGGGCGCCTGTCTCCACCTGAAGGCCGACAAGCTTCTTAAGCGTTCAGGAATAGATGTTCGCAACCATCCGTAAAAGAGATGTGGGAGTAGCGGAGAGAGGACGAACTACTGGGAACGTTGAAGGCGCGCAAATCATTGATTCTGCAAAAACGGCCTAGGGAGACGAACTGCAATGACGCTCGACAATCGCACACGGCGCGCACCCAGAATAGTTCGCACGCCGTATTTCTAACTGAACTCGTGCTGATTCAAAACGCTAAACCAAATGTTTTTTGGTTCGAGTGGTTTCTCAAACCGAATTCTTGGAACGGCGAGGAAATGAGAAGAACTCGGCCCAGCCCTGCTTTCCGGTTCCTGCCATTCTCCCCCGCCGTTTATGCAGCCAAGGTATAGGCACCGAAAAACTCCGTCTGTTCAATTTTGCACAGTTCAACCTTAAGACCGACAAGGGAGACCGGACGAAGGTGAGGCAGGCGATCCGTTGCGCCAACGTCAAATTAAGATAGCGGCGGCATTCTGAGTGGAAGATTTGGAATGCTGGCTCCAAGCTGCCTTCTCTTGCACACCACTGTTCACTGTTGCACAGTCCATTTGGGAAGAGCTTGTTAAGCTCGCACCAGTGTGTGTTTTCAGGAGTCAAGCAACCATGAAAAGCTTGAAGAAGATGACGGCTTCCCTTGCCGGATTTGCTTCCGGGGCGAGCCTGGGCGGCAAGATTTCGCACTATCGGAACAAACAGAATATCTACAAACAAGGTACGCCTGCTTACACGCTTTTCTATATTCAAGAAGGCGGCGTGCGGCTCAGCACGCGAACGAAACATCAAGCCTCGGCAGTTACCGCCATCCTGGGCGTGCATGATTTTTTTGGCGAGCTTTGCCTTGCAGGCTATCCGCTTCGAATGTCCACGGCCGTCGCGTTGACCGCCAGCTCCATTCGTACCATCCAGAAAGCAAAAATGCTTCAGATGCTGCGAAAAAAGAATAAAACATCAAACGCCCTGGTGGCCTATCTGCTGTCAAGCGTCAAAAACTACAGCGATCACGTGGCGAATCTGCTGACTTCTTCCGCGGAACAACGGCTGGCGCGTGTGCTGCTGCGGCTGGCGCACCTTGATAAGAACGGCCGCGCGGTTGCTGAAATCCCCGTGCTAAGTCACCAGGTTCTGGCGGAGATGGTCGGGACCACGCGCTCGCGCGTGAATCTGTTTATGAATCGGTTCCGCAGGAAGGGATACATTGATTACGATGGCGGGCTGGAAGTGCGCCAATCGCTGCGCAAGGCACTCCGGGGCTAGGATTCGTCAGTAATTGCTTGAATCATTAGACTTTATTGGAATTAAGCTGAAGCTTGTCGAGGTTTAGCGCTAGGCGCGGAGTGTGCAATATTGAACACTCTCGAAACCCTCGCTATATGGTATTCTGGCGCATGGTGTCTTCCGCAGCCCGTCGTGTTTCTACTCCGTTCCCGCGTTCTCCCCAAAAAGCGCACTCGCGAATCGCTGCCTTTGATCTGAAATTGTTTCTGGACTCCGCAGGCCTGGGAAGAACGGTGGTCGGGTTTAAAGCAAAAGAAACCATTTTCGCGCAAGGCGATTCGGCAAAGACTGTCATTTACATTCAAGAAGGTAGCGTGAAGCTCACTGTTGTCAATGAGACCGGCAAGGAAGCCGTGGTAGCGATCCTGGGACCTGGAGACTTTTTTGGGGAAGGCTGCCTAGCTGGTCAGGGTATTTGCATGGCCACGGCGACGACAATTACATCGGCCACTGTGCTGGTTATTGAGAAAGACAAAATGATTCGTGCGCTCCACGACGAACACGAGTTCTCCGACCGCTTCATCGCTTTTATGTTGGCGCGTAATCTCCGTGTCGAAGAGGACCTGATCGACCAACTCTTCAACTCCAGCGAGAAGCGCCTTGCACGTACTCTGCTGCTGCTGGCGCGTTATGGCGCCCCGGGCAAGCCTGAAGCGATACTTCCCAAAGTATCCCAAGAGACGCTGGCGGAGATGATTGGCACGACTCGGTCACGGGTAAACTTTTTTATGAACAAATTCAGGAAACTGGGCTTCATTCAATATAATAACAACCGCAAGATTTATATCGATCATTCGCTTCTCAGTGTCGTCCTGCACGACTGAGTCAATACAGCCGTTCCGCATCGACATCAGCGTGATCCCGTTCCATCGCAAACGCGTAGACGAATGTGATTCCGGATTGACCAACCATCCCCCACGATCACATGCAGCTTCGACAGGGGACTCACCGCAAGCTTCGACACAAAGCAAACGGACGTGAGGGATTGGCTTCCATGACCCGGAACTGTGGTGAGGCCAACGATTCACTTGATTCCAAAACAATGTCTGCTCCCTCGACCCGAGTAGACTGGGAGGAAGGAGCGAACATGCTTATTATAGGCGTGGATTATCACTCGAGTTTTCAGCAAATCGCTTTTTTAGAAGTGCGGCGAACGGCGGTTGAACCACAGTGATGGAGAAGCAGTGAGGTTCTATCGGGAGCTGCAGCGGAGAAGAGTTAGCGTGCGCGTGGGGATGGCCGAGGGCCGTACTTAAGGCAACTCAGTTGCACCCTGACCTGGTTATTCTCGATCATTCAATGCCGATTCTGATGGGCTTGGCGACGACCGGTGAGATTCATCGGCTTATACCAAAGGTGCCGATACTGATGCTTTCAATGCGCAGTGGAAAGGCTCTGATCCACGCCTTGGGAGCGGCTACCACAGAATGCGCTGACAAGTTGCTTGAGGCAGACGCGGTTATGCGCGGTGAAGCTTTCTTTAACGCAGAGTCTAGTCCCCTCACCCCTGTCTCACACTCTCGGCTCACGTGTACCTGCGAAGGTGAATGAGTGGGAAATTCGAGAGTGCATCCGGCAGTTAGGCGAAATGCTCTAAGCGCTCCCCCGTCCATCCTGTTTGCAGCTCAAAAAAACAAAGACCCCGCTCGCTGGGTGTGGTGTGCGAGCGGGGTAAGTTGCCTACTCCCGGGGTGTGGCTAGAAGTAGATCTTTCCTCCAAGCTGGAGGACTCTCGGATCAAAGGCAGAGGTCACTGCGCCGAAGTTCGAAGAGCCAAGGCCAGTGCTTACGTTGTTAAACTGCGTATGGTTCCAGGTGTTGAAGGTTTCCAGACGCAGTTCCAAATAGCTGCCGCGAGATTCCCAGAGGTTGAACCTCTTGAAGAGCGACAGGTTCCAGTTGTCGCGTCCAGGTCCACGCAGGTCGTTGTGGGGAATAGTTCCCCAAGCGCCGATGGCTGGAGCCGAGAACGCACCAGGGCTAAACCACTCATTGACCGTGTGAGGAGTCGTGAGTGTGCCAGTCAGGTTTGGCCGGTTATTACCGCCACCTACGCCGTTGGTCTGCTGACTGCCGGTGAGGGTGATGTTAATTGGCAGGCCGGACTCCATGGTGACGATGCCGGAGACTTGCCAGCCACCGACTGCAGTCTTCAACAGGCGGTTCTCACTGTGGCGGAAGACCGGGACGTCGTAGATGAAGTCCACGACAGCCACATTCAAGCGGTCATATCCGCTCGATCCCACGTCATATAGCCAGCCTGCCCAGGGGTTGGACACGGTTTGCAAGTCTTGGCCGCCATTGCCATTGGTGGGGTCGACTGCGTGCGAAAGCGTGTAGAAGGCTCGAAGGGTCAGGTCATGACTGAGCTGCGAATTCAGGTCCATTTGCAGGCCGTTGTAGTGCGTATTGGCTTCGTTTTCCGAAAGGGTAATGGAGTTGAAGCCCGGATAGGGCAGGCCTGGAGCAATGTTGTAGTTGAGAGACGGCTGGCCGGGGATTAAACCAGCGACTTCCGGAATCTCCGACTCGTTAAACAGGTTGACGTTCCGATAGTCGTTCTGGTGACGGCCCACGTTGCCCACGTAACTCACCGTGAACACCGACCTGGTTCCGATGGCGTGTTGTACGCCAACGCTCCACTGGTAGCTGACTGGCGGCTTGTAATCGCTTATATCCAAGCCTGTGATGCCGGCAGCGTTAATCGGTAGAGTGACCGGGGTACCGTTAGCCAGAGCGATGCTTGGATTGAGCATTGTCACCTGCGGAGTGTTGACCTGGAGACTGAATGGAATATTGGGACCGGCGTTGTACATGTCGTTGCCCTGAACGCGCTCGTACATGATGCCGAATCCGCCGCGGACAACGGTTTTGCCGCTTCCCGTTAGGTCATAGGCAAAGCCAATGCGAGGACCGAAAGTGGCCCAATGATTGTTGACCAGGCCCTTCGGGACGCCGACTGTGCCAGGGACGCCGATGCCGTTCAAATAGAGCGGAACGCCGGCGAGGATGGGATTGGGGCTGGTGCCGAGACCTGGGCTCATGCCAGTGCAGCCCGGATTCGCGCCGGTCACTGGATTAAAAGCGCCGCCGCAAATAGTGCCGTTTGTGCTCATGAGAGCGGCATTAGCCGGGATATAAAGCTGAGGGTAGAAATTCCCCATGCGGTCATTCGCTTCATAGGTGTGGGGGATGCCGTCCCAGCGCAAGCCGAGGTTCAGGGTCAACCTGCGGTTCACGCGCCAGTTGTCCTGAGCGTAGGCGGCCCAAGATACGTTGTTCCACTGGCCGCTATCCTGCACGGCGAGCTCTTGATAAGAGTTAGGCATGCCGAGCAACATGCTGGCGAAGCTGTTTCCGCAAGTGGTGTTGGCAGGGCAAGCCGCGGTCCCAGCAGTGAACGTGTTGTTGAAGCCGAAACCGCCTTGGGTCTGACCGAAGAGGTCCTGGGTCTTCTTGTAGAGCGCCCAGCTGCCACCGAACTTGAACTGGTGGGCGCCATGTGTCCAGGAGACGTCATCGCGGACCTGGTAATCGTCGGCCTTGTTGTTCCACGGCCAGCTGGAGATTTCGAAATTCGCGCCGCTCTGGCCGCTCAAGTCGATGTTGGGAATGCGGTTCAAGTTGTTCGGTCCAGAGAAGAGCCTGGAGCTCGTGGAATTGTAACCGGCGGGGAGGGCCAAGCTGGCCAATCCCGTGGCCGCATAAGGGATGATGTTGATGCGGTTCCCGTTGTAGTTGAAGGCCACTTCGTTGATGAGCGTTGGGCTGATCGTATAGGTGGTGTGAATGACAGCGCTATACGAAGGATTGCCGAAGTTGTCGCCGACCGTAGGAACGTTGTCTCCGCTCCACTGGCTGATGGCATAACCCTGTGTCACTTGTTCGGCGATGTAGTGCCCGAAGACAGACAGCTTGGGAGTGAAGTTATGATCGATGCGGACGACCTCTTCCCTCAAGGTTGTGCTGGAGTTGGCGCCGCCGTGGAACTCGGCATTTCCATGCCCGTCAACGGTGTTGTTCGCCGGGAAAATGCCGGCCCCGACCAGAGCCGCCGAGTTCGGATTGATCATGCAAGAGGGAATGATGTTGCCCGGGAACTGCGCACCCCCTACGATTCCTGCAGGCGCTACCCCGCCAGGACAATTGGCAAAGAGAACGCTGGAGGCAACTTGTGCATTCGA
>Ga0210384_10000680_pt1 | contig 50821 bp, 39 predicted proteins | sample IncBWH2MmetaG_FD_160574 | JGI IMG/M metagenome (GOLD analysis project Ga0210384, IMG submission 160574) | Forest soil microbial communities from Barre Woods Harvard Forest LTER site, Petersham, Massachusetts, United States - Inc-BW-H-2-M | ecosystem: Environmental > Terrestrial > Soil >... | reverse complement strand
CTTGCGCGGGCCGCGCGGCAGGGACAGAGCAAGGACGAGGGCTGGAGGGTCCGCAAAGATGGCTCCCGTTTTTGGGCCAACGTGGTCATCACCGCCCTGCGAGACCCGAAGGGGAATCTGCTTGGCTTCGCGAAACTCACCCGGGACACGACCGAGAATCGCGAGCGAGCGGAAGCGCTGACCAAGGCCAAGGAACTTCTGGAGCTTCGTGTCGAACAGCGGACCGCCGTTCTAACACGCGTAAATGACGAGATGCGTACGGAGATCGCGGAGCGTCAACACGCCGAAGAGGAGCTCAGGAAATCACGCGATCAACTCCGCGCGCTTGCGGCCCGGCTACAGAGTGTACGAGAAGAGGAACGCACCTACATCGCGCGCGAAATTCACGATGAACTTGGGCAGGCTTGTACAGCGATCAAGATGGATCTTGCGTTGATCGGCCGGAAGCTGACCAAGCGGCAGACCGCGCTTCGGGCCAAGGTGGATTCTTCGATGCAATTGGTGGATGACACGATCGTCACCTTGCGCCGGATCGCTTCGGAGCTTCGTCCCAGGACGCTGGATGATCTCGGCTTGCCCGCCGCGCTGGAAGCGCATGCTCAGGAGTTCGAGGGCCGCACGGGGATTCCTTGCAGTGTCATTTTGCCGCCGGAACGCCTGATGCTCGACACCGATCGTTCCACGGCCATCTTTCGAATCTTTCAGGAATCGTTGACCAACGTGGCGCGCCACGCCCACGCCACCCGGGTCGAAGCGCGCCTCCGGCGCGAAAATGATCGGATCATTTTCCAGGTTTTCGACAACGGCACCGGGTTCGATCCCGAGGTGGCAAAAGCACGCAAGTCCCTCGGCCTGGTCGGAATGCAGGAACGCGCGCTCTTGCTGAATGGAGATTTTAAAGCCGAAGGAGTGACTGGTTCTGGAACAACAATGACACTTACGATTCCTCTCCGCCCCTCGAATGCTGCAGAAAGCGTGCGCCATGAGGATTCTGATCGCTGACGACCACGCGATGTTTCGCCGCGGCCTAAGAGAGACGCTGGCGGAAGCATTCTCTCGAGTGATCTTTGGAGAGGCAAAAACGGCCGCGGAAACGCTGGAGTTTGTCCGGTGCCACCATTGGGATGTCGTCATTCTGGACATCAGCATGCCCGGGAAAAGCGGCCTAGACATCCTCGATGACGTGAAGCGCCTGCGTCCGAGGACTCCGGTGCTCCTTCTGACCATGCATCCCGAACAGCAATATGCGCGGCGAGCTCTCAAAGCCGGCGCGGCGGGTTACTTGACCAAAGACAGCGTGCCGGATGAACTGAAGATCGCGATTAAGAAAATTGTCGCAGGTGGGCGCTATGTAAGCGCCACCTTGGCGGAAAAGCTGGCCGTGGATCTCAGAAAAGACGTCGATCTCCCGCTCCACGAACTTCTCTCCGACCGCGAATTCCAGGTCTTGCGGATGCTCGCTTCCGGAAAAACAGTTAAGGAAATGGCCGAGGAGCTTTCTCTCAGCGTAAAGACCGTCAGCACCTATCGCGGCCGGATTCTGGAGAAGACCGGCATGAAGACGAACGCGGATCTGATTCGGTACGCGCTTGAAGCGCAATTGGTGGACTAGCTCTGAGCAAACACCAGGCTGCGAGCCCCCGAGGCCTCACGAGTTTTGACGCTTTCGATACCGATCTTTTTCTCGTAGGACGATCTCGGGCAATTTCACTGCACGTTGTCCTACGAGAGATTCGTGATTCCACCCGATGTATTTTTGCGCGAATTTGTCATTCTCTGGGTTTGGGCTCTGTCTATGGGCTCTGCAATTGGGCGAATGCTCTTGATGAAGGAAGGAATATGAAAGTCTTTATCGCTGACGACTCCAGGGTTGTCGTGGAACGCCTGGCGGGCCTTCTCGAAGAGGTCCCCGGCGCCCGGCTCGTAGGACAAGCAGGTGATGTCCCCGCCGCGGTAAACGGCATTCAGAAAATGAGGCCGGATGCGGTCATTCTCGATCTGCACATGCCCGGTGGCAGTGGACTTGATGTGCTTCGAGCCGTCCGTGCGGATTATCCGGACCTCTATGTTGTTATCTGCACCAACTATCCTTATCCCGAGTATCGGGAGGAGTGTTTAACCGCCGGCGCCAATTTGTTCCTCGATAAATCCGCCGAATTTGAAAAGATTCCATCCATCCTTCGCGGGTTAGTCCAGAAGGAAGCAAAAATTTCTCCCGGCGCGCTCTGAGTGAAATACCCGCCACTCGCTCGTATCAGCGCGCCCGTTCTTCCCCCTACCTTCGCTCTTTGAGGTTCGGGTGATTCCCGCTCCTGCTTTTCCTGTATTCACCGGATTGCCTGTCGTTCTCCGCAAAGGCATACATACGATAGCGCCGAGTGATCGGTGGGTCGGTTAAAAGGGAAGTACTTGAACGACCGAATGTACGCGGTCACGCCGCGGGCTATTTTCAAGACCTATGTGTTCTCGCCCAAGGAACACTTCTGCTCGCCGCTTCTTTCGAATCGTCCCTGTGCGGCTGCTCAATATACGAGGAGGAAACATGAGAAAGTTGCAGATTCTGAGGCTCGCCTGCCTGGCAGTGATTTTTGCCCCCACAACCTGGGCACAGAACAGAAGCGGGGTGAACAACGCAGAGCTTAAAGGCGACTACGCATTTAGCTTCAGCGGCATGACTACGGGGGATGGTGTCACCTCGACTCCTTTTGCGGCCGTGGGGAGGTTCACGGCTGACGGGGCCGGAAATCTGACGAACGGCGAACTGGATGCCAACGGTTTCGGTGCCATGGAAAAGGCGGTGGCGCAACCCTTCACTGGGACGTACTCGATCGGTGCGGACAACAGGGGCGTGATGAACCTGAACATTCCGGGCGGCGGCACCCTCGCTTTCGCCATGATGGCCAACGGCAACGCCAAGTTCGTAGAGATCGATGCCTCGGGAGGGCACGGAACCGTCGGCTCCGGGACCATGGAGAAAGAAGACACCACTGCCTTCAGCACGGCCAAAATTGCTGGTGACTATGCGTTTGGCGTTGCCGGCTTTGACCAGTCGAACAATCGTACGGCGATGGCTGGCCGCTTTACCGCAAACGCAGCGGGCGCGTTTGCCAACGGGGCTGCTGACCTCAATCTGTCCGGTACGTTTTCCACTCTAAGCGTTGTTGCGGGAACTTACGCGGTGACCGACGGGGCAACCGGACGCGGCATCTTGAACATGCCTCCCGCGGCCGGCGGTACGCCAATAAACCTGGATTTTGTGTTCTACGTGGTCAATGCCGGAAAGGTTTTTGCCATGGAGATGGATGCCCTATCTCCCGCGAGCCCGCTGTTAACTGGCGAGGTGCTGCAGCAGCATGCTCCTGCGATCGTAGGTTTCACCAACGCCTCGCTGAATGGTGGCATGGTGATGTACGGCTCCGGGACCGGGGCCGGCGAAGCGGGGCAGCTCACGGCCAACGGTATTGGAACACTGACATTAGACTTTAACGGTGCCTGCATGGGCGAGGGAGGCGGTACTGGGACGTATACCGTTGCAAGCAATGGACGGACAGCTATCAGGATCGGCCCTGCCTATGCGGCTGCCTACCTGGTGAGCTCCAATGAGGTTTTCTTCATCGTGCCGGATTCTTGTGTTTCGTTCGGGTTCGGAGAGCCACAAGCCCCAGGAACGCTAACGAATAGTGCCATAGCAGGCAAATATGCCGGCTCGACGGCAATTCCAACCAACGTGAAAGACGTTATCTTCTCCGGCGAATTTACCGCGGATGGTGCCAGCCCAACTGGCAGTATCTCCGGCACTGAAGATATCGGCGCCCCGAGCGGTCCGAGCTTGAGTGTCCCATTCAATGCCACATACTCCATCTCCACAACCTACGTAAATGGACAAGGATGGTGGTATGTGAACGGGAGCAGGACAGGTATCGTCTACGTGATTTCCCCCTCGAAGTTTGTGGTGGTGTCGTGGGACCCGTCCTCCTACCAATCCCTCTTGATCTTTGAGCAGTAGCCTTCACCCCACTCAACAGGTAGTCATATCGCGCAATCAGAACGCCTCGATCTCTAGGTACGGGGCGTTCTTCTACTTGTCACGGTCCCTTGGAGTGAGCCAAACCGAAAGGGTACGGATAGAGAAGTGCTCTGTTTTCATGGATTCGCTACGGCGGGAATCACGGACATTCCAAGTTCTAGCTGCTCAATCCGCTCCACTCAGTGACTTCTTTAACCAACTGGTGGCCTTTTGCTGGAACTGAAATCCGACACCAAAACGCCCATCCGAAAGCCTCTGACAATAAACTACACGAGCGAGCGTTTGCAGAGCTCCGTCTAGCGACCTAACGAAGAGTCGTTCATCTAGTTCCTTCGGCCGTCCCATCACCGCGCGTATCCCCAGGGAGCACACGTTCTCAGTCGTCGTCCGCTCTATCGCAGTCGAGTCCCGGAGGCTGGAGACCTGTACGGGAACGGCAAAACTGGTTCTTTTTTCGAGTCGTCCAGACCGCAGCAGCATTTTATGACGTGCCTTCCCAACTGCCTTCAGAATCGTTTGCGCTGGGCTGGGCGGAGCCGAAAAACCGATTCATTTTGCACAAAGTATGACGACAATAATTCCTGGCTTGTACGAGCCGCCACGAACTGTGGTTGGCCCCATGGTCATTTCGTCTCGTCCTTGGTGCTTGATCGCTACTTCCTCACATTTCGCCGAGCCAACCCGGTTCCTTGGAGCGGTCCGACAGTTTCCAGATACTCCAGCCGGCACGCTAATGGCTCGCCGTCACCAGGTAGGCAATCTGCCAAATCTGCCTTAATTCCTCATTCGTGAAATACATCTCTTCTTCGTTTCCGGCGCACTCGAGATGACCCAATCCCGATTCCTCCGAAATGCGGCGCAGGTCGGCTTCGGGTATGGCGAGCATGTAAGAGGCTCTAGCCAGTGTCACAAGTTTTGGAACATCATTATTCAAGCCGTTCATGGCCTTCCCCAATCTGCGCGGTTGCCCCGGGTCCTCTTCGACAGTCGGCTGCCCCTTTTTTGAGTCTCGGCGCGGCGTGAGCTCTTCTCTCACCACTTTTTTACACGCCAAAAATAACGCGTTGCCGGATGGCTTCAATTCGGTGAATCATCCAATTTCGACTAAGGGAAATACCCAAGGTTTTTTTTGACAGTTTAGGGGTTCACCCCACGGCCTGAGAACAACTTGAGAACAAAACCACCCAAACTCCATGCTATACGGACATACATGACACAGGAAAAGGCTAGAAAACAAAAGACTGCGACATACCTGGAGAAATCAGCAGGTTGCAAGTTCGAGTCCCGCCCGGTTCACCATCTATCTAAAAGAACTTACGAGAGAATCGCTGTAAACGTCACCAAGACCAATGTAGCGGAAACTGTAGCGGGTGAGATTCATTTTCGCTGTTTGGGATGGATCGTGGTGGCATGCTCATTGGTTGTGTTTCGGAGCCAATTCGCACACATCTGGCCAGTAAAACCTAAGATAGCGGCCACAGTGGAGAACAGGCAGAGGCCTACCGCTATGCATCCTTCGACTCCGACTTTTCTCATAGACCCAGCTAACACCAACCTGCAATCGCTCCGCTAGCTGCTCCGGAGTCAAAATGTCCGCCGGCTCCATGCTAGCGTCTGCGCTCATAGCCCCTCACTCCCACAGCTGACAAATCGGCAGAAGTATCGCCCAGAACCGATCAGGGAGGAAGCCTCAGCGAGTGGCTGATCGCCCCGCCCTGATTAGGCGAGCTAGATTCCCTCCAGGTAGGGAACTCTGCAGGGAAGTTTAAGGGTTTTGTCTGGGCCTCGTTGTCTTGCTTAACCAACCCTGTTGTGCCCGGCAGGTTTTTTAAATTTGAAGTTCTTAGGGCAGATGAGAGAAAGCTTCTGGTTGCTCCGTAACGGGCCTGTTGGCCCTTTGAAAACCACTTGTTCAGTAACGGCGCTAATCAGGCACTTGCAGTCAATAGTGGCGCCTATGCGATGTCCTGTTGGGCTCGACCGTTAAGGCCACAAACATAGAGATTTGTTCAAAACCAGGGCCTCCCACCGGACAATCGACTCGGGACTCAAATTGTGTGTTAAGAAGTTTCTAGCTATCGCGTCTTAGGTAGTAGAGAAGCCAAGGAGGGATGCTTGGCAGCCGCGATAGAATACATCATGGTGGCCCATGTGGTCTCACAGCTTGAGGAAGTCTTTCGAGCACACCAGGCCCGTGTCCTGAAGGCTGCTTACCGCATAACCGGAAGCATGGCGGACGCGGAAGACGTTTCGCAATCCGTCTTTCTCCGACTGGCGCGCGGGACGGTTGATCCGGGCAGTATCTCTAACCTGCAGAGCTACTTACACAGGTCGGCGGTCAACGCCGCACTGGATCTAATCCGGTCGAGGGGCCACCGCGAACTCGCCCCGGTTGAAGCGGCGGGTGAGCTGCAATCCAATCCCAGCCTTTCTCCTGAACGTGCGCTCTCCTCCTTGGAAATCAAAGATTGGCTTCGCAGGGAACTTGCCATGCTCAATCCCCGCGCTGCCGAGATGTTTGCTCTACGGTATCTCGAAGGGCTGGATAACCTCGAAATAGCCCGGACGATGAACACCTCTCAGGCCGTGGTGGCAGTGACACTGCATCGAACTCGCGCACGACTGAAGAAGAGACTTCGTGGTTTTATGAAAGGTGCATTATGAAATTATTTCGATCGAAACAAGACACTCACCTTGATCGGGCGATTTCCGAGGTTCGCGGCGAACAGCCCGACGCTAAAACGCTTTCCGCGTCAGCCGAGCGCGTGTGGCAGCGATTGCAGACAGGCGAGGAAGTCGCAGCCACTGCTCTACAGCCTATCCGTGGCTGTGCCGATATTCGTTCTATGCTCCCGGCTTTTCATCAGCAAGAGCTCCCCCCCGCTCGCGCGTTGATCGTGGAGGATCACCTTCGGGAATGTGTCTCGTGCCGGTCGTTTGCTCATGGCCGTGGGGCTGATGGCGCTACGAGCGTCACCTGGAGAATGGAGCCGGCGTCACGCGGTTTCCAGTGGAGCTTTGCCAGACTGTCCTTAGCGGCAGCAACAGTGGCCCTCCTGGTTGCCGTGATCTGGGTTGGGCGCGACTGGTACTTTGCCGGTCCTCCGGGCAGTCGCGCGCGCATTGATTCGATCGAAGGGCAAGCGTTTCTCATTGGCCCCGCTGGTGAGCGCCAATTGAAACTTGGTGATGAAGTCGGCGAAGGTCAATTCATTCGCACGGCTGCCAATTCCCGTGCCAAGGTGCGGCTCTTTGAGGGCTCCGAAGTGGAAATGAATCAGCGCGCAGAATTGGCGGTCAGCGCCACCCGTCGCGACACAACTATCCATCTCGACCAGGGCAACATCATCGTGCAAGCCGCGAAGCGGCACACCGGGCACCTGTACGTCAGTGCGCCCGATTGCACGGTAGCCGTCACTGGAACGGTCTTTTCCGTGAATTCCGGCACCAAAGGATCACGCGTCACTGTGATTGAGGGAGAAGTCCGCGTTAAACACTCTGGGTCGGAATCCATTTTGCACTCGGGCGATCAGGTGGCGACAACACAAAGCGTCGGTCTTGTTCCTGTGCGTGATGAGATTGGATGGAGCAGCAACCTGGATCACGAACTGGCGTTACTTGCGGAATTCTCAAAACTTCGTACAAAACTGGAAGAAATCCAGACCCCCGGTCCGCGGTACGAAAGCAAAATCCTTCCCTTCCTGCCGGCGGATACTATCTTGTATATCGGCATCCCCAATCTTGGAGACGCGCTTCAACAGGCAAACCAAATCTTTCAGCAACAGCTCTCGCAAAGCAAGGTTTTGCAAGACTGGTGGAACAAGAGCGGCAACTCGAATCAGCATCCTACTCCTCAGGAGTTGATTGACCAGATTCAAGCCATCAGCCAGCATCTGGGCGACGAAGTGGTGATTACTGCCAGAGGAAGCGCTATCTCCAACAACCACGGTCCGGTCCTGCTCGCCGAAGTACGGCAGCCGGGACTGAAGGATTATTTGCAGAATCATTTTGCGGATACCTTGAAGAGCCGCCAAGCCGCAGCCAATTTGCATGTCGTAGACCAACAGACACTTTCCTCACTGCCGGGCGACGAGCGCGGAATGATAATGCTGGTCAGGCCCAACATGCTTATCGTCGGTGGCGACGCCGTCTCAGTTCGGCAGATAAGCGCTCAGCTCGACGCCGGAGCAACTCTCTTCGCCGGGACGGAATTTGGCCAGCGAATCGCGAACATCTACAGCCGCGGTACCGAAACTCTGGTTGCCGCGAATCTCGGCCAGATCTTAAAGAGTACGCACACTCAGCAAGGGGATTCCAAGTCGCTTCAGAATAGCGGCTTTAGTGACGTAAAGTATTTGATCGCGTCGCGCGGCGAGTCTTCCAGTCAACAAGACAACCGCATCACTCTGGAATTCAATGGCCAGAGACACGGCATCGCCTCCTGGCTTGCCGCTCCCGCCCCTATGGGTTCGCTGGACTATGTTTCCTCCAATGCCGGCGCGGCGTTCTCTTTCGTTACGAAACAACCAGCGCTCATGCTGGACGACGTTTTCAGCATCATCGGCGCTTCCGACCCCAACTTCAGCAAAGATCTGGCTGAGACAAATTCAGAACTTGGCCTGGATATTCGCAACGACTTGGCAAGGTCACTGGGCGGGGAAGTGACTCTGGCGCTCGACGGCCCGGTTCTTCCCACGCCTTCGTGGAAAACAATTGTCGAGGTCAACGATTCGGGAGCCCTTCAGATTGCCATAGATAAGCTGGTGCAGAGTTTTAACCGTGGTGCACAAAAGTCGAACCAGCCTGGTGTAACGCTCAATCAAGCACAGGTCGGTGGACGGACCATTTACACGATCCAATCGCAGGGTGCCGGGCTTGCGACAGAGTACGACTACACCTTCGCAGACGGATATATGATCCTGGCGCCCTCGCGCGCGCTACTCCTCGCAGCGCTTCAAACTCACGCGAACGGCACATCGCTGGCTCGCTCCGCCGCGTTTCGCGCTCTTCTTCCGAGCGACAACCAGGCGAACTTTTCCGCGATGATTTATCAGAATCTCAGCCCGATTCTGAAACCGCTCGCTTCGCAGCTTTCCTCCGGACAGCTGGCTTTCCTTCAGCAGTTGGCGGCCGACGCTAAGCCAAGCGTATTCTGTGCTTATGGGGAAAGTGATCGCATCGACGTAGCAAGCAGCGGCAAACTCTTTGACTTGAATCCAGGTCTTCCAACCTTGATCCATTTGCTGGGTTTGTCGGATCATGGAACTTCACAGCGAGCCAATCCGTAATGATTGGCAGATGATGAACCCAACAATCGAGCTCAAAGAGCTCGAAGTACAACTCGGCGGCCGACCGATTCTTCGTGGTCTAACAGGCGTCTTGAAGAGTCGTGCTATTGGGTTGCTCGGACCCAACGGCGCCGGTAAGTCGACGCTCATCAACACCCTCTTGGGTTTTCACCCCCCCTTTAAAGGGAGCGCCAGAGTGCTCGGGCTCGACTCTCACACCGACAGCAAGGCGCTTCGATCTCTCGTCGGGTACATGCCTGAGAATGACGCCTTCATTTCAAAAATGTCCGGGGTCCGCTTTGTTCGTTACATGGCGGAAATTTCCGGTCTTCCCCCCAATCAAGCGATGGAGCGCGCGCATGAAGCCTTCGTTTACGTGGGATTGGGCGAAGCGCGTTATCGCCCTGTGGGAACGTATTCTCTAGGCATGAAACAACTGGCGAAACTGGCCCAGGCGATTGCGCATGGCCCCAAGGTCCTCATTCTGGACGAACCAACGAATGGCATGGACCCGCCAGCTCGAAAGCGATTGATCGAACTCATCTGCGAAATACGAGAGGCTAGTGATATCTGCCTGCTTCTTTCCTCGCATCTTCTCCGCGACGTGGAAGAAACTTGCGATGAGGTGCTGATCCTGCGAAATGGGCAAATCGCCTCTATCTGCAACCTCGTCGAGGAGCGGCGAGCCAATCGCAAGTTTCTTGAGTTGGAAACAATCGGTGCCGAGGCAACATTTACGTCTACGCTTGAAGGCCTCGGTTGCGAGTGCGCGGTTTTCACAAACGGCCGCATCAAGGTGGTTATGCCGGACAGTGTTGAAATCAGGGAGGTGTTCAAAGTCGCGGCGGACAAGGGTGTCCAGATTCGCCGCATGAATCACCGGCGCGATTCGCTGGAAGACATTTTTCTCAACGCGATGGAACAAACGGGAGCGCCGGATGGCCGTATATAAGCGCCGATACAATCCGTATAGCGGGTCTCAATCGCCGGAATGGTCACGGTTTTTTGTCCTGACGCGCTATGCTTTCGCTGACCTGTTCAAATCACGCTTCTTCGTCATCCTCCTAATTCTTAGTTTCGTTCCTATCCTTTTTTTTGCAGGCTACATATTCATTGCCAACAACAAAACAGTGCAATTGCTTCTGCAAATGCGCTCCGCTGATTTGTTCACAGTCGAAACTCAATACTTCATCATCATCATGATTGTGCAGACGCAAGCGGCGTTTCTATTGAACTGCTGGGTTGGCCCTGTCTTGATTGCTGGAGACCTGACCAACGGTGCCCTTCCACTTTTCCTGAGCCGCCCCTTCACCAGGGCCGATTATGTCCTTGGAAAACTCGCGGTGTTGGGTCTTCTGCTGTCGGCTGTTACTTGGATTCCCTGCTTGCTTTTGTTCAGCCTGCAATCCGGCCTAGCGAAGGACGGCTGGATATGGGCGCACTTGTGGATGGTTGTTCCCATCGTGTTGTGCTCGGCGATTTGGATACTGATGCTTTCTCTTATTTCCATGGCGGTGTCGGCGTGGGTGAAGCTGCGAATTGTGGCTACAGGTGTAATCTTCATTTCATTTTTCATCCCCGCAGGCATCGGCGAGATGTTCAACTCGATCATGGGAACATATTGGGGCCGGCTGCTGAATTTCTCGTATATGTTCCGGCTGATCCTGGCAAAAGGATTTCGTGAACGATCCGGGCTCCTGGGCCCATCTGGATGGAACGAGATCCCACTTCCCGCGGCTTGGGGTGTACTGATTTTCGCTTGCCTGCTTTCGCTTGTCATTCTCAATATGCGCTTGCGCGCACGGGAGTCTGTGCGCGGATGACCCCAGACGCCCGCAAAATCGTCTTCGAAAATGTCTCCAAGTTCTACGGTGAGGTTCTCGGCGTGAACAAAGTGAACTTCTCTCTAGAGCCTGGCATTACAAGTCTCGTCGGCCCCAACGGTTCGGGCAAGACCACGCTGATGAACTTGCTCACTGGCCTGATCCGGCCTTCGCATGGTGCAATTTACGTGCTCGGCCTTACCCCGCGGCAGCCCATCGAGTTCTTCCGGCAGGTTGGATTCTGCACGCAGTTCGACTCCTTTCCTCCTGGCACGAACGGCTACGACTTCATTTATTGGCCGCTGCGTCTTCATGGCTTTGGCAGCCACCAGGCAGCGAAGCTCACAAACGAAGCCCTGGACCGCGCTGGCATGGCCCAAGTCGCCCAGCGCAAAGTGGCGGGCTATAGCAAAGGGATGAGACAACGCATTCGCCTCGCTCAGGCCATTGCACATCATCCCTCCGTGCTGGTTCTCGACGAGCCGCTTAACGGCCTTGATCCGATGGCCCGCGCGGAATCGATTTCTTTATTCGAAACGATTGCCAAGCAGGGGATGCACGTCATCATTTCCAGTCATATATTGGAGGAAGTCGATCGTATCTCCGACCGTGTCGTGTTGATGAGCAGCGGCTACGTTGTTGCCGAGGGAGCGATTCGCGAAGTTCGCAAGGAAGTCCGCGATCATCCTATGCAGATCCTTGTCCGTTGTTCTAATGCAGCGCGGTTGGCGGCGGCGGCGTTCGAACTCGATCATGTGGTCGAGGCCAAGATTCTGAATGATGGGCATGGCGTCCTGGTGCGCACGCGCGATGCGGAGCAGTTCTATCTTTTGCTGAACAAGATTGTTTCCGACGGGCTCGTCGAAGTGGATGCGGTTGCGCCCGCGGACGATGACGTTAATTCTATCTATCAATATCTCATCGGATCGGATAGCGGACCCGCATGAGTGCTCAAAATCTAGTCGCGCGGGCCCAGCGGTGGTCGAAGGAACAGCCCTGGCGACTCTTTGGCAGCCAGATTTCCGTCCTTGTGCGAAACGAAGTGCGCCGAAACCTGCTTACGCGTCGCCGGATTTGGATCTATCTGCTCGCTTTGGTTCCTGTGCTTATCATCCTGACTCACGTCATTATCGACAGACATGAACTTGCGGCCCCGGCCCAAATCGAGACCGATACGCAAGTCCTCGCTGGAATCGTCCAGCTCTACTATTTCCGGCTGGGCATCTTCTTCGCTTGCATGGCGATCTTTACTTGGCTATTCCGCGGCGAAATGGTGGAACGCACTCTGCACTATCAGTTTCTTGTACCAGTAAGAAGAGAAGTTCTTGTCATTGGAAAGTTTCTTTCCGGCGTGATCATCGCCATCGCAGTGTTCGAAACAGCTGTCCTTGGTTGCTTTTGCCTCATGTATAGCCGCTTTGGTTTAGCGGGCAAATCGTACGTTTTTGATGGGCCGGGCCTCAGCCAGTTGGGGTCCTATGTCCTTGTGACGGCTCTCGCTTGTCTCGGCTATGGTGCCGTATTTCTTGCTCTCAGCCTGCTCTTCAAGAATCCGATCGTACCCGGAGTTGTGCTCATGGGTTGGGAAGCAATCGCCCCCATCTTTCCTGCCTGGGCCCAACGGCTCAGTGTCACTTTCTATCTGAAACATCTCTGCCCCGTTAGCCTGCCCATCGTTGGTCCCCTGGCCATCTTCACTATTGTGGCCGAACCCGTCGCTCCATTCATTGCCGTCCTCGGCCTGCTCTGTCTTACCATCGCGGTTCTTGCTCTATCATGCTTCCTCATCCACCGGATGGAGATCACCTACACGGCTGAGTAGGCTCGCCAACGCTTTTTCATTGTCAACTCTGCGATAGGGTCGAAAGGTGGGCTAAGTCCTGGTAAGCCGCGTTACCGGACAAGTGGTTTTGCCACTGGAAGCTCTCGGATAGAAGTCGGGTCTGTCTACGACGAGTGTATGGCGGGAACCGTCGCGTCCTTGAGCATCTTACGTTGTTCCTTTTCGTATTTCTTCGATGCTTTTTCCTGCCTCTTTTCCGCGTCCCGTTGGGCCTTTTGCTGTGCTTTCTGTTGCCGCTTTTGGTATGTGTAGAGTGCTTTCTGTTTCTTGTCGGCTAACTTCTCGGCCCGGCGATCATTTTGTGTAGCGGTGCCTTGAGCCTTAGTTGGTATCGACAATCCAAAACTCAACACGACCAGCATTATCAAAACTGCGATTCGTTTCATCCAGGATTTTCCTTTTGGTCCTAAGACCGGCACCAGTTTATACCCATCTCGCCCGTTCGCGTCATCGTGAAACGGTATACTACGCCATTCGCGCCACATGAATTGGCCAGAACCGAAACCGAGCGAGTATGGAGAAAGTCTCATTCGAGGAAACTCTTACCGAGGTTTGGCGGCAAGCCTTGGTGGAAAACGCCAAGGCCCTCACGCTAGAAGGCGAAAGTTACACTGTTCGCCGAACTCCCAAGCGCGGATTGCGACAAGTGGATTTCACGTTCGTGTCCTGCCCGGTTCACCACTTCTCTGCGGCGCAGGCTCGCCGAGTGAGGCTCAAAACGTCTCAGCTCTCCTCCTGTAGCTAGTTCAAATTCCGCAAAGCCGCTTGGTGATATAGACTGTTACCGCGACGGGAGCCGGGGTTCAACTATCCATGGGATTCGAGACGATAGGGAGTGGTCGTGCGTCAAATGGAGAATGCGGAGGCGAGGCGGTCGTCGTGTGCCATAAACCCATTCGAAAGACGATTTTAGGGTGCAGCGGGAATTGCTTCGCAATGTTGGCAGCGCTTGCCGCGGTCGTTGCGGGCGGGTGTTCGAAGTCTCCTGCCGGAAGCGTTTTGGGAGACGCAGCCCATCCCACGCCGGTGCATTTCTATACGGTAGCGGAGGAGACGGCGCGGCGGCGCGTGCAGGCGGTGGGGTCGCTATTCGCGCTGGAAGAAAGCGCGCTAAGTTCACAGGTGGATGGCCGCGTGGACAACGTGCTGGCCGACGTTGGCGATACGGTGAAAGAGGGCCAGACGCTGATTACACTTGACCCGCGGGAGCTGCAATTTGAAGTAGACCGGCAGCGCGGGCTGGTGACACAGGTTCGCGCGCAGCTGGGCATCGGGCCGAACGATCCGCCGCCCACCGATCCGAAAAAAATCGCTTCCGTGCAGCGAGCGGAAGCCGACCTGTTTGACGCGGACCACAAATACAGCCGCGCGCAGGAAATGTACAGTGGCAAACTGATTTCGCAGCAGCAACTCGACGAAGCCGCGAGCCGCTTCCAGAGCACCAAAGCAACCTACAACGTGGCGCTGCAGGAAGTGGACCGGCTGAAGGCTTTGCTGATTTCCAGCGAGGCGAGCGAGCAGCTGGCGGAGAAAAAACTGGGCGACGCGGCAATCCGCGCGCCGTTTCCAGGCTCCATAAAGACGCGCAACGTGCATCCAGGCGAGTTCGTGCGCGTGCAGAGTCCGGTGATGGTAATCGTTCGAACGGACCGCTTGCGCGTGAGGCTGGCGGTGCCGGAGCGCTGGGCGGGCTGGGTGAAGAACGGAGCAACCGTCGATTTGCACATGGAAGCTTTCCCCGGAGAAACTTTTCAGGGACAGATTTCGCGCATCAATCCGGCAGTGGCGCAGGATTCACGCACCTTTGAGGCGGAAGCATTGCTCGTGAACCTAGACGGGCGGCTGAAGCCGGGCTTTTTCGTGCAGGCCTCCATTCCCAGCGAGAAAGAAGAAAAAACAATTTTCCTGCCGGAGCGCGCGGTGAATTACCGCTACGGCGTCTATAAAGTTTTTTTGCTGAACGGGAATCATGTTTCGGAGCGGCAAATACGTCCCGCGGGGCAAACGGAAGACGAGCGCGGACGGCGTTTCGAAGTAGCGGAAGGATTAAAACCCGGCGACCGGGTGGCGGTGGCCATTTCCGGGGATTTGCATGACGGCGCCACGGTGCTCGAGCAAGCCGAAGGGGCTACGCCCTCGGTGAGGTAGTTTGAGCGTGACGAGAAGACGCGTCGATCAATAAAGTGATTCAACGATGAAACTTGCCGAAACTTGCGTCAAGTATCCCGTCTTCACGGTGATGCTGATCGCTTTTCTGGTGACGCTCGGCCTGTTTTCCTACCGCGGCCTGGCAGTGGACCTTTTTCCCAAAGCCGATCCCGCCACGGTAAACGTCAATGTGCAGCTGCCGGGCGCGACTCCTGAAGAAGTCATCACCGGCGTGGTGCTTCCGCTGGAAGATGCTATCTCTTCCGTCAGTGGCATTGACGAGATCAGCGTGTACTCGTCGGAAGGATATGCGGACATCACGTGCACTTTTGTTCTGGAACGCGATATTGAAGGCGCGGCTCAGGACATCCGTGAAAAAGTGGCCGCGGCCATCAACCGCTTGCCGCGCGATACCCTTCCGCCGGTAATCACCAAGCTCGATCCACAGTCGGATCCCATCATGACACTGCTCGTCAGCGGCTCGATGAGCCGCCGCGAATTGACGGAGATCGCCGATAAGCAAGTGCGCCGCGCGATTCAGACCGTCGACGGCGTCGGCAGCGTGGACCTGAATGGCGGGCAGGGAAGGCAGATTCGCGTTCTCCTCGACGCGCAAAAGCTGACGGCGCACAACTTCACCGTGCTGGACGTGCGCTCGGCGTTGCAGCGCGAGAACATTGAGGCACCGGGCGGCCGCATGATTACCGGACCGCAGGAGTTAGGGCTGCGCACGCTGGGGCGGGTGACTTCGGCGGAACAGTTCGGCGAGATTGTGATTGGCACGCGCGGCGGCACGCCCGTTCGAATCCGGGACGTCGCGCAGGTAGAGGATGGTGCCCAGGAATTGCGCACCTGGTCGGGATTATTCCGCAAAGGCACTCCCACGCAGGACATCGTCAGCATTCAAGTGGTGCGCCAATCGGGTTCGAATACGGTGCGCGTCGCGGACGACGTGAGAAGCAAGCTCGATGAACTGCGCGCGCAATTGCCGCCGGGCGTGCAGCTCCAAGTGGTGCACGATATTTCCGAATTCATCAAGGCTTCCGTGCATTCGCTCATCGAACACCTGATTCTGGGAAGCATTTTCGCCAGCTTCATTGTGTGGATATTTCTTCGCAACTGGCGGGCGGTGCTGATTGCCGCGGTGGCCATCCCCGCTTCCATCATTTCCACTTTCACACTGATGCGCGGGATGGATTTTTCCTTAAACAATATTACGCTGCTGGCTTTGACGCTGGCCGTGGGCATCGTGATCGACGACGCCATCATCGTGCTCGAGAATATCGTCCGGTACATGCAGGACAAAGGCCGCGACCGGGTAATGGCGGCGATCGAGGCCACGCGCGAGATCGGGCTGGCGGTGATGGCTACGACGCTTTCGCTGGTGATTATTTTTCTGCCCATTGCGTTCATGACCGGCTTTGCGCGGAAGTACGTGAATTCCTTCGGGTGGACGATGGCCATGGCCATTCTCGTCTCCCTGCTGGTGGCATTTACGCTGACGCCGATGATGAGCTCGCGGCTGCTGAAGCTGGGCAAGAGCGATGAAAAAGTGCACTCGGGCGGCTTTCTGCATGCCGTGGAAGTTTGGTATATGAAAATGTTGCGATGGTCGCTGGCGCATCGCCGGACGATCATCGTGATCTGCGTGCTCACATTTCTCTCGACGTTTGGTTTCTACCGCCTGGTGGGGCGGGATTGGATTCCTGCTGACGATCAGTCCGAATTGATCAGCTCTTTCACGCTTCCGGAAGGCACCTCGCTTGCGAAAACAACACAAATTGCGGCCGAGTTGGCGCAGCGCGTGGCGGCATTCCCGGAAGTGGCTCTGGTGCAATCGTTCACGCACGGGCCGACGAATCACGCGCATCTTTTTATCGTCCTGGTGCCGCGAGGCGAGAGAAAACGCAGTCATACGCAGATGGCCACGGCCGTCCGCGGAATTCTCGCCGAATATCGCAACATGACCTACAACGTGCGATTGCCTTCGGTTCTCGGAGGAGAAACGTATTTTCCGATCGCGGCAGTCATCCGAGGGCCGGAGCTCACCCAGCTGGCGGAAACGAGCAAGCAGATCGCCACACGCATGATGAAATATCCCGATTTGGTGGACGTCAATCCCAGCTTGAATTTGAACACGCCGGAGCTGCAGGTGAAGGTGGACCGCCAGCGCGCAGCGGATATTGGCGTACGCATGACGGACGTGAGCGACGCCGTCCGGCTGTTCTACTCCGGCGAAGATGAAATTACGCGATTCAAAGAAGGCTCCGAACAATATCCGGTCACGATGCAGCTCTTGCAGGAGCAGCGCGACAATCCTGACGTGCTAGCGCGCATGATGGTGCCATCGGCCAAGCTTGGACAAGTGCGCCTGGAAAATGTGGCGTCCATCGCGCGCGGCGTTGGCCCCGCAACCCTTTGGCGTTACAACCGCGAATTTCAAGTCAGCGTGTATGCCAACGTGGCTTCCGGATATCCACTGGACCTTGCCGCGGCGCACACCGTGCAATCCATTAAAGAAGTCGGGCTCCCGCCAGGTTATTCGTTTCTTTTTTCCGGGCAGGTGAAAGTCCTGGAAGAGACGACTTGGAATCTGGTGCTGGCGATGCTCCTGGCTTCCATCTTTATGTACATGGTTCTTGCGGCACAGTTCGAAAGCTTCACCTACCCTTTCATTATTATGTTGACTCTGCCGCTGAGCGTTCCGTTTGCGTTGTTTTCGCTGTGGATCACTGGGCGCGCGCTGAGTCTGTGGAGCGCGCTGGGCATGTTCCTCCTGCTCGGCATTGTGAAAAAAAACGGAATTCTGCAAGTGGACTACACCAACCGGCTACGCGCGGAAGGCATGCCCGTGGGAGAAGCCATCCTGGAAGCCAACCGCGTGCGGCTGCGGCCGATTCTGATGACCACGCTTTCGATTATTGCGGGCCTGATTCCCGTGGCCGTAGGCATCGGCGCGGGTTCGGAGCAGCGCGCCTCGATCGCCGTGACGATTATTGGCGGGCAGACGCTTTGCTTGTTGCTGACGCTGCTGGTGGTGCCGGTGGCGTACTCCTACCTCGCGGAGTTTGAGGCTGCACCATGGGCGGAGTGGGCCAGCCGCATCTTTGGACGTGCACGAAGCGCACTGCGCCCCTCGGACCACGACTAAACGGATTCATTTTCTTCTCGCCGACAAAACTCAGCCGCCAAACGCAAATCGCCACAGCATGATGTGACTGAGAACCGACATGCCTGCGAATGCGAGAACACGCCCCGTCGTAAGGCGCGGCAAAACCGCGAAGGCCAGCACCCCCAGAAAAGGCGCCAACTGCAGCACATAGCGATCGTAGAAGGGAATGTTGCCGCCCACGCCGATTTGTTCCGCAACGAAAAACACAATCACGAGCAATGCAAGAACGGCAGGCGCGCATAAGGATAAAACTTGCCTCTGTTCCCAAAACAAGGAACACGCTGAGGCAGCATTGTAGATTACGACGACAGCGATGGCCGCGAAGAGCACCGTCCCGCCATAAGGCACGCGCGACACAAATCGGATCAACGAATTCAGCGGCCCCGGCTGCAGAAACAACGCATTGAAATACGTGACCACGGCACCGCCCAGCACGGCTATCAAAAAAGCCCTCCGGCGTAGCGAAAGCTTCATCTGAAACATCGCGGGAAATGTGAGCGGTAGCAGATACACAGCAGCGTAGAAGGCCACGACCACCGACCGCGTCAGATTCAAACCTACGGTAGCTTTCCACATATGATCGTAGGAGGTGCCCGTTGCCATTCCAGGACTGGAGATGCCTTTCCAGACCAAAACCATCAGAAGCACAGGAACGACAGCGAGCGCGACGGAGAGAATAGCGTTAAGAGCCCATCCCCGTTTTTCGCGGTAGGCCGGGCTTCTCCATTGGTAGAGAACGAACAGGGCGGCTGCGGGCAGCAGAGCTAGATTATATTGACGGCAGGTGACCGCCACCCCCATCGACAATCCTCCGAGCAATGCCAGCGCGAACAGGCGTGGTGTTGTGTTCGGATCGGAAGCAAATTCAATCCACGCCAGCGCTCCCAATACGGCAAAGAGCAGGGAAGGGCCTTCGGTCAGCAAGGTTGCTGAGGCTTCCAAAGCGTGGGGAAAAACCAGCGTGGTCAAAAGCGCGCCATACCAAAGTTGCGGGAAACGGCTATGTCGCACACCAATCAAAATTCCCGCCGCTAGAAGAATCCAGCTCATCAGTGTGGCGACACGCGCGTCGCGCAGCTCATCGCCTCCCAGGAGACGGACTCCGGCGGCCATCCACAGGAAGCCTGTTGGGCCGGGTGGATTCCTGTGGGAGAGCAGGGTCTCCATCGAGAGCCCGCGCGTGGCGTAATTGTGAACGTCGAAAATGTTGTAAGGTTCGTCGTAGACCTGCCGATTGACCATGCCGATAAACAAGGCTGCCGAAACTACATTGAGCGCGAAAACGACGACGACGAATCGAAAGAGTCTTCCACTCCAGATTTGTTCAGCGGCGCCTGGGAGAACGCCGCTCGAATGGGAGTCGGAAGGATTCGGGAGTGACTGGCCGGGACTAGCTTGCATTTCGGCCCACCTCAAGAACAGCCATCAACGAAGTACCAAGGAATGTCTGCGGGATAGGTTCACACCTGGAAACAACCCCTAGCATTTCGTTAATGAAATTGTTTCGTGAATCAAAACCAGTGGAGATGACTTTATCCTTGTCATGTTGACCCAGGACCCAGAGCTTCCGAACTACCAGCGTAGGCACAAGCGGTAAACCCCAGTAGGTACACTCCTTGACCAAAAGACTATTGCGCCGGGCGGTTTCCCGCAACGTTCGAATCGAATAGCGCCGCACGTGACCCGCGGCAATGTCATATTCAGAATAGGCCCACATACCGGCCGGGACGTTTATGACCAGCATTCCGCCAGGCGCAAGGTGAAAAAGCAGTGCGCTAAGGAAGCCGTCTTCGTCGGAAATATGCTCCAAAACATCAAAAAGAAAGAGCAGATCGAATTTTCCCTCAAGCGCTGGATTTCTCTGATAAATGTCGTAGCAATGGATGGCGCTCCGTTGGCTTACGTTTTGTTTCAGCGCCACTTCATTGAGGTCGAATCCCGCTACTTCCCGGCCATACGCCTTTTCGACTTGAAGTTGAAGCAGGCCATTGCCACACCCGATCTCTGCAATCTCGCGAGCGCCGGCAACTAGTCCGCCGACCACGCGTTGAAAGACTTCGAACCGGCGCCGGATCCAGAAATGGTTGGCCGTAGCAATCTCAAACCATCGATCCGCCATGCTGACTTCGGCCGGCGGCGATAAGTACGTTATGGCGCGAGTGGAATTCATGTCCGGATGGGCTTCCGGGGAAATTTAGCGGCGGTGGTCACAAAGCTAGCCAAAAGATTCCCGATCCGGAAATCGCTCGGAATGGCGCGCCTAGGCAGGACGTTCTCCCGGCTTGCCTTGCAGGGTTCCGGCGACGCGCTCGATGACATAAATCGGACGGGCCTTGGTTTCTTCATAAATGCGGCCGACATATTCGCCGATGACTCCCAGGAAAAAAAGCAGCACGCCGGAGAGAAAAGTCACTGCCGCGATCAAAGCGGTGAAGCCTTGCGGCGATTGTTGCAGGAAAAACCGGTAGTAGAGGGCGTACAAGACGTAAAGCATGGAAACGCCAATCGCCGCGGCACCCAGCAAGGCGGCGGCACGAATGGGAACGATGGAAAAAGCGAAGATGCCGTCTGTGGCCAGCTTCAGCAACCGCAGAAACCCGTATTTGCTCCTTCCGGAGTGGCGTTCCTCACGCTCGATCGGGAGGCCCGTTTGCCGGAAACCCACCCAGCTTCTCATTCCTCGCAAATAGCGGTGATGCTCGGGCATACGCCGGACCTGATCGATCACGCGGCGGGACATCAGGCCAAAATCTCCGGAGTCCAGCGGCAGGCGCACGTCGGAAAGTTTGGCCATCATGCGGTAAAACACGAAATAGCAGAGCCGCAGCGGCCAGGGCTCCTTGCGGCGAATGCGCTGGGCGTACACGACGTCGTAACCTTGGTGGAAGCGCTCGACAAATTGCGGGATGGCTTCGGGGACGTCCTGCAAATCGCCGTCCATCACCACCGCCGCGTCTCCCCTGACATGATCGAGGGCGGCCGTCAGCGCGGCCTGGTGCCCGAAATTCCGAGAAAGCGAAATTGCGCGGATGCGGGAATCCTGCCGAGCTGCCTCTTCCAGCAGAGCGAACGTGTGGTCGGTGCTTCCGTCGTCGACAAAAACAATTTCGTGCGGGCCGCCGGTAACTTGATCGAGCACGGCGCGGGTACGGCGCAGGAGCTCCGGCAAGACGGTCTCTTCATTGTGAAGCGGAATCGCCAGGGAGAGACGAAACGCAGAACTCATTTTTCGCGCAACCTCCCTCCGGATCAATTTAGCTACCGCTGCTGCTTCGCCGAACCCTTGCAGCAGGCATCAGGCGCATAGCGATGATACAAGACACCGTAATATAACTCACGAAAGAGAGGGATGATATTGAAAGCGGGGGAAGAGTGAGCGAAATGACGGCAAGATTCAGCGAGAGGGAACTGCGGCTCGAACGGCAGTGTGGTTATCCAGAGCAGGCGCGGACTCGGCAAAAACGAAACGCGGGGCGCGCAAGAGGAGAAAGAGTTCGCCGGCCCATAGCAGGATGTCCAGCAGACGCCCGCGCTCCAGATTGCTCAGGTTCTTGCTGTGGAGGCTGACGTCCAGCGCTTTCCGCGAGCACTCCTCGATGAACGCGCGCATCGCAGAGGCATCCATCGGTTCCGCGCAGAACCGGCGCCCGCGAGGATCCAGACTTTCGAGCCGCTCGTAGCACCGCAGTAGAAAGTGGTTCAGGCAAAGATCCTGGTGATCCAGGGCAGTAATCGCAGTGCCCGCGCAAGAATCCACACCGCAGTTTCGTTCTCGATATTTCGTATCCATTCCACCCAGGCCCATTGATTTAGCTCGACGAGCGATTTCATTGTACTTAAGATCGCCCCTCTACTGTTAGATGCGCTATGCCACACAAGCGGTTTCATCTTCAGTGCTCCGGCAAAGCACCGGGGAAGAATCGTTCTCGAAATTCATATGTAAGTCCAACCCGGGAAGTCCCGGACAATGCGCGGCAAGAGTTTGCACCCGCAAACAGCGATCCACGTAGGGCGCGAGCAACTTGTGAACCCAGCGGACATTTTCACGGCATTGTTTCACGCGATCACTCCCAACCCACAGAGTGATGACGGTAACGAGCCGCGCTTCTTGTTCGGAAACCATGACCAGGCATCCGGCGAATCCGGAAACATTCTGCAAGGCTCCCGTCAGCGCGGCAGGAATCGCGGACTCCACGCGGTGCGCCGCCTGCGGCTTTGCAACGAACTCCACACTTAGTGCAGTCACGCTTGAAGAACTTGCAAGGAACGCATGCGAACTGGCGCTTTCCCCAAGAGTTCTCGAAAAATGCGATGACATATTTCTTGAAACACTTGTTGGATTCATTGGGCTTGCCACAAGATCCTCCATCCGTTCTGGCCCACTGTGAAACAGGGGAGGCGCATCCAAGTCTGTTCAGGGCAGGCTCGAATGCGCCTATTGGGGCACGCAGGGACCGGGGTAGGTTCCCCACGCTTAAGGATTCCCGAGCGAACGGGCTTCCTGGATGGATAGTGCATTCAGGCTGCGTACCGTTTCGGGAAACTGTTAGATTTATTGCCCTGCCAGAGCAGCGAGGCTATACTCCTCAACCAAGACCTCGAGGCCCAGGTGGATTTTTTTGCGTTTGACAAGGACTATGTAGAGCGGCTGCGGGACGGGGATCGCCCCACAGAACACCACTTTGTCGCTTATTTTGAACAACTTCTGCGAATCAAGCTGAGAGCGCGGACACTCACGTCTGACAAAGTGGAAGATCTACGCCAGGAGACGTTTATCCGGGTTATCGCGGCCTTGCGACGAGAAGGAGGGGTTCGCCAGCCCGAACGCTTCGGCGCTTTCGTTAACTCCATTTGTAACAATGTCTTACTGGAACATTATCGCTCTTCGGCCAGAAATCAGCCCATGGAAGACACGCACTTTGAGATCCCCGATAAGGTGCTGGATTTGGAGGGAATGTTGGTCACCAAGCAATCTGCGGAGCGTGTGCGGCAGATCCTGGAGGAAATGCCACAAAGAGACCGCGACTTGCTCCGGGCTATGTTCTTGGAAGAAAAGGAGAAAGACGAGGTTTGCCGGGAATTCGGCGTTGATCGCGATTATTTGAGGGTTCTACTGCATAGGGCCAAGGATAAGTTCAAGGCACTCTATGAAAAGGACCAGATGCGGATTGCGCGTCCGGCGCCAAGTGAAAAGATCCAATGAAACGATCTGGGTATCTCCCGCACTATCTACCGGATGCCACAAATGGATCATAACGATGCAGTGCGACTACAGGCAGCAGAGAAGTACGTGCTGGGAGAGTTTCCCCACAATCTTCGCGACGAATACGAAGAGCACTTCTTCGATTGCGCGGAATGCGCGGTGGATGTGAAGGCCATTGCTGCTTTTGCAGACACAACACGCGAGGTCTTGCGCCGAGACGCAGCAACCACACAGAGAGCCGCCGTACCAACTCGCGGTGCTCGCCAAGTTGGCTCTTCGCTCTCCTTCTGGCCCCGTTGGTTGCAGCCGGCCCTGGTTCCGGCATTTTGCGCTCTGCTCTTGCTTGTCGGCTATCAGAACCTTGTGAGCATTCCCCGATCTAGAGGCCTTGCCGAGCAGCGCGCCGCGCTGGCCGCCACGCCTCACGTACTGCCCACATTTTCGCTGGTAGGTGCCAACAGGCGCGGCGGTGGCAGGCCGGTCTTCCAGGCAGTTTCGGGCAAACCGTTCATCCTTAAGGTAGATATTCCAGAGACCGAGGCATCCGCGTCCGCGAACTACGTTCTTCGTCTGGAGGATGCTTCTGGTGCTTCGCATTCGTTGGGTACCGTCACCTCTGAAAACGCTCGCAATACTGTGTTCGTGGAGGTTCCGGCCGAGTTCCCAGCCGGCAACGCGCAGCTCGTGGTGCTGGAGATCCCGCAACCGGGCGCGACGCCTCGCGAAATCACGACTCTTCCTTTTGTAGTTGCATTTGGCCCCGGATTTGAGCAACATCCTTAGCTTCATAGCTTCCCAAGCAAGTCCTTAGAAGGTGACCCGATGAGTCCCAAGCCCTTCCGTACGTTTCATTATCGTGCTTGTGCCCATGCTTACAGCGGGCATTTCACGCGGCCGTTCCACGCCATTATTGATGTTCAAGCGCCCAGTTCGCTTCCCATCATTGGCGGCCACGGCAGTTCGCGCGTGGAAAATTTTCAGTTTCGCGAATTCGTCTCCTTCAAAAAGGGAATCACGCACGTTACCGGCGCGCTCCAGCCCGACGATGGCAGCAATAACACGCTGGTCATGGCGATCCTCGAAGGCTTTAATGTCATGGATATGGTCACCGCCGATCGCATCGTCGCCCGGCTCTACACTAAGCATCCTCCGGACGATGACGAGGGCAGCTTCACGATGGTCGGCACCAAATTCGAGAACTTGCGTATTGCGGGATGCCCGGTCCACGTAGAATTGCACACCGATCTGTTCGAAAGCCTGCCAACGTTCGAAGCGGCCACAAATGAGTACAAAAAGAAGGGACAATTCCGCAAAATAGCGGAGGATCCTTTTAAGACGGGTGAGACCTTGAAGGAACCGGGTCCTAACGGAGCTTTTCTTTGTTCCTTAGTCAAAGAGATGGACACGGATTGCCCAGGAGTCAAGCGCAAGGGACATTGCTTCATCGTTCCGGGCTTTGGCAAAGTCTTTCTGGGCGAGCTGGTCATTCGCTATGGCGAGCGCATCCTCACCATGGTGCGGCTCAAGATCGGGTCTTCGGTCGATGGCGGCGGCGGCGCCGGGCAAATCGGAGGCAATGGTCATCATTTTCCGTGATATGGGTGCTCCTCATCGGGAGCGCTTTCATATCGCACGGATGCCGCAAAAACACTCCGGAGCCTCGCCTTCTTTACGACCAGGTCTGGCATCAGATTGAACTTGGGAATTTGACCGCAGCCCTCCAAGAAGCAAATTCAGCCACATCTCTGTATACCGATCTCCATTCGGAATGGGGTCTGCGCTTCCGCGCGCTGAAAGCTGAAATCCTCTTGAGGCAAGGCTTCAATGAGGATTCTCTTGCACTGTTGAACTTCGATCTCCCGCAAGAGCTAAGCTCCACCGACATCGCGGTCTGGCAAAACCTTACGCAGGGTTCGGCCTATTCCTATTTGGCGAAGTTTTCGGAGGCCCGGACCTCCCTGGAAAAGGCGTACTCTCTCGCGCAGTCCTCACAACCGCAACTGGTCGGGGAAAGCCTTCTTCGCCTGGGTACTTTGGCCTTGCTGCAATTGGATTTGGCAAAAGCGCAGTCGGATTATCGGGCGGCGCTGGATCTCGCGCGCAAACAAAAGAACGCCTTCCTGGAAGCATCGGTTCTGGGCAGTTTGGGCCTGTTGGCCACGCAATTGGAACGCTTCGATGAATCCATCGCTTGGAACCGGCAGGCGTTGGAGGCCGCTCGTTCCTTGGGCGCGCTTAGCTTGATTGCGAAGATTGAAGGCAACATCGCATGGAGTTACTTGAAAATGGGCGACCTCGTGAACTCTCTCGCGCTCAACAAGGATGCGGAGCGGGATGCACTTAGCGCGGGACTACAACAAGACCGTGTGCTGTCGATGCTCCAAACGGGCGCCATTTATTTCTTAATGGGCGACTATGCCTCGGCCGTGAGCGAATCCCAGAAGGCACTCGGCCTGGCCAAGGCTCTGAAGGACGATGGCGACGCAATCTACTGTCTGCAAAATCTAGCCGTTATGGCGCTGGAGAAGGGCCAAATCGCGGAAGCTCAGCAGCACATCGATGAGGCCCTGCATTTGGAATTCCAGGCTCCGGACCAATCGCAGAAGCTGTACACGCGGCTCACGGTTGCGGACATTGCTGCGAGAGGAAATGATTTGTCGAAAGCCGAACAAACCTACTCGCTGCTTTTCGCCGACCCTCAATCGCCCGTCTCGCTCCGATGGGAGGCCCAGGCAGGCCTCGCTGAGGTTCACGCCGCACAAGGAAAGTCGCTTGTTGCAGAGCGTGAGTTCAACGAAGCAATTTCGACGATTGCGAAGGCGCAACGGGAGCTGCAGGAAGAAGAATTTCGCTTCTCGTTTCTCTCTAGCTCGATTCATTTCTATAACGCCTACGTGGATTTTTTTATCGCGCAACACCGGCCCGACGACGCGCTTGCCGTGGCCGAACGCAGCCGCGCGCAGACGCTCACTGCAGGGCTCACCGAGCCCTCGCAAACGCTGGTGACGACCTTTCCTCGCGCGAATCCGCAGCAATTGGCTGCGCGGTCCCGCTCCACGTTACTCTTCTACTCGCTCGGCATCCGCCATTCGTATCTCTGGGTCATCACCCCGCAAAAAACAACACTTTTGTCTCTCCCTCCGCAGTCGGAGATCGATCCGCTGATCAAGTCCTACCGCGAGCGCATCCTCGATGGCGACAATCCTCTGGAAGCGGCCAATTCGCCGGGAGCAAAGCTCTATTCCATTCTGATTGCGCCTACCGAGAAATTCATTCCGCGCAACTCGCGCGTCATCGTTTTGCCCGACGGCAGTCTCTACTCGCTCAATTTTGAGACGCTGATCGCCCCCGCTCCTGCGCCGCACTATTGGATTCAGGATGTCACCCTCACCAACGCCGGCTCCTTGACACTCTTGCAACGGTCTCGATCCACTCCGCCTCCGCAAAACGCCCGGCTCTTCCTTGTTGGCAATGCCATCTCTTCGGACGAGCAGTTTCCTCCGCTGCGGCAGGCGGCGCGCGAAATGACGCTAGTCAAAGGACATTTTCCTGAAGCGCGACGCCTCATACTCGCGGGGGCGGACGCGACGCCGCCATCCTATTTTTCCGCCAGGCCGGAGCGTTTTGATTTTCTCCACTTCGTTACCCACGGCACTGCCAGCCGAACCCATCCGCTTGATTCCGCGGTCATACTCACAAAGTCCGGGGATTCCGCGAAACTCTACGCGCACGAAATCATCACACGCCCTCTCCACGCTTATCTTGTAACCGTTTCCGCTTGCGACGGTGTGGGTACGCGCTCCTACGCCGGCGAAGGACTGGTGGGTCTCTCCTGGGCTTTTCTCCGCGCGGGCGCGCACAATGTCATCGCCTCGTTGTGGGAAGTGAACGACGATTCCACGCCGCGGCTGATGGATGAGCTTTACAAGGGTGTAAAGGCCGGCCAGGATGCCGCTACCGCTCTTCGCAATGCCAAGCTGTCGCTGGTCCATTCCTCCGGCACGTTCCGCAAGCCTTTCTACTGGGCGCCTTTTCAGCTCTACGCCGGTTCGTAAACATCCTCATGGGGCTGGGCGAGTGCTACGCGTTCGCCGGATCGGGTTAGGTCGTAGATTCGGACGCCATGGACTTCACTTGATCGACGGTGTAGCCCAGGCTTTGAAGAATTGTGCTGGTGTGTTCGCCGAGCAGCGGCGGAGGCAAGCGGTAGCTCACCGGCGTATTCGAAAATCGAATTGGATTCGCGATGCTCTTCGCGGTGCCAATTGCCGGATGCTCGATTTGCACGATTAATCCGCGCGCGCGTGTCTGCGCATTGTTCATAGCTTCAGAAACGGTGTTGATCGCTGCCGCCGGGATGTCCGCCTCGGCAAGTTTATCCAGCCACGCTTGTGCCCTACTCTTTCGAAACGTGTCCTGCAGAATCGGAATCAGGATTTCCCGATTCTTGATGCGCTGCGCGTTGGTCTGAAATCGTTCATCCTTTCCAATCTCATCGGGGGCGCCCGGCAGTTGGACGAATCGATTCCACAACGCTTCTGTTCCCACTCCGACAACAAAATGCCTGTCGTCACTACCGCGAAAGACTTCATACGGCACAATGTTGGGATGCGCATTGGCCCAGCGTTTCGGCGAAGCGTTGGCGTTCAAGTAGCTGCTGCCTACGTTCGCCAGCCACGTCAATTGCGAATCGAAGAGCGCCATGTCCAGAAACTGCCCGCGGCCGGTCTTCTCCCTGGAAAAAAGTGCGCCAAGAATTCCCATCGCCGCGTACATCCCGCAGGTCATGTCGGCAATCGCGATGGGGTAGCGCATCGGCCTACCCCCGGATTCTCCGGTGAAGCTCATGACTCCGGCTTCTGCTTGCGCGAGGATGTCGTAACCGGGGCGACCCACCTTGGGCCCGCTGAACCCGTAGCCAGTGATGCTGCAGTAGATCAGTCGCGCGTGCTTCGCGCAGAGCGTTTCCGGATCGATCCCGCGCTTCTTCAGAGAAGCCATCGAAGGCTGGTTGGTGATGAAAACGTCCGCGCTCGAGACAAGCTTCTGCAATGCGTCCGCGCCCCGCGGATTATCGTAATTGAGCGTCACGGATCGCTTGTTACGGTTGGCCGCAAGGAAGTACGCGGACTCGCTCCCCACAAACGGCGGTCCCCACCCGCGAGATTGGTCGCCGGTTCCCGGCCGCTCCACTTTGATGACGTCGGCGCCAAAATCGCCTAGCAACATCGCGCAATACGGACCGGCAAGCGCCTCGGTCATCTCTACCACACGGATCGAATCAAGGATGCCTTCCACGGGGCGTGATTATAGCCGACAACCGGCGGCGTTACCTGGCCGTAAGCCGTAGAGATCTGAAAAAGAATCTTGGAAGTTGCCCATCCAACAAAGATGTAGTCGCTGGCTAGTGCTTTCGGAAAGTTGGATAGCGGTACGGAGTTTGGCCTTTTCCTTCTTGAATGGTCACGATCTGATCGGAGTCGACGCCTCGAATGATTTCATGAGCCCCACTGGGCCAGGTGATTTCCAGCGTGTCGATTTTCGTGTGCGATCCCAAACCAAAATGAATTCGCGGATCCTGCGCCGAGCAATAGCTCATCCCGCCCTTGGCCTGGTCATAGCTCACGAAATCACCCGCGGCCAGTTTCAGCGCCGCGCCGATTCCGTCGCGATTGCTTTTCGTACCGATCAGGTGCACTTCCAGCCAGTGATTTTTCTGGGCGGCGGCCTCGGAGCCGCCCTCATTGCGAAAAAGCTGCGCGTCCTCTCCATTGTTGCTAACCAAAAAATCGAGCCATCCATCGTTGTCGTAATCGCCGACGGCCAGTCCGCGCCCGACGCGCGGCGCGCGAAACGCCGCATCCTGCGTGCTCGTCATGTCGGCAAATTTTCCGTTCCCCAGATTTCGATAGAGTTTTCTCTCCTCCGCATACTTCACGCCCGGATGATACAGCGCAATATTGTCGAGAATATGTCCATTGGTCACCAGCAGGTCGCGCCAACCGTCGTTATCGAAATCGAGAAAACGCGCGCCGAAGCTGCTGTTGCGATAATTCGTCTGACCCAACCCGGAAGGAATCGTCGCGTCCGCGAACGTTCCGTCGCCGTTATTGCGGTAGTAGCGGTTCAATTCGAAATCCAGGTGGCTCACATACAAATCATAGAGGCCCGTGTTTCGAACGTCGGCGGCGTCCGCGCTCATCCCCGCTTCCGGCTTTCCGTCTTCGCTGAACCCCGCGCCGCCGGTGTAGCTGACGTCGCGAAACGTTCCGTCACCGTTGTTGAGATACAAAAAATTTCGCTGCGTATCGTTAGCGATGAAAATGTCCGCCCATCCATCATTATTTAAATCCGCGAGGACCACGGCCAGGCTCTTGCCATCCTTGTTCACGAGCCCCGCTTTTTTCGTCACATCAGTAAAAGTCCCATCACCATTATTGTGATAAAGCCGCGGCGAAGTTCCTGAAAAACTGTCGGGATGGCAATAGGCACGATACCCGGGCTTGTTCTCGCCGCAGGAAACCGGATGGTCCTCATCGAATTGCACGTAGTTGGTGACAAGGAGATCGAGCTTGCCATCGCGGTCATAGTCAAACCAGCCTGCAGCGGTCGCCCAAGCGCCGTCGTCGCCGACTCCGGCTTTTGTGGTGACATCCGTAAACGTCCCATTCCCGTTGTTGTGGTAAAGCACCGAATGCCGGTAGCCGGTCATATAAATGTCCGGGAACCCATCGTTGTCGAAATCGGCCACGGCCGCGCCAAAGAAAAACGTTCCGTCCGTGTGAATGCCCGCCTGCTCCGTCACATCCGTAAAGGTTCCGTCGCCATTATTTCGGTAAAGCGCCGGCTGCGGCGCTTTCTCCGGATGAAAAAACGGCGTGTAGCCGCTGTTCACGAAAAACGCGTCGAGGAATCCATCCTGGTTGTAGTCAATCCATGCGACGCCCGCTCCCATCGTCTCGGTATAGAGTTTCTGCTCCGACGCCGCTCGCTCATGATGAAAGTGAATTCCCGAAGCTGCGGTGACGTCGCGAAACTGCACGTTGAACGGATTTGCCCCGGCATCCTTCGTGGGACCCTCCGCGGCGGTTTTCCCCGAGGTCGCGCTCCTCCCCTGCAACGCTTCATTCTTTCCCGGCACCAGCAGGAGCGCAGAGGTCAGCACGCTTGCCGTGATTCTCCCGAGCGCTCTTCTTCGCCGTGTTTCACTTTGGAGCATCGCAGAAAATAGTAGCACCTCCCTTGCATCTCCTTGCCGGTTACAGCTCCTCCTTTCGCGTTCCGGGATGCTCGCAAATACTCGAATAAGTTTTCCACCGCATACAATTCTCAAACCCTACTTTTGTCTTGACACTTCTCCAACGCGGACGCTAGCCTACGCGCAATTCTTTCTGGGGGTTGTTTCTGGAGCAAAGGGCGGCATTCAGTTCTGGGTGTGGCTTTGCGGTCAAAGAACCGGCTCCTGCAATTCCCGTGTGTTCTCGCCTTCGCGCTGTCTCTGCCCGATGTCTTTCCGCGGTATCCCGTTTCCTTTCTGCACGCTGCGACCTCGCTGCCTTCTCACTGATAGTCTTTCTCTCAACGATTCTCGCTTCACCCGCATCCTGCACCGGCAAGAAGATCATCCTTGACACCGATCCCGGCACCGACGACGCCATGGCGCTCATGCTGGCGCTCCACTCGCCGGAGCTGGATGTCCGCGCCGTCACCGTTGTTCCTGGCAACACGACCGCCAAGCAAGGCCTGGAGAATGCCCTCCGCATGATTTCCCTCGCCAACCGTTGCGACATTCCTGTTGCCGCCGGCGCCCAACATCCGCTCTTCCAAAAACTCATCACCGCCGAGTTCTGGCACGGGAAAAACGGCCTCGCCAACATCGAGCTTCCTCCGAGCAAGTGCAAGGTGGATGCGCGCTTCGGGCCCGATCTGATCATCCAGCTCGTCCATGCCTCTCCGCATGAAATCACGCTGGTCCCCGTCGGCCCGCTCACGAACATTGCACTTGCAATTGAGAAGGACCCAACCATTGTCCCGCTCGTCAACGAAGTCATCCTCATGGGCGGTTCCATCAAAGGCGGCAACGTCAATGCTGCCGCAGAAGCAAATATCTACAACGATCCCGAAGCGGCCCAAATTGTCTTTCAAGCCGGCTGGCCGCTCACCATGGTCGGCCTCGACGTGGGTGACAAGACCTTGTTCGGGCGCAAGCATCTCGATCAACTCGCCCGCACCCAAGGGCCCGTCAATGACTTTATTTATGGCGTGACAAAGTTCCTCGTCGAACTCTCGGAAAAGCTCGGCGACGGAGGCACGCCGATGTATGATCCTCTGGCCGTTGGCGTCGCCATCGACGCGGCTCTCGTGACCGCTCTCCCCATGCATGTCGACGTCGAAACCCGCGGCGAATTCACTCGCGGCGAGACCGTTGCCAACCGCCGGGGCGAAATCGAGCGCAACGTTCTTCGCGGCGACCGTTTCATCATAGAAGGGCTCGACAAGGTTCAGCCCAACGCCAAAGTTTGTATCGAAGTTCAAGCCGATAAGTTCTTGCAGCTTTTTGTTTCTCGCATTCAAGGAAAATAGCTAATGGGTGGGGGCGCTCCGGCGCCGATTCGAATCTCGGAGGGGAAAGCATGAAGCAAGCATTCTGTAAGAACGCAATTCTCGCACTGCTGGTTTTGCTGGTCGCTGTTCTCAGCGCTTCCGCGCAAACTCTGGATCGCGGCGCCGTCCACGGATTCGTCTATGACACTTCCGGCTCTGCCATTCCCGGCGCCAACGTCACCGTCACCAGTTCAGCCACCGGCCTCAAGCGCGACACCACCACCAACGCCGACGGCGCCTATGACTTTGAGGCGCTCATCCCCGGCGAGTACACCCTCGTCTTCGAGTCCGGCAACTTTGCCACCTACACGGTGAAGCAGGTCGTCGTCACCATCGGCTCCTCCATCTCGCTGGACGCCCACCTCAAGGTCAAGACCGCCGAGCAAAGCATCACCGTCACCGCGGAAGCCGCTGGCGCCATCGACACCACAGCGGCCGGCATCACGCAACTCCTCGATGCCAAGAGCCTGGACAATCTCCCGTTCCCCGGCCGCGACTACCGCGACCTCGCGCAGTTGACTCCTTCCGCCCAAGTGGTTCCCGGTCTCCGCGGTGCCATCCGTCTCGGCGGCCAGCAGAGCGATTACAACGGCCTGGTCATTGACGGCGCCGACACCACGAACAATTTCTTTGGTGAAAACTTCGGCTCCCTCGAAACCAAGAACCTCACTGTACCCATTGAAGCCGTTCAGGAGTTCCAGGTCGTCACCAATGGCTTCGCTCCCGAGTTTGGCCGCGCCACGGGTGGGCTCCTCAACGTCATCACCAAATCCGGCACCAATGATCTTCACGGAGAAGCTCACGAGTATTTCCGCAGCGCCGGCTTGACCAAGGACGATGCCCTCGGCAATCCATCCAATATCAATAAACAAAACCAGTTTGGCGGTTCCGTCGGATTCCCCATCCACAGAGACCGTCAGTGGCTCTTTCTTTCCACCGACATTCAGCGCAGCAACGGCCCCCTGACCACCAATCTTTGCCACGGCGATCCCGTTTGCGAGGCTTCTGCCGGCCCCGTAATCGGATCGATCAAGCCTGGGACCCAGGACCAATTGGGTCCATCTTGTGTCGCAAATTCCGTGGGTATGAATCTTCTGCCAGCTTGCTACGGAGTTCCTGACCTGCACGCGTTGGAAGGCTCCAGTACGCAATTCCAGAATTTCTTTACCCTCCTCGGCCACTATGATTATCAGATCACACCTGCCAACCACTTCAGCATCCGCGGTTTCGGCACACGCAATCACACCCGCGGCTTCACCGGCGGCCACGGCCAATCCGAAACCTTTGATGCCTTTGGCGACACCGAAGACTTCATCAACCAGGGCATCAGCGGTGTTTTTACTCTGACCACTGTGATGGGCCGCAAAGTGAATGAACTCCGCGCCTCCATCGAGGGCGAGACCCGCAAGCGCCATCCCATCTTTTCCGGCGCGCCCGAAATCTTCATCGGTGGAGTCGGCGAATTCGGCCAGCGCTTCTATTTGCCCGGAAACAACGACAACGGCAAGCTCCAGGTCCAGGACAACTATTCCTACTCTTTCTCCAAGCACGACGTGAAGTTTGGCGGCGACGTCAACTCCTTCGTTGATCGCAAGGATATTTTCGCGGGCTGGAGCGCCGGCAGGTACAACTATGGCTCGCTCTGCGATTTTGATCCAGCCACCTGCGCTGGCGGTCAAGTTTCCGGTGGCGCTAACTTTTACTTCCAGGGATTCGGCTTAAATGGTGTCCAGCCATTCAAGGCTGCCGAGCTTGCCCCCGCCTACCAGACCGGCATTGGTCTATATGCGCAGGACAAGTGGCAAGTCACGCCGCGCCTCACGGTCACCTACGGTGTTCGTTGGGACGGCACGCGAAATCCTCAGACGCAATCCCACATCACCGGGCAAATGGTCTACGCTGGCGTCGGCGCGGGTAGCCATCTGATTCCCGTTCCTCAGGGCGTCCCCAATGACTATGAACAGTTTGGTCCTCGCGTCGGCGTAGCTTGGAACTTGGGCGGGACTTCTCATCCCACCACTGTCCGCGCTGCATGGGGTTTGTATTATGCCCAGACTCCGACCATTTTCTTTCCGACTATTGGCTCCTCAAAATCACAAACGCTCTTCTGCCCAACCATTTTTGGCTGTAATCCGGCTAGCGGCGCACCGTACATCTACCCATCGGCGCTCCCCATTAGCGTGGATCAGATGTGCACGCAGAGCGTCATCGGCTGCCCGTCCATCAACTACGTGGATCCGGCATTCAAGAATCCGCGTGTTTCTAACCTTACAGTTGGTGTCGAGCATCAGGTCGCGCACGACTGGACTGTTTCCGTCAACTATGCCTTCATGCATTCAGACCGGCTAAAGACTGGCGGATTCAGTACTTCCAACTGGCAAAGAAACTTTGTGTCCGCAGGGACCGACCAATTCGGACGCACCATCCTGGCGCAAGAGCCCGGTGGAGTAGGAACCTGCGCAGCGACCGGAGCTTTGGTCTTTGGCGCACTTCCAGCGGATTGTACGGTTTCCGTCTTCGGCGATGGCTCACTCGCCAGCTTCAGCCATGGCAATTACCACCAGCTCGTGGTCAGCGCCAATAAGCGTTTCTCCAACCACTACCAGTTCTTCGCCAACTACAGCTGGTCGCGCAACTTCAGCAATGACTCCAGTGAGCGCGACACCGATACCTTTTTCGGCGCGCAGGACCCCTTCAACATCGCCATCGACTACGGCCGCAACGGCTTGGACATCACTCACCAGTTCAAGGCCGGCCTCGTCGCCGATTTGCCGTGGGGCATCAGCTGGAGCAACACCTTCATCGCTCACAGCGGCCTGGCCTACCCGGCATATTCCACTGTGGATGAAAATGGCGACGGCGTCGTCAACCAGTTTTCCAACAATGACCGACCCGTGGTTACTCTCGGCAGCGGCCAGCCCTTCTTGCTCACTCGTTATCCCGCGCGCCAGCCCGGGTTCTTTACTTGGGACACGCGCCTCGCCAAGGACTTCAAATGGGGCGAGCGCTACCAGTTCCGCCTGAGCGCCGACCTCTACAATCTGACGAACCGCGGCAACCTCTATTCGAATCCGGACAACAGCGGCTTTGTTCCTGCAGTGCTCACAGCCATTCCCAAGCAGGGCGACGTATTCAATACTGGAGGCGCGCCGTTCACCTACGGCGTGCACGACGAAATCTCGCCCGGCAGTACACCCTTTGCCGCTCAATTCGGTTTCCGCTTCCAATTCTGATCCAGTCTCCTTGCAGAGAGCGCGACGACGCTCTCTGCAAGGACATCAACGTCGTGCCCGGAGGTTCTTCGTGCCCTTCACAAGACGAGAGGCCCTCGCCTCCGCTGGCGCTCTGGCCGCTGCCACTCTCTTTCCGTCCGCCAAATCCGAAGCCCAGGACTCGCGCGCCGTTGCGCAGGCAGCTTCCGCAGGCGGCATGGAACCCATCTGCCTCGCAGATTTCGAGCCCCTCGCCCGAGCCAAGATGTCCCCCATGGCCTGGGAATACGTCACCGCCGGCGCTGGCGACGAGCTCACCGTTCGCTGGAACAAGGAAGCCTACCAGCGCATTCGCCTCAAGCCTCGCGTTCTCGTCGACGTCACCAAACTCGATACGCGCGTCACCCTCTTCGGCCAGCAGCATGCCTTCCCGATTCTTCTCGCGCCCACCGCCGCCCAAAAATTAACTCACGAAGAGGGAGAACTTGCCACTGCGCGCGGCGCTGGCGCAGCGGGAGCGGCCATGGTCCTCAGTTCCTTCTCCACCACCAGTCTCGAAGATGTCGCCGCCGCAGCCAAGACTCCGCTCTGGTTTCAGCTTTACATGCAGACCGATCATGGCTTCACCCGCGATCTCGTCCAGCGCGCCGAAGCCGCCGGCTACCGCGCCCTCTGCCTCACCGTGGACACTCCGATCACCGGCCCGCGCAATCGCGAAACCCGCGCCGACGTCAAGCTCCCGCCCCTGCCCAACTTGAAAGGTTTGAAAATGTCCGGCCCTGTAAGCACCGGCTCACTGGAAATCTTCAGCGGCGTGCAGGACGCTGCCCTGTCCTGGAAAGATGTCGAGTGGCTCCGCTCTTTCGCAAAAATTCCACTGCTGCTCAAGGGCGTCCTCAATCCCGATGACGCCGACCGCGGCGTCCAGGCCGGCGTCTCCGGCATCATGGTTTCCAATCACGGCGGCCGCAATCTTGACACCGTCCCCGCCACCATCGATGCGCTTCCCCAGGTCGCCGACAAAGTCGCCGGCCGCGTCCCCGTTTTCGTCGACGGCGGCATTCGCCGCGGCACCGACGTGCTCAAAGCCCTCGCCTTCGGCGCCAGCGCCGTGCTCATCGGCCGCCCCTACGTCTACGGCCTCGGCGCCGCGGGCCAAGCCGGCGTCACCAAAGTTCTCAACATCCTCCAGCGCGAATTTCAAATGGCCATGGTCCTCACCGGCCGCACCACCATCCAAAGCATCGACCGCGCCGTCCTCTGGTCCTGAGCAAATGTTCTCCCAGTCCTGATGACCAAGCCAATCATCCGCGAACCTCGCTGGCCCGCCTTCGTCGCCATGATCGCCGCCTCCGGCGTTTACTGGGCTCTGCCGGAACCGCTCTCTTTAGGCCCCAGCTGGCTCTTGCTGGCCGTGATCTTCCTTCTCATGATTCCTATCGTCATCTCCCACAGCCGCGGCCGATATGACATCTCCCGCGTTTTTACCTTTGCCGCCAGCGCCGTTATCACCCTCGCCATGATTGCTTCGCTCGTTTTTCTCATCCAGGGCATCCCGCAGCATCGCGAGCCGCCCACGGCCCTGTTGCGCTCGGCCTGCGCTCTCTGGATCACCAACGTTCTGGTCTTCGCTCTCTGGTATTGGAAGCTCGATGCCGGCGGTCCGCTCGGCCGCGACCGCGCCTCGGGCCGCGTCAAAAGCTCGTTCCTTTTTCCCCAGATGCTCACCCAGGAAGGTGGCGATCCCTCCTGGACACCGCAGTTCATGGACTATCTCTTCCTTGCGTTTAATACCAGCACAGCTTTTTCCCCAACCGACACCGCCGTCCTCTCCCGCTGGGCAAAAATCGGCATGATGCTCCAATCCCTAATCTCCCTCACCATCGTCGCCCTCCTAGCCGCCCGCGCCGTCAACATCCTCTGACCCCCGCGCCCTCGTTGTCCTCGCGCCATTCCCCGTACCCGGGAACGCCAATCGCCTGATTGGCGCGGATGCCAGGAATAATCATGAGCAGCCCCGTAAGCGCGGCACAGAACTACCGCCCCTGCTGCACATCACCGCCAGCCCAACCCAAACCCGTCATTCCGAACGAAGCAGGCCGACTTTTTCTTCCTCTTTCGCTCCTGCGAAAGGGTCGGCCTGCGGATGTGAGGAATCTCTCTTGCCCGCGCCCCCTCTGCGAACTCTGTGTCTCTGCGTTTATTTATTTTTTGTTTTGGTGTTCCAAGCGGGCGCCCCATCCTCGCGTCGTTGTTTCTCGCAAGGGTGGCGCTGCTTCTCGCGCGCTCCGACCTCGTCGGAGGGACTTTGACTTGTTTCTAGTTTCTAATTTCTGCCTTCTAGTTTCTCTTTCACCGCACACGCCGCGGCAGTTGCTTCGTCTCAATCGCTTCCGCCGCCGAAAGCTTCCGGTCGACGTGCGCATCCACGCGCGGCTCTCCGGAATGCAGCAGACACCGCATCCCCACAGCCACCCCGCACGTAGGGCAGGGAACCGCAGAAAACTGTTTCGGGGTTAGCTCGTTCATCCTCATTTGCCCCAGCGTGTGCCCAATAGCCCCGCAAATCTGTCCGCTTCGGCACACCGCACTTTTTGGCCGCCCCCGCCGCCCTACCCACTTGCCCTGAGCCCCGAAGGGCGTGTCATCCCGAGCGCAGCGAGGGATCTGCTTCTCTCCGCTCTTTGCTTTCTACTTTCGGCCTGGCCGCCACCGTCAAGGTGCTATAATCGTATTTCGCAGCTTGGAATCGTGAGCGGGCACAAGACATGAACGGGAAAAAAGTCGAAGAACTCCAGCGCGCCATCGGAACCCTGACCCAGGAAGAGCTGGAGGAACTGCGCCTGTGGCTCGATGAGTACGCAGGTCCCAGCCCGCTCGATCGCCGTATCGAGGCGGACTTGACCGCCGGCCGCCTGGACAAGGCCGTCCAAACCGCGTTGGACGACGAAAAGCGCGGAAGACTCCGCTCGCTTTAGGGCAATGCAACATCGCGCCACGGTTGCCTTTTGGCAAGCCTATCAAGCTCTCCCGCCTGAAATTCGAAATCGCGCCGACAAGCAGTTCGCTCTGCTTAAGAGTAATCCGCAGTATCCTTCGCTACATTTCAAGAAAGTGGGAGAATCGCGCCGGCAGGAAGTTTGGTCCGCGCGCGTTACTCTAAACTACCGTGCTCTCGCATTGAAACGCCCTGACGGATTCTTGTGGTTCTGGATCGGCGATCATAGGACGTACGAAGAGTTAATCTGACGAAGTCCATCCTCGCGTACCCGGGAACGCCAACTCTGCCCCATCCCGCGGGTTCAGCGGGATGAATCTCTCGATTGGCGCTGATCTCTTCCCATTTTCGATTTTCCAATTTCTAGTTTCTGATTTAGTTGTCGGCAACAAACCATGAAAAAGAACTAGACACACCAATAGTAATGCCCTGTCACGGCAGTTCATAAATGCCCGGGGGATGGGGGGTGCCTTCCGTTTTCAGACTCTACGACACTTTTGACTTTTCAACCCTTCGACCCGTAACTCCTTTACAATGCGCAGATGCGAAAAAACAGCGGGGGTAAATTGGTAGTCAGAAAAATCCACTCGAACATCGTCGCTCGAAGCTGCGTCGCGCTTCTTTTACTCGCCCTGCTTCTCTCGCCTGTTGCCTCCGCGCAAGTCAAGCGCAAGGTCATCATCGACCAGGACGCCGCCGGCCCCGGAGGAACGGACATGCAAGCCATCCTCGCGCTCATCAATTCGCCGGACACTGACGTTCTCGGCATCACTGTCCTCACCGGCGACGCCTGGCGCGACGAGGAAGTCCAGCACACCCTCCGCCTCCTCGAAATCATCGGTCGCACCGACATTCCTGTCCTCCCCGGCGCCGCTTTCCCCCTGATGAACAGCAAGGAATACATCGCCAAGTGGGAAACGCTCTACGGCAAAGTGATCTACCAGGGCGCGTGGAATTACGCCAAGGGTCACGCCGTCCACGGCCCTTACGAAATTCCGCCCATGCCCGAAGGCGCCCCCACCACAAAAGCCTCCGCCGAAGACGCCGCACACTTTCTCGTGCGCATGGTCAATAAATACCCTCACGAAGTCACCGTCTACGCCGCCGGACCGATGACCGACCTCGCTCTCGCCATCGCCCTTGATCCCCACTTCGCCGAACTCACCAAAGAACTCATCGTCATGGGTGGCTGCATCAATCCGCAAACGGATGACCACGAATTTGCGCTTACGCCCAAACGCGAATTCAATTTCTGGATGGACCCGGAAGCCTCACGCGCCGTCCTCCACGCCCACTGGCCGCGCTTCATCCTCACTACCGTGGACATCTCCGTCAAAACGCGCATGGAAAAAAGTTTGATCGCTCAGGTCGCCAAGAGTCCAACCCCCGCGGCGCAGTACGTCGCCAAATACGCCGAAGCCAATTATTTGTGGGACGAGCTCGCGGTCGTCGCCTGGCTCGATCCCTCCATCATCACCAAATGGCAGAAACTCTACATCGATGTCGAACTCGATCACGGCGCATCCTACGGAGACACTCTCGCCTGGGCTCCCGGCCAGCAACCTGGCATGGGCGAACAATTGGTCGAAGTCCAATCCGACCTCGACAAAGAAAAGTTTTACAAAGAATTCGTCGACCTGCTCACCCGCCCCACTCCCAACGCTCATTCCGCAAAGGCAGCCGCCAATTGAGCCTAGCTCGCCATTCCTCACACCATGTAGGCGCCGGGCTTCAACCCGGCCAGCCCTCTGCATTAGTCTTTGTTCTTCTCCGAGCCAGGCGCCTGCCCCGACCCGGTCGGGGTGTCTCCGCGCCCTCTGCGTTAATTCTTTTTCTTCGTTTCTTCCAGCGCAGAAGTTTCCGCGACCGCGCGTTTGTAATCCGCATCCCCCGGATCCAGTTCCGAAGCCTTCCGAAACGCCGCCAGCGCTTTCACGCGCTCTTTTCGCTGCAACCAGATGCGCCCAATTTCAAAATACGCGTCCGCCTCTTTCGGATTTATCTGCGTGATTTTTTCAAACGACGCGAGCGCCTCATCTGTTTTTCCTGCGCTCACCGCAATCACACCAAAAACATACAGAAAATCCGGCTGGAACGGCTGAATCGCCAGCGCCTTTCCGATCGCTTCGGAAGCTTTTTGCGCATCACGCATCGAGAAATAAATCTTTGCCTGCTGCGAATACGCGAATCCATTCTGCGGATTTTTCTCGAGCGCCTGCTGCAATATTTCCAGCGCTTCCGGGAATTTATTTTGCCGTGCCAGCTCGTTCGCCTGTTCCACCAGATGCTTCGACTGCGCCTCATCTTCCGCCCGCTTGCGGTCCGCCTGCGAGGCCGCCGCAAACTCCTCGCGCGCGTGCGCCGCGAGATCCCGCTTTCCCGCGCATTCATAAGCATTGGCCAGCAGAAAAAGCGAAGGCGTATCCGGCGCCGGTGGACTCGCCGCCGGCCGCAAAATGTCCGCCGCCCGCTCGCATTGCTTCAACCGCACCAGAATTTTTGCCAGTAGCGCGCGCCCCGGCAAGTACTCCGGCTTCGCCGCAAATACTTTTTCCGCATCGGCCAGCGCTTTTTCATTTTGATCCGTGTCCGCAAAAATTTGCGCCCGCGAAAAATGCGCCAGCTGATTCTCCGGCTCCCGCGCCAGCACTTTCTCAAACTCTACCAGCGCCGCCGCCGAATCTCCTTTGCTCAAGTACGCCGACCCCAGCAAATTCCTCAGCCTCACATCATCCGGAGCAATCGCAACCGCCGCTTGCAAAGCCTCAATCGCCGCATCAAAAGATTCCGCTTCGATTTCCAGACTACCTACGGCGCTTAGCACCGCAACACTCTTCGGATGCTCCCGCCGCGCCGCCAGCAAAATGGATCGCGCTTCCTCGTAGTTGTGCACGCCGCGATAGGCATCCGCGAGGCCGATTTCCAACGGCTCGTTCCGCGGCGCAAGGAGCAGCGCGCGACGGTACATCTCAATTGCTTCGGGATATCGTCCTTGCTGTGCCAGAAGCTGCGCGGATTCCAGCGCCGATCGCGAGTCTTTTTTCGTCGCGGAGGTTTTCTGTTTCTCTTGCGCCGCGCCTCTCGCCTGCGAAGAAGAAGCGAGGGAGCAAATAGTCAGACTCGCAACCACAAAGTGAAATCGATTCATCGAATGAGCCGCGAAAACAGAACGCGAAGGAATCGCAAGTCCCAGTCCGCCATTTCACTGTGTCGACCGCTTTCCCAAAAGAATATATCAAAAGAACTTGAACCACTCGCCCCAAACATTGGAAATCTCTAACAATTTTCACCATCACTATTTCGTGGTTTGGTACTCCGAACGCTGAATACTTCCACGGGAGCGGATCGTAGTGTGCCGAAGCACGCAACGCGCGCACCCCTCAGCGTTGACGACACTGGCTTTAACTTGTTCCCGCGGGCCGCAGATGAGCGACAAAGTAAAGAACGGAGTGGAGAAACCAGCAGGAATCCCTCCCGATTCGGCACCCCTGGATGCGCCTGCGTTCCAAGACGCGACAACGGCGACGAACGTTCGAACGAAGAGAGTTACCGACAGAAACGGCACAATCCGAGTTCCCACAAGACGGTTCCTCCTGGTGCAATCCACAGGCATGCGGCGTAGCTGCGTCGCGGTGGTCTTCGTCCTCACCTATGTCCTGCTGGATCGTTCGGCGGTGTTTTTTCAGATGTGGTCGGGGATCAGCGCGTGGTATCCGCCCGCCGGCCTGGGTCTGGCGATGCTGATTGTATTCGGTACCAGGTATTTTCCGTTGATTATGCTGGGCGGTTTTATTTCGGGAGTCGTGAATTACCAGCAACAATTCCTCTCTCTCACATTTCTTGGCGTGAGCCCAGTAGTATCTTGCGGTTACTGGGCCGCCGCGATGGTCTTGAGAAAAGTGTTCAAGATCGACTGGCAGCTTCGTTCGATGCGGGACACGTTGCGTTTGCTATTCGTCGTGCTACCGGCGTCCGGCATAGTGGCATTGGGAGGAGCCGGGATTTCCGTTGCCGATCATGTGATTAAGCCCTCGGAATATCTCAAAGCCTCCTTCAACTGGTGGGTGGGAGACGCGGTTGCGCTGGCCAGCTTGACGCCATTTCTACTGGTCTACGTGATGCCGGGGCTTCGGCGGTTTTGCCGCATACCGGGTGCTGAAGAGAGTGAGCATTGGAATGCCGCCGCCAAGAAGCGCCGGGATCTCCATCCCGCGCGCAGATTATTCGAATCCAGCTTGTTCGCCCTAAGCATTGCGGGCACGCTGTGGATCGTTTTCAGCGGAAGTTTTTCGCGGCGTTTCGAATTTTTCTATCTCTTTTTTCTTCCGATCATCTGGATGGCAGTGCGCCGAGGATTGCGCGGGGCGACTGCAGGAATTCTGGCGCTGGATGTGGGAATCGTGGCCATTCTCAGACTCTATCCGCGGGATCTCGGGCAACTCGCGACCTTGCAGTTCCTGATGCTGATACTTTCCCTCACGGGGCTGGTGCTGGGAGCACTGATCAGCGAGCGTGATGTTACCGAGGGCCGGCTCTCCGAAGAAGAAGAGCGCATTCGCCTGTTGCTGGAGTCCACCGCGGAGGCCATCTATGGCGTGGACATGTCCTGCGCCTGCACCTTCTGCAATCCTGCATTCCTTCGCATGATGGGTTACGAATCGCGCGAGCAGGTACTGGGAAAGAATGTGCATGACCTGCTGCACCATACCCAGCCTGATGGACTGCCGTACCCGGTTGAAGGATGCCCGCTGAGGCTCGCGCTAGTGCAGGGGAAGAGATTCCATGCTCCCGAAGATCTCTTCTGGCGGGCGGATGGCACCGGTCTTGCTGTCGAAGTATGGGCCCATCCGGTGATGCACGAGGGGGAACTGCGCGGCTCGGTTGTGACATTTCTGGACGCGACTGAGCGCAAAAGCGCGGAAAAGGCTCTGCGACGGGCGAAAGAGGATGCGGAAGCGGCGAATCGCGCGAAGAGCGACTTTCTTGCCAATATGAGCCACGAAATCCGGACGCCCATGAATGGCATTCTAGGGATGACGGGACTGGCGCTGGAGACCGAGCTCAACCCCGAGCAGCGCGAATATCTGGAGATGGCGAAGTCCTCCGGAGAATCACTACTGACGCTCCTGAATGACATTCTCGATCTATCGAAGATTGAAGCGGGGAAGCTGGACCTGGAAACCTCGGCATTCTTCATCGAGGATTGCATCGAGGAAGCCTTGCAGCCGCTCGCGGTCATCGCGCAGGACAAGGGTATCGAACTCGTCTGGAACGTAGGTGAAGGCATCCCCGCTGCCGTTCAAGGTGACGCAACACGATTGCGGCAAGTTCTGATCAACCTGGCGGGCAACGCCCTCAAATTCACGAGCCACGGAGAGGTGTCGATTCACGCAAAATGTGGGCCGACGGAGCAGCGATCGCTGATTCACTTTACGATTACAGATACGGGGATCGGAATCTCAACGGAAAATCAGAAGAAGATATTTGAAGCTTTCTCTCAGGCGGACATGTCCACCACACGCCGGTTTGGCGGCACCGGCCTGGGCCTGTCAATCTCGGAGCGGCTGGTGAAACTAATGGGCGGCCGCCTGTGGGTGGAGAGCAAGGAGGGACAAGGCAGCAGCTTTCACTTCCAGGTGCGATTGCCTCCCGCCACGGCGGGGCAGAGCGAGGCGCAGCCGAAGCTTAGGCTTGCAGAGATTCCCAGCCGCCGGATTCTGGTTGTGGACGACAATGTGACGAACCGCAAGCTCATCGAGCGTTTGTTGCTGGAGCAAGAACTGATTCCTGTGCTTGCGGAAGGCGGCGAAGAAGCGCTCGAAATCCTCAAGAGATCCTTCGCGGAGGAACCATTTTTCTCGGCGATGCTTTTGGACCAGGAAATGCCCGGGTTTGAAGGCCTTGCAATGGTGAAAGCGCTGCGGAAAAGAGCGCATCCGCACCTGCCGCAAATCATTCTGATGCTTTCCCGGCCGCTCAGGGCGGAAGAGCGTTTCGAATCCGAACGGATGGGAATCGCAGGGATGATCTTAAAACCTGTCCGACGCGCGGCCCTGCTCGAAGCACTGGGCAATGCGCTCGGAAGAGCGGACCAAGGGCCGCCGCCAAGCGAGGAAAGGCGCACAATCGCCCGCAGCGCGCGCCTCCGTATACTTGTGGCGGAGGACAATCTCGTGAATCAGAGGTTGCTCTCTCGGATTCTGGAGAAGATGGGGCATCAGGTGGTCCTGGCAAACGACGGAAAAGCCGTTCTACGGTTGCTGACTCAGCAGCAAATCGACCTCATTGCTATGGACATGCAGATGCCGAACATGGACGGCATCGAAGCCACCCTGTCGATTCGAGCGATGGAACAGGGTAGCGGCAGACATGTACCCATCGTGGCCATGACCGCCAACGCCTTCGACGAAGACCGGCGCAAGTGCCAGGAGGCCGGCATGGACGGCTTTGTGGTAAAGCCAATCAGTTCACAATCCATTCGGCAGGAGATCGAGCGTGTGGTTGCGCTTCAGGAAGCAGCTAGAAAGCCTGCCGATCAACCCCTGCGTTAGCGGCAGATGAACGCACCGCGCGGCGTGGTTTCGCGGGAAGAGCTGGGAACTCCTCAGGAAATCATTTTTGCGTGCTGGCTTGCGTGCTTGCCGCGAATCCCGGACAATAAGAAGTTTAAGAATGCAGGATTTTTCCGCACGGCAGCGGTTGCTCCGCGCCCAACAGAAGCGAGAGAGATGGCAAGCCCGGTGAATTCGACGAAGCGAATCGTCGCCTACTTTTCGATGGAGATTGCGCTGGAGAACGACATGCCCAGCTACAGCGGCGGGCTTGGCGTTCTTGCCGGCGACACCATTCGAGCGGCCGCGGATCTGCGCCTGCCGATGGTGGCGGTCTCGCTGCTCTACCGCAGGGGATTCTTCACGCAACGGCTTTCAGAGGATGGTTCGCAAACGGAGGAGCCGGTCGAATGGGACGTGGAGAAGTTCTTACAGGAAGAACCCGCCCGCACCAGCGTTTCGCTCGAAGACCGGCGCGTGGAGCTGCGCTGCTGGCGGTACTCGGTAAAGGGCGTGCGCGGATTTGACGTGCCGGTCTACTTTCTTGATGCCGATCTCGATTCGAACGCAGCCAGCGACCGCAATCTGACGGGTACACTCTACGGCGGCGACTCCTACTACCGCCTGTGCCAGGAAGTGGTGCTGGGCATTGGGGGCGTTCGAATGTTGCGCGCACTGGGTTACAACGAGCTCACGCGCTATCACATGAACGAGGGCCACGCGGCGCTGCTCTCGCTGCAACTGCTCGGCGAAGAAGCCGCAAAAGCCGGGCGCACGTCGATTCGCGGCGAGGACATCGAAAAAGTGCGCAGCAAGTGCGTCTTCACCACGCACACGCCGGTGCCCGCCGGCCACGACCGCTTTCCCATGGAATTTCTGACACGCGCCTTTCCAAACCAGAAAGAATTCCTGGACTTGAAAGACACTTCCTCCGCGGAATTGATGAAGCGGGTTTTGCAAGCAGGGCAGGACTTTCCCGGCTTGCAGGAAGCGGCGAGAGGCGGTGCTTCCCTCAACATGACGCAACTCGCGCTGGCTCTCAGCACGTATGTCAACGGAGTCGCCAAACAGCACGGCGAAACTTCGCGGAAGATGTTCCCCGATGTTCCCATCGAAGCGATCACCAACGGCGTGCACGCTGGCACCTGGACCTCGCCCGCATTCCAGCAACTGTTTGACCGCTACATGCCCACGTGGCGCGCGGACAACGCCAGCCTGCGCGGAGCGCTAGGCGTGCCGGCGGAAGAAGTTTGGGCAGCGCACTTGATTGCCAAGCACGAATTGTTTGAAGCCGTTCGAACGAAGACTGGCCTGAATTTTGATCCGGAAGTTTTTACCATCGGATTCGCGAGGCGCGCCACCGGCTACAAACGCGCCGACTTGATTCTTGCCGATCTCGACAAGCTCCGGCAGATTGCCAAGAACGCCGGGCCCTTCCAGATTATCTATGCGGGTAAAGCGCATCCCAATGATGGCGGCGGGAAGGACATCATTCGAAGCATATTTCACGCGAAGAAGGCTTTGCGCAAAATGATTCCCGTGGTTTTCCTGGATAACTACAACCTGGATCTGGGAGGAAAAATCACGTCCGGCGTGGACCTTTGGCTGAACACGCCGCAATTTCCGCTCGAGGCGTCGGGGACGAGCGGCATGAAAGCGGCGATAAACGGCGTGCCAAGCCTGAGCATTCTGGACGGATGGTGGGTCGAAGGGCACATTGAGGGAGTGACCGGCTGGTCCATCGGCGAAACCGGGAGTGCCGCTGCGGGCGGGGCCGCGACGGACAACGCGGCAGACGCCGAATCCCTCTACGAGAAATTGGAAAGCATCATTATCCCGATGTACTACAACGAACGCAGCAGATTCCTCAATGTGATGCAGCACGCCATCGCCATCAACGGCGCTTTCTTCAACACGCAGCGCATGGTGCAGCAATACATCACGGACGCTTATCTGCGTTGACGGCCGTTCCTTCAGGTACCGATCAAGGAGCGACGGCAGGCTGAGGAATCTTCTTTGTACTGCGCAGTTCGGCCTCGGCGTCGCGTATATTTCGTTTGGCGAAATAGTCAAAGAGATTCCACTGCCCATACTCTTCTTTGACCTCGGTAAGCGCTCCGTTGACCAACTCGTCGCCCGTTTTGCCTTCTTTGATTTGTTTTTCCACCAATCCCCGCAGATCGGCCAGATAGTTTCTAAACGCATCGACATCCTGAGTGTCCCCGGGATCTCCGTGACCGGGTACATAGGTGGCCGCCACTGACGACGCTTGCAGTTCTTTGAGCGTCCGAATCCATGCTTCCGTGGAAGCGTCAATCAGGTTTGGCAGAGTCTTTTTCCAAAAGAGATCGCCGCAGAAAGCCACCTTCGCGTCAGGAATCATCACCACGGAATCGCCGCCGGTATGGCCTGGGTAGACACGAACGAGAATTCGGCGCGAACCGAGCAGCAGTTCGATCCCCGAGTCATAAAGAACTTCGGGAGATCCAAGTTCTTCCACCATCTTTTTTTGTTCGGGCTTGATGTTCTTGCCAAAAAACTTCAGGTTCTCGGTGTGAATCCATGCGGAGACGTTTCGCTGCGCCAGGATGACAGCGCCAGCCTCTTTGAAAACGGCGTTTCCGGCGACATGATCGAGGTGGTAATGGGTGTTCACGACGAATTTAATGGGAAGCTTGGTGAGTTTTCGAATCTCGGCAAGAAGCAGTTTTGCGGCGGCTTCGTTTTCGAACGTGTCGATGACGAGAACGCCGTCGTCGCCGATAACGAATCCGGCGTTGGCGCCGGCTTCGCCCTTGGCGCCGTCGATGGCGGCGTATACGTTATGGCCCAACGGCTTCAGGGTGAAGGGAAGAGCGCCAACCGGTGGCGGCGCCGTTTGTGCGTACGCCCCCGTCGAGAGGAGCGTCAACAAGGTGTAAAGAAAAAGAGAACTCAGGTTTTTGTTTCGCATGGTGGCGTATCGTACCCCAAGCTGAGTCACGGGCAAAACGATGGAAGGAGGAATTGGCGAGGATTCAGGACGGTGACTTCCATTCGGTTCGAATGGCTTTCCATAAGCGGCGCATTTCCGGCGGCGTGCCAATGGTGATGCGCACAAAACCGGGCCCGATGTCATGACTTCGTTCACGCAACAGAATCCCTTGTTTCTCGATCTTTTGAAATAGGCGCGACCCTGCGGATCCAAAATCCGCGAGCAGAAAATTCCCGGCGCTCGGATAAGTAGTTACGCCGAGGTCTTTCAATTCCGCGGCGAACCACGCGCGCAGACGCTTGATTTCATTGACGTACTTCCGCATGGTGGTGCGGTCAGCCACGGCGGCCTCTGCCGCAACCAATGCGGCAAGATTGACGGGGAAGGGAGGCATGGCGCGGCGAACCAGGCCGAGAGATTCCCGGCAGGCAATGACCGCTCCAAGCCGAAGAGCTGCGAGCCCGGCTACCTTTGAAAAAGTGCGGGCGACAAACAGATGCGGATACTTGCGAATCCATGGCACGACGGTGACACCCGAGAATTCGGTATACGCTTCGTCGATGACCACTGCCGTGTGCGGGGCGGCCTCCAGTATCTCGCGCAGTTCCTTCAGCCCAAGAAGCGTGCCAGTGGGATTGTTGGGATTCGCGAGGAAGAATACGCGAGGCTTTTTGCGGAGCGCGGCGAGGGAATCGCGCAGGGGAAACTTCATTCCCCTGTCATAGCGGAGCACGGAGATGCGCGCGCCGTAAATCTCCGCATAGTAGCGGTACATGGGAAAAGTCGGCTCGCAGATCAGGATGGTGCTGCCCGAGTCGACAAAGGTATCGAAGAAAACGCGCAAGGCGTCATCCCCGCCGTTAGTGAGCAGCAATTCTTCTACGCCCACGCGAAAGTATCGAGCCAGGCGAAGCGTTGACGCCTGATATTCCGGGTACATGGCGATTTGCTTGGAAGTTAGTTTCGCGAGTGCGCGCCGCACCGCCGGTGAGCAACCCGTGGTGTTTTCGTTGAAGTCGAGACGCAATTTGCCCGAACGCCCCTCGGCGGGAGCTTCATACGTGCGGCGTTCGAGAATGGCGCGGCGCACGGGCAAATGAATTTTCATCGGAATTCCTCTGGGGAACATGCGGGCTGCTGCTCTTGTGGGTCACGAAAAGCGGGCCGTGCGCGCAGAACATCCTCGATCATGACACCGATTCTACCTGAGAGGTGAGGGACGAAGCACGGCGGACGGTGGGAAACTATGAGCAGAGACTTCCCGAAGTTCAAGAACCGTAATTCACCGACATCTGCAAGTGCACGGCGACGCCAAACTTCCCGTTGGGCAATTCCTCCACGCGAACCACCTGTGCGACATATTCGCAGTTCATCGGGTCGTGGGGCGAACTGAACGGAAAGGTTACAAAAACGCGCATGCCCTTGTAATAGGACTTCAGCCGCGAGACGAAATAGATGCCATCCTTGGAGGCGTTCACACTGACGGGCAGATCTTCGAAGTGGTCATCGCGGGGCTCGGAAGGCCGCACGCGGAGCGGGCGGGCCATTTTTGCCCTGCGGCCGCGGCGTTTTTCTGGATACTTGGTGGCTACGGCTTCTTTCATAGTGGAATTCTGGATGGCGTCCTGATACACCATCAGTATTCGGCCACGCGGATGAAACTTCAAGGCGGTGCGCTGAATCTGATATTGCACGGGGTGTATCACGGGGTATGCCGACAGGGGAGAGCGTATGGAAGAGAAGGTCCGCAAAGACAGCGCGGCGTGGAAGAAGCAACTCACGCAAAATCAATACTATGTAACCCGGCAGAAGGGAACAGAACCGCCGTTCACGGGAGAGTACGAAGATACGGAAACTGCGGGAACGTACAAGTGTATTTGTTGCGGCCAGCCCTTGTTTCGCTCCGATACCAAGTATCACTCCGGCTCCGGCTGGCCCAGCTTCTATGCACCAGCGAACGAAGAAGCGGTGGAGGCGGAGACAGACACGACTCACGGGATGCGCCGGACGGAAGTGAAATGCAGCAGGTGCGATGCACACCTGGGCCACGTTTTTGAGGACGGCCCGCAGCCAACGGGGATGCGCTATTGCATTAACTCCGCCGCGTTGGATTTGGAAGAAGACTAAAAAAAGCGCCCCGGTTTTCACCGGGGCGTTTACTTCAGTTATTTGTTCTCAAGGAAAAGCAAAAAGGGTTTTACGCCGCGGGGCAGGAACACGCCACAAGAGTGGCTACCGGGTCGCTCTCGCGCTCCCAGGCTCCAAGGAGCAGCACTTTCGTGCCGCTCGGATACTTGAACACGTAGTAGGTGTCCGCATGGCCTTCGATTTCATAGAATCCGGGCCGGCGCGGGTCTGGCCGCGAAGGCGCGCCCGAAGTAAGAAGCAGACGCAGTTCGGCAATCTGTTCCTGCGAATGGTTGCGCAGATCTTCCACAAGGGGCGGTTTTTTTGTCACTGTGAGCATCATTGGAGTTCTCCGCCACATTCAGCTTATCTTCTCCCTCTGCTATATAGACGAAAAAACCTGGAAAATGTTTCATGCCCCGCAACAAGTTTTTCTGACAAATTGGCCTGCCGGAGGCCTGAGCGATACAGCACGAATTGCAGACACTTATTCGATGCTTTTGCCGGAGCCTTCGTTGTTTCCGCCCGTGCCGTCCTCGAAGAGAAGGGCAGGGGCGGGCGCTCGAAAAGAGCCGCGGCATTTCTCCCGGCGCGGCAGCCTGTTACCTGTTCGAACTAGATACCTTTATGTCTGTAATAAAGCGCGTGCTACTATCTTCCCCGGTACTTGTGCGGCCTTCGCCGCCCTGAGATAGTGCTGGGCTAATCCACAACCAACAGGGATGGTTACCGTGACCAAAAATGGTGCGAAAAAAATCTCCAGAAGAGGGAAGACTTCCTTCAGCAAAGACCGCCGGCGCAAACACCATCATTTTCTGGTGAGCGTGTATTATGCAGACGGCGAGAAGTTC
>Ga0210384_10000679_pt1 | contig 50825 bp, 44 predicted proteins | sample IncBWH2MmetaG_FD_160574 | JGI IMG/M metagenome (GOLD analysis project Ga0210384, IMG submission 160574) | Forest soil microbial communities from Barre Woods Harvard Forest LTER site, Petersham, Massachusetts, United States - Inc-BW-H-2-M | ecosystem: Environmental > Terrestrial > Soil >... | reverse complement strand
GCCGAAGTAGCCGAATTCGCGGGGAGCGGCGACGAGGACGTCATCGACGAAGACGGCGGGGTAGCCTTTGACGCCGAATCTATCGGCAAGCCTGGAGGCGCCGAAGTTTTCGGTGACGAAGGTGACCTGGCCGGGGTATTGGGAGGCGACTTCCTGGACCAGCAAACTTGCCGGGTCGGAGATATTTCAAGTGTAGGGCCAGCGGACGAGAGTGAGGTCGACGGTTTTACCGGAGGCCTGCTGAAGGGGCGAACCGGGCTTTCTTGCCGCGAGATATGCGGGGAGGACTTGATCGAGGATGATGCGAGCGCTGCGCCATTCGTCGGCGGTGGGAGCGGAGCCATCGGCGTGGACGGTTTGGGATTGAGCGCGCTCGAGGAAAAGCTGAGCCAGGGAATCGTCTTGTTTGGAGGCAGCGAACTTTTTTTGCGCAGCAGCGAGGTCGGATTTCAAGGCGGACTGCCTGGCTGTGTCTAGGGGACGAGCTTCGAGCATGGCGAAGTGGCGGGTGGCTTCGAGGTATTGATAGAGAGCGCCGGCATAGAGTTTTTGCGCGTCGAGCTCTTCCGCGAGCTTCAGCGCGGAGTTCAGCGCGATGAATCTGGGGTGGAGATCGATGGAGGCAGGCGGCTTGAAGGCGGCGTTGGTTTTTTCCTGGAGCTTCTGGAGCTCGGGCAAGAAGGAGCGCAGTGGAAAGGACGAGGAATTTCCGGCTAGGAGGAGAGTTGAGCTGAATTTGGCGAAGGACGCTTCGCCCTGAGCCTGGCCGATGTAGAAAAGGCCGTCAGTGGGCTTGGTGGAAGTGGCAAAACCGCGGCCGCCTTCGAGCAGAGGGATGGAGCGGCCTTCGGCAGTCTCGGCCAAGGCGCGAATTACAAGTGGAGCGGATTTCCAGTCTTTTTTGCGGACTTCGTCATTGAGCGAGTTGAGATTCTGGCTTGCCTTTTCCCATTCGGCTTCGAAGGCGGGGAGGCTGGATTTGACGACGTCGGCTTTGTCGACAACAGCGTGAGCGCCTTGGAAAAGATCCTCGGCCTGGAGGAGTCTTTCCAGAGCGAGGTATGAATTGCCGGAATCGAGGGCTTCGGCGGCGGCATTTACGGCGCCGATCACCGTGGACTGAATGTCCGGGAAGTCCGGATTCTTGAGCGGTTTTTCCTGCAAGGATTGCCTGAGGCGGTCGATTTCAGCTTTGATTTGAGGCTTGGGATCCTGGGCGGAGGCGAGGAAAGGCAGCGCTCCGAGCAATGTCAAAGCGAGGAAGAATTTGCGGAGCCTGGACAAAATGCGCATAGGCAAGAACTTGGTGAATGAGACGCAGACGAGAGGGAGAGGTGAGCGGGGGCTGTGCCGAAAGGGAGAGGGGTACAAGCGGAGGGACGGACACGACAGCCCGCGCCCGTGTCCGTCCCACCGATGCTGAAGGATATGCGTTGCGCGTCGTCCGACCGGACTGTCCCGAACGGCTAGCGACATCCTTCAGAAGTTGTGATACTTAGTGTCCATCTCCATGATGATCGTCATGACCCTCGTCGGGCTTGCGGGGATTACGAACGACGCCGTGGATGGGCAGGGTTCCGAAATGCCCGGTCGCAGGAGCCTTATTCGCGAAAGTCAAGGTCACGTTCGAAAACTGGACCTCCGTCCCCCCGGTGATGCAGACCTGCAGCGTGGATAGCGTGGTTACTCCGCCCTTGGTCTGAAATGGGGCGGCCGTCCCGTTGCCGGTAATGTCGGCCAGGCCGGTGACCACGAAACGGACGGTAGTGGGAGGGCTGTCAACAGGGCAGACGCCGGTGTCAGGGCCGACCAGGGCATCCGTCATTGTAAGGTGGTGAGTATGAGGACTGCGTAGCCCGGGATTGTCAACGGTCGCGGTGGTTGGGGGGATCGTGGTGGGAGCGGGATTCGCCAGAACCCAATAATCGGGATGCTCCATTGTCATAACAGCAGAGAAATCGGCCTTCCCGGAATCTCCTTTCAACTTCAACGACCAGGTGCCATGCATTTCCCATGGGCCGCCGACGCCTGTTGCAGCGGTATAATCATTGAGGAAGCCGCTGAAGTGCTCCGGCATGGGAGCCTGGGCCTGAGCGCTGGCAGCTACTGCCAGCACTGCAACCGCGAAAGTTCTAACTGTCCACGCAAACACCTTATTCTTCATAAATTGCCTCCAAATTTGAGATGTACCCTTTTATTTCCTCCACGTGCGTCGGGGGACGTCAGGTCACGCGCGGGGAGGTTTACGACCCAGAGTTGCGCTTGGGAGATTCCGCAGTTGCGTCGCGTACCCACAATGGGTTGAGAAGGCAGTAACCGTCAAACGGCAATGGGCAGAATTGCGGCCATTTCTCGAATTGCCGTCGAATGCCGTACTTTGCCGTACTCGTGCCAGGAGGTACAATCCGGGCTCCCGGGACCGCGACCGCCGGGGACCAATCAGGAGAGCGTAATGGGTGAAGTATCCTCAGGCATGCCGCCACCCGAAGGGCCACCGGAAGACCGTTTGGATTCGTGGAAGGAGATCGCGGCTCACCTTAAGCGGGATGTAACGACGGTCCAGCGTTGGGAGAAGCGGGAGGGGATGCCCGTTCACCGACACCTGCATGACAGGATGGGCTCGGTGTACGCCTATACGGGAGAGCTCGACGCCTGGCGGAACAAGCGGGACGCTGGAGCGGGAGCAGCTGAGGCGGAGGCAAACGAAGCCTCCCAAAAGGCAAGAGGCGTCTGGCCGATACTCACGTTGGTTATTCTGGGACTGGTAGTGGCGGGCGGCCTGACTTGGTTCTGGCGTCATCGGAATGCGGAACAGACTGCCAGCTCGCGCATCCGGTCCATAGCTGTACTTCCATTGCAAAACTTATCCGGCAATCCCGATCAGGATTACCTCGCCGATGGCATGACCGAAGCGCTCATCGGCCAGCTCGCGACGATTCAGGGTCTGCGGGTCATCTCGAGGACCTCTTCGATGCAGTTCAAGGGCACGCGGAGTTCGGTGCCAGAAATCGCCGGAAAACTAAAGGTCAATGCGGTGGTGGAGGGCTCGGTGATTCGCTCGGGTGATCGGATTCGGATCACCGCGCAGCTCATTCAGGGTAATAGCGATGTGCACGTGTGGTCGGGCACGTTCGATCGCGAACTGCGCGACGTGCTTGCGCTGCAGAGCGACGTGGCGCAGGGCATCGCGCGCCAGATCAAGATTGCCTTGGGCCCGCAAAGCAGCAGTCCGCTTTCCTCGCGCGCGGTGGCGCCGGATGTTTACGAGAGTTACCTGAAAGGTCGCTTTGAACTCAACAAGGGAACGCCGGCCGCGCTTGCGGAAGCCCTTCGACAGTTCCAGGCCGCCATAGATGCGGACGCCACGTTTGCTCCGGCTTACGCGGGCTTGGCGGGCACCTATAACAAGTTGGGATTGGTTTTCATTGGGGGTTCCCCTCTCGAAGTTCGCCCAAAGATACTCGCCGCTGTCAACAAGGCCTTGGAACTGGATCCTGATCTTGTGGAAGCGCGCATCCTGCTTGCGGACGCGCTGCAGAAAGACTGGCAGTGGGCGAAGGCTGAGCAGGAATACAGGCAGGCGATAGCGCACAATCCTAACGACGCCGGCGCCCTTAGCGGATTTTCCGCGTGGCTACTATGCCAGGGCCGAATTCAAGAAGCGCTCGAGTGGGAGCGCCGCGCGCGCGAACTCGATCCACTGGGTTTTGAAGACGTAACTATCGGCTGGATCCTGTTTCAGGCTCGCCGCTACGACGACGCGATTGGCGAGTTGCGGGGTATCTTGGCGGTAGACCCAGAAAATCCGACCGCGCTCTGGTTTCTCGGTTTTGCACTTATTGGCGCCAAGCGTTTCGATGAAGCGGTCGTGACTCTAGAACGAACCGCTACTGTTACCGACCGCAGCTCGGGAGTGCTGGGCGTGCTCGTGCATGCCTACGCGGGCGCCGGCCGCCGTGCGGACGCCCTGCGGGTTCTCGAAGAGCTTCATCGGCGGCAACAGACGGGTTATGTCCCGGCAGCGGCGTTCCTCAATGCTTACCTGGGACTCGGTGACACGGAGGAAGCATTTGTATGGCTAGGGCGTGCCGCGGATGAACGATCGAACATCACGCAATTCCTCAAAGTGCATCCCTTCTTCGATCCCCTGCGCGGCGACCCGCGTTTCGCGGCGTACCTGCGACGAGCGAACTTCCAATAACCCATTGATCTGCAATCAAGGCCAGTTGCTACGCAAATTTCGGCGATGGCCCGCACGGCAACTCATTTTTGCGAGATGAGTTCGAGGACGGCGGCGGGGTGGCCTTTGGCTTTGACGAGGGGCCAGACGTGTTCGATTTTGCCGGTTTTGCCGATAAGGAAGGAGCTGCGGACGATGCCCATGAAGGCGCGGCCCATGAATTGTTTTTTCTGCCAGGCGCCGAGTTTGGTGATGAGTTTGTGGGTGGGGTCGCTGAGCAGGGGAAAATTGAGGTTTTGCTTGGCCTTGAAGGAGGCCTGGGCTTTGACGGGATCGGCACTGAGGCCGAGGATGGCGACGTGGAGCTTGTCGAAATCTTTTTTTGCGTCACGAAACTCGGACGCTTCGATGGTTCAACCGGAGGTGTTGGCTTTGGGGTAGAGGAAGAGGAGGACGCGCTGGCCGGCGAAGTCGGAGAGGGAGAGGACGGTGCCGTCGTCGGATTTCAGCGAGAAGTTGGGGGCTTTGGCGCCGACCTTGAGCATGGGAATTCCCTCCGTCGAATCTTGAGAGCTTAGCAGAATATGGACCGGACGGCCTGGGAAGGGCGTTCCTACAGAGGGCGGGCTGGCGCCCGCGGGGCACGATGTATCGTGCCCCTACAGGAAAGTGGCCGGTCCTTCAACGGTCCGGCAAGCCGGCTGAACAAGATCAGACGATCAACCTGAGTAGGTGGGCGATCGGAAAAGCGGCAGCTGTGCCGCCGCACTCCATACCGGTCTGAACACAGGCCACTACAACGGCTAGGAGAGGAGGCGGCGGAGGATGTCGTTTACGGATTGGGGGTTGGCCTGGCCGCGGGTGGCTTTCATGACCTGGCCGACGAAGAATTTGAAGACGCCTTCGTTGCCGGATTTGAATTTGGCGACGTTGTCAGGGTTTTTGGCGATGACTTCGCGGGCGGCTTGCTCGATGGCGGTATTGCTGACCTGGGCGGCTAGGCCCTCGGCAGAGACGATTTCGGCGGCGGCGCGGCCGGATTCGAACATGGTGGCGAAGACTTTTTTGCCGATGGCGCCGGTGATTTGATTGGATTCGACGAGCTTAACCAATTCGGCGAGGGCGGCGGGTGTGATGGGGCTGGCGTCGATTTCCTTGCCGGAATCTTTGAGGCCGCGGAGGAGTTCGGTTTGCATCCAGTTGGCGGCGGCTTTGCCGGGAGCTCCGGTTTTTACTACAGATTCGAAATAATCGGCGAGAGCCTGGGAGCTGGTGAGGACTTCGGCGTCGTAGGGCGTGATGGCATAGGCGGCGACGAAGCGCGCGCGCTTGGCTTCGGGAAGTTCGGGGAGGGTGCGGCGAACTTCGCTGCGCCATGCATCGCTGATGTGGACGGGGAGGAGATCGGGCTCGGGGAAATAGCGGTAGTCGTGGGCCTTTTCTTTCGAGCGCATGGAGACGGTGTGGCCCTCGGCTTGATTCCAGAGGCACGTTTCCTGCGAGATGCGGGCGCCGGATTCGAGGACGGCGATGTGGCGCTCGATTTCGAATTCGAGAGCTCTTTGGAGGAAGCGGAACGAGTTTAGATTCTTGACTTCGACTTTGGTGCCGAATTCTTTGGCGCCGCGGAGGCGGACGCTGACGTTGGCGTCGCAGCGGAGCGAGCCTTCCTCCATGTTGACGTCGCTGACGCCGGTATAGAGAAGGATTTGGCGGAGGGTGGTGAGGTAGGCGTAAGCCTCTTCAGGCGTGCGCATGTCGGGCTCGGAGACGATTTCAGCAAGCGGCGTGCCGCCACGATTGTAGTCCACGTAAGACTTGGTGGCAGATTGCACGAAACCTTCGTGAAGATTCTTGGCGGCATCATCCTCGAGATGGAGACGGGTGATGCCAACGCGTTTCTTTGCGCCGGCAACATCGATATCGAGATGGCCGCCGGTGGCGAGGGGCAATTCGTATTGGGAGATTTGGTAGCCCTTGGGGAGATCAGGGTAGAAATAATTTTTGCGGGCGAAGCGCGAGTGATCGTGGACGGTGCATTTCAAGGCGAGCGAGGCGCGCATGGCCATTTCGACGGCGCGCTTATTGAGAACGGGAAGCGTGCCGGGAAGGCCGAGGCAGACGGGGCAGACGTTGGTGTTGGGAGGGTCGCCAAAGCGCGTGGAGCAGCCGCAGAAGATTTTCGTGCGAGTGAGGAGCTGGACGTGGACTTCCAGGCCGATGACGGGCTCGTATTTGGCGAGGACGTCGGGGGTCAAGGAAGCGGCGTCTGGAGAGGATTTCGACATAAGAAACGGAGATTATAGCATCAGGCGGAGGACGGCTCGCGAGACGAAGAGCCGGGCGTGGCCTATGAACGTTTGAGCAGGCTAGCTTCGCGACACTGCTGACACAGACCGTCCTCATCTAGAGCCAGCTCTTTGGCAAGGTGCCGCAGCTTCACGGTGAGAACTACGGTTGAAGTGAATTTGGGCTCGGGCATCTCTGGTTTGCAGCCCTTGTGGTGACAGGATAGACACTCGTTGACCCATCGAAACAGATGAGAATACTTCATCAGGAATTGCTCTAAACCTGTCCCGCGCTTCCCCATCTTCGGACCTCATCGCCAGCAATTTCGTCTTTCATCCAACCGCCAGGCCTCAGAGAGTTGTCGGATGTTCGATCTCGATTTAGTATACCGATTCGGTAAGACACCCGGCAGATTTGAATTGAAGGAGATCAGATTATGTGGCGATTCCTGACAGCTGTTGTGTTGATGTTAGCCGCCTGCCCCGTCTTTTTGGCACAGCACGGGGCAGCTCCGAACGGATATTACCCCTACAGCTATCACGGAGATACGTGGAATGGAACGGTGACTTCGGTGAACGACAAGACCCGCGAAGTTACACTGACCTTTACGCAAGGCGGGAAGAGCGAGACTCTCGTGGGGGTTTTAGAGAAAGACTATATGGCGAAACCGAAGGATGGGGCGGCGCGCGTATTGAACCCCTCTGATTTGCCCCAAGGAACGATCCAAGTCTTTTATTATGTGGAAAGCAAAAAAGTCGAAGGCAAGAGAGTCCAAGTAAACACCATTTTTCTGATCAAGGGCATTCCGAATCTAGCAAGCCACCAAACGCTGTATATGGCGTTCTAGCCGAGCGCCGGCGGCGTTGAGGTTCTGGCTTCCGGTCCGCTGATTTTCGAAATATAGGAATTGACTCCTGTGTTCTATTTCCCGAAATGGAATCTGTATGCCTGGATGGCGTTGCGGGCGGTGATGGTGAGGTTGGAGGGGAGTTGGTCGAGCGGGAACCACTGGACGGCGCGGGTCTTGTGGGGCTCGCAATTTTTGGCTTCGCCGGCCAGGACTTCGCCGAGGTAGGCAGGCGAAACCCAGTGTTGACCTTCTTGAGGGAGATGATGGTCGGTTACGCAGAGGAGGCCGACGAGACGGATTTCGAGGCCGACTTCCTCGCGTGTTTCGCGGACGGCACATTGCTCGAGCGTTTCGAGATAGTCGACCTTGCCGCCGACGATGCTCCAGCAACCGGACTCGGGTGGGCGATCCCTGAGAGTGAGAAGAACGCGGCCGAGTTTGTCGGCAAGGAGGACACCCACGCCAACGCGGGGATGAGGATTGGCATTCTGAAATGAGGCGTTGGTGTGGGCCGTGGCCATGGCGCGATACGGGATCAGTTCGATGAGCGTGACGCGGCGGGCTGCACGGATGGGCGTAACGCCGGGAACATGCGCTCGGCCAAGGCGTAGCCCCCGAAAAGGAGGACGGAATAAAAAGCGTCGCCGGCGAGGGTGTTCCTGAAGAGAGGGAGGCCGGCGAGGTAGCAGGTGACGAGGCCAGCGTAGGTGCGGGGATAGGTGCCGAGGAGGAGCCAGACGCCGAAGTTGGTGACGAGGAAGAATTGGATGGAGCCGGCGAGGGTGGCGAGGCTGATGCGGCCGACGGTGCGGCGTTTGCGGAGCCAGAGGCCGAGGGCCACGTTGATGAGGAAGCTGGCGCAGACGAGGAGCGTGAGCTTGTGGTAGCCGATGAAAAGATCGCGGGCGAAGAAGGCCAGTAGAGGAAAGACGAAAGCGATGCGGCGATCGCGAATGATGGCGCCGGAAAAAAGGGCGATGGCGCCGATGGGCGTGAGGTTTTGCGGGTGCGGGGCGAAGCGGAGAGCGCCGGCAAGAAAAATAACGAAGAGAGCGAGCAGGGTGCGGTAGAGCAGAGATTCTTTTCCTGAGATTTCGGTGTTCATTTTGTTGCTTCCTCCATTTGGGGTAAGAGATCACAGAAAATAAAGCCGTCGCGGTTGACTACTTCTCCCGTTCGAAGGGAGATGGGGGAATGAAAAATGGGGGCGTCGAAGACGAAGGTGTGAATGCGCCGTTTTCGCCACAGGGATCGGCGTGGAGCGGGAGATCACGGAAGAAGGAAGCGTCGAGTTCGCGGCCGGCGAAGCTGGGGTCGAGGACTTTGGAATCGATGCAAGCGGCGATGGCGCGGAAATGGTGGTGGTGGAAATAACGGATGAGTTCTCTGGTGTCGCGCTTCCAGAGGGGGAAGAGGGCGGTCATGCCGATGCGGGCGAGATTTTTTTCTCGGTAGGCGCGGAGATCTTCGAGGAAGATGTCTCCGAAGGCCACGGTTCGAACGCCTTGGTCGTGGAAGTGGCGGAGGGCTGCTTCCATTCGGGCTTCGTAAATGGGGTTGATGCATTGCGGCGGGATGAACACTTCATGCAGCGGCAGGCGGAGCGATTCGGCTTGGCGGTGGAGAAGGGCTCGACGGACACCGTGAATGGCGATGCGGTCTTCCGTTGACCCAGGGTTTGCAAGTACAAACCCTGGAACCCGGGCTTCGGTGATGGTGGTGAGAAGGGCGACGACTTGGAATTGATTCTGCTGGAGCAGGGTGTGCAGCGCCATGGCGCTGTCTTTGCCGCCGCTCCAGCAGAAGAGGATGGGTTCCAAAGGGCGCATTGAACGTTAGTTGCGTCCGGTGAAGCGGTAGTTGAGGCCAAGGCGGTAGTCGCGGCCGAGCGCGGGGAAGCCGATGGCTTCCTGATATTGCTTATCGAGGAGGTTGGTGACGCGGCCGTAGAAGGAGATGCCGCGCCCAAAGTTGTAGCTGGTGGCGAAATCGAAACGGGCGTAGCCGGGATTGCGCGTGAAGCCGAGGCCGTCGAAGTCGCTGTCGGTGCGCACGCCGGTGAAGTAGCCGGCCAAGTTGAAATTGACACGACGGAAATTGGCGTTGAGCCAGAGATTGCCGGAGTTTACCGGGCGGCGAAGGAGATGATTGCCGGGCTGCTGGACCGCGGAAGCGGTGGCGACGGCTTTGAGGACGCGGGTGTCGTCGTAGGAGTAGTTTCCTTTTAAAACGAGCCAGTGATTGAGGTGCGCTTCACCGGACCAATTGAGGCCACGAGCGCGAGCAGCGTCGATATTGAAGAAGAGCATTTCGTGGCCGCCAAAGCACAGGGAATTGGACGGGCCTTGCTGCTGGTCGATCAAATCGCGAAACTCGTTGGCAAAAAAAGTGGCGGAAATGCGAAAACGATCGGCGCTGAAATATTGATCGATTCCGGCGTTGACGGTGTGGCTGCGCTGCGGACGCAAGTTCGGGTTGCCGGGGTTGCAGGGATCGGCGTCAAAGGATTCGAAGATGGTGGGCTCTTCGATGCCCTGGCCGTAGGAAACTCTGGCGCGGGTGTCTCCCCAAAAACCCTGGGAATAGCGGAGCGCATAGACGGCGCCGACGCGGGGAACGACGCGCGTGCCGAAATTTGTATTTTCTTCGGCGCGGGCACCAGCGGTGAGGGTGAGGCGAGAGATGGGCACCCAGCGAGCGTCCAGGAAACCGGCTTGGTTGTTGCGGCGCGCGTGGAGGCCGCCGAGATTGTTGGGATCGGCGTTTTCTACTTCGTATTGATAGCCGGCGGTGACGGCGCCCTGGCGGAACGAATAGGTGGATTGTTCGAGGAAGCCGGCGCGATTGAACTGGGCGATTTCAAAAAAATCGAAATCGGGAAAGCCGTTGGTGTCCACGAAGCGCGCTTCCATGCCGGAGATGCGGTGAACCCAGTGGGAACCGGTCTTGAAGGTCCAGCTGAGATTACCGGAAAGTTGGCGTTCATCGTCGAAGGCCGTGGGATCCGGCGGAAAAATGGCGGCGAAGAGAGTCTGGCCGGGAGTGCCGGCATAACTGGCGGTGCTGCGAATGGTGAGGCGGAGCTGATTCGAATCGGAGAAGCTGTAGCCGAGATTGCCGGCGAAGCTGCGGTTCAAGAAGGCGTCGTTGATGCCCTGGCCATCGGTATGGAAGTAGGAGCCGGCGACGGAGTAGTCGAATTTATTCAGAAGACCGCTGATTTGCGCGCCGCCGCGAGCGGAAGAAAAGCCGCCGCCTTCGGCGAAGAGATTGATTTCCGGAATGCGCGTGGAGCCCTGATGGCTGACGATTTGAATGACACCGGACATGGCGTCGGAGCCGTAAAGGGCGCTTTCGGCGCCGTGCACGATTTCGACTTTATCGACGTTATCGAGAGTGAGGTTGGAGAAAATGAAGTCGCCGCCAGGAAGATTGACGGGAGTGCCGTCGATGAGCACTTTGGCGAAGCTGGAATTGCCGCCGTCGACAAAGATGGTGGCAAAGCCGCCGATGGTGCCGGTTCGCGCAAGAGCGACGCCGGTTTGCGTGGAGAGAAGATCGGGGAGCGAAACGGCCTGGCGCTGTTCGATTTCCTGACGGCCGAGGAGATCGACAGGAGCGGGAGTGTGCTCGAGATCCAGCGGCTGGGCGTTGGCGGTGACGACGACGTTTTCCGAAACGCGCTGGATTTCAAGGCGAAGATCGAGCGAGTGGTTTTTCGCCGGGGCCAGATCGAGAATAAAGTCACGAGCGACGAACGATGGATGTTGGAAATGGACGTGGTAGCGGCCGGGGGGAACGGCAAGGAGATAACCGCCGTCAGAGCTGGAAGAAACGGACCAGGCTTGAGCGTTTGTACTGCTTTCAAGTTGCGCGGTGACTTTGACGTTGCCGACGCCGTAGCCGGAAAGATCGGTGAGTCTTCCGGAGAGATGGGCGTCGTTGGAATTATTTTGCGCTTGCAAGGTGGTACTTACGGCGAAGACGACGAAAGAAAGAAAAGCAGTCTGAAGAAGAGTCGTTTTCATGGTGTCCTCCGCTCCCTCTCGCGCGGGAGCTTGAAGGTTGTCCTTTGCGAAGGATGAAGATCGCAAAGGCTGCAGAGTTCGCCGGTCTCCTGGCTTGGCGGTAGTACGCGTTCCCAGTGGGCGGGCCGGGCTAAAGCCCGGCGCCTACAAGGAACTGGCGAGCGGCCTTCCCGCGGCGCGCCCCGAAAAAAAGGATGTGGCGCCACAGTGGCTTGCTCGCTGACTTTGAAAGCGCGGCGGCGAAGCGAACTTTGACGGCGTTCGCTTAGCGACCGACTTCCGCCTTACAGTCGCGCGGCGGCGACGGCTTACTTGGTGATCTAGATCCATTCAGATTCACCAAACCGTCTTCCCGAGCACGAAGTCTGCGGTGATTGTGGTCCGCGGCGCGGGGCCGCGGGGCTGGGGTTGACGTTGAGACTGCTGCTACCGTTCCGATAAAACCGTCACGTGAGGCCGACCGGAAGAGCCGAGCGCCACGGTGAGCGGAGTCTGGAAAACCTGTTCGAGCAATTCGCGCTGGTAAATGGCCGCGGGCGGACCGACGCGCAGGCAGCGGCCACGCTGCATCAAGACGACTTGATCGGCATATTCGGCGGCGAGATTCAGCTCGTGGGTAACGACGACGACGGTGTAGCGATTCTCGGCGGCGAGGCGGCGCAGAGAATGCAGCAGATCGACTTGCGCGGCGATGTCCAGGTGAAGCGTGGGCTCATCGAGTAAAAGGAGCAACGGCTGCTGGGCCAGGGCGCGGGCGAGAATGACGCGCTGCTTTTCTCCGCCGGAGATTTGATCCATCCAGCGGTCGCTGAGATCGGCCGCGCCGACCTGGGCAAGGGCGTTTTTTGCGATGATGACGTCGTCTTCGGATTCGAAGCGCAGCGTGCGGCTGTGGGCGTGGCGGCCCTGAAGGACGAATTCCCAGGCTCGCGCGGGGAAGAGCAGGCGGCTCTCCTGCTGGACGACGGCGATGCGCTGGGCGCGGGTTCGCGGCGTGAGCGAATGGGTGACGAAGCCATCGAGAAGAATGCGGCCGGAGAGAGGCGCGAGAGCTCCGGAGATTAATTTCAGGAGGGTGGATTTACCGCTGGCGTTGGGGCCTAGAATGGCGACGATTTCGCCGGGCTTGGCCTGGAAGCTGGTGGCTTCGAGGGTGAAGAGCGGGGCTTGCGAAGGATTGGCGGAATAGGCGTAGCTGACTTGCTCGACGCTGAGGCGAGCGTCAGAGCTAGAGCGAGCGGCGTCGCCGGCGTTGCGAGCAAGAGCGGAGCTGCTCACGACGCGCCCCTACGCAGAAGATAGATAAATAGCGGCGCGCCGACAACAGCGGTCACTGCGCCGACGGCAAGCTCCGTGGGGGCAACCACGGTACGCGCCAAAGTATCCGCAAACACTAAGGCGATGGCTCCGCCGAGCGCGGCGGTGGGCAGCAAGGTGCGATGGTCGGACCCGAAAATGAGACGCATTATGTGAGGGACGATCAGCCCGACATAGGCAATGGACCCGCTGACGGAAACTGCCAACCCGGTCAGAAACGAGGCTGCAATGTAGACGACCAAGCGGACGCGCGGCACGTCCACGCCAAGGTGCATCGCTTCCTTTTCTCCAGCGAGAAGCAAATTCAAGTCGGTGGCAGTGGTATAAATGGCACCGGTCGCGACAAAGAAACCAATTCCCAGAAACCAAAAGACACTTTTCTGATACGAAGTTGAGAGATCACCCATCAGCCAGAAGGCCATGCCGCGTGTGTTGCCGCTGGTCACAGTGCTCAATAAAAACATGATAATGGCATTGAGAAACGAAGCGGTGATGACCCCGCCGAGAAGTAGAGTGGTGCTGTCGATCTGTCCTTCGCGGCGGCCAAGAAAATAGACCGCAGCGATGGTCGCAGCGGCCCCGAGGAAAGCACCCATGGGGGTGAGCAGAGCACTAACCGCGGGCGGCAGAGCGAGATATGGCGTTGCGATTAACGCCAGGATGGCGCCTACGGAAGCTCCGCTGGAAACACCGAGGACGTAGGGGTCGGCCAAGGGGTTCCGCAGCAAAGCCTGAAAACTGGTGCCGGCGACGGAGAGTGAAGCGCCGACAATGATGGCAAGGAGAATGCGCGGCAGGCGGATATTCCAGAGGATCAGGCCGTAGTCAGTGGAGATCTGGCTGGTCTGCCCAAGCAGAAATCGCAGCACATCGCGCCCGAGCGCGTAGAGAGAAACCGGCACCGCGCCAAACTTCATGGCGACGACCACAACAACGAACAGAATCACGGCGAGGATTAAACATTGGAAGAAGAGACGGCGGAAGGTCAGCGGGCGCATACGCAGCCTCCGCGGCTCAGGGCTTCCGACGAGGAAGAGTGGATATCGAGAGGCAAGTGCAAGAAAGACTGGTGCGGAGGCGGGGGAATTTCTTTCCCGGGCTTTTCTTTGCCAGCTTCCGGTTTTTCGGCAAAGGCCTCGGGGTGAAGCTGTTTAGCAAGATCCTCGATGGCCTCGACGATGCGGGGCGCGGGACGATTCACGGCTTCGCTAATTACGGCGTAGCGGCGATCGCGAACGGCGTCAATGATGCGCCAGCCGGGGAGGCGGGCCAAGGCGTCCAGCTGTGGAGCAACGGATTCTGCGTGGGACGCGGCGAAGACGAGATAGTCCGGCTGGAGGCGGGCGACCTCTTCGAGATTGACCTGGGGCCAGTCCTGCGAGGAATCGACGATGGAGACGGCGCCGGCGCGGCGCAAGGCATCAGCGATGAACGTGTCCTTACCGATTGAAATGAGCGGCTCAGTCCAAACGGCGAAGAGCACGCGCTTCGGGGGCAGGGCGCCGATGCGGTGGTGCAAGTCCGCGAGACGGCGCTGCAAGTTGGCGGCTATCAAATCTCCGGCTTCGGGGGCGCCCAGGACATCGGCCAGTTTTTTGGAAGAGGAAATAATTCCGTCGACAGTGTGAGGGTCGACGGCGTAAGCGGAGATTCCGAGGTTGTCGAGGGAATAGACGGTTTCCAGGCGATTGAGACTTTTGGCCATGAGCACGAGATCAGGGTGCAGAGCGGCAATTTGTTCGAGGCTAGGATTGATAGCCCCACCGACTTTAGTTTTTGTTTTGGCGTCGGGAGGGTAGTCGCAATAGTCGGTGTCGCCGACGAGTCGGTCCTGGAGGCCGAGATCGTAAATGGTTTCCGTGAGGCTGGGTGCCAGGGAAACGATGCGGCGAACCGGCTGGGGGATGCGCACGGTGCGGCCTGCTTCGTCGGTGACCTCGCGAAACAGGGGAGTTGCAGCGGGAGTTGCCGACGAAGCAGATTGAGCAAGCAGGGGAGGAGCAGCGCAGAGCATGGCGGCGACCGTGACGCAGACTGCGGATTGAAAGCGCGGGATTGAAACCTGTGTCACTCGTTCCCCTTCGACGGCAAAATTCCGGTGGTGCAACAAAAAAGCCCCACGAGACACCCTGGGGCTTGCGGCAATGCTCTTTCTCGCGAAGAGCGCGGCCTTCTGCGGCACGGGAGGGTGGCCTGGCTTACGGCTTTTTGAGCCGATCACAGTGGCGGGACCGCGGCCGATTCACACGGCCTTCCCCGCTGCCCTTGCCTGCAAATTGAAAATTGAGTTTAAGCCGCGAGCGGCGGAGTGTCAATGCGCGGGAAACATTGGCAACTGCGCCGGAGTCTGCGTGTTTCAGCGGCTCACCGATTTTTCCAGTTGGGCTTGCGTTTTTCGATGATGGCGCGCAGGCCTTCCTGGGAATCATCGAGACGGTAAAGCTCATTCAAGAAAATACCCATCGATTGCTTGAGGCCCTCGCGGAGCGACAAGCCCATGCCACCGAGAATGGCTTTCTTGGCCATCATCAGGACCGGACCGGAGTGACTATTGATACGATTCACGAGATCGGCGACCGTTTGCTCCAGCTGGGATTCCGGCACGAGACGATTGATCATGCCCAGCTCAAGCGCGCGTTCCGCGGTAACCGGTTCGCCGGTGAGAACAAGCTCCAGCGCGACCTTGGGCCCGACAAGGTAGGGCAGAATGGTGGATGCGAGCGGGGGAAAGACGCCGATGCTGATCTCCGGCTGAGCAAAGCGGGCTTTCGGGGTGGCGATGATCAAATCACCGAAGGCCGCCAGCTCCGCGCCGCCACCAATGGCAGGACCATTCACGACGCAGACGACCGGCTTTCCAACGTCCAACATTGCAGAAAATACAGCATGGAAAGCGTCGAGCATCTGGAAGACGCGCTGCGAAGTGTATTCGCCAATGTCGATGCCGCCGCAAAAGACTTTGCAAGAGGAATCGAGGACAATCAATTTGACGGCGCTCTGCTCGCCGGCATGGACAATGCCATCGGCAAGCTCGCGAAGCATGGCTTCGTTGAGAAGATTGTGCTCGGGGCGGTTGAGGGTCATACGAGCGACGCCGGAGTCGATGCGGAATTTGACGTACTGAAAGTCTTCGGGCTTGCGGCGTTCCGGCTGGCTGACGAATTCTTCGGCGTTGACGGGCTCGATCATTGCTGCGCTCCTGGGTTTCCGCTGGGTTGATCCTTAAAAAAGCTGTTGGAAGAAGCTCAACTTCATGCTAGCACGGCGAGGGAAAAGGTCCGGGGCGAGAGAAAAACGCGGTGCGCAAAAAGCCTGTGGGGGCAGAGCGTGGGAAGTTCGTGGTTTATGGTGGGGAAGCATTTTTGTCGCGAGCGCCATTGATTTTTTCTTGTGAAACACAGCGCAATCGTTATGCTGAAGAGAAGCGCGGCTGGTGCAACCACCCGAAATGACTGAAGACAACTTTTTCTCAGATGGGCGGACGGCTGTGGCGGTTCGAATGACGGAACCGGCGGACGGCGAAGGATTTCCCAAACAGGATTCTTGGGAAGCGGCTGCCGGCATTCGCTTCAACGCCGACTGGCAAGGGAAGAACTCGGATCCCGAGCGGGAGACGGAAGTACGGCTTCTTTGGACGCCGGAAACTTTGTACTTGCGATTCCGAGCGAGGTTTCGGGTGATTACGGTTTTTTCTGAAGCTGAGCCGAATGGGCGGCGGGACCAGCTTTGGGATCGCGACGTCGCGGAGGTTTTTCTTCAGCCGAATCCGGCGGAGCAACGGCCCTACAAGGAGTTCGAAGTGAGTCCAAATGGGATGTGGATCGATCTGGAGATTGCGCCGGGTGAAAAACATGATTTGAAGTGCGGGTTACGACGGCGCGTCGTTTTGAATGAAGCGGATAAGACTTGGGTTGCTGAGCTGGCGCTGCCGATGAAGTGTCTTGTTGAGAAGTTTGACGCAGCTGCGACCTGGAGAGTTAATTTTTACCGCGTCGAGGGGCCGACAGAGCCGCGGTTTTATTCGGCTTGGCAGCCGACGGGGACAGCGGTAGCTAACTTTCACGTTCCGGAGGCATTTGGGCGATTGGTTTTTGCGTCAAGGACGCCGAGGCAAGAATAAGGCATGCCCGGTGGTGCGGAAAAGTGCGCGTAGTGGCTTCCCGGCCAGTTTTTCCATATGCTCTTCCTGTGAGAAACCAACCCCTACCGATTTGGCGATTTTTCTTGCGAACGTTTTTGTTGGCGTGCGTTTTTCTGATGGCTGGCGGAGGTTTCGCCCTTCAGGCTGTCGCGCAGGAGAAGGCGAATGATTCCGCGCCCGCGGTTACGAAGGTCGAGCCTCCCAATTGGTGGTTGGGGCTGACGCCGGATGTAATGTTGCTGCTCTCCGGCCACGACCTGGAGGCAACCCACGTTTCCTGCAACCTTCCGACGCTGAGCGTTTCGCGGACGCAATCCGCAGCGGGCGGGAACTATCTGTTTGTGTGGTTGAAGATTGGAAAAGACACGAAGTCTGGAACGGCGGTATGCAGGATCACGGCGCCGAAGGGGACGACGTCATTCGAATTGCCGCTGGCGGCGCGCACGCCAACACTGGGAAAATTTCAGGGGCTCTCGCAGGACGATGTGATGTACCTGATCATGCCGGACCGGTTTGCCAATGGAGATCCGACGAATGACGAGCCCGCGGATGCTCCGGGGTCCCACGACCGTTCGAAAGCGCGGGCGTACCACGGCGGAGATTTGCAGGGAATCAAAAATCATTTGCCGTATCTGAAGGAGCTTGGCGTTACCACGCTGTGGCTTACGCCGATCGTGAAGAACGGCGCGACGCAGGACTATCACGGGTATGGCGCAGTCGATTTGTACGCGGTCGATGCACACCTGGGCACGGTGAAGGACTATCAGGAGCTGGTGGCGGCAGCACATCAGCAGCACATGAAGGTTTTCTTCGACGCGGTGCCGAACCACGTGGGGCCGAAACATCCGTGGGTAGCGAATCCGCCGGTGCCGGACTGGTTTCACGGGACGTTGCAGCGCCATATCGATTCGTTTTCGCCGCTGAAGGGAACGTTTTATGGCAAGCCGGCCGGGCAGGCAGGAAACGATCCATTCGAATCGCTGATCGATCCGCACGCACCGGCATGGATGAAAAGGAATCTGACCGAAGGATGGTTCTTCGGGATATTGCCGGACTTGAACACGGAAAATCCGATGGTGGCGCAATACCTTCTGCAGAACAGCATCTGGTGGGCGGAAGTGTCGGGATTGGATGGGTATCGCGTGGACACGTTTCCGTACGTGGGGAGGAAATTCTGGGCGGAGTGGCATGCGGGATTGCGGAGGATTTATCCGTACCTGACAACGGTTGGCGAAGTGTTCCACCCGGATCCGAGCGTGACTTCTTTTTTTGTGGGCGGAGTGAAAAGGTACGACGGGATCGACAGCGGACTCTCGACGGTGTTCGATTTTCCGATGTTTTTTACTTTGCGGGATGTGCTGCTGAAGAATGCGCCGGTGGGCCGCATAGCGGACGTACTGAGGCACGATACGCTGTATGTGCATCCGGAGATGCTGGTGCCGTTTCTTGCAAATCATGACGTGGGACGGTTTGCGAGCGAGGCAGGCAGCTCGGCGGCGAAGCAGAAACTGGCGTTTGGGCTGACGCTGACGCTGCGGGGGATTCCGGAGATTTACTACGGCGATGAGATTGGGATGCCCGGCGGCGGGGATCCGGACAACCGGCGGGACTTTCCGGGCGGATGGATTGGCGATTCGAACGACGCGTTTACGCAAGCGGGGCGCACGCGCGAGCAGCAGGAGATATTCGGGTACGTGCAAACGCTGCTGAGGGTCCGGCGTGAGCATGAGGCGCTGCGTGGCGGGCGGCTATGGCATCTGGCGTCGGATGAGTCGTCTTATGTGTTCATGCGCGAGGTGGAGGAAGATCGGGTGATGGTGGCGTTCAACAATTCGGATAAGCCGAAGGATCTGAAGGTCACGCTAAAGGACACGACCGCACAGAAGGCGGCGGAGATCGCGCTTCTTTTTGGCGAAGCGAAGGCGGAGCTAGCGGGCGGCGACATTCACTTGGTGATGCCCGCACAATCCCTGTCGATTTTTTCCTTGAACTGAAACGGCGCAAGTAGATGCACTAAAAAGTCAGGCGAACAGTCCAATTGTTGACGGCGTCGGGGACGGTAAGAATGACGGCGTGAGCCTGGTCGTCGTAGCGCCAGTCGTGGGTAGCTTCACTGCCGACGCGCACCTCTTTGGGTAGAGACGGGGCACCATACAGAGTTACTTCCGCGTTTTTCCACCACGGCTGAAAAGCGTTTTTCTCGACGGTGCTGGTGAGCGTCACCGAGCCGGGGAGAACCCGGCACGAGTAATTGACTCTGAGGAACTCACCCTTCTGATAGGCGAAGGTGTGGCCGTCGTCCTGATAAAGGGAGCCTCGGCAATCAGTAGATGTTGTGCTTGCGGGGAGGTAGGCGCGCAATTGCAGCGGCCCATCCGGCGTTTCGGACGTGGATTGCACGACGGGTTGCATTGGCAGGATGGCGCCCGCGCGCACGTACAGCGGGAGTTCGTCCAAGCGGGGATGAAGATTAATCTTGTCCTGACCGGTGTGTTTCTCCGAAGTCCAATAGTCGAACCATTCGCCGGGCGGGAGGGCAATGCCCTGGGCGTCGATCGTTTCGGAGACGACGGGGGAGACGAAGAGATCGGGGCCAAAGAGAAAATCGTGATCGTCGCCGTAGAATTCCTGGGCTTGGGGATATTCGAGGAAAACGGAGCGCATCATCGGGAGGCCGGTCCGCGTGGTTTCTTCGGCGAGAGTGTAGATGTAAGGCAGAAGGCGGTAGCGCATTTCGATGAATTTCTTTCGAATGGCTTCGTGCTCGGGGCCGCTGGCCCAAGGCTCATGGTCGGCGGTGCCTTTTGCGGCGTGATTGCGGTAGATGGGATTGAAGGCGCCCAGTTCGTACCAGCGTGTTAATAGATCGGGCGGAGGCGAACTGCCAAAACCGCCGATGTCATCGCCGACCAAAGGGTAGCCCGAGACTCCCATGCTTAACAGCGTCGGCGTACTCATGGAGAGATGGTTCCACGTGGCGAGATTGTCGCCGGTCCAGGTGGCGGCGTAGCGTTGAGCACCGGCAAACGCGGCGCGGGTGAGGACGAAAGGGCGCTCGTCGGGCTGCAACTTGCGGAGGCCGTCGTAGGTGGCGCGGGCATTCTGCATGCCGAAGACATTGTGGATGGCGCGATGATCGAGAGACGTACCGTCATCCATGCGGTGGACGACATCGAGTGGCATGGTCTTGCTCGGATAGCGGAAGACGGAGGGCTCATTCATGTCATTCCAATAGCCCGACACGCCCATGGCAGCGAAATCCTTGTAAAGATTGCCCCACCAATCGCGGACACGTGTGAGAGTGAAATCGGGGAAAACGCTTTCGCCCGGCCAGACGGGGCCAACGTAGACAGAGCCGTCGGGATTCTTAACGAAGACATCATTCTTGATTCCCGAATCAAAAGGGGCATAGCCGCGATTGGGTAAACGTTTGATATGCAGATCGGTGATGGTGATGATGTGAAAGCCCTGTTCGCGAAGGTCGGCGACCATTTTTTCAAAATTGGGGAAATACTGGCGGTTGATAGTAAATGGTGCGTAGCCGTCCTCATAGTCGATGTCCAGATAAATCGTGTCGGCGGGGATTTTCTTATCACGCAAGAGTTGGGCGATTTCTCGGACACGTGCTTCGGGATAGTAGCTGTAGCGGCACTGCTGGTAGCCCAAAGTCCAGAGCGGAGGCAGTGGGGAGCGGCCAATGAGCGCAGTGTATTGCTCGATGATTTTTTTTGGCTCCGGTCCGGCGATGAAATAGTAGTTCAGCTCTCCGCCTTCGGCGCCGAAGGAAAAATAGTCGGGTGACTCTTTTCCGAAATCAAAGCTGCTGCGGTAGGTGTTGTCGAAGAAGAGACCGTAGGCAACGCCCTTCATGAGTCCGATAAAAAAAGGAATGGTTTTGTAGAGTGGATCTGTGGATTCCTGCCAGCCGAACGCGTCTGTATTCCAGTTGGTGAAAGAGCGATTGCGACGGTTCATGGGCCCGGCTTTGTCGCCGAGCCCATAATAATTCTCGTCCTGCGGCATTTTTTTCCAGGCGTGGATGCGCTGGCCGTTCCAGGCCATGGGCAAGGTGGGCTCGTCGGCGAGGAGGAGGTTTCCGGCGAGGTCTGAAAAATTAATGAGCAAGGGCGCTTTCTGGACGGTGGCAATAAGACTGGTGGTGATGATGCGAATTTCTTTTTGATTTTCTTCGATTTTCAGAGTGGGCAGGTCGGGCGAAGCAATCACGGCCCAGGAAGAATCCTTGGGAAAAGTGCCGGTTGGCGCGAGGCGGATGCGGAAGACACCGTCGTTAAATGCGGTGATGCGAACTTTGGCCGCTCCGGCGGAAAGCTCGACGCCATCTTTCAGTTTTTCGACGCGCTGCACTTTGCCAAGGTGCTGCCAGCCCTGCGCATGTGTGGTCCCACTGGTGAGGGCACAGATCAGCAGCCCCATTCCGATGCGCCGAGCAAACCCTGTCATTTCATCCCTCCGGGAGCCGGGAAAAAGCAAAGCACAATCCTGCATCTATGCTTAATTCCGGCGGCACGACCGTACACCGCCCCGCGGCGTCAAGCCGCGAGCCATTGTTCAAAAAATGCGGACGCTTTGGCGCCTTCGATGCGGCGGCGCACGGCATCCAATACGCGGCAACGAACTGTTTCGCCTCCACCGTAGAAACCGAGCCAATAGGGGAAATAAATTTCACAAGGCTCGTGGGTGATATCGAGACGAAGCTCGCGCAGCTTGAAGAAGCCCTGCTGAAAAACGACACGCAGTACTTTCTCGCGAAGGAGTTCGACGGTGCGTTCTTCGGAAAGCGCGGGAACCAGGCAATTCCGGCTATCAATAGAGAGGAGTTCACGCTCCTCAGGAATGCGGGGGAATTCGAAAAGGTCGAGCGAGCCGTCGACGGCGTCGAGGGCGAACAAACGTGTGTATGGCGTTCTACCAAGTTGGTAGCGAACGCGGTAGAACCGGAACGATACATAGGCGCCTGCGATCTTTTGAAGCGGGCCACCGCGCATCCGCCAGTAGATCGATGAAACACCAAGTGCGGAGAAAGTCCGGACGGCGTCCTCCTGGGTGACGTTGGGTTTCAGCGTTCGGATGGCAGACTCGCTCATGGTTTATGCCCAGCTGTTTTCAGCGGAAGTAGATCCACAGGCCCACCACCGTGGCGATCAATACACCGGTAAAGGCCAGGTTGGTCATGCGCTCCGATCCCGTTTCGCGCTGAAGGTGCGGCACATTCACGTCGGCAAGGTCGAGCTTGTCGCCGACGGTGGCAAAGGTGAGTCCGGCAATCTTTTTGCGCTCTGGCGCGGGATACATCATGCTGACCAAGATGAGAACGACCGTGCAGATGACAAACATGAGGATCGCGTAGTGCAAAAAGTTCATGTCCACGAGCCAGCGGATGGCGTTGGAAGCGTAGTGCTCCGACTTATCCAGCACTTCGAAAATAAAACGCACGGCACCGAGGATAAAGCCAATCAGAAGCGAACTGATGGCCCCCTGTCCGTTCAGGCGAGGCCAGAGGATTCCGAAAATGAAGCAAACGGCAATCGGCGGGCTGATGTAGGCCTGCACGCTCTGGAGATAAACATAGAGCTGAGGGCTAAGATTGTGAATATAAGGCACCCACAAAAGGCCCAGAAGGACCATGGCGCCGGTGGCGATTCTACCGAAGAAGACGAGCTGTTTTTCGGAAGCCGCGGGGCGGAACTTTTTGTAAAAGTCCAGGGTCACCATGGTAGAGGCGGAATTAAAGACCGCGCTCATAGCACCCATGAGAGCAGCAAGGAGCGCGGCAATCATCAATCCCACGAGTCCGGCCGGGAGCAAGTTGACGATCATGGTCGGGTAGGCGATGTCCCCATTGGTGACTTTTCCGCCGACAACGTGGAAGAGCTGGGGGAAGAGGGCGAAGGCAATCAATCCCGGGAGAACAAGAACGAAGACAGGGAGAATCTTAAGAAAGCCGGCGAAGATGGTGCCGGCCTTGGCGTGGCCCTCGTCTTTAGCGGAAAGCACACGTTGCACAATCACCTGGTCGGTGCACCAATACCATATACCCAGAATGGGCGCGCCGAAGAAAATGCCGGTCCAGGGAAACTCGGCGTCGGTGGCCGGCTTCATCATGTGGAAATAATCGGCGGGAACGGCGGCGCGCAAGCCGGCGAAGCCACCCACTTTGTCCAGGCCGATGATCGTGAGGGCAATTGCACCGGCAAGGAGAATCAAGGTTTGAACCAGATCGGTATAAATTACTGCGGCCAACCCACCCGCGATGGTGTAGATACCTGTGGCCACCACCAGGATGACGGCGGCGGTCAATGGACTCCAGCCGACCACACGCTCCAGGACGATCGCCGCAGCATAAAGATGGACTGAGATTTTGGTGAAGATGTAGGCGATCACGGAAATAGTGGCGAGGTAAGTGGCGCAGTTGCGGTTAAAGCGGCGCTCCAGGAATTCCGGCATAGTGAAAACGTTGGAGCGCAGGTAGAACGGGACGAAAACCCAGCCGAGCAAAAGGAGCATCAGGCAGGCCAGCCATTCGAAATGGCCCACGGCCAGGCCGGATGTGGCGCCGGAGCCCGCCAGGCCAATGAAATGTTCCGTGGAGATGTTGGAAACAAACAGCGAGGCGCCGATGGCGAACCAGCCAATGTTGCGGCCGGCAAGGAAATATTGCTCGGAGGTGCGTTCCTTTTTCGAAAAATAGTAGCCGATGCCAAAGATAAGGGCAAAGTAGATCCCGATGATGACGAGATCCAAGGTTTCAAGAGTGCGGTGGGTAACCGCAACCGAAGATGCAAAGAGCATCCATGCCTCCCTGGTGTCCGCTGCGGGCGGCAGCTGAGAACAGCGGCCCGCGCTGGACAATGATTCTATACAGCACCGACGATGACCCGGACGAAAAGGCCGTGAAGAATTGTGCGTGCGAAGTCTATAACAGGCGAAAGGCAGGCTCAATGCCCGATTCGCTGATGGGGAATATTTGAAGGATTCGAGCGGTACTCTCAGATGCGCCAGATCAGGCGCGGGTGCGAATTGCCGCCAGGGATGGAACATAGTAAAACGATAGATGGAGGAAACATGACAAAGCTGGTGTTTTGCCTGCTATTCTGCGCGGCCGCGGTGATGGCCGCGGACAAGACGGTGTACGATTTCACGCTGAATGCGATCGATGGGCAGCCTGCGCCGCTCGCGGCTTACAAGGGGAAACTGGTGTTGCTGGTGAATGTGGCGAGCCGGTGCGGCTACACGCCGCAGTACACGGCGCTGGAATCCATCTATAAGAAGTACAAAGGCCAGGGCTTTGTGATCGTGGGGATTCCGGCGAACAATTTTGGCGCACAAGAGCCGGGGACAAACTCGGAGATCAAGACGTTCTGCACTTCTAAATATAACGTCACGTTTCCGATGATGGCGAAAGTTTCGGTGAAAGGCGACGACACGACTCCACTCTACCAATTCCTGACGGACAAGGCCGCGAACCCGCAGACTGGCGGGGAGATCAAATGGAATTTCACGAAGTTTCTGATTGGACCCGACGGACGTGTCCTTGCGCGGTTCGAACCAGCAGTTACGCCGGATTCGCCGCAGGTGACTTCGGCGATTGAGAAGGCGCTGGCTTCGCTCAAATCCTGAACGGGAGAAACCAAAACTGGATCGAAGCGCAAGACTTTGGACGCTACGGGTGTGCGTTGAAGGGCGAATCGCCGTAGTCTAGAGAGGTGTCGACGGCTCCTGAAACGATGGTGATACTCTCGCTGCAAAGCGTTTCGAAAGAGTATTTGAGCGATGGGCAGCGCGTTCAGGCGCTCAACAATGTTTCGTTAGACGTGAAGCGCGGAGAATTTGTGACACTGGTGGGACGCAGCGGCTGCGGAAAATCGACGTTGCTGAATCTTGCTGGGGCGATGGATTTTCCGACTTCGGGCCAGGTGCTCCTCGATGGAGTTTCGACAGCTTCCTTGAAGGATGCCGCACTGACGCAGTTGCGGCGCGAGAGAGTCGGCTTCATTTTTCAGTCGTTTCAATTGCTGTACACGCTGACGGTTTTCGAGAATGTGGAGCTGCCGCTGCTCCTTGCGGGAAAAGCGAATGCGCGCGAGGCCGCGCGGGAACGGCTCGCCTGGGTAGAGCTGGATGACCTGGGCCAACGCTATCCACACCAGCTTTCCGGCGGGCAGATGCAACGCGTGGCCATCGCACGGGCGTTGATTCATTCGCCGAGCCTGCTGCTGGCCGACGAGCCTACGGGAAACCTCGATACGACAACCGGGAACGTCATTCTGGAATTACTGCAGCGGCTCACACGACAACATAACACTGCAACGATTATGGCAACGCACAGCGTGGAGGCGGCTGCGTTGGCCGATGCAGTGGTGCGGCTACGCGACGGAAAGATCGAAGGGATCACCAGGCTCTGAGATGCCACGCCTTTTGCTTTTTTATCGGTTGATGGTCCGGCCACTCCTGCGGGAGCCGGTGCGCGCCACGTTGACGGTTTTGGCAGTGGCGTTGGGCGTTGCCGTGGTGCTGGCGATTGAACTTTCCGGCGCGGCCGCGACGGGGTCGTTTCGATCTTCGATGGAAACGCTGGCCGGGGACAATGATCTGGAAATCACGGCATCGGGCGGCGTGCCGGAGGATGTGGTGGGTTTGCTGGCGACGCTGCGGTACTCGATGCGAATTTCGCCGCACATGGAGGACTACGCGATTGTGGCGGATACGAAAAAGTCGCTTCCTCTCATCGGAGTGGATCTGTTCGCCGAAGGCGAGGGAAACGCGCAAGTGGATTTTTCGAGCGCGGGAAAGCTGCAAGCGCAAGCGACTTCAGAGGAAGCGTTCAAGAATTTCAGCGACGACAAGAGCATTTGGGTGGGTGAGAGTCTTGGCTACAAGGCGGGCGCACGCATCCAGTTGCTGATCAATGATCAGGTACGCGAGTACGTCGTGAGGGACGTGTATCCCGATTCGAACGGCAACGAATCGGCGGTCTTAATGGATATCGCCGCAGCGCAACATGCGCTTATGCGGTATGGACGCGTCGACCGCATCTTGCTGAAGATGCCGAACACACCCAGTCTCGACGAATGGCAGAAACGTTTGCGCGCCGTACTTCCAGCAGGAGTCGACGTCCGGCCACAAGGCACGGGTACGAACGAGAATCGCCGCATGCTGGCGGCGTTCCGGTGGAATCTGCGGCTTCTGAGTTACGTTTCGCTCGTCGTTGGATCTTTCCTAATTTACAACACGATTTCTGTTTCGGTAGTTCGGCGGCGTGCGGAGATTGGGATTGTGCGCGCGCTCGGTGCAAGCCGCGGTGCCATTCTCACCGCGTTTGTAGGAGAGGCTGCTTGTTTTGGGATTACCGGTGCGCTGATTGGGCTCCCGCTGGGCCGCTTTATGGCAACTGGGGCGGTGAAGTTGATGGCAAGCACCGTCGAATCGCTGTACGTCAGTAGCCGGCCGGGTCCGATTGAATTGAGTCTTGCCTCGGCGCTGCTGGGGCTGGCGATCGGCGTAGGAGTTGCGGTCGCATCGGCGTACTCGCCGGCGCGCGAGGCTTCGCTGGTTCCGCCCGTGGAGGCGATGGGGCGCGGGCGGCGTGAATACGATGTGCGTGTCCACAGGGGCCGCGATTTGTGGCTGGCGCTGATGCTTGGGCTGGCTGCAGCGGCCGCTTCACGGGCGCCGGCCATCGGCGGCAAGCCGCTGTTTGGTTATCTGGCCGCGATACTGCTGCTGGTGGCTTCCGCGCTGGCCATTCCGGCTTTTGTTTATGCGCTTGCGTCATTTTCTTCGAAGCTGCTCGGCAAATTCCTTGGCGTTGAAGCAATGCTGGCTTCGCGGAGCCTTGCGGCTTCGCTGCGCCGCACTTCGGTGCTGGTCGGCGCTTTGTCAACCGCCATCGCCATGATGACCGCTGTGGGAATTATGGTTGGAAGCTTTCGGGAAACGGTTTCTGTCTGGATGGACGACCAGTTGCCGGCTGATCTTTATCTGCGGCCTGCTGGGTCGGCAGCGGCGGACCGTCACCCGACGATTTCGCCGGGGCTGGCTGAGGAGATTGAAAAACTGCCAGGGGTCGTCGCGGTGGAGCAGTTGCGTGCTTACGAAATCCGGTATCAGGACATGCCGGCAACACTGGCCTCCGCCAACCTGAACGTGTCGCGGGCGCACAAGGATTCCGATTTTTTCTCCGGCCGGCCGAGAGAGCAGGTGCTGGGGGAATTGCGCGATTCGAATGCGATTGTCGTGAGCGAGCCATTTACCTACAAGCATGGAGTGAAAACGGGTGATTCCATCACGTTATCGCTCGGCGGCAAACAAGTGGCGTTCCGCATCGCGGATGTCTACTACGACTATTCCAGTGAGCGCGGCAGCATCCTGATGGACCGGAAAACGATGCTCCGCTATATGCCGGATCCTGCGCCGTCCAATCTCGCGATATACATATCGAGAGATGCAAAACTGGAAACGGTTCGAGCGGAGATCGAACGGGTAGCTGCCGGCCACCGCGTGCTTCTGTTTTCGAATCGTGACATTCGAACGGAGGCGATTCGAATCTTTGACCGCACGTTTGCCATCACTTATGCGCTGGAAGCGGTCGCGGTGATTGTGGCCGTGATGGGCATTGCCGGAGCGCTGCTGGCGCTGGTGATCGACCGCCGGCGCGAACTTGGTTTGCTGCAATTCCTCGGAGGAGCGAGAAGCCAAATTCGGAAACTGATTCTCGTTGAAGCGGGATTGCTGGGATTGCTGGCGAATCTTGCCGGCCTGGCCCTGGGTTTTGCGCTGTCGCTCGTGCTCATCTACGTGATTAACAAGCAGTCGTTTGGCTGGACGATTCAATTTCACTGGCCGATGGAAATTCTCGTGGTGGCGTTGACGGCGGTGTACGCGGCCACGGTACTTGCGGGGCTGTATCCCGCGCGTGTGGCGGTGCAGTTGAATCCGCTTGAGGCCGTCCATGAGGAGTAGGCTGGCGTGCTTCGTGGTGGCGCTGCTTTTTCTTCAACCGCTTGCGGCGCAATACCGCACGGCGTTGGCGGATTATCGCTACGAATTCCCTCGCGATCATTTCAGTCATCCGGATTTCCAAACAGAGTGGTGGTACTACACGGGGAACTTGAGGTCCGCTGAGGGACACAAGTTTGGTTTCGAACTTACTTTTTTCCGGCAGGCGGTCAGTCGCGATCCGACAAAGACCGCAAACTGGGATGTGAAGGATCTCTATCTCGCGCATCTTGCTCTGAGCGACCTGGACGGCGGGAAATTCTACCATTCGGAGCGGACTAATCGGCCCGGACCAGGTATGGCAGGCGCAAGCGAGACTAGAGGCCGAATCTGGAATGGCAACTGGCAGATTCTGTGGGATGCCGGCGAGCAGAGATTGCATGCGATTCAAGAACGATTTCAATTGGATTTGACGCTGCATTCGGAGAAGCCGCCCGTCATTCATGGAGAGCGTGGAATCAGTCAAAAAGCGGAAGGCGAGGGCCACGCTTCACATTACATTTCCCTGACACGCATCGCGACGGCGGGCTCGATTGAGCTGGACGGCAAGAAGTTCGAGGTGAGCGGCACAAGCTGGATGGATCACGAGTTCTTCACGCACCAGCTTGCGCCGGAACAAACGGGCTGGGACTGGCTGAGTGTACAGCTGGCGGACAACACGGAATTGATGCTATTTCACATTCGCCGCAAGGACGGTTCGATTGACCCGCACTCGGCGGGCACCTACGTGGATGCGCAAGGCAAGACAATGCATTTGCGGGCGATTGATTTTGAACTGCAAGCGCTGGACGGGAAGTGGAAGAGTCCCGTCACTGGCGCCGACTATCCGGTCCACTGGAAGATCAGCGTTCCTAAACTGGGGCTTGAACTCGAGGCAAAAACGCCGCTCGAATCCCAGGAGCTGACGGGCAAGTCAAAACTTGCGCCGAACTATTGGGAAGGCGCGATCGTACTGAGCGGAAGGCGCAGCGCGCAGGCGATCAGCGGTATGGGCTACCTGGAAATGACGGGCTACGACCGCGCCGTGCAACTCGCTCTGTAAGCCGAACCTCAGCGGCTACGAAGGCTAGACCGAGGAATGCGATTTGAAGAGTTTCACTAGATTCTCGGCGATGATCTTTTCCTCGCCGGGTTGAAGCATGAAGGAGTTCATGGAGAGCGCTTCGCCCTGCTCACCAGTGGAAAGAACGATGGATGGTTTTCCTTCGCGCAGGGCTTTGCCGGTTTCGAGCGGCGTCAGCCGAATCCGCTGCGCATCCCACTTGATGTACATGTGGGGAACGTGGTTGGCGATGTCCGGAACCATGTGTTCCGTTGTGACGCCGGGAACCTTCGTGATTTGGGCGGAGACGAGCTCCAGGCGGCGCTGCCATTCCTTGTTGAGGGCGTCGTGATCTTCCTTCAAATAAGATTCGATGGCTTTGACCATGCCGACGATTTCTTCTTTGCCCACTTTTTGGCTGCGGCCGAGAGTGTCTTCGTGCGGGCTGTTGTTGAGCAGCGCGTAGGCGACAAGGTCTTTTCTACCAATGAGCAGCCCGGCGCATTGCGGGCCGCGAATGGCTTTGCCTCCGCTAAAGGCCGCGAGGTCATAACCCATAACGGTGTAGTCCCAGAGATGCGAGACCGGCGGAGTATCGGCGGCGGCATCGATGAACGAGGGAATCTTGTGTTCCTTGGCGAGCTTGGCCCATTCATCTACTTTGATCTGGCCTTCGGCGTTGGCGAAATTTGTGAAATGCATCATGGCGGTCTTGGGATTGACCGCTTTTCGAACGTCTTCACGAGTTTCCACCTCGATGAGCTTTACGCCGGTGGAACGCAGCTGATGATCAAAGGGATTGCGATGCGACTTTTGGATGATCACTTCGGATTTTATTCCGGTGAGATCGGGGAGTTGCTCGATAAATTTCGGATTGTCTCCCGTGAGGATACCGGCCAGTCCGGATTGCATGGCCGCGGCCGCGCCTGAGGTGACCAGCGCGGTGTTGCCTTCCGGCAATTTGAGCATTTCCGCGATACGCTTACCCGCGGCGACTTCGAGTTCGGGGACGCTGACAAAATGAAGCGAGCCGAGGGCCATGACGGCTTCGACTTCCGTACGCATCAGCGACCCGCCAAGGATGGTCATGGTTCCTTGGCCGTTGATGACCGTGGTTACGCCCAGTTCTTCGTAGACGTTGCCGCTCGCGCCGAACCCGGTGATTTTCTCCGAAGGTTTAGAAGTGGGTGCAGAGCCGGCGAAGAGTTTGCTCGGGCTGAGCAGAATGCCAGTCAATGATGCAAGGCTCCCCAGAAAAGTGCGGCGTTTCCAAGATTCTTTGAACGGCACGATCAGGCTCCCTTCTTTGCGGCATTGGCTACGGCCGCGGTGCAGTTGATTTCCACGAGGGAATCACCGGGCAGCGCCGCGACGGCCACGGTTGTGCGCGCGGGGCCGCCGTGCGGAAAGTAGGTTTTGAAAACCTGGTTCATGCCGTCGTAGTAGTCGATGTTCGCGAGGTAGACGGTGAGCTGCAGGATGCTGTCCATGGTGCCGCCACCTGCTTCGACGAGAGCCTTGACGCTTTCCATCACGTGGCGGGTGTGATTCTCGATGTCCTTCGGGAACGTTGCCCCTTTGTCGCGGGAGTGGGCGCCCTGGCCAGCGATGTAGATCACGCCGTTGTGAACAATGAGCGGCGTGATGAAGCCGGTGCCGCTCGAAGGCTTGCCGTCATAGTCCAGTTTCTGAACGCCGCCCTGAGGAGGAACCGCCGAAGCTGCGGAATGGGAGGCTAATCCAAGGACGCCTGCGCCTGTAAAAAGGGATGCGAGACGCGCTGCAAAATTTCTGCGAGTGCTTAGCCCTGCAAGCATTTCTTGTTCCTCCTTTGAACATGGCACCCTTATATCATTGCTACAAGCTGGAAGATTGCACCTAAACCGGAATCGCCGCTACGAATCCATGTATGCTCTTGGCCATAAAGAACTTATTTTGACTAGTCCGGGCTTGACACTAACCAGGGCCTGTTATAAACCGTCGAACAATGAAACGATTGTTGCACGGAGTCGTTATTCTGGGGAGGGTGTGATGAATCGAACCAAGCGGATGACTGTCCTACTCGTGTGTTCGTTTGCCTGCCTGCTTGCACTTGCATCGTTCTTTGCGGCGGACGCCTCAGGGCAAGCCGTCACCGCCACTCTCTCCGGAAGAATCACGGATGCCTCCGGCGGAAGCATCGCCAAGGCCAGTGTCGCTATTCAGAATGTTGCGACGGGCTTTTCGCGGTCGGTACAGACGTCAGATTCAGGAGAGTATTCCATCCCGGCTCTTCCCGCAGGCGATTACGCGGTGACCGTGGTTTTCTCGGGGTTCGGAAAGCAGACGAAAAACATTACGCTGCAGGTGGGCCAGACCGCGGCGCTCGATTTCACCATGACTCCCGGCGAAATAGCACAAAAAGTCGAAGTGGAAGCGACCTCGGAACTGGCAGAGCCAACCCGGACGCAAGTGAGCACGGTCATCACAGAGCAGCAAATTGTGAACCTGCCGGTGAACGGCCGGGAATTCATTGACTTCGCACTGCTTTCGCCCGCAGTAACGATTGGCGACACCACGTCGGGCAGCACGGACGTCATCGTCGAGCCGGTCACCAAACTTTCATTCGCGGGGCAGAACATCCACTACAACTTCATCGCTGTGGATGGCGCCGACGATATTTCCACGGCCTCGGGAATCCAGCGCGGCACTCCGCCGCAGGAATCCGTGCAGGAGTTTCGCGTCATCAACAGCGACTACTCCACGGAATTTGGAAGGGCCGTGGGTGGCATCGTCAATATCATCACCAAAAGCGGCACGAACGACTGGCATGGCACCCTATATGAGTATTTCCGGAACAACGATCTGGATGCCACGAATCTCCTGCAAGCAAGCGGCGCACACGTTCTGCGGCAAAACCAATTCGGCGCGGCCATCGGCGGGCCGATCAAGAAGGACAAGACGTTTATCTTCGGGAACTATGAAGTGCAGCGGCGCGGCGAGTCACCCTTTTACAATTCCGCAGTACTGGCGAATATCGGAGCCATCAACGAGGTTAAAGCGATCTATGGGCTCCCGGCAGAGCCGAATCTTGGCAGCGTTCTCCGTACGAACAATACGGACAACGGTTTCGCGCGGCTGGATCATCGTTTCAGCGACAACGAATCCTTTTTTCTGCGGTACTTCGTCAACGACGGGCGTTTGCTCAACCAATCGCCGCTGAACGACGGCTTCGACCTTCCTTCGGCCTTCAAGGACAACTTTTATCGCGACCAGTCCCTCGCCGGCACGCTCGTCTCCGTGTTCAGTCCCAAGCTCATCAACGAGCTTCGCGTGCAATACGCCCGGCGCTCGTTCGATTTCCCCACGGTTACAACGCAGCCTCACTTGGAATTGTCGAATACATTCACGATCGGCGTGAATCGCGGCAATCCCGATTTTTACCGTGAATCGCGCTTTGAAATCGTGGACAACGTGACGCGGAGCTTTGACAGACACACGCTGAGTTTCGGCGGTGATTTCAATTTCGTTAAGACCACGGAGTCTTTCCCGCTCTTCTATCCTTTCGAAGCCGACTTCCCGAGCCTCGGCGCTTTCCTCGGGAACGATGGCGCTGCGGGCGGAGTGGGGGCACAGTGTGTCTCAGCTGCCGGCGATCCCGGCGGTCCAGGACCCGCCGGATGTCAGCACCCCAACGTGATTTTCTTTGAGCGCTTCCGAGCGCCGAATTTCGATGAACCGAGCCTGGACACAGCGGTCTACAACGGGACAAGATTTTCGCCGGCCATCCGGAACCAGGCGGAAGGCACCCTGAATCATACATACGAGGGCTTCTTCGTCCAGGATAAGTGGCGCGCCACGAGCCGCCTGACTCTGAATGGGGGAATCCGATGGGAGTTTGAGACCTGGCCTACCAATGTGCTGAACACACAATGGAAAAACTTCGATCCCCGGCTGGGTGTGGCCTATAACGTTGGGACCAAGAAACACGTGGTGGTGCGCGCTGGGTTCGGACTCTTCCATGGCACGATCCCGTCCAACTTGCTCGCTTGCCAGGAACCTTCGTGTGGCGGCACAGGCAACATCGCTCAGCTGGACAACGGCAAGTATCCTGGCCGGCCGTTCGAAAATGGCCTCAACGCCAAGACGGAGCTGTTCGCCTTCGCCAGCGGGCCTGGGATTACAGCGTTCGGCCTTTCGCAACTCATGACCAACGGAACCTATCCCGATGCCGTTCCTTTCCCGAACGTCTGTTTCCCGGGTGAAACCACATTAGCGCAGTGCGGGTTCTTTGGACCGTCCGTCGTCGTGCGATTCGATCAAAATAGCAAGAATCCCTACGGCGTCCAGGCGAGCTTGGCGGTCGAATTCGAACCGCTCCCGGATACCACGGTGAGCATCAGTGGGCTGCACGTTCGCGGCGTCCACCTCGGCAGCTTTTTCAATGTGAACCAGCCGGACCCGAACAACACGTTTACGACTGCAGAGCGGACGTTCCACGATTCAGAGGGACGCGCAGGCCTAAAGAACCTCTATTGCTCAAGTGCAGCTGCATGCCCCTTCACGCCCGGTGTGCGCACGTTTCCCATTGCCATCTATTTCGAAGCGACATCGCGCTGGGATTCGCAATACGACGGTTTGCTGGTCAACGTCAACAAACGGCTGACAAAGAATTTCTCGTACGGAATCAGTTACACTTGGTCGAAATCCATTGATGACGGGCCAAACCCCAGTTTCGTTCTGATCCCGCAAGACAGCCAGAACCTCCGCGCCGAGCGCGCCCTCTCCTCCGACGACGTGCGCAACCGGCTGGTCCTGAACGCCACAGTGACGACGCCCAAAACCTGGAATATGTTTGCGCGCGACTTCCTGGTCGGCATGATCACCACCATCCAGTCGCCGCAACGCTTCACCAAATTCGCCGGTTTCGACGCCAACGGAGACATTTTCGGAAATAACGACCGCGTGGGCATCGATCCTCGCAACACGTTCCTGGGAGACAATCTCCGCACCGTTGATCTGCGGCTGGCGCGAACTCTTCGATTCCGCGAGAAGAGAAGCCTGGAGTTGATCGCCGAAGCTTTCAACCTTTCCAATACCTTGAACATCCGCTTCTTCAACACCGTTTACGGCGCATCTGATTTCTGTCCTGCTTCCAATAATTCGGCCTTTGGCTGCCCGGCGACGCCCTCCGGTTTCCGGGAAGGCTCGCCAAACCCGTTGTACGGAACGCCCCGCGCCGTATATAACCCGCGGCAGATCCAGTTGGCGTTGAAATTCAGTTTCTAACCCCCAGTTCCGAAAAGCTGGTCGCGGATTTTTTCCTCGGCCAGCTTTTTCGTCTAGCAGAGGAGAGTTGCAAAATTCCAAGATGGCGTTCTCGCAGTCCTCGATCGGCGCGAAGACGAACGACATGCATGAATCCTCATTTGCTCCTTTAAGTGCGCGGCGCCTGCTGGTGCTCGGAGGCATCGGACTGATCCTCGTCGGCATGCTGGTCGGGGATATCTTTGCAGTTTTTATCCTGCACCAGAATGCAGCACGCGTGGGTGTGAGTCTGGCGTCCGCCGCGCACGCTGCTTTGGCCGGAGATCGCCCGCTGGTTCAAGCGAGTTTTCAGGATGTGGGGTCCTTTCTCGAAAATAGAGGAACCAAGGTGGATACCCATGTCCACATGATCGATTTCGGATACCTCGCGCTGATGCTTGCGATTCTGCAGCCCTGGATCGCCTTCGGTGAAAGCACCAAGCGGCGCCTTGCCTGGCTCTTCCTCGTGGGCGCAGCTCTTTTGCCCGTTGGCGTCTTTCTCATTCACTACATCGGCCTCGCCTACAGCCCGCTCCAAGCCATCGGCTGGGCCAGCATTTTTGCGGACCTGGGCGGCTTGTTCGTACTGATTGCAACACTTGGCCTCCTCCTTGGACTGGGAAAACACTTTCGATCACAAGTGTCCGCACCCGTGCAAGACGCCCTTCTTCTGAATCGCAGTGCACCCGGCCGCGTGCTGCTTGTCGGGGGCATAGCCATGGTTCTCGCCGGTTTCTTGCATGGCGCGTATTACGCCGGCGTCGATCTCTATCGTCACGAAGCGCTCGACGCTTCCATTCTCACGGATATGGCCAAGGGCGCGGCGGCAAACGATGTTGGGATGGTGGACCGGTCCCTGGAAGCCTACGGCCAGCTTCAGGGCGATAAGGCCGTGAAAATAGCGGCGCATGCACACATTATTGAGTTTGGCCTGCTCGCGATGTTGCTCGCATTTTTTCAGCCATACGTGAGTTTGCGGGAAACCTGGAAATTCCGTTGGGCCTACGTTTTGATATTCGGTTCCGTGCTGCTTCCCGTGTGTGTGCTGATGGAATTGCGTTTCGGGCTTGTCGCCGGAGGGTTGGCGGACTTCGGGGGCCTGCTGGTGATTGTCGCGCTGCTCGCCATGTGGATTGGAATTCTGCGCTACACCGGCCAGCTTGACGCGCATGTGGGAGATGCGCGATGACCGGCGCGCGGCGGCTTCTGATCCTGGGCGGCATCGCACTGGCTTTGTGGGGAATGGGCTACGGGTTGTGGTATGCCGTGTTTGTGGAGCATCAGGCGCTGAATGGCATCGGCTCTTCGCTCGCGGCGGCCTTTGAAGCATCCGCGAGTCGAAATCCTGCTGCTGCCGAGGTTGCCTTCAACAATTATAAGCAGGCGAAGTATGCCTACGATCGTCAAGTGGATGTGCACGGCCATTGGATCGGCCTGGCCATGCTATTGATCGTCGTGGGGATTGCGTTTGATCGCGTCCGGCTCGCTGAAGGCTCCAAGCTGATACTCGCTTCGGCCCTCGTAGCTGGGGCAGTGATTTTCCCGCTGGGCGTGTTGCTGCAGACTTTCGACCACGGATTGGTCCCACGAGCGATCGCCATCCTGGGTTCGGCGCTTGTGATCACTGTGCTCACTGGAATCACGCTGGACTTGGTGGCCAGCCAAACTTCCGCAGACTAGCGCATCCGCGTCGTTCATACTTATCTTTGCCTATAGCCCGAGTTTGATCCGTGCTTTGCGGTGAGGCCAATTTCCGTGCCCGAACTGCCCGACATCGTCGTCTACATCGAAGCGCTCGAGAAGCGCATTCTCGGTCAAAAGCTCGAACGTGCGCGCATCGCCAGCCCTTTTCTGCTCCGTACCGCAGAGCCGCCGCTCAGCAGCGCCGAAGGCAAGACCGTTCTCTACGTTCAAAGAATGGGAAAACGCATCTGTATCGGCCTCGAAAATAGTCTATGGCTGGTCCTACATCTGATGATCGCCGGCCGGCTTCACTGGCGCGCACGCGGAGTCAAGGTTTCGCGCCCCCGTGGCCTCGCCGCATTTGATTTCCCTGACGGCGCGCTGCTCTGGACCGAGGCGGGCTCCAAAAAACGCGCCTCGCTCCACGTGGTCGAAGGTGAGTCCGGACTCCGGGGGCTTGATCCCGGCGGTTTGGAAGTTCTTGAAACGGACGTCGCCCGCTTCGCCGCGGTTCTCACCTCTGCCAACCACACCCTGAAGCGCGCACTTACCGACCCGCGCTTGTTCAGCGGCATCGGCAATGCCTACTCCGACGAGATTCTCTTTGAGGCGCGCCTTTCCCCTCTCGCGCTTACGCAAAAACTCACTCCCGCGGAAATCGAGCGCCTGTTCGTAGCCGTGCAATCGACTTTAACCATCTGGCTCCAGCGTCTCCGAGCGGAATCCGGAGACGCCTTCCCCGAAAAAGTCACCGCGTTTCGCGAAGGCATGTCCGTTCATGGTCGTTATAAGCAGCCTTGCCCGCGCTGCAACTCCAAAGTGCAGCGTATTCGTTACGCCTCCAACGAAACCAATTACTGTCCGAATTGCCAAACCTGCGGAAAACTCCTGGCTGACCGTGCCCTGTCACGCCTGCTGCGCGAAGACTGGCCTAGGACTCCCGAAGAACTCGAATTGCTTATCCAGAATCCAAAACGAGTTTCGTAGAGCCCTTCGAGAACACGTTTCAAGGTCACTTAATCGCGTGCGTGCCGTGTGTGATTGATCCGCCTGCGCGCAGCGCCGCGGCAACCAGGACGGTCTCGGCGATTTCCTGGTCCGACGCTCCTGTCTCTCGCGCCTTGCTCGCGTGGAGCTCGATGCAATAAGGGCATTGCGTGGTAAAAGCCACGGCCAGCGCCAGCAACTCTTTGTACTTGCGCGGAATTGCTCCCGCAGCCAACGCCGCCTTGTCAAAAGCCACAAACGCTTTCATCCCCTCAGGCGCCAGCGCCTCTAAATTCTTCATCTTGCTCAGATTCTTCATGTCGTACATGTCACATCTCCTTGATTCAGTTTTCACAACATTCACAGCAACGCGTTCTTGGGCGCCCGGGAGATTCCTCTCTGGTCAGGCCCGCGTGCCAATCACTTCCAGATACTCTGCAAACACCGTCGTGCAACCCGCCCCGGCTCGATTGTGAGCAGACCACAGCGTTTCGAGTTCGTAGCGAAGGCGTTCCCGGCCGTCAGCGTTGAGCGAAGCAAAAGCCTGTTTGACCGGTCCATAGTTCAGCTGGAAAAATTCCACGACTTCGGAAGGAGGGAACGGATAGCTAAAGGTGTAGAAGCGGCTCCCGAGGCTTACCTCCGACAATCCAGATCCGAGACGCTCCCGGACGGTCGCTTCGTCTCCCCACAGGAGAGGTGAGGGCATTCCAGAGGGAGCGATGAATTTCGCGATGGACTTGAACATTTGCCCGACGAATCCCTCGGCAGTCCAGTTCGCCATGGCAATGGTTCCCCCCGGACTGCACACGCGCAAAAGTTCCTCCGCAACATTCTCCGGGCGCGGTGCGAACATGGCGCCGATCAGGCTGACCACCACATCGAAACTCGCGTCCTCGAAGGGCAGCGCCTCCGCGTCGGCCTCCTCAAAGCGAGCCCGCAGGTTTTCCGCTTTTGCGCGTGCCCGCGCGCGTTCCACAAGATTGCTGGCGATGTCCACACCGGTCACTTCCAAACCTTCTCGCGCGGCAATCAGAGCAAGAGTGCCGGAACCGCAGGCAACGTCCAATAATTGGCTGCCGGGAGCGACGTTCAGCCGTTCGTAGAAATCACGCGCGCTGCCGTCCATGTAACGTGAGAAGCGGTCATAGTCTCCCGCCATCCATGTCTTCTTGAGGCGAGCTTTCAAGCTCACAAATTCCGTTGTTATTGCCGTTGCCATTATCATTTCGTCTCCTTCATCGCAGCACTTTCTCTTTCGAACGATTGCGCTATCGAAAAATCGCGCCATCCATGAATCGCACTATAGGGAGAACTCTCCACGAAGTCTTATCCGGGCGTCCGAAACCCTTGACAGAAACGAACTGCAGTGTGCTTTACTTGCTCCAGCGTCCGGGTCAGTTTGCTGGAGCTCTCAAATCACCGTTCAGGAGTCCGAATGGATGTGTTGTCCGAAGTCCTGAAGGCCGTGAAGCTTGACGGAGCGCTCTTTTACAATGCTGAGTTTTCCGCTCCGTGGTGCGTTCGCACGCCTGCTTCGTGCATTGTTGCTCCTCATATCTCTCCCGCGCCTGGGCACGTCATCATTTTTCATCTGGTGACGGAGGGCCGCGGTTATGCGTATGTCGAAGGAGACGAGGGGCGCGTGGAACTAAATGCCGGCGACATCGTTATTTTTCCGCACGGTGATCCGCACATCATGGGGAATGGCGCACCGGTCAAGCCGGTGGACCATGAACACGAATTGCAACGTGTTTTGGCGCAAGGGCTCAAAATCGCGCGGTCCGGAGGCGGTGGCCAGCTAACAAAGCTTGTTTGCGGTTACATGGTTTGCGAGCCGCAGCTTTGCCAGGTCTTCCTCGGGGGGCTGCCTCCCGTTTTCAAGATTCACATTCGCGACGACGCATCGGGCCTATGGCTCGAGAATTCCATCCGCTACTCGGTGGGAGATGCGAACACAGCAAGGCCCGGCGGCGAAGCGGTGCTCGCTAAATTGTCTGAAGTTTTGTTCGTCGAGACTCTGCGGCGCTACATTGCGCTCTTGCCGGAGGAGCAAACCGGTTGGCTGGCCGGAGTTCGCGATCCGGAAGTCGGCAAGGTGCTCGGCCTGCTACATCGCCAGCCCTCCCATCCCTGGACCATCGCTGAGCTTGCCGCGGAAGTTGGCATCTCTCGTTCCGTGCTGGCCGAGCGCTTCCGCCGCTACCTCTCCGAAACTCCCATGGCTTATCTGACCCGCTGGCGCCTTCAGCTCGGTGCGCAACTGCTCAAATCCACAAGCAGCAGCGTTCTCCACATTGCATCCGAGGTTGGCTACGAATCGGAGCCGTCCTTCAACCGCGCCTTCAAACGCGAATTCGGCCTGCCTCCGGCCCGCTTCCGCACCCAGTCGAAGTCCAAACGCGCCGGCTCTGTCCGCCAGTCATCGGCAAGCCCTCGTCGTCTTGTGAGCCAAAGAGTGTAGCTTTGGGCGCGGTGGGGTTCCGATGTGGATTTCAACTTGGAGAGAAAGATTTGGCTCCCCGGGCTAGATTCGAACTAGCAACCCTTCGGTTAACAGCCGAATGCTCTACCATTGAGCTACCGGGGAACGGTGCAAGCAGAAACGCCTGTAGCAACGACTCAAGTTAGTCTAACGAAGCACGCGCAAACGTGTCAACGAACCCGCGCCCTCCAAATCTCGCCTCTTTCTACAACACCTTGACATGCCGCCATTCACGTTGTTTACTCCCCCACGCTAGGAGGTCCCCGCGCATGACTTTCAAGGCACGCATCGCCGCCGCAGCCTGGGCCGCAGCTCTCTCATTTGCCTCTTCCCCCGCTCTTCGAGCGCAAGAAGCCGCCAACCGGCTCATCGCCATGGACGAGTTCCAGCTGCAAACCGCCACCGATCCGCAAATCTCGCCCGACGGCAAAAAAATTGTCTACGTCCGCCGCTTTGCCGATCCCATGACCGACAAGCGCTATGCGAATCTCTGGACCATCAACACCGACGGCACCGATCATCGCCCGCTCACAACTGGCAACCGCAGCGACGCCTCTCCGCGCTGGTCGCCCGACGGCGCGCGCATCGCTTATCTTTCCGATGCCGATGGCAAGCAGCAGCTTTACATCCGCTGGATGGACACCGGCCAGACCGCGCGCATCACCAATCTTGATCAAGCCCCTGACGCCATCGCCTGGTCCCCCGATGGAAAAATGCTTTCGTTCTCCTCTCTCGTTCTCGGCAAAGGTCCGCACCTCGCCGATCTCCCATCCCCTCCTTCGGGAGCGAAGTGGGCCGATCCTCCCACGGCCTACGACCGTTTGGTCTATCGTTTCAATGGCACCGGCTATCTGAAGCCCGGTTACATGCAGATTTTCGTCGTTAATTCCGAAGGCGGCGCGCCGCGCCAGGTCACCAACGGCAACTTTCCCAATGGCGGCAATGAATTCGGTCCCTCGCGCGCCTCCTGGACTCCTGACGGAAAATACCTGATCGTTTCCGTCAACCGCCATCCCGAATCCGATCACGAATACCAGGACGACGAAGTTTACGAATTTAGCGTCACCGACGGCTCACTGCGCGCCCTCACCAATCGCAAAGGCCCCGACAACTCACCCTCCGTTTCTCCCGACGGAAAATTCATCACTTACACCGGCTACGACGATCGCTATCAAGGCCACCAAACCACCAAACTCTATCTCATGAACCGCGACGGCACCGGCTCGCACTCCCTCTCTGACAAGCTTGACCGCGACATCCAGGATCCCCAATGGGCTGCCGACAGCACCGGCGTCTACTTCCGCTACGACGATCAAGGCGATTCGAAAATCGGCTTCTGCTCGCTCGCCGGCGCCTGTAAGAAAACCGCCGACCACCTCGCCTCCACGACAGGCGCCGGCGGCAGCGGCACCTTCTCTCTTTCGCGAACGTCCATGATTGCTCTCACCTATGGCCGCCCGGACAATCCCGGTGACGTTGCCATCCTCAATAACGGCGCGATGAAAGTCCTCACCTCCATCAACCAAGAACTCCTCACGCAGAAAAAGCCCGGCCACGTCGAAGAGATTTGGTTCGAATCGTCAAAAGACAACCGCAAGATCCAGGGCTGGATCGTCCACCCGCCCGATTTCGATCCCGCAAAAAAATATCCGCTAGTCTTGGAAATTCACGGCGGCCCCTTCGCCGACTACGGCGACCGTTTCGACTTCGAAAAACAGGTCCTCGCCTCTCGCGGCTATGTCGTTCTGTATGTCAATCCGCGCGGCAGCACCAGCTACGGCGAGGAATTCTCCAACCTCATTCACCACGCCTACCCCGGCGACGATTTTTACGACCTCAATAGCGGCGTCGACGCCGTCATCGCCAAGGGCTACATCGACACCAACAATCTCTTCGTCACCGGCGGCAGCGGCGGCGGCGTCCTCACCTGCTGGACCATCGAGCACACCGAGCGCTTCCGCGCCGCTGCTTCGCTCTATCCCGTCATCAACTGGTACAGCTTCGCGCTCACTTCAGACATTCCCTTCATCACCAAATACTGGTTCCCCGGTCTTCCCTGGGACAATACCGACAATTACATGCAGCGCTCGCTCACCAATCTCGTCGCCAAAGTGAAGACTCCCACTTTGGTCATGACCGGCGAGGCCGACTATCGCACTCCCATCTCCGAAGCCGAACAATTCTACGAAGCCCTAAAACTCCTGAACGTCGACACTGTTCTCGTTCGCGTGCCCGAAGAACCCCACGGCATCGGCCGCCGCCCCAGCCACCACATCGCAAAAATGCTCTACATCGCCGGCTGGTTCGAACAGCACAAATCCAAACCATAACCCACTCGGCGGCGAGCCTGCGTTGGAATCGCCTCCGTGAAGCCCTCGCATTTATCTTGCGTTTAGGTTCACCGCCGTATAGATAGTCGGGCCCAAACTGGGTCACAGGCTATTTAGCCAAAGAGAGAAAAAATCATGCGCAAAAGTATTGCTCTTCTCGCGATCCTCGCTTCACTTTCCATCGCCGCCATTTTTTGCGTGGCGGCCTTCTCACACGCGGCAACACCCGCTCCCGCCGGCTCGGGCTATCACGTCATCAAGACGGTCGCCGTCGGCGGCGAGGGCGGCTGGGACTACGTTTATGTGGACAGCGACGCACGTCGCGTTTACGTCTCGCGCGGTACGCACACCATGGTTATCGATGCGGACACCTACGCCGTTGTCGCCGACATTCCGGACACGCAGGGCGTCCACGGCATCGCTATCGCTTCCGACCTCGGCCGCGGCTTCATCAGTGACGGCCGTTCGAATGACGTCACCATCTTCGACCTCAAGACTTTGAAGGCCATCGGCAATGTCAAAACCGACGTCAACCCCGACGCTATCCTTTACGAGCCCGTCACCAAGCGCGTCTTCACCTTCAACGGTGGCAGCAGAACCGCCGGCGGCGGCAAAAACTCCACTGCCATCAACGCCGCCGATGGAACCGTTCTCGGCACGATTGACTTGCGCGGCAAGCCCGAATTCGCGGCCGCTGATGGTAAAGGCTCCGTGTACGTGAACAATGAAGACAGCTCCGAGCTTCATCATATCGATGCCGCCACTCTCAAGGAGCTCCACCACTGGCCGCTCGCGCCCTGTAAATCTCCGTCGGGTCTCGCCATGGACGTCAAGAATCGCCGCACTTTTTCCGTCTGCGATGAAAAAGTGATGGCCGTGATGAACGTTGACACCGGCAAGGTCGTCGCCACCCCCACCATCTGCGAAGGCCCGGATGCCGCCGGCTTCGATCCCTCCTCCGGCTACGTCTTTGCCTCCTGCGGCGACGGCAACCTCACCGTCATCCATGAGGATTCCCCCGACAAATACACCGTCGTCGAGAATGTCCCCACGAAGAAGTCGGCGCGCACCATGGGCCTCGATTTGAAGACCCACAACATCTTTCTCCCCGCCGCAGATTTCGATGCACCGGCAGCGGGCGAACGCCGCGGCAAAATGAAGCCCGGCTCCTTCGTCCTGGTCGTGGTCGGAAAGTAGCTTCGAACGGACCACGCGGTTCGAATCGGCGGTCGCCGTCAAAAACAGAAGCGCCCCGGTGGGGGAATTCACCGGGGCGCTCTCCGTCTAGGATTGAGGTGTACTGCTAGGGCAAACTCTTAGTGCACAACGCCTACGTTGTGCGCACCTGCAAAGATCGAAAAGCCTGCGCCGAACGTCTGCGGCACCCACCACAGCCGCCGGATCCCGCGGTGCTCGCTGGTCATCATGCGCTTGCCGATGAAGTCCATCACTGCGGGACTCACCTGCGTGGCCGCGTAAATCGCGTTCGAATGCGCGAAAGGCTTCAGGAACGGATTCGTTTCCTGGCCATATCCGCCGACAACCGCGCGCTTTGTGGACCACGCGTCAAATGCCGCCGCGCTGTGCCCCGCCAGTAGCAGCCCATACCAGATCTTTCGTTCGCGGGCGGTTTCGCTGGGGCGCGTATACGCCGGTCTCACCGGCTGGAACGGCTGGCCCGGCGTCGCGGGCTGAATAGCCTCCGCGTCGGTCTTGACCTTCGGCGCAGGCATGGAAGGCAGCGGCGCGGGGGTGGAGGAATCGTTTGTTTTTGCGTCGGAAGCGACTGCTGGGGAGTCGGAACCAAGCTTCGCTGCATCGTCCATATGCGGGATGGAACAAATCAGTAGAAGTGCTGCGAGGACCATTTTGCCACCTCAGTATTGCCGTGGGTATTGCAAGTCCGTCCCCACTCGCAATATGGCTAAATTACTGGACAAAAGGGCAGGTGGCACTGGCCCATTGGTCTCATTCTGCTTGGTACGAGCTTCTGGCACCTCCGTTTGCCACTTCTAAAACGGCAGTACTAGGCCATAAATGTGAAAATGTTTTTACTTTCCGGGCCCTGTCCTGCCGTCCAGTTGGCCTCGCCGGGACAGCGGCAGCGACTCTTTTCGCGCAGCGCGCAGTCCGCTTTCGCGCCGCGGCGACGCTGCGATCTGCGCTTCGTTGTGGGAATGACTCTGCTATAATCCCGCACGTTGGCGCCGGACCCTGGGGCGTCCACTCCAAAAATGGCGGCTCACGAATCCTCCGCAGCCAAGCGCGCTCGCACTCCTCAGCGAGGCCCGCAGGCACCCCGCTTTATCGTGATCGAAGGCCCGTTGCGCGTTGGCAAAACCACCCTTGCAAAAGTTCTCGCCGAAAAGCTGCACGCCCGCCGCATTTACGATTGCGAAGACAATCCCTTTCTTGCCGATTTTTACGCCGAAAAACCCGGTGCCGCTTTCCGCGCCCAGATGTACTTCCTCATGGAACGCCAGAAACGCCTTCGCGAAGCCCTGGCCATTGAAGCTCCCGGCCCGATCCTTTCCGACTACCTGATGGAGAAGGACCGCATCTTCGCCAACCTCAATCTCAACGACGAAGAGCTGAAACTCTACGAGCGCTACTACACGGCTCTAAGTGCGGAGATTCCCGCTCCCGACTTGGTCATTTATCTTCAGGCCAAGCCGGAAGTCCTGCGCGCGCGCATCGTCAAAAAAGCCTCGCGCGACGAGTCGCACATCTCCCCGGAATACATCGAGGAAGTCGCCCGCGCCTACGAACATTTCTTCTTCCGCTACGCCGCCTCCGACCTGCTGGTGATCAATACTTCGGAGATCGACTTCGTCGAGCGCAGCGAAGATCTTCAACTCCTGCTGAAACGCCTCCAGGAGCCCGTTAAGGGCACCCAATACTTCTTGCCCCTCGGCGCCTCCGAATAACAGCTTCGACTAAGTCTGGTATAGGTCTCCGGCGAGGTATTTAAGCCCAGAATCTACAGCCACGGTGGCGACGATGTTGCCGGGCCCGAGTTCCTGTGCCAACTGCAGCGCCGCCGTGACATTGAGGCCGGAAGAGGTGCCCGCGAATATTCCTTCCTCTTTCGCCAGGCGCCGCGCCATCTCGCGCGCGGCGGGCTCCTCGATGGTGCGCACTTCGTCGAAATCGGCATCCTTCAGGTGCGGCGGCCGGAATCCCGCGGCGATCCCCTCAACGCGGTGCGGCCCGCCTTTTCCCGTGGTAAGGACGGGCGAGCCTGCCGGTTCGAGCGCCACAATCCGCGCCTTGCATCCAGCCTCTTTCAGCGCGCGCGACACTCCGGCGATCATTCCGGCGGTGCCTACTCCGCCGCAATACGCTGCTATGCCGGTGCCCGCTTGTTCGACCAGCTCCGTGCCGATTCCCATGTAGGCGCGAATCGCATCCGCGTTATGGAATTGGTCAGTGTAGAAGGTGCCCGGCTGCTGCGCCAACTTTTCCGCGCGGCGCTTCATTCTCTGGTACAGCTCCGGCACCAGCTTGCCGTCTTCGGCCGGAAAAATCTCCAGGTCCGCGCCGAAAAGACGCATGGTCTGCAGTTTCTCTTTCGAAAATCCATCCGAGGAAATGGGCGTGAAGCGGTAACCCTTGATGGCGCAGACCATGGCGAGAGACGAGCCCGTGCTTCCTCCCGTCCACTCGACTACACGCATCCCCGGGCGCAGTTCGCCGCGCGCCTCCGCCCCTTCAATCATCGCCAGCGCCATACCGTCTTTGTAAGAGCCGGTGGGGTTGTAGTACTCCAGCTTGACGAGCACGTCCGCCATGGAGGGCGTGACGACTTTGCGCAGCCGCACCACCGGTGTATTGCCAATCGCCTGCAAAACCGAATCTCGAATCGCATTGCTGTGCGCCATGATCTTCTCCCCACGTCCGGGCGCAGCTTACGCTTCTGGAATGCGTTGCAGCAAGATCGGTATTGGCACGTGGGACATGGATGGTCCACTTGCTTCGAATTGGTGCGTAAGGGCAAGGAAACAGAGGGTTCGCTGTGGGAGCCCAACACCGCGGTTTGCGGCACTCCGTTAGAGACACTTCAGGATTTGGACACCTGTCTCCACTGGGGGCGCGCTGAGCGGGTCAGCTGCGCGCGGGGGCTTGGAGCCACCTGATGGCCTTGCGCCAAGGGGTGACTTCTCCGGTGCTCATGGGCGCTTGCAGCCACACGGTCACGCTGTGTAGGGCGACGGCCCAGCGGCTAGGGCCGTGCTGGATGGGTTCGGTCAAGGGAGCAGGAGGAATCTCCGGCGGAGTGAGCCAATAAGGGCTGGCAGTGGCAAAGGATCGCTCGGTGGCAGTCGCCAAGTGGCGGTCCGTGAGCGCGCCGGTCATCGAAAGCTTGAGCAGTGCGCCGACTTGCTCCTGGGACGCGCGCATGGTTCTGAGGATGTCGCGGGCAAACCAGATCGCTGCGGTTAGGAAGCCAGCTTCTAGGAGGAGGTTTCCCAGCGCATACCAATTGCTTTGCATCCAAGAAGAGAATTCGTTCATGGCCTCACCTTGGACTGGGGCATGTTTAATTTACAGCTAGGCTCTAGCGGGGGGAACTGGCAGGAAGTCCAGAAAAGGGACAGGTGGGGACTTTCAGTTCTTGCGGTGGCCAACCCCAGCCACCTGCGGTAGGAATGAGGACACAACATACCGAGGCATTCCCGCTCCTCAGCAAAGGCACCAAATCGTCACGCTATCGGCCAAACATGGAGTACGAAATGCCTTTAGAATCGCGCTGCAGTGGCGGCTGCACTTGTTGCTGGCGGCGTGAGGCCGCCGCGATGGCGTCATCGGCGGGGCGATTGGCGATGCGCTCGAGAGCGTCGGCGATGCGCGACAGCTCGAAAGTGACCTGGTCGGTCCCGGTGGACCGTTTCAGCACGACGACGCGTTTCCGGCTGAAGTAAAGAGCAGTCCAAAACAACAGGCCAGTGACAACGGAGACGAACATCATGAGCATGTCGTGACTGGTAATGGTGAAGCTTCTACCGGAGATGGTGATCAAGTGGTCTGAGAACAATGTTTCCTCCTGGCTGGGGCTTAAGATTTGGTTGCGCGTGATCAAATTTCAGTCCTCCCCGGAGTTCAGGGCTCCGGGGAGGAGTTGTGTGTGCCGCGATCGCCTATTACTGAGCGGGCGGCTTTTCGTCGTGCGGTTTTGAGGGCGCGGGTGGTTTCGCCGGCTTTTCCTGCCGCTGGCGCTCCTGCTGCTGTTTCTGCTGGAGCTTTTGTTGCTGCTGATCGTGCTTTTGTTGTAGTTGCTGGAGTTGCTGCTGCTGTCTGCGCTGGGTGTCCTGTTGCTTGCCGGCATCGGCGGCGTGCTGCTGCAGCTTCTGCTGTTCCTGTTGATGTTTCTGTTCGACGCGCTGGCGCTCCTGGCCTTGCTGCTGGCGGAGGCGATCCATTTGCTGCTGGTGTTTCTGCTCGAGCGCGGGATTGACGGGAGCGGCGTTAGGAGACGCGGCCGGTTCCCGCACGTTCGAGGGAGGCCGATTTGGATTCACGGGTGTGCGTGATTCCACGGCGCCGTGAGATTCGAATTGTGCGGGGCGAGGGCTGGCGGCAACGTCCGGGCGGCCGTGATTCACGGAAGCCAGCAAAGTACGATTGGAGCTGGCGGCCTGTTGATGGTGCGTTTGTTCGGCGGTCATAGTGACGTGGCGCTGATGCTCGGCCTCGATTTCGCGAGAGGTCGGGCGGACGGAGACACCTCCAGGGCCGCCGTTGAAGCTCACGCGGTTTACAGTGGTGTTGTTGACGACGGTGGTGTTGTAGGTGTTGCGCACCACGGTGACGTTTACGTTGGTCACTGCGCGGTTGTAGAAGAATTCGCGCCCTCTCCAAGACCCGCCGAAGAAGCCGACTCCGGTGTAGCCGTAGCCGTAGTTGATTCCACCGTAGAAGCCGACTTCAGGACCCCAGTAGCCGGCGTGCCAAAGATAAGCATCGTCTTCCCAAGCCCAGTAACCGGGAGTCCAGAGCAGACCAACTTCGGGCGGCTCGACCCAGGTGCCGGGAACCCAGAAATAACCGTCGGGGCCGTAGGACCAGTAACCAGGGACCCAGAGAAAACCAGGGCCCGGGCAAACGGGCTGTTCATAGACGGGCAAAGCCGGCGGACCGATTCGAACGGAAACGCCCACGGCAATTTGGGCGCGTGACTGAGCCGGGATACATAGCAATCCGACTGCGAGCAACAAGAAACAAATCAATCGAGCGATACGCATGATTCTCACCTTTCTGGCGTTCGCTGGGCGGTTTTGTATTTTGTGGAGTGCGGCCGATTGCCAAGTCGACCGCACTTCCTCGTGTAAACTTCTCCTGCTGCAAACAATTCGGGCGGGTTCGAACGAGTGATTACCGCTTGAGCTGGGGTGACGACTTTTGCAGAGACGCGATCAAGTCGTGCGCTGCTTCTGGAGCGTTGACGTCGGATTCCAGAATGATTTTTGCGGCGCTGGTGGATTTGCCGTAGAGCTTACGATTGGCGTCCTCATCGGGACGGAGCGTGGAGCCTTCGAGGGAGATGCCGGCGAAGGCGCCGCGTGCGCGAGAGTAGCTCAGGATTTCCGCGCGCATGTAGGCGTCGGTATCGGCAGAAGCGGAACGTCCCTTCGGGCCAGCAGCGGCGGAAATATCCGCGCCGAGTTTGACTTTCGAGTGCAAGAGACTGCTGGAGCCGCGATCATTCATGACCAGAAAAACGAAGTCGGTGGCTTCACCGCCGATTTGCAAGCCAACGCTGCCGCCTTCGAGCGCGTACATGGCCGGCGCGCCCCAAGGACCGGTGAAGTCCTTGCCGGTGCGGCAAACCATGGTGCCGCGGCCGTAGCTGCCGCCAACGACGAAGGCAGCTTTCAAGACCGACGGCATGACCACGACACAACGGGCCTTGTCGATGAGGTCTTGCGGAATATCATCAGGAACATTGAGAATCTCCTGCATGACTTTTCCGGAGTTCTGAAGACGCTCTTCCTCGGCTTTGACATCTCCGGGATTTTTTGCGGAGGAAGACAGACCCAGAGTGAGTATGCCCGTCGCCAAGAGGATTCCACATTTTGTGTACTTCATTTTGCAGCGCCTCCTTAAAGCGCGTGTTTTGATTCCCCGTCCACAAAACTTCTGTTTTTGTTTTCGGGGCGGGCTGATGCTCGTGTAGTTCTTGGTCCCACTAGTTGGAGGGCAACTCCCGCGCCAAACTCGGCTCTAATCTCGTAAGGGGCTTAAAACTCAATGGCATAGAAGAGTGGCCTGGAGCAAGAGGCGGTGAGATCTCGAATTGCGAAAGGTGTAGAAAGTACAAGCGAGAACCCTTTCTGCGTACTAGAACCCGCCCACGGAGAAAGGATTTGCGTTTGCGCGCGGAAAAAACGGGGCTTCCACAGTTTTCTGGTGGAAGCCCGTCGTCCTTGTTTGATCCGGAATGATCGAGTCAGATGGAAATTAGATTGGACTTACTTATGGAAGGAATAGGATTCGGAGTAGGAATGATTGGAATAAACAAATTCCTCACCCGTGCTATTCCCCGGATAAAACCACAGTTTCAGAGCCATGGGCGAGCCGCTGGGGCGCTCGTCGAATTCGAACTTGGATCTGCTGAACGGCTCCAGTCGGGTGTTGGGAATGGTCATGGTGGTTGCCAGGAGCTGGTCTTCATCGGCGTTCCAAATCTGCACGATGTGGCGGTCGGAAATGAAGTTGGCAAGTTTGAAGACGTAAGTTCCCGCGGGAAGAATCTGCCCGGGAATTTCCACGTCCTCGCCGAAAGTGACGACGGTTTTTTTGTCCCACTGATCCGCTCGGGCGCCGGGGGTGAGTGTGGCGCAGAGCAGTAGTGTGCAGAATGCAAGTACAGCTCCTCGTAACATTTGCATGATGCTTGCCTCCTAGTTGGATGGACTGGACGGGCAGGGATGGCGGCTGGGAGTCGGGCGGGGAGCGGCTGAAGGGGAGGCCCGGAGCATTGCAGGTCCTCGACGACTTCGGCCTCCCCTTTACGATGCGTGGGTTAAGGCCGAGGTTGCGCCGGAATCGTGGAAACGAAAGGGCGGTTGGGCCGTCCTATGCGTTGAGTGGGGGTGTGCCATGGCGGGAAACTTCCAACAGGATTTGCGGGGCGGGTTGCGGATGCTCCGGAAGAGCCCGGGATTCACTTTTGTCGCGGTGCTGTCGCTGGCCCTGGGGATCGGGGCGAACACGGCGATCTTTACGATTATCAACGCGGTATTTCTGCACCCGCTGCCGGTGGAAGAGCCTTCGCGCCTGGCAGAGATATTTACACGCGACACCCTGACGGTCGACACCAACGCCAACTTCCAGCTTACCCCAATTTCGCTTCCCAACTACGAGGACTACCGTGATCAGAACACGGTATTCTCCGGGCTGGCCGTGGTCACTTTCCCAATACCGCTGAATTGGGGCGGCCAAGCCGAGCCGCAGCAATTAAACGCTTCGCTGGTGAGTGGGAACTTCTTCGACGTGCTGGGCGTGAAACCCTATCGCGGGCGCACCTTTATCCCCGATGGAGACAAAAAGATCGGCGGCAACCCGGAAGTGGTGTTGAGCTACAGCTTGTGGACGCGGCGATTCGGTTCCGACGACAAATTCGTCGGCCAGACCATCAGCCTTAATGGCACGCCTTACACCGTGGTGGGGATCACGCCACCGAGCTTTAAAGGTATCGTCTCGCTTGGACGTCCGGACGTGCTCTGGATCCCCATCACCATGCGCGACTACGTCCTCACCGGGCAGCTCAAGGATCTCGAAAACAACCGGCGTTTCCGCTGGACTTCCATCGTCGGCCGCCTGAAGCCGCAGGTCGGTATCGTAGAGGCGCAGGCAGCCATGAAAACGATTGCCGCCGGCCTCGAGAAGGAGTATCCGCGCGACAACAAGGGCCGCACCGTGGAGCTTTATGCGCTGAACGAGTCCGCGCTGGGAATCAATCAGCGAAAGCAATTCTCTCTCGCTGGCGGGGTGCTGATGGGTGTGGTTGGCCTGGTGCTGTTGATCGCCTGCGTCAACCTGGCCAATTTGCTGCTCGCGCAAGCCGCCAAACGCGAAAAAGAGTTGAGCATTCGCGCGGCGATGGGGGCGGGGCGGTGGCGGTTGGTGCGGCAACTGCTGACGGAGAGCGCGGTGCTCTCGTTGCTGGGCGGCCTGGCGGGACTGCT
>Ga0210384_10000678_pt1 | contig 50923 bp, 40 predicted proteins | sample IncBWH2MmetaG_FD_160574 | JGI IMG/M metagenome (GOLD analysis project Ga0210384, IMG submission 160574) | Forest soil microbial communities from Barre Woods Harvard Forest LTER site, Petersham, Massachusetts, United States - Inc-BW-H-2-M | ecosystem: Environmental > Terrestrial > Soil >... | reverse complement strand
AGGTGCGCAGAGGCGCGATTTGTTGTGGTCCGTTCTTCGCGAGGCGGGAAAGTTTTTTGTCGTGGGCGTGCCGATCGGGCTCGCGCTGACGGCGATCGCTTCACGTTTTATTGGCAGCCAGCTCTACGAAGTCGCGCCCCTCGATCCACGAATTCACGGGGGAACCGTTCTAGCCATGCTTGTCGTAGGATTTCTCGCCGCGTACCTGCCCGCTCGCCGCGCCACGCGCGTCGAGCCGATGGTTGCGCTGCGGTATGAGTGAAAGCTCTGTACAAATTCTCGGGTGTATTACGCGCGTCTTAGCCCGGAGGAAATCATGAATTGGTTCAAACAACTTTTTTCGCGCCGCCGCAACTACAACGATCTCTCCGACGAGATGCAGCAACATCTCGAAGAGAAAATCGAAGAACTGGTCGCCGCCGGCATGCCCCAAAAAGAGGCCGCCGCCGCCCGCCGCGAATTCGGAAATATGAGCTTACTCGAAGAAGATAGCCGCGACGTTTGGCGGTGGCTGTCGTTCGAGAATTTTCTCGCCGATGTGCGCTACGGATTGCGAATGTTGCGCCACAATCCCGTGTTCACCACGGTCGGCTTATTGACGATCGCCATTGGAATTGGGGCCAACGCGGCCGTCTTTAGTGTTGTGAACAGCGTACTGCTGAAACCGCTCCATTATCCGAAGGCGGAAGAACTCGTGTCGCTGCACCAGATCGCTCCGGGCGCGGCGGGACTGGCCGATTTCGAAAACGGGCTGCTGCTTTCGCCTTCGATGTACTTCACGTACTCCGAGCATAATCGGACATTTCAATCGATGGGCGTGTGGGTGACAGACACGGCGAATGTAACCGGTCTGGCCGAGCCGGAACAAGTGCGCCTCACCGCTGTGAGCGATGGCGTGCTTCAGGCGCTTGACGTTGCGCCAGCAGCGGGGCGGTGGCTCTCCCAGATTGACCAGGTTCCGCGCGGGCCGGACCGAGTGATGCTGAGCTACGGATATTGGCAGCGGCAGTTCGGCGGAGAGCGCAGCGTGATTGGGCGAAACCTAATGATCGATTCTCGGCCGCGGGAAATTGTCGGCGTAATGCCGCAAGGGTTTCGATTCGTCGATACGGACTTTGACGTAATTGTGCCGCTGGCGTTCGACCGCGGGAAGCTAATCCTGGCAGGCTTTGGATATCACGGAATCGCTCGGCTCAAGCCCGGCGCGACGATTGCAGAAGCGAACGCGGACATAACGCGCATGCTGCCGATCTGGATGGATTCCTGGACAAACGGGAAGGGGTCAAACCCTCATTTTTACGAGACGTGGAAAATTACGCCGGTGATTCGGCCGCTGAAGCAGGAAGTAGTCGGGAACGTGAGCGAAGTGCTGTGGGTGGTGATGGGGACGATTGCGCTGGTGATGTTGATCGCATGCGCGAACGTGACGAATTTGATGCTGGTGCGCGTAGAGGCGCGACAGCAGGAACTGGCGGTTCGCGCCGCGCTCGGCGCAGGCCGGGGACGCATCGTGCGGGGACTTCTCGTCGAAAGTGTGATGCTGGGACTGATCGGCGGAGTGATTGGCGTTGCGCTGGCTTATGGAGGGGTACGGTTCCTCGCAGTGGCTGGCCCGGCAAATTTGCCCCGATTGAGCGAGATTTCGATAGACACGCGGACTCTGGGGTTCACTTTCGTAATCTCGGTGGTGTCGGGTCTGCTATTTGGACTGGTTCCAGCGCTTAAATACGCGGGGCCGCGAACTTCGTTGGAGTTGCGCGGCGCGGGGCGGACGAGCAGCGCGAGCCGCGAGCGGCACCGCGTGCGCAATTTCCTGGTCATAGGCCAAGTAGCAATGGCGCTCGTGCTGCTGGTGAGTGCGGGCTTGATGATTCGCACTTTCCAGGCGCTGCGAACGGTTGATCCCGGTTTTACGGATGCGCGGCATTTGCAGGTAATTAGAATCTCGATTCCGAATTTGCTGATCCCCGAAGCCGAGCGTGTCGCGCGAACACAGAACGAAATTCTCGATAAATTGTCGGCGGTTCCTGGAGTGAATTCTGCCGGTTTTGTGAGCGAGATGCCAATGGAGGGACTCGATTCGGGCTGGGACTGCATCTTTGCTCAGGACAAGACCTATCCCGACGACGTGATGCCCCCGTTGCGATTGTACAAGTATATTTCTCCCGGCTTTTTGCGCACCGCGGGGACGCGTTTGATTGCCGGGCGGGAGTTCACCTGGGATGAGGTGTACGGCCTTCGCCCTGTCGTGATGATTTCAGAGAATTTGGCGCGCGAGATGTGGGGCACGCCCTCGGCGGCGATTGGCAAACAATTGCGGGAGTTTTCGTCGATGCCATGGCATGAGGTGATCGGCGTGATACAGGACGTTCGTGAGAGAGGCGTGCAAGAAAACGCCCCGCCAATCGTGTATTGGCCGCCAATGATGCAGTATTTATTTGGGGCGAAGACGCCCGAGACGATGCGGACGGAGACGTTCGTGATTCGAAGCGACCGTGCGGGCACCGAAACTTTTCTGAATGAAGTGCGGGAGGCGGTGTGGTCGGTGAATTCGAATTTACCGCTGGCATCGGTACGCACGATGCAAGAAGTCTACGGCAAATCGGTCGCGCGCACTTCTTTCACGCTCGTAATGCTGGGAATCGCGGGCGCAATGGCGATGGCGTTGGGCATCATCGGCATTTACGGCGTTATCTCCTACACCGTGTCTCAACGCAAGCGCGAAATTGGAATTCGTTTGGCGCTTGGGGCGCAGAGCGGAGACGTAGTGGGCATGGTTCTGCGGCAAGGCGCAAAACTGGCGCTCGTAGGCGTGTGTATCGGAGTGGTCGCTGCTCTCGGATTGGCACGGCTGATGACTAGCCTGCTCTTTGGAGTGACAGCCCACGATCCGCTGACATTTTTCGCCGTCGCAGTGCTGCTTATCTTTGTCGGCCTCGTAGCCTGCTACATTCCAGCACGTCGCGCCATGAACGTGGATCCAATGGTTGCCCTGCGCTACGAGTGACCGCGCACCCCGATGAACGCTCACGCCGAATATTCGACGCAGATGTTCGCACCTGCAAGTTTCCTTGCACTGGGTGATTCATGAATTGGTTGAAACAAATCTTCTCGCGCCGCCGCCTCTACAATGACCTCTCCGAAGAGATGCAACAACACCTCGAAGAAAAAATCGAGGAACTCGTCGCCACCGGTTTATCCAAGAAAGAAGCCGCCGCCGCCGCCCGCCGCGCGTTCGGCAATCTGACCCTCATCGAAAACGACAGCCGCCAAGTGTGGCGCTGGCGTTCCGTAGAACAATTCTTCTCCGATGTTCGCTTTGGCCTGCGTGGCCTGAGGAGGAATTCTGGCTTCGCCGCCGTTGCCATTCTTACGTTCGCGGTAGGCATTAGTTCAATAACAGCGATCTATAGCGTGACCTATGCCACCTTGCTCGCACCGCTACCTTATCCGGAGCCAAAGCAGTTGGTCATGGTCTGGCCGACACGGGCGAACAAGCGCGTTTGGGGGGCTTCGGCGGGCGATTTTCTAGATTGGAAGCGGGAGAGTAATGTTTTTCAAGACCTCAACGCGGCGACGGCATCTGGTACGAGCTTCAATTTAGCCACGAGTGCGCGACCGGAACACGTCATCGCCCAGCAGGCCACCCCTGGCTACTACGGAATGATAGGAATCCGTTTCCTCCTCGGTCGCAACTTCTTACCTGACGAAGGTACTCCCGGCAAGGACCACGTCGTCATCCTGACCTACAAGCTTTGGAAGCGCCTGGGCGCGGACAGCGGGATCATCGGCAAGCCATTGCGAATGGACGGTGTGCCTTACACAGTGGTTGGAGTGACATCGCCCGGTCCGCTGGATCGAATCCAGTTTGAGATGATCGTGCCGCTGGTGTTCCGGCCCGACCAGATAAATCACGGGTACCACTGGCTGTTTGTGATGGGGCGCCTAAAACCGCACATAACCATCGCCGAGGCACAGGCGGATATGAGCGTGGTGGCTCTCCGAATCGCCCAGGACAACCCGCAAACCAACGCAAACTGGTGGGTGAGTGTCGAACCCTTGCAGGATGATTTTCTTCCGCCGGCTGTTAAGACCACCCTTTGGCTGCTATTCGGGGCGGTCGGACTCGTCTTGTGCATCGCTTGTGTGAACGTGGCCAATTTGCTGTTGGCCAGGAGCACGGTACGACAAAAAGAAATCGCCGTGCGCGTTTCCCTGGGTGCCAGCCGGCAACGAATCTTTGCACAGTTCTTGACGGAGAGTCTCGTTCTGGCGATCGTGGGCGGCGCTGTCGGTGTCGGCTTGGCTGGAGCGCTGACAAAAGTAATCGTTTCGATGCTGCCCGAGTTTGCGTTGCCCTCAGAAGCAGACGTAAAAATCAGCGCGGCAGTCCTGCTGTTTACGCTGGCGGTTAGCCTCTCCGCAGGTGTGGTGTTCGGGTGCGCTCCGGCGTGGCAGGCTTGCGGTGTGGATCCCAACCGGGCATTGAAAGGAGGGCGCACAGGCGCTGGCCGCCAGCGTTTGCGACAGGCCTTGATAGTGTTGGAATTCGGATTTGCATTGACCTTATTGGCCGGCGCTGGGCTGGCACTCCGCAGCTTTTGGAATCTCGCACGGGTGGATCTTGGTGTTCGAACCGATCACATTCTGACCTTCTCGCTGCCGGTCCCCGACGGCCGGCTCGTGCAACCTGAGCAGATGGTCGCGTTCTACCGCGAGCTCTTGACGAGGATAGAGGCGGCTCCCGGAGTCTCCGCCGTCGCAGCTTCGACCGGGTTGCCCGTGGCCGGAACGCACGAGGGAATCCGATTTTGGATCGCCGGCGCCCCTGCGGTCGATCGCGATTCGCGCCCGGGAGCGGCGTTCCAGGCAGTCACGCCCGGCTACTACCAGGCGTTTGGGATACAGATCGTCAAAGGACGGGAGTTCACTCGAGAAGACTCCGCGGGTGGCGTTCAGGTGGCGGTTGTGAACGAAAACTTTGTGAGGCATTACCTACCAAGAGTCGATCCACTCACACAGCGAATTATCGTCGAGAGCAAGAGAGTCCCTGGAGTCCCGGCGGAGCATCCCTTAGAAGAGTGGCAGATCGTAGGAGTTTTCCGGAATGTGCGGAGTTTCGGCCCGCGCAATGACGGCGTCCCGGAAATAGACGTGCCTTTTTGGCAGAGCCCTTCCCCGCAAGCGGAGCTGGCCGTGCGCACGGTAGGTGATCCGTCGGCAATAACTGCAAGCGTCGCGGACGTGGTCACCTGCATGGAGGCCGATTTGCCCCTGGCCAACGTCAAGACGATGGACCAAATCGTGGACGAGAGCCTTGCGGGAGATCGCTTTTTCGCTGTGCTATACGGAGGTTTTGCTGCGTTGGCTTTGCTGCTCGCGGCAGTCGGAATTTACGGAGTTATGGCCTTTGCCGTGGCACAGCGTACTCACGAGATCGGATTGCGCCTTGCCTTGGGCGCGCGTCGCGATCAGGTTTTGCGCATGATCCTCACCGAGGGAATGAGCTTGGCGCTCCTGGGGCTGGCGTTTGGGCTGCTAGGTGCCATAGCCGTTGGACGTATCTTGAAAGGCATGCTGTACGGCGTCGCGACCCTCGACTTCGGCGTTTTCGCCCTCGTCGCGCTTGCACTCCTCGCTTCGGCGGTATTAGCCTCTTACCTCCCTGCATGGCGGGCATCTCGCGTCGATCCAATGATCGCGCTTCGCTATGAATAATCGATGGGACTCATCCACCGAAACGTAAGAAAAGAACCCGGTGCGATGATGCCTACTGTGGCGGCTTTTTCTTTTTGAAGAGCCCCCCGAGGCTGTTGATGGCATCGGCGGGAACAACGCCCGCGTCCTTTGCGCCAGTGGCGCCAAGACCACCCGCGCAGCCGAGCTGCGACTTCAACATGCCGGCCGCCAGTCCCCCGACATCCGGGATGAATTTCGGATCCGCTGTCGTGCCTTTGATTTGGAAGGGCACGGTTGTGCCGCTCTTGCAGCCACCTCCGCCGCCTGTCGCTTTGCCGAGCATTCCACCAACGCTGGAAACTGGACTGGCAACGTCGCCGAGCGCGCTTGTGAGCGTGGCCGCCATTTTGAAATCAAGATTGTTTTTCGAATCGACCGTGCCTGCACCGGAAAGATTGCCGACCGCAGGAACAACAGCGACGAAATTCTCTGCCTTAAGACCATCGGGAGCCATGCGGAGATTGGTGGTCAGTTTTTGAATGTCCAGATCTTTGCCGCTCTTGATACCCGCGAGCGAAGCAACGCCGCTCATCTTCGAACCGAGATCAAAGCCCGCCAGCTTTCCGTTGAAGAGGCCGACGTCGCCCGTTGTAATTAATTTGCTCAAAGGGCCCGCAAGATTCAGATTCGCGTTGAGCGTGCCTGCTTGAAGTGAAGTTCCCTTTGGAAGAATGATGCCGAGCGCAGGGAGAAAAGCTTCGAGATCTTTCGCAGGCATATCCTTGGCATCGAGCTTTATGTTTACGACCGTAGCTTCCCCCGCGGTTTCATACGTGCCGTTTAGATGCGCGGCGGCGCTGCCGATCTTGAGCGTCGAGGGTTCCAGCACGCCAGCGCTTTTGCGGAGATTGTATTTGGTATCGAAATCGACGGTGACAGGAACGCCAGCGGAGGAGCCACCAGCAATAAAAAGCGCCTTGGAGATTTTTGCGTTGCCTTTGGTTTCCGCTTCCCCATTTTGCGAGGACAGATTGGCGCTGAGATCGAGAAGGCCGCCGAGACCGGCGCTCGAATCGACAAAGCCGGTCGATGCGAGATCGAGAGCGGTTATGTCGAGCTTGGCGTCGATGGGAGTGAGCGAAGCGTCCGTTTGGTCGATGGGCCCGGCGGTTCCGTCGAGCTTGAATTTTCCGCCGGAAGGAAGATCGGCCGTAACGGTGACGGGAAACTTGGACGTCATGGAAAAGTTGGACGCGACGATGTTCACGTGATCGTAGGTGCTGCGCTTTTGGCTGGCGGTGGAACCTACGGTGATGCGGCCGTCGTTGAGCGTGAATTTCTGCACGGAGAAATCGCCGGGCCCAGTGGAAGACGATGCGGCGGGCTTCTGAGCAGACTTGGCAGCAGCCCCGCCGAGAGTGGAATAGTTCCACTGGCCCGCGGGATTGTGCAGAAGATTCACTTCAGGATTCTCGATAGTGATGCCGGTCACGTTGAGGGTCTTGCTGAAGATGAGCGGCATGATTTCGACGCCGACTTTGAGCGACTTGGCGGTGAGGAACGGCGACGAGCTGAACTTGGGGTCGTCGCCGACGGAAAGATTTTGCGCGGAGAGCGATCCGGTGAGCAGGGAAAGACTGAGACCGCCAAGCTGAACCTGGCGGCCAAGCGCTTGCGAGGCCTTTTCTTCAATGGTGGGGCGGAATTTGTCCACGGGGATCAGAAACGGAACGATAACCACAATAAGGAGCAAAACAACCACCACGATAGCGACGATGCGAAGGGTGCGTTTCATGACCATCTCCAATGCGGCAGGGCTGGTGACGGATAGGGAGCGGGGAAATGGTAGCACGGAGCGGCGACAGGTGACACCGCTGGAAACAAAACGCTTGGACTCCTTTCGGGGCAGGGTTGTCTACCAGCGTTCCTTTTTGCACAGCCTGCCGTTGGAAGCAGTTGTTAGGCTACTCGCCGGGATAACGTTCGTTCTCTTTTGCGTAAACGGTACACGTCGCCCAGAGATCGGGTGAATACCGCCGACGATGCCAGCCTAAGGAAGCAAATACTCGTTGGTAGGCGGAGTGCCAGGCGAATCGATTGGCTCTGAGCCATTTAAATCGATTACCAAATTGGGATACGGGGCAGGATGACCAAAAGAATTTATTGGATATCTTTGGCAGGGTCTCGCTCATCTAATCATACAAGAGAACTTGAGCAATGAAGGTGAAGAGGGAGGTTCAAGAACATGAACATTTTCAGATGTGCCGAGGGACTTTTCATACCTCGATTGGCCAAGCGAATTTTGGTTTCCGGCTTGGCGCTAGGTGTGGTGTACGCGAGCGGCGCTCAAAACCTGGCCGCCCAACAAGACGCGCAAACCCCCGTGCAGAGCCAAGACGAACCGCCGGACGGGCAGCAGAGGCCGCAACATGCGCCTCAGACTCCCGAACAATTGCAACAGCTGGTCGCGCCGATTGCGCTTTATCCGGATTCGCTGGTGGCGCAGATTTTGGCAGCGTCCACGTTTCCCGAGCAAATCGTCGAGGCCGACAGATGGGTGCAAGCGCATCCTGACCTGAAAGGGGAAGATCTGGGCCAAGCGGTGGATCAACAACCCTGGGACCCCAGCGTCAAGGCGCTTGCCGCATTTCCGTCCGTGCTTGGAAATATGGACAAGAACCTCACCTGGACGTCCTCGCTGGGCGATGCCTACTATAACCAGCAACAGGATGTAATGGATGCCGTGCAGGTGATGCGCCAGCGAGCCCAGGAAGCGGGCAATCTTAAGTCCACGCCCCAACAGACCGTTTCAACGCAAGACTCCACAGTTGTCATTCAACCTGCTGACCCCAACGTTGTTTACGTCCCCGCCTACAATCCGTGGATAGTTTATGGAGGTCCCATCGGGCCATGGCCTGGCTGGTATCCCTACCCCGGAATCTGGTATGGCGGTCCTTATCTTTCGTTCGGACTCGGCTTTGGAGTCGGTTTCTACGGCGGTTTTGGATGGGGCTGGAACAATTGGGGTTTTAATTGGCATAACCACTACGCGATCTACAACCACAACCGGTACTACTCCCGAAGCGCCACATTCTACAACCGGAACAACTACTACCGCGGAGGAGGCGCGCGCGGCGGCGTCTACAATCGCCCCGGCGCAACCACAAGGCCCTTCAACGGAAACAACCAGGCTGCTCGAGGCTACGCGCAACCCCGTGCGCAAAGCGGGACCCACTCCAACGCCTTCAGCGGCTACGACCGTGGTGGCCAGGCAAGAAGCTATTCATCACGCGGCAGCTCCAGCTATGGAGGCGGATCTCATGGCGGGGGAGCACCTCACGGTGGTGGCGGCGGCAGGCCTCATTAATCGAACTCTCGATGAGTTCCTCGCAGATCGTAAAAATTTATAAATGGAGAAAAACAATATGTTGCGGACGCAGCTGAGCTTGAACAAATCCCTCTTGGCCAACCTTGCAAAGTTGGCCGCGGTTGCCATTCTCTTGACAGCCTGCTTTGCCACGCGCGCCACGGCGCAGCAGCATGGCCAGAAGACATTCCCAACGGTGGAAGCTGCGAGCCACGCGCTGGTCGCGGCGCTCCAGGCTAACGACGAAAAAGCGCTGCTCGAGATCCTTGGGCGCGACGGAAAGCAAATCATCTCCTCGGGAGACGAAGCCGAAGACGCCGAGAGCCGCGCCAATTTCGTGCGGAGATTTCAGCAAATGCACCGCTTCGTGGATGAACCGAACGCAACCACTACCTTGTATATCGGGGCGGAGAATTGGCCCACGCCCATCCCGCTCGTAAAAACAGGCAATGCATGGTATTTCGACACCGACGCGGGCAAACAGGAAATCCTCTTCCGCCGAATTGGCGAGAATGAGATGTCGACCATCCGCGTTTGCGAGGAACTCGCGGCGGCCGAAAAGGAATATCATTCCGCACAGCACAACGAGTACACCTACAAAATTTATAGCGATGAAGGCAAGCACAATGGCCTCTACTGGAAAACCGGTGAGGGCGAACCTCCCAGCCCGATCGGACCGCTGTTGGCCTCGGCCGTGGTGGACGGTGATGGCAAAGGCCGAGACGGCGCTCAGGCCCCTTTTCGCGGCTACTTTTTCCATATCCTGACCCGTCAGGGGAAAAATGGCCCAGGCGGCGCGAAAGACTACATTTCAGACGGCAAAATGACTGGGGGGTTCGCGTTCGTGGCGTACCCGGCGGAATACGGTTCGTCCGGCGTGATGACGTTCGTTGTGAACGAGAATGGCGAAGTGTTTCAGAGGGATCTCGGCAAAAAAACCGAGGCACTCGCCAAATCCATGAAGGAATACAGCCTCGATTCCAAGTGGCAAAAGGCGGAAGAGCCGCAGGGAGAGGCTGCTCCCGGCGAGCAGAAAACCAATCAATAGAAGTTGAGGGGTGGTGAGATGACGGAGTGCCGCTAGCCACGCGTTCGAAGATTCGAGAAAGAGATACGACGCGATCGCGGCAGCGGAAAAGTGCGGCAAACGCAGTACAGACAATCAAGAGCGGACGCATGCTAAACTACCGGGCGTGACGCTAAAGGCCCACCTACTCCTGGCAGGCGCAGCCATTATCCTTGCGAGCTGTGCTGCAAACGCACAGCAAACTCCCGACAAGTCCAATCTTCCGGATTCTCCGAAACCGCAACAAAATCCAAATGGAGCAAACCAGGATCAGCAGAAGAACTTTCTGGCGACTCCGTTGGGGCTGATCACGAGAAGGTCCTACATGTATCCCGAACTTGCCACCACGCCAGGACCGCTGAGCTCTCTGCAGAAATTTGAGCTCTTTCTGGACAAGAGCGTATCCCCGCCGCAATTCCTGGGTTCGTTGGCCTTTGCTGGAATCAGCCAGGCACGAAACACGCTGCCCGGTTACGGACAGGAAGCCTCAGGCTTCGGCAAGCGATTTGGATCCTCGATGGCCACAGGCGCCTCCAGCCATTTTTTTGGTTCGTTTCTCTTGCCGACCGTGATGCATGAAGATCCGCGATTCTTTGTGAAACTCAACGGCGGATTTAAGGCACGAGCCGGATACGCGCTGCGGCGGGCGTTGGTGACTCGCACCGATGCAGGAAACGAAACGTTCAACTGGGCGGGGACCTTGGGGCCGCTGGCCGCAGAAGGCCTGGCAAATGCGTATCTTCCTGATGCGCAAAGAACAGTCGGAAATACGTTTGAGCGTTACGGGGTTCGAATCGGATTCAGCGCGGCGAACAACCTGCTAAAAGAATACTGGCCGACGATTTTCAAGAGATTGCGCATTGGCAAGGTCGCTCCCGGATTGCAGCCCGATACGACGCAGCCAACGCCGTCGGGCAGCTCGCCGAATGTATCGTGACTTCAAGACAAAGGGCTGCGGCGCTTGGGGCGCGCAACGTAATATAATAATCTGGAAGAGCGGGGCTGTAGCTCAGATGGATAGAGCAACGGTTTCCTAAACCGTTTGTCGGGAGTTCGAATCTCCCCAGCCCCACCATCTATCTGATTGACAAGTCGAGTGTTAGGAATTTCAGTTAATCGGGCCCTTCGCAGGTGTTGCAAGGTCGTTGTAAGTTCCGAGTTTTTCTCCGAGCGTGTCCATCGCGCTCACCTGAGATTCGCTGACACTCTTGACGTAAACATTCATCGTCAGATTCACGTTGCTATGCCGCAGAATTGCTTGGATCGTCTTGTCATCGACGCCGAGTGCGTGCAGGTTGGTGGCGAGGCCGCGACGGAAGGCGTGCCAGCCGTGCCATTGCGGGAGTGATTTATCACGCTCAAAGATGTGTCCCTCCGGCTTGTGCTCTGACTCCTGTTTCCGGCAGACGACGCAGCGTGAAATCGCAGGAATGATTACGCGCCGCGCAAGATTGTCGAGGTTCAACGGTTTGCCGTTCCCACTTTTAAAGATTGGGCCGGTGGATTGTTTGCCTGTCCGCTGACGATGGGCTTCGAGCGCCTCTGCAAGTTGCTTCACCACCGGGATGGACGCCCTGCTGCGATTAGTCTTCGGTTCATTCTCCACGCTATTCCAGATAGACCGCCTCACGCTCAGCTCTACACCGTCGAACGCGTCCCATGTTAAGCCACGAATCTCGCCCTTCCGGAGTCCCGTTAGTGCGGCTGTCAGTACGACAGTCCAGGCAGGTTCTTCGAGGACCGCAAGCATTGCCTTAACTTCATCCAAATTGTAAGCGTAGGTCTCCTCCGCCTCGGCAGCGTGCGGGATTGACACATCCTGCATCGGGTTCACGCCGTCGAGCATGCCAAGCCGTTTCGCCTGTTTGAATATCCCGCTAAGGAATGATTTTATGTGCTTCAAGGAATGGCGTCCCAGCTTCGTTTGCCGTGCGATGTTAGAAAGCATTCGCTCGCCGTCAACGGTGCGGAAAGCGCGCATTGTCATCGCTCCCAGGCGACCCTTGATATAGCACTTCCAGATGCCGGAGTACCCCTTTCGCGTGCTTGCGCGATTGCCCCTCTCAGCCATGTTCGGCAAATAGATTTGCTCGACAAACTCAATGATCGGCATAGTGCTTCGCACGTCGAGCGTTCCGTTGTTCACGGGCTTGAGCACTTCTGCAACGAATGGCTTTACGCTTGATTTGGTGCGGTACTCCCCGCCGTATTCCACGTCCAGTTTCTTGCACAACAGTTTCCGCTTGATCGTGCCGTCCGGTTGCATCACGTCATCGCAATATCGGACAAACCAGCTTTTGCCACGGTGAAAAATATATCCCTTCTGTTGCCTCATTCGTTCTGTTCCTTTCCTTTAGCCTCGGAGCCATTCGCAAACATGTGGCCAGTAGAAGCGCAAATACCGGCCACAGCGGAGAACAGGCAGGGGTTTGGAGTTGTGTTGGCCTCGTGCCCGGCTTTTCTCGTAGACCCAATCGACGCCGACCTTCAGTCGGTCCGCGAGTTGGTCTGGGGTGAGTAGTTCGGTGGGATTTAGTACGTTGTCGTTCATCGTTCCTTCCTGTTAGGTGGGATTTCCAACAGCCTAGAAAGGGCAGGAGCTTGCAACAGCCTTGCAACGCACCTGCTAAGTTGTTGAATTTGGACTGCAAACTTGTGATTGGCCGTTCTTGTAACGGTTGCTCTGAGTCTCACGGAGCCATTAGCTCGACTTCGAGCCGCATCAGACAATCGCGGACGTTGTTCCGCGAATCCTTCGCCAAGCGCACCAAGTCTGGCGCGTCCCCTTTTCCACGCTCGGCGTGCCACACGCCATCGAGATAAGTGGCAATCTGTTCGGACAGACCGTAGCTGGAGAACTCCAGCACCTTGCAGCGGGAGAGAAACCTACGCTCTAGGCGTTCAGTGTCATTCGCAGTGAAAACCCAGATTGTGTCGGGTGCCGGGTCAGTGGAATCGAGTTTGGACAGCAGAGCTAGTTGCGCAGCGTCTGTCATCTGATCGGCCTCATCTGCCAGCACCACATGGAATCCACCGGGAGTCATTGGCGCGTACCAGCAACGTCGCACGGTGTCCTCGATACTTTGGGCGTTGCACTTCTGCGAGGGGATTTTGTGCAATTCCGCTTGTAGCTCAGTGGCAAGAGCCATCGCCATCGTGCTCTTGCCCACTCCAGACGGCCCGACGAACAGCCAAGCACCAGAAGCAGGACGTTTACAGAATGCGGAGAGCACTTTCTTGGGACGCTCTAGCCCGATGAAGTCGGCGATGCGCAATGGCCGATACTTTTCCGCGAGAGACTGAGGGAACGCGAGATCAGCTTGCATAGGACGCCTCGCTGAAAACAGGGGAGTCTTGCGACTCCCCCCGGATGTAGTCGGCTGCCTCTTGTGCGGAGCGTGCAGCAGCGATGACTAGGCGAGAATCCGCCTTGAGTCTGTTAATCCAGCCACGGAGATAGGCGGCCGAATTGCCGATGGTGGCTTGTTCGATGCCCGCCGCGCCGCACAGCATCGCGCTTCCCATTTCCGCCACTAATTCTTCTTTCGAGTAATCCTCAGAGCCGAATGGCTGTATTTTTTCGATGCCCTCGCGTCCTAGTCGCTTCGCGTGGCCCGTTGAATGCGTCAATTCGTGGAACAATGTCGAGTAATATTCGGCTTGAGACTGAAACGCCGTCCGCGACGGCATTGTTACTGTGTCCCTAGATGGGATGTAGGCTGCCCGCGAGTCTTGCTCGAATGCGGGCGGATTTGGCATTCCCTTGACGATCTCTTCGGCTGATTCGATGGGGAATGCCGGAGGAAGTGTTAGAAGTGCGCTGAGGCCTTCGGTTTGCTCCAAATTGAATACGGTGTAGTACCGGAGAAAAGCGGACTTGCGCTCCTCGATTTCGCCGTCGGCAGACTCCATTTCGCGTGTTTTGCACTTCCAGAAAATAATCTTGGTGCCGTGTTGGCCTTTGCGGATGTTACCGCCTAGCTGTTTTGCCTGATGGAACGTCAACCAAAATTGCGAGCCGTAACCAGCAAACCCAAGCAAGAACACGTTGATGCCGCGATAAGGCTTCTTGGTGATCAGGTTCGCGGGTGGAAGGCTCTGCCATGGTTTGCGCCAAGGGACTTCGCCCTGCGCTAACGCTGCGAGAATCTGATTCGTAACGATCTCGTAGACTGAGGCGTGAGGCCTGGGGGGACTTCCAGCAGGGATTACAGACGAACGGACAGCATGACTTACAATTGATGAAGCCATCGTTTCCTCCTCTTTAGGAACGTTGGATAGGGCTTGTCGGCTGCTCTAACAGTCGGCAGGCCCGTTTGTTTTCATTTCTTGCGAATTGCCTCGCGTGCGCGCTTCACGTCCTTCGGTGTCCAGAGCCGGATTCGCAACTTGCCTGCTCTTTGCAGTGGCGGAAATGGAATCCGCTTTTCACGGATGAGCCGCTGCAAATTCGGCTGGTGAAGTCCGATCATCTTGGCGACTTGAGCCGTGGAGTAGTGCCGCATGATATAGACCTATATCGCTTAGGCGTTTTTGTGTCAAGTACCAATTTGCAAAAAACGCGGATTTGCAGGCCATTTTCGATGGATTTTCGAGCGATCTGCGCATGCGAAAAACGGCGAGCAATCCGCGTCGGGTTAAACTTGCAGTGTTCCCCATTCATGTAAGAACAATCGATTCTTGGGAGGGCGGACCGGAATAATCATTCTTTGCTGCCGCCTGGCTTCTTGAATTTGAGAATTTCTGGCACAAGGAACGAGGAACGAGTGTTTGGCGGTTGAATGATGAAGTAATTTTATAATAGCTATAATTCGACAACAGACAACACAATTGTGCGGGATTCATAACTTACTCGAACGGAGCAGACTCAGCGTGAACTCGCTGCATTCGACCTACGAGGTGTATCTCGATCTCGCCTTGATCCGCCGAGACAGATTGGATCGGAGGAAGAATCAGAGTTTGCCCGAGAGTTGTAGCGTCGAGCAGAGGGTAGACCGGGTCAGACACCACAGTGAAAGGTTGCAATTGGGAGCGAACAGGTGCAAATTCCAATGAGACGGATGGAAGTCAAGAGGATGGAAGGAGTTGGAGGGAATTTGCGAGTTTGGTGAGACAGGGTCGGCAAATGCTAACCCAAGACCCAGGTTCAAAAAACGAACCTGGGGCACCCTCCGCATTTTCTAAAGTGAGCAGAAAATGACAGGAAGCTATTTCCGGACCACCCGTCCTTAGGGCACAGCCATAGCAATTATCTCCGCTCGGGTGAGTCGAGCGCGCGGTTCCTTTAAAACGGTCCCAGTGAGAGCGGCACGCTGGCCGCCGGCAAACTTTCGGACGTCATAAGAGATTGGGAAGATGTCGTCGACGGGAAGCCCAAGAAAGCGGGCAACGCCGGTTGGGCCACGGCGCTCGTAGTCGGGATCGTGGTAGCGCGCAAGTTGGAACCACCGGCCTTTCCGCTCGATGGATAGTGTTACGAAATGCTCGTTCATTTGAGAATTGTTCGTGTCGAGGTTTCCAATGATCGCCCAGGCGTATTGACCGTTGGCAAGCAAGACGCGAGTTCCTACGACCCTTCCGGCTAGGGTGGCGACAGGAAGCCGCTTAATCGGCCGAACATCAGTGCCGTCGCCTTCTTCGGTATCAGTAAATTCCCACACCGGATACTTCTCTAAGTCATTAATATGGAGCGAAAGAATCGGCTTGTAATCGCGTGTTCTCATAGGGGTGGAAATCCATTCTTGACCAATTGTTCGTAGAGGTTGGTACCATACTTGGCATCGAACGCCTTAGTGTAGGCGGCAAGATCGCTCAATACCTTCTTTCGGGCCGCAGGGCCTAGTCCCTTGTAATAAGCTGATCCCCATTGCCGCGGGAGGATTTTATCTAAACCGGCGTGAAACGCTTCGTGAACCTTGGTTGGAAGCTTTGCGAGGTCTTGGTCAATGGCGCCGCCGAGGTACTTTGGCCACGGGTGGTGCCCCGCAAGCGGCACAAGTGCGAGGATGTAACTGAAGCCGACGTCGGCGCCGCTACGTCTGCCTCCGGCGTAGCCTGCGGAGGTCATGTAAACACCGGTCGGGTCAATGATTTCCAATGCAGAAAGCAGGGCGTCTGCCGCCTGCCCTTGCAGTTCGGCCGAACCTCGAATTAGTTCGCCGTTCGTAAAGTTAGTTCCGGGTATAGGAGCGTTGGAGACGTTCCTCCCCCTTTGGCTCGTTACGTCCGGGTTGGAGGAATAGGAAGCAACGATGACCGGACCAGCGGATGCGCCCTCACTGCTTGAGCTACCGCCAGAGAAGAGACCGAAAAGCCAGCACCAAAAACCACATTTCCCTGCAGGTTCTGCGTCTAGTCCAGTCGGGTCGGACATGTTGAGGGGGTCATTTTCAGCATATGAATAGGCATTCCAAGATTGAGGATCATATGAAGACGCCCCAACGTTGCCGGGGTCGGGCGACATGAATCGGCCAAAGTTGGAGGCGTTGTAGCGGGCATCGAAGTTATCGAGTCCGGATTCGGAGTCGCGTTCTTTGGCGGTGAAATGCATGGGGCTAGGGTCGCCGCAGGAGCCCGAGATAGACTGGCCGTCTCCGAAGGGAAGGCTGCTTATGCTTTCACAGGATGCACCGGCAGCAGTAGTGCGAACACGTTCTGTGCCGAGCCAGTCGGCGTGAATGAGATTTGTGGTGCCGTTAAAGTATGTGGCGACGTGGCGGCCTCCGGCATAGACTTCGCCGCGAATCCATCCGCCTGCGGAACTAAGGAGGGTGATCTCCTGGCCCCCAAGGTCGTGCAGATAGTCAATGCTGGTGCCGCCTGTGGTTTTGCGAACTCGCTGGCCTGAGGCGTTATAAACATAGCAAGCTGTTGCCGAAGAGCAAGTGCCCAACGTACCGTCCACCTGAATGATGCGATTTTCCGCATCATAGAAATAACTGTGGGAACCGTCGTTCGAGAGGTTGCCCGCGGCATCGTAAGTGTGGCCGTCCATGCGGTTGTTATTGCCGCTAAAGCTGAGTTGCATGGAAAGGGAACCGTTTTGATGCCAGCGGTTACCGTAGCGATCGTAGTCGTAAGTATACGTAGCCAGCCCACTTGTGGGGCTGGCGCATGTCCCATTTGTGGCGAGGTTCGAGCAGATAAGGCGATTGAAGTCGTCGTAGGAGTAAACCCAGTTAAGGTTAGCGCTGTCGTTGGCGGCAAGGATGTTGCTGTTGGGGGCATACCCGCCGGAAGACGGGATGGTGAGGGAGTAGTTTGACCCATCGGCGATCGAGGCGAGGCGCAGACGAGCATCATAAGTGCGCGTTTCGCTTATGCTGCCTCCGAGGGTCGCCGAAAGGAGCGCTCCGGCGGCATTGTAGTGAGATGAGGAGAACAGGGCGCCAGGATGATTGGAGTCGGAGAGACTGCTAGTCAGGCTGGTAAGGCGTGGTGCAACGTTGACTGCGTAGGTGAGTGTGACCCCCGCGCCATTCGCGCTCGTGAGCACGTCGCCGAGCAAGTCATAAGTGTACGTTACGGGGAAAACTGCAGGCGTGGAACAGTTTTGCGGTGTACATTGGGAATTCATCTTTACGCGGCCCAATTGGTCATAGCTAAAAATCTCGGCGGTAGGATTTGGTGAGGCGGTGCTCTGCGAGGTCAGCCACCCTGTGGTGTTTAGGAGGGCCACACCGTACGCGGAGGTCTGATCATAATTGAAAGTGACGGTTGGCGTTCCGTCTGAATAGTTTTTCTGAGTCATGCGGTTGAGCACATCAACATATTGGTAGCACGTGCGAACGCCACGAGCATCGACTTTTTTCACCAAAAAGCCAGCAAAGGAGTAGGGAGTAGGACATGTAGCAGTTGGGTCTGTGTCGTAGACGTAAGAGATCGTGCCAGATTCGGGATTGGTCGCGCTGGTGAGGCGTGAGCGGAAATCATACTGAAAGGCTCGCGACGCAAGAGCGCCCTGTGTCACCGAAAGTAGGTTGCTGAGGGCATCGTAGGAATAATTGGTGAGGAAGCCTGTCGCGGAAATGTCCTGACCGCAGGCCGCGGGTGTGCCGCCGTTTCCAAATTGCGAGGAGCTGGTGACCTCACAGACAGACGCGAGTCTTCCTAAGCCATCGATTTGCGAGATGCGCTGAACGCGGTGTGTGCCGTTGCCTTCGTCCTGAACCTGGGTAGCGCGACCGGTGTAGGTGGTCAGGATTGTGTTTCCGTCCGAATGAGCGACTTGAGTTGCTCGGCCGAGTGCATCATACGTGGAAGTGTCGCCGACACCCGTAGTGCAGTTGCGGGCTGTCGTGGCGCTGGCAACCTGGTAGGGATACGAGGAGAACCGCGGTAGCGCATTTCCGTCATAGCAAATATCAGTACGATCCCAAGGTGTGGTTTCACCGTTTGCTGCGCTTTGGATGATTGGGTCCATCAGGCCGTCATAGAGGACGAAGGAGTCGGTCCAGCGGCTGGCATCTATTTGGTGTTTGGTTTCCACGCTGACGGCGTTGGGGGTGTCCACGTATGTTTTGGTAGTGACGCCGCCGTCGGGTGTCGGGTAGTCCGTTTCAGTGAGGCGGGCAAGATTGTCGACATACTTATAGGTGGTTACTAGGTTGTTCTGATCCGTGGAGCTGGTAAGTTCGCCTGAGGCGTAGGCGTAGGCAAACTTCTCGATATGGGCAACGCCTGTGTTCGGATATGTGATTTGCGTGAGATAAGCGTTGGTAGGACCGGGAGGAGTGCCGCTGGAATAACTATCAGTGTAGGAATAGGTTGTTTGATTGCTGCGAGGATCGGTCATCGAGAGCCGCTGGCCGGTATCGTCGTTTGTGAAGCTCGTAGCTAGGGTCGAGCCACTGCTGTTGATCCAACGAGATGCATTGGTGAGATTGCCGCAATTACAGGTAAAGGGATGTTGAACGATCCCCGAGGTGGTTGTGCCAACGGGCGTGTCGTAGGTGTAGTCGGTTTCGGAAACACGGTTGGTCTTCGCCAAGTCTGTGTATACGATCACGCTAGATGGCCTGTCGATGACGTGGCTCGCCGCCATCGCGGTGTTGGGTGAGTAGGTCGTCGCGGTTACCCGCAGGACGGGACCTGGCGCGTTGAGCGCGAAGTCGTAATCGTCCTGCTCTGTTGGCATTTCGTTTGCGTCGTAGGTGTAAAACGTGTTTGAGACCTGGTTGTTTGCAAGCGTCGTCTGCTGGTTCTTGAGAATGCGAATGTTGTACCAATTCTTGCTCACCGTCTTCAGTAGGCCACCGCCGATATCGTTGTACTGAATCGTTTGCTCCGCTGGAATCTGTTCAGTGAGGGTGCAAGCTCCACAATTTGGCACGTAGGCTGAGCCAAGAGGGGTGTACGTGTAAGCGGTCGTAAAACTTGTGTTGCGGACCAGGTCCGTAGTTGTGACCGTGGTTGTCTTCGTGGTCCAGGCCAAGCTGGTATTGTTTGGCCAAGTTGTGGTGTAGGTGAAGTGCTGATGAAGAGCTTCCGTGCTGCCGTCGAAGCTGACGTATCTATCGCTAATGGCGGGAAAGTCGTAGCGGCAGTCCCAGGTGTCACCGCTGGCATGCGTCGCTATCGCTTCGGCTTTTGAGTTCAATGCCCACACGTATCGCACGTAACCGCCGGAGGGATAGACCATCTTGGTCAACATCCCGTAGGTGGCGTCGTAGGTGAATGTGAATTGAGTCCCGTTTGGCAATGAGATCGTTGAAGCAACTGTGCTGGTGCCGGTAAGGGTAGTTGGGCAGGTCTGGCAACCCGCCCCGGTGCAAAGGTTGAGCATACTCTCCGTAAAATGAGCCGAGGCGGTGGTCCAGTGCACTTGATAGGACGCGCCCAAGCCAGAAACAGTAATTGTGTCTGGATTTCCGCCCATGCCGGAGGTATGGAGCGCGGTGCGATCAAGGGTGTCGGTGTAGGTGACTGCGCCACTGGTATTCGTAATGGTCACGGTATTCCCGTTGCGGTCGCTGACGGCCGTCGCCAGTGTCGTGATGCCATCTGTGGCTGGGTTGCCTCCTGGGAGACTGTAAGCCGTTCCGTCTCCGTCAATGACACCGACTGAAGGGAAAGTGCCGTTATTGATAGTAGGAATGGAGGTTGTTGCAAGGATGGGGCCCTCGGTGCCGCTTGTATATTCTCCGTCACCCTGCAGGCCTTGGTTACAGTTGTCGGATCCGTCCGGGCTGGCGACGTTTGCCGACACGGAGAGGCCAAGATTGTGACGGTTTCCATTCGGATCCTGAAAAACGTAGTTGGTCGACCCATGGCAGGTTATGAGGTGGTCGAGGCTGCCAGGAATTGTAAATGTGCCGCCCGAGAATCCCATAACGGGATACGAGTAACTCCAGCCGCCTAAGGAACCGATAATCGAGGTGAAAGTGGTGGTAGTGATGTATTTTGGCACTCCGCCTGTTGGTCCCGCGGCAACAAAGAAGGCGCCGTTGGAATCGTACGCAAACGAGAATGGCAGAGTGAGGCCTCGTCCGGGCGGAATGGGGACAGGAATGCGAATACTGACGGAACCGTTGGCGGGATTGACTGTCTCGGTCGGGGAGCCGAGATAGTCGTGCATGCCCGGCGCCGGAGTGCCGGTCGTGTCGCCGGCGTTGGGGATTTGCGCGCGCGAGGCGGGCGCGAAAAGAGCGAGCGACAGCACGAAGCACACGACGAGCACGTGCCGAGGAAGGGACATGGTTCCTCCGGAGTTTTAGGTCCACGGACCGTTCGGTCGTAACCGGTGAGAGCGTGGGAGATGATTTTTTTTACCACCCGCCGGTCGATTGGTAGGTTGGCCGGAGTTTTTACTAGAGAGGGGAATTGTTTGTCAATAGTACTCGTAGGTGATAGCTCGCAAGGATATGGCGAGAACGCACTACTAATTCTAATTAATGAGAAAGCGATCGGTAACACTCTCAGAAAAGCTATGCGCTTCTGCTCGCTACAGCAACTGTAGGAGCCTTTCCCTATTCGTTGAAAATTAAAAATGATGGAGGCGAGCGGAGTCGAACCAAGAAGAGCTACTGCTACTGCGTAACTTCCTGAAAATGTTAACGCTCTAAGCGCCCTAACGCCTCTGACGCACATGGGGCGTACAAAAATAACAGCTGTTTCTTTGCGTCTGTCTGCAATGCTAGCCTCTGGCATGGCCCAGCGAGAACCGCAGCCTTGTCCGCCGCTTCAAACACATGCTCCTACGTTCATCAAGCATCTTCCGAAGTGTTCCGTATGTAAAGCCGTGATCGCACACTGGAACCACGAGTCGAACACACAGGTCTGGATGCATAACCACCGGAACTAACGTCTTGCCCGCTGCAGTTTCTTTATGCCAAGCAATTTTCGTAATTTTTCTTTCCTGTAATCTTGCGCCGGGGACATAGACATAGCGGAGTCCCCAACCCACTTCAAGAGCTTGGGAACATCGACCACATGACGCGTGGGTTCGTGATGAATTTCGACTTCGACATGCTTAATTGTTTCATCCCGGTCGGATTCCCAACCGGCGCCTTCTAACATTTTCAGTCCACGAATCACGGCTTCATAAAGAGTCTCTGCGTAAACAGTGGCGCTGTGCTCGGTGTCGTGGGCGTCCTTCAATCGGACAACACACTTGCTAATCGACATTATGGGCTCGATCTTCCTAACTCAAATCATTTACAACCGCATGCGGAAATCGCGACTCGCCATCAGGCATTGGAACTAGGTCTATTGCGAGGACTGAAAACGGAATTGCGCAAGCCGGACAATCTACCCAGATCACACGATGCAGTGGAATGTGAAGAATGTGTTCCGGCCACATCATGCACAGCGTTTCATTACAGTAAGGGCACCGACTAGTTTGAGCCGCTAGAGTTTCAGAACTGCCCACACGAATGCGGGAACGTAAGACGGTTAAAACTGGCTTCATAAATCCTCAAGGTAGGGAAACGGAGGATTCGTAAAGGAACGGGGAACATAATTCTACCGCTCTTCTGATAGTTTTTGGAAGACCTTAACGTCGCGGTTCCATCCTTCGGCACTTGTCTTGTGATGCGACTACGCAGGAATTAGCACGCCGCAACTTCCCACAACGGGACTTCTGGACCGGAATAGCCCCCGAGTGCCCCGTCACTCTTGGAAAAATGCAGCCAGGGGGGAAATAAAGTGCTAATAATATCGCTTGGTTGATTCACATGCCCAAATGGTTTGCGTTAGTTCTTCTCGTTTTATTGTTGAGCGTATTGGCCTTGCTGGTTTGGGCCCTTTACGTTACCTCGCTCATCCTTAACTACATAACTATTTCTGCTGCGTTTAGCCAGCTCTCCGTTCGAATCGCGTTTAGCGGTGCATTTGTTGTCGTCGCTATCATTTTGTACGCTCTGAAGAAGTCTCAATTTCAAGTTGTGTATGGGTTATTCCAAGTTGCCTTCGGTTTGGTGTCAAACTGGCTCTCTCTCGACAGTTGGTCTCACCTGCTGACGGGTTCCGGCCCGGCGAAGATTCTTTACGCACAATTAGCAATAGTCGGTGTCGGAACGTATGCGATCGGGAGGGGGTTATCAAATGTTTTCGACGGATTTAATAGGATTTTCCCGTGGTCCGCTGTCGTGACATCATTCAAAATAGGATATAACCTGCCGACTAACGTTCGTGTCCCTAAGATCCTACTGAAATATCAAATAGACGGTACCAAGGCGGCGCTAGCCGCTCGTGAGGAAGAGCTTACGGTGGCTTCTCAAGCCGGCAAGGATACGAAACTGATTAAAAGTCAGATCGACGAATTGCGCAAAGAGTTGGAAGTGGCAAACGAGCGATACCAAAAAGAGGTACTCGAGCAAAGGTAACACTGCGCTACTTTGCAAGCGTCCGTCAGAATTCGGCGCAGGCAAGTTGCTGCCGTGGCAAATGAAGTTTCCGAATGGCAACCCGGAATCTATCCAGAAACGGGGTCATGGGAAGTTTGGCCGGACGACTCTACTTGGACGATTAACGTTCGGACAACTTTGGAAGCCGCACAGAATCACAATCCTATTGTTTCTTATTCCACAAGTCCGTAAAGAGTTTCAGCGTCCCCGGCCCATGACCAGCGTAATGATTATTGGCGTAGGCAAATAATTTTCGAATTCTCTTGTCATTCACCATCTTTTGGAGCAGATCGACCCAATTCAGCAGATCGGCCTTCCGGTCCACAACTAGTTTGTCCCAGGTCGTCGTCTCTCGCTCAATTTGTTTTCGGTCTCCAAGCCAGCGAACATAAGCGAAGTCCGCTGTAACCAGATCGAACTTTTCCTCCATCTCCCAAGGCCGAGGCACAAATGATGTGTCGGTCAGTGCCAAGGCGACGTTGTGTTCCCGCAGAAGGTCCGCGAATTTGGCATCAAGCCAAGTCTTGTTTCGAATCTCAACCACAAATTTGTGATCGGCAGGAAGCTTCTTCAGGAACGCTGCCAGCACGGTGAGAAAGCTATCCTGCTTCGGGAATTTCCATTTGTCGAACACCGGAAACTGAAACACCATCGGACCAAGCTTTGGACCGAGAATATCCATCGTTTTCAAGAACTCTTCAAATTCTGGACCGCAATCCACTAGTGCTTTTTCATGCGTGATGATCTGCGGAACCTTGACGGAGAATATGAAGTCCTCGGGAGTTCGAGCGCCCCAATTGCTGACCGTGCGAACAGAAGGACAGCCGTAGAAGGTCGAGTCCACTTCAACCGTGGCAAACTGCGTGGCATAGTAGGAAAGGTAATCGCGGGATTGCATTCCCCGTGGATAGAAACTGCCTTCCCAACCATTTGCGGTGAACGCCGAAGTGCCGAGAAGAATGCCGGGGACAGAATAAGGTCGATCAACTGGGAACGTGTTTGGAAGCGCGGCAGTGTTTTCCATTTTCTCCATCGGAAAAAGGGTCGGGTTGCGAATCGGTTCGATTTTTGGACGTTTTGGTGCCACGGCTGGCAGAGTCTAGCGCGGCAAGGCCGCTGTGTCATTCCCACGATGCTTCTCGATCTGGTCGATTACGCCATCGAGATCGGGGTGGGAACTAGCCTGGAAGAAGCAAACCGAGTTTGCTACGAGTCAGTAGTACGTAAGCGTGCGATGGCGGATAGAGGACGCTTGCGTAGCCGAAGAATATCACGACCTCTTATATAGGTGAACTTTTCCATCCACAACAACCGCGATATATCTGCCGTGGTCGAGAAATTGCATAACCTGTTTCCCTTCCCGCGCTAGTTTCGCCCACCGCGATTTAGTACTCGGATTCTGTTCCAGTCCGCGCAACTCTCGGCCTTCGAAGCGAAAATCGATCTGCTTTAACTTGCTCTTGGAAGTTTGGCGGACACTGTAGGTTTCGCCGTCGAGATCGACGATTTTCTTCTTATCGATCAGGGATTGTTGCCAGACGGAGAGGAGGGTGGATTCGAAGGACGCTGACATAAGCTGAGATTATCAAACAGCTTTCATTAAGCACTAATCCTTCGGCTTATACCCTTTGCATTTGCAATTAGGGAACAGGCAGATGTTCAGGATTTTTCGTCCAACGCGGGTTGCGAAGTGGATTGTCTTGCCGTGGGTGCAGCGACACGGTTGGATCTTAGGCATCGGGGAAGGGTATCACGGTGCGAAATTCATGCGGAGTCGGTGCGTTGGATGATGGCGCACAACCACGGGAATTTAGTCTAGTAGTTATCCTCGCTCTAATCCTGTTTTTCGAGCGAAGGGGCTACAGTTGCAGTCTCGCCCGCACCGACGGTCAGAGTTCTTTCCCAAGTCTTGAAGCCCGACTTTTCTAGCTTGATCTTGTGGTCGCCTACTGTCAGTCGGAGCGACGACGGTGTGTTTCCCATGAACTTCTCGTCCACTGTGATCTCTGCTCCGTCAGGCGTGGACTTAACCTCGACGGTGGAGAGTGTAGCGTTCAAGCCGTTCCCATTCTGCGCCGATGCAGCATCTGTACCTGATTGAGCCGTTGTCGCGCCTGCTTCTGGACTGGCGATCGTCTGTGTCACAAACTTCTTTGGGTCCAGCGGGATGTCCCCGTTGATATAGGCGGTAATTTCAGTGCCCTTTGGGATGGTTATGTCTTTACCATGCACGAGTAGAAAAAGAGGGGCTGCCGGAAAAAAAACAATGCTTGTCGCTACAATCGCTCCTGTCATGGCACCTTGATGGCCACCGCCCTTCATATCTTTGACCGCTCGCAAAGCTACTTTCTCGCCGGAAGCAAGACGCACATTGTCGATGTTGATGTCGAGCTTGCCTCCACGCCCCATCCTTCTTTTAGGTTGGGCTTCAGTTACCGTTCCCCAAGCCGTGGCTCCTCGGGGAATGACGCAAACATCGTGGACTTTAACTTCTTCAAGAACTTCGAAATCCACCGTTTCGTTGACCTGCGCATCGGCGGACGAAACGTTTCTATTTATCCGCAACTTGACCGGAGTAGAGTCCTCTAAGCCAAATGCGAGCGGTTGCTTGACGACCGGCGCCACCGGTTGGGACTCTTGAGTAGCCTGTTTGGATTTCTCATCTTGCAGTATCTGCGACGAGGCTAATAGGGCACTCGGGAAAAGAAGTGAAATCGAAATAATGAGCGAGCAAGCCATTCTCATGGGCTGGACCTCCTTGGGCTCATCTGTTGCGGGGATTTATTGCCTTAACAATCTACCTAAAGGGATAGCGTGTCAAGGAGAGGCGATGCGGTGGTTTCCGAATAAGTATTATTCACATGCGATGACATAAGTCGTTGATTAAATCTTCCCGCCAATCCTTCTCAAAATTTCCGCCAGCGCTCGCATGTGCGAATCGTCAGATGTAATAGGTTCGTCTTTGGCAGGAGCGACCGGAATAGTCATTCTCTCTCGCTGCCAGATTTTCAGAATTTGATGAATTTCTGGACTAGGGCTGGAGTGCTTTAGCGGTTCGCAAGGCCATGCAGAGCTTTCTCTATGATCTTGGCGAGGCGTTGCGTGCAATTGAGCGCAGCGGCTCCCTCTATGATGTAACCCTGTGTTCCAAGCATCTGGGTCGAGGTTCAACTCCGACCATTACTCGTTGGGGATGGAAGGGCTACTCGTGATGTACCTGCACAGCCTGAGGCCCGGCCTTCATCTGCCCTTGAAGCACTTCCCAAAGCCTCTGTGCCAGTGTTCTGAGGTCGTTTATACCTGCTTGATCGGACCCATGTTCTATTAATATCTGCTTCAAGTTACCCGCTACGCGGTGCTTGTTGAAACCAATATTATGAGCCGCCTTGAAGGCTCTCTCGTATTTCTTCGTTAATTTCCCAGCCTCAGCGCCCGGAGGATCCCCACTCTTTTCAGGGTAGGTTCGCTGGACCGCGGTGTGGTACACGCCCGCGTCAAGTATGTCTTCAAGTTCAAAATCATCTCCCTTTTGGAATACATCTCCTAGGTAGACGATTTTTTCGGCGGGGATGCCAGCATTTGTGAGGGTCGTCCTAATGTCCCTCCCTGTACTGTCGGCATCCAAGTACACGACAAAGGGGAGCCCGGACCGTTGGTAAAACATGGGCATCAAACTGCCGGTTTCAGAAACGCTGCCATTGATCACAATTTTTCGATGCTGGTCAGGGTGGAAGATGGCGAAGGCAGCCTCCAAGATTGGCCGATCCGCCGCGCCCTCCACAACAACATTAAAATCATTGGAGACAAGCGTATTCACTAAACTGGCCCCAATCGCAGAACGAACTGGTTCTAGCAGGTCAAGTGCTGTGCCACCTCCAATGGCTAGTTTCAGCACCTTTGTTCCTCTCATCTCAGGGCGAAGTTCTACGCGGCGCACTTGCTCTAAGTTAAATGTGTCAATCATCGCCGGAGAATGCGTGACATAAATGACTTGAGTCGTTCCAGGGAGCTTTTCCTCTAGAAATCGTTTAATGTCCCGTTGGCCGTCCGCATGGAGTTCTAGGCCTGGGTTATCGAGCAAAACAACCGTCGGCACCGTCGCGCTCACTTCACTTAGCAAGGCGCTGTAGAAGGAGAGATACCACTGGAACCCGTCGCTCCGTTCCGAAGGGCTTATCCGGCGGCTATAAGTATCGTCACTGATTGAAACAGAAAGCCGATCCTTCTCGATTCTGAAGTGGATGTTGTATCTTTCTTGCGTCCAGAATTCATTAATACCCCCTGAAATTCCGGCTCTATAGTGATCCTCGTAAGTTTCGCGTATCGGCGTGTCCGTTGCGCTTGAAAGTTCTTGAATCTTCTGTGAGGAGAGTCCGGCCACTTTGCAAAGGTTGGCCATTCCTTTGGACGTTCCTTCTGGGTCTTTTACGAAGGCGGCTACGTTCACTTCGTTCGGAATTCGATCTATGCTTGTGCTATGCAAAACGAACCGTGGTATTAGCTCGTGAAATTTGGCGCGTGGGTCGTTTTCAAGCGCCTTCTGAATTCGAGCCTGTGCAAGTTCAATTTCCTTCGTAGCAGCGACGATATCCGTTTGGATCGGTTCATCTTGTCCGGGGAGTGCCTTCAAGGCAGTGGTAAAAGTGGAAACCAGGTTGCCAATCGTCAAGGCATCGGAGAAATTTCCCGCTATGAATTGTTGCAGAAGTACCGTCGCCTGAGATAAAGACGGCGTAAAGGCCGTTAGTCTGGTTGCGTGAGCCCCCAGTTTTTCTTGGAGGGTATCAACACTCTTTTTTATACTGCCGACGTGCTGCGAAATATCGGGAGGCGTGAACTTAACGTCATTCTCGGCCCCATCCTTGTTCTTCGATTTATACGAGTAATGGCCATCGTAAAATCGCGTGACGCAAAACTCTTCTGTTTGCGCAGCGTCTGAAAGTATCTGAGAAAGAATGTTTCTCTCATCCATGTCAGGCGATAGCCAAGCTTGAATAATGGGAATTTTCGCGGCTGGCTTTTCCTCCAGGTCCGCTCGGAGGTGATTTGGAAGGTCGCTAGCTGAATAGCGATTCTTTTGATTTAGGGACGCAAGGGCGCGTAGGAATGTGGTCTTGCCTTGTTCGTTCTTCCCGACAAGGACTGTGACTCGATCCGAGAGCGGGACAAGCTCGCTGTCAACTATTGACCGGAAGTGTTGCACCCGAACGGAAGTGAGTTTCATTCTATTACCACACTATAGTCTTTGCTATGAAATAGTGTGTACAATCTACGTCAGCAATCGTCGTTCCTGCAAGTCATTTAGATCAGTGTTGGGTTCAACCGGGCTGTGTTTTGTTCTTAGCGGCTCTCGATCCTGCTCCTGTTAAATCACTGAGGCGAAATGTACGCTGCGTACCGGGTTCTTTGTATTTGTAAAACGCCTCGATGTACTCGGCATCGTGTTGTGTGTACTGCTGGTTATCCAGACTTCGTTGCCGTGGACGATAAGGGGACGCAATGGCTGCTGGAATCAAAGGGTGCTGAGACAGGTGAGGTGGCGCACAAGGATGCGGCGGCGATGCATTGGTGCGAAAACGCCGCTGCACTGACAAAGACGAAATGGAAGTACCTCAAGGTTCCGCAGAAGGTTTTCGAAACGCTTCAGCCGACCCGGTTAGAACATCTGGAAGCCCTACGTCCGACCACTTAGCTTTGAGATCGAGCGGCAACGGCCCCCCGATTTGTACGGCCCGTGCCTTCATTTCCTCAAAGCTTAGGTATCATCCGTCTCGTATCGTTCGGAATAGTGGCCAGTTCGAGAGGCACACCATGCTGCTTGAAACAGACTTCGTTGTCGGAAGAGATAATTTCGCCGACCTAATCATCAATCCGACTTCCTTCGATTCATTTTATTTTTTCTTTAACAAACGGGACAATCGCCTCGTCAAACGCTTTGTACTCGACAATACGCATCCGAAGGTTACGTATGGCTGCGAGGTCACTCTCATCAAGAAGAACGACAAATTCACTCCTCGTTTGCATTTCACAGTGAAGGATGAGACCGGAAAGTTGAAAAGAGTTCGAGCGGAAGCGAATGAAGAAACGATTCACTTGAAAGCATCAGTCAGTCTTAAAGATTGTTATGTCCAGTTCTGGGAACTCATCTCCTACCTGGGATCGCTTTCGGAAATAGAAATTCCGAGAGAGAGTTTCTCGCTCGTCTCCAAGGCGGAAGGCGAAATCGTCGCGGCAATCCGTCGGCGCAACACAGAAAGCATTAAAAGCATTATCAAGCAACTAGCAGAAGAAGTTTCGCTTTCCACAAGAGAGGTGAACGACTTACTGCAAAGGAAGAAACGCTTGTCGGATTTTCAACATGGCCTCAGCGAGAAAAGAGATGAAGATTGGTGGCAGAATTTCTTCGAGGAGAATACGTGGATTTTTGGGTATGGCTTGAACTATGTTGTCTTGCGTCTGGAGCAATCCCAAGTGCATGTTGGCGGGATGGACCTGGCTGGGAAAGGTGAAAAGATTCCTGACTTCCTTACAACTACCGGAGGGAATGTGAGTTTTACCGTCTTGATAGAAATTAAGACGGCGGAAACCCGACTGCTCGCGGGAACGAAGGCCATCAGGAGCGGGGCATGGAGCCTCAATAAAGATCTAACCGACGCGGTAGCACAGATTCAGGCTAGCGTTGAGGAGTGGGCACATTATGGGTCCAAGCATCCGACAAATAAGGAAAAACTCGAGAAGAAGAACATTCACACGGTTAAGCCGAAAGGGATCATCGTCGTAGGATGTCTCGATGAAGTTAAAGAAAACTTAGCAAAACGATCAACCTTTGAACTCTTCCGCCAGTCAGTGCACGGAATAGAAATTATTACTTTTGATGAGCTATATGACCGAGCGCGGTTTATCGTAGACCATACAACCTAATCTTTTGCGGGTGCTAAGGCGTGCTGGATTTGATCCACCGACGGTTAGTCTCTCTGACGATTCTGGTTGTCTTGTTGCATCCTCCTTCTGTAGCCTCCGGCCAGGAAGTTTGGACCTGGACGGATAGGAGTCATAAGACTAGAACGAGAGAGGATTTGGAGAAAATTCTTTCGGACCATAATCTCTGGCTTACATCGAACGGGTTGAAGGGAAGTCGGGCGGACCTGAGCAATGCGGACCTCACAAGTGTTGACTTGCGCGGTGTTGACTTAAGGGGAGCAGAACTCTCCGGCGTGATTTTAGTGCATGCCAACCTTCAATTCGGAAAGCTGGCATTCGCTAATCTGACGAAAGCGGTCTTTGGGAGCCATGAGCTGACAGCCGCGCCAAAGCAAATAAGGCCCGGAGTGTGGGAATACACTGCCACCATACGAGTGTTGCCGCCCCCGTGCTTTGATGGACCCCTCTCAAACGTACAGAACGCGAAGTTGTCCAACGCAAACTTCCAAGGGGCTGTTTTCGCGGGTGCAAGTCTCGTTTCCGTTGACATGAGCAATTCCGAATTTCGAGAAGCCCATTTCGAAGGAGCAATCCTTGACGAGAGTGATTTGACTAAGTCCTACCTATTTCAGACCCACTTCAATGGCGCCTCTCTTAATGCAACCCAGCTATACGCCGCTGGGTTACAGGGAGCTGATTTTTCGGGCACAAACCTCGACGGGGCCCGGTTGGTATCCGTCGATCTGACAGGCGTGAGTTTTGCTGGAGCGAACTTATCATCGACGGACCTTTGTAAATCTGTGTTCGAACCGCTCAACATTCCGCCGAATGTTCGAAGTAACGCAGCCGCTCAGGGACTTGATCTGGTTAGTTACCAGACGAACCCCGATGCTTTGGTCCAACTTCGGAAACAATTTGAAGATGGGGGGTTTCGAACACAGCAAAGGGAGGTCACGTATGCGTTGAATCGAAGGCAGGCGGAGTTGGACGGTACTATTCAAAGACTGTTCAAGAAAATTGCATTTGACTGGACCTGCCAATACGGAATGAATCCCGGGCGAGCTTTAGTGGTATGGGCTTTTCTGCTCGTGGTTTTCACTTCCTTTTATGTGCTCGCTATCCACTGGCCAGCCCGATTGGGAGTCATTTATCGCGTGCGAAAAATCGGCCCCACCGGACATGAAGAATGGATCGATGAACTGATCCTACCGGCCCCGATTACCCTTAGGTCGCGGTGGCAGTATCCCTTTCAAATGATGGGTCGGGAATTGAGGGTCGTTCTTTGGGGCGCATTCTTTAGCCTTGTTAGTGCATCCCACATAGGCTTCCGAGAGATCAATGTTGGCCAATGGCTGTGGTTGTTGCCCCGCACAGAGTACGATTTAAAAGCGCAAGGCTATGTGCGAGTAATCGCTGGGATTCAGTCGATAATCAGCCTTTTCCTATTTGCGCTGTGGGTGCTCACGTATTTCGGTCGGCCTTTCGAGTAGTCAGAAGAGGGATTGACCGCCCCTCTCGTCGAAGCCGCAGAGGATAAACAAGGAGCGACGCCGAGAAGTCTACGCGAACCATCCGGTGATTGAGCCGGCAGGACAACTCGATGCTAACAGCCTAGTGGACGTACTCAATTTACTTTTGTGGGCTTCGGTGCGGGCTGAGTCTGGGGTTGCTCCTGTTGTTCCTGCTTGGCATTGATCTCCGCTCTGAGGCGATCAATTTCGGCTTGCGTGAGGTTGCCGTAGACGGGCTTGTCCTTGTATTCCTCACCAGAAGTCCAGTTTTGCACCTTGGCGAGTTTCAAGAGCGCATCTGCGGCCTTGGCATCCTCGCGGTCCTCGGTGAGGCGCAGGGCGAGCAGGAATAGTTGACCCACGACGGCGTCTTTGGTGAGCCGGGGATTCGCGCCGATCTCGGCATAGTATTTAAGACGGGCTTCCTCTAGCGCATCTTGAAAGCGCAACCGGCCTTGAATGTTATCGGCCTGCTGCGGGGTGATGTCTATGCCCAACTGCTGGGCGGCTTGGCGCAGAGTTAGAATCCGTCTAACGATCAGCTCGATGGCGTCGAACATCCACGGTTCGAGCGGTTCGGGTTTACGGGGCATTTTTCTGTACTCCTTCTGTGTTCTGGAATGAGACTCCGAATTTTGGACTTGAAATACTGCTTGTGCTCTTATGTGTGGCAGGGCATGAAGGCTTGGAGCTTAAAGGGGTTTACGGCGGGGGTTTATTTGATTAAAACATATTGCGGAACGACAGAGAGGAACTGATGGCGTTGAAAGAAACAAGCCTGGGCGTAATTGACAAGATGAGCCGGGCAGAATTGAAGCATGCGATCATAATGTGTTTTGAGTACGCTCCCGATGCGACGCCAATTGACCGCCTCGCGGTTCTTCAAGAGGCACAATTCTACATGCGGGAACTGGAGAACCGCCGCGATTCGAGAACATCCCTTCGGGACTTGATCTTGGAGATCGTTGTCATCCTGCTGATCGGCGGGGAAATCATTCTGGGATATTACCAAGGGCGCAATGAGGCAACGGCTTCGGCGCTTGAATACCAAGTGCTCACCAATTTGCAGACAAGCTCGTCAGCCACGGCCAGCACCCTTACAGAGCTCCAAGCAACATCCAAGCAGATGAACGAAGCGGTGCAGAATGAGTTGGCCGTTGCGTACGAAGTTTCGCTCAACGTGAAATTCGACATCACGAGCGACCAAATCATCATAACGAATGAGGGACGGACGAGGGTGTCGCTGTGGGGAAGCAAAGTCGGGAAGAGCGGCATAGTCATGGAAAAAGTGCCACGGACACTTACGCCAGGCGTACCATATTTGATCACTGGTCATGAGGTGACGACGGGACTTACCGGCGTAGTTCCGAAAGGAGGCTTTCCGCCAGTGCCGTTCGTAATGTTCATAAAGAACGAGCGGGGGGAAGAGTTCGTGGCGCGGTACGAGTTTGCGCAAATGCTAATGATGGGGCCAAGCCAAATCCAGCCGATCATGCTCTCGATAACGCCGTTCGAATGGAGCAAGAAACGTTAAATTTGTTCACACATCATCAGGATAACGGAGCCACTTTCCTTTCCTTCTCTGCGGATTGTGCGTGATCTGCACGAACTCCATTTCTTCAAGCGGCAAGCGTTCGGCTGGGTCGGCGGATTCGGCGGCTTTCTGCAGCCGGTTGAGTTCGGCGACGAGAACCGCGTCCTTGGCCTTATCGCGGGGTTCTTTTTCCGCTTTGATCTGCCTCCATCGCGGCAAGTGCGTGTCCCAAAGTCGGGTGGTGAGGAACGAAGCGTCTTCGGGCGGCTCGGCCGCGAACTTATAAAAGCCCGACACTTTCACGTCTTCCGGCAACGCGCCGTAGTGGGTATCGAGCCTTTTTAGGTCCGCCTTGAGGTCGTCCCCCACGATAAAGCTCTGGTCGTCGCGGAGAAAGAGCGGGACTACTCGCTTATGGAGCTTGTCGTTGGAAACGAAAACCATACAGAAAGGCAGATAGTACAGATAGGCGATGTCAACTTTGTTGTCGGCTTTGCCGGGCGGCCGGTTGCGTGAGATAAGGTCCGCTGCGACGGCGAGATTGAAAAAAAGGTCCACGCCGTACACGTGCCGAAAATACGGGGCGAATTCGCGTATCGGACGGGAACCGGCCGCCTCCCAGCGGGCGACAATTTCCACTATCCGTGGTTCGGGGACGCTGAGAAGGTTCAGGCCGAACTTCAACGCGGTTTCGGGCGATGAGCCGTCTATGTAGGCGTCCGAAAGGATTTTCACCTGCGCGACATTCTTCGGTTTGCCGAGCGGAAACCATTTCTGAAAAAAGGAATAGGTGTGCTGATGGTCTACGCCGCACAGATTGCGGCGCCATTGCTTGGCGATCTGCCGCTCAACGTCGAGGAACTCCCGGTTGTACCAGCGCTCCAGCGCTTGTTCCTCAGGGGTCTTTTCGAAATAGATGCCGCGCTTTCCGTCGAGTTCGACAACCTTGCCGAAATCGCGGGGAATCCGGCCGTCGAGTGGAATATGGTGGCCGTAGAGGTCGCCGCCGAGAATTTTTTCGTGATGGGCACACGCTGTCGCCTGCATGTCGGGGGTCTTGAGGGCGAGATGGCCTACCACTTCGTCGGGCGTCTTGCCCTTGCCCACCTCTTTTTCCAGGTCCGCGAGGGTCTCCGCGAAGAAGAGCGGCGTGATGTTCGTCATGTAAAAATTGTCGAGCCAGTTGCTTTCGTCCAGGCTGAGGGCTTGGAGCGCCGACTTATCGAAAATGAGGATGGGACCGGCTGGCATGTCCCATGATACCGGCTCGAACAAACAACCGCCATGTGAACCTCTATCTTTGAAAGGTCTTGCAAGAGGACGCTGATCTTCTTGAAGTCGCCCACCTCGCACACTACCTCGATACATTGGTGACGGGCCCGCCCCCATCGTGCGGTAGAGCGTCTGCCCCTAAGTCGGCCCGCTGGAAGAAGCCCGGCGGGGTATTCGGGGGATTCCGGTTAGAGCGAATTTTCAGAGAATTGCTGAGGTTTGTCAGAACGTTCACAGACAGGATTTCCGGCATAAACGGTACGCTGCGAAGCAGCGGCTCGCCCCCGACAATCTGAATTCACAATAACCGGAGGAGTTTTGGCGATATTCCCAAACGCAATCCGCCTTTGCAGACATAGCGCCGGCGGTCTTTGGGCCTTAGTCCGTCGTGCCTAAGCCATTTCTGGCGGGCATCCCGGCGCATCTCCTTGAGCGCCCGTGATCGGTACAATGACCGAATTTGGCGCTCGGTCAGGCCCTGAACACCGAGGTGGTCTAGGGCCTGCCGAAGTGAGATCGAGCTATCGGCCATCAGCGTGGCCAGAGCCTGAAACCAAGGCGCCAGCACACGTGGACGGCCGGCCCGCCTGGGACCGCGCTCCCGCACCAGTTCCCCACGATCCTTGAGCAGAGGGGCGAGGTTCGAATCGCTAGAAGGGTGCGGCCTCTCGGTGCGCTCGCTAAGATTCGGGCTGTGTGCTTCTTGTTCGGTCCATTGCCCTTGTGGTTGCTGGGAGTTGGGCTCCGGGACTTCTAGCGCCCACTCTTCGGCCTGCTGGACGCGGATGTAGTCTTCTACTAGCTGGCGGGAGGGATGGCGGATGCCCTGTGCGCGAAGGGCTGCTTTGGCGTCTGATTCGTTCATGGTTTTTCTTTCGGGCGTAACTGGAATAGGTTGCTTTATTCGTTGATAGGTTCAATCTAACTGCACTACACTCGACCACCTGAAGCGAGTGAGTTATCAAATGCCGCTTTCTGCAAAGGCCAATGAAATCCGCGAAAGCGTTGTGAACGATGGCAAAGGCGATTATTGGTTTGGTGTCACAAAGCAATTCGTCGAAAAGAAGAAGCAGTACGAGCCTGGGCCAAACTTCAAATATGACCACCACGGTCTTGCAAAAAGGCTCAAGGCCGAGCTGTCAGGCCAGATTGACGATGTTAACGACGGCCACTGGGACGAGTTTGCCGCATGGTTGTTCGAAAATGCGCCTGCTCCATGAACAGCGAGCTTTAGTCGGCTTCCGGTCCCAAAATCGAACACCCGCTCTGGGAAGTAGGTAGAGTATGTAGAGAAGACGGCTTGCGGGGCGCGTGCATACAGAAGAATTCTCTATACACAATGATGCCTGAGCGGGGCCTGATTCTCTACCTACTCTATCTATCTACGGGTTTAGGCGCTCGTACTGGCCTCTACCAACCTGCCGGATTAGCCCAACCTGAATACACTTCACCAGGAATTTCCGGGTGGGGTCATCGGCTCGGTCATAAACCTGTTTGGCCTCTTTGAACGCGAACTCCTTGGGTAGCTTCTCCAATGCGGCGATTTGGCCTTTGTTTCCGAGCAACGCAAGGTCGGCTATTCGTCTATACCCCTGCGCCTCTCCATCGCCATCGCAGATGCGCTCTAGATAGATGGGTCCGGTCTCGCCCCTGATTCTCTGATGCCAGCGGAGAATTAGGGCGGGTTCGGCTTTGCTTTCAGAAGTTCTACCATCCGGCAAGGCTGCGGCAATCCGCGTATGCGACTGATTGATGATCGAGCTATGTCCCGCAGTTTCCTTGAGCCACATCATTAACCGAGTATCTTCGCTATCAAGCGATGGCACACCATTTTCGCCCGGCTTCTTTACGTGATGGATTATGAGGATGGCCACACCGTACTTGCGTGCGAGGGTGTTTAGGTGCTTCATCTGCTCGCCAGCGTGCTCGGTTTTTTCAAAGTGCGGATCATGTGAGCGCATTGAATCGACAATTAGCAGTGATGGTTTGCCCTGGCAGACGCCTTCGATGCTAATTGAGCCTGTGCCATCGTGATCTGGCGTCCACACCAGGAAGTCTTTCGGAGCCTCTGGCAGTTCGAGGAAGCGAACAAGTTGCCCACGCGACATCTGGCTTTCTTGCAATCCATTCTCATAGTCGGCGTAAACGACCGGGCCTTGCACGGTTTCCATTCCAAGGAACGGGATTCCAGCGGCAACGCAGAGACCGAGTTGGTAGGCAAGTGGGGATTTTCCGAGTCCGCTATCGCCAATGAGGAACGAAATGGCCCGTTTGGGAATAAGCCCGGCCACTATTCCGCCAGAGCCTGAGAATTCGTGAGCGCAGAGCGCGTCCACGTCTTGCGGGCGGAGTAGATGATTTTCGATGCGCCAGATTTTTTTGTCTGTCGTTTCAACTGTGGTGAGATCGGCGGGGGATGGTACAGCGGCGCGTTCAGCGGTAGCTGTGGCGGGAGTTGTCATTGCGTTCAGTTTGAGTACCTTTCGAGTTCTGGAATTTTGTTTCGTAGAGCAGGGTTTTGGCCTGTTGGATGGCAGCCGCAAATTCCCGGGCGGGAATGGTTGCGCCACCTGTGTAGGTCCGTACCGTACGGCTGGCCTGCTCGTCCGTGTTGTCAAAAACAAAGACGACGCGACTACCCACGGGCCGAATATCGGTGAGCCGGATGCCCACCGCCAGCAAGAAGGCCGCCGCGTACAAGTCGTTTTCGATGTGGTCTATTCGCATGTCAGTTCCTTTCGAATTTTGCTGCTATTCGCCGCGTTCGCGTTTGTAGCGGGGGTTTTCGGCGTCGCCGTCGTCGAGAGGTATATCGGCAATTCGGTCACCCAGTGCGGCGATGTGTTCTCGACGCCGCTCCGGAGGCAGAGAGTTAATTTGTGCAAGACTTAAGATGCTGGCAGAGCTGCTGGCCGATGTTGATGTCGAGGAGCCACGATTGCCGGGCTGCTCATAGGTTCGAGCGGTTTCATCGAAAATCTCATATAGCTCAGGCAAGCTGTCGGTGCCCATCCCGGATTCGGCATTTAGGATGGCGCGGGCGACTGCGGGCCTTTGCTCGATAAATTTCTTGCAAATCTCCGGGTCTCGGTATCGCTCAACAAAACCGGGACGGCTCGCTTCTGTTTTGCGGATTGCCTCTGCGGTCAAGTTCTGTACCACGGCTTGGCCCTGTTGAAGGGCTTGGTAACCGCGGATCAACTGCTCGGAGGCGATTCTTTCGACCTGCCTTACCTGAGCGGTGCTCAGAGTAGGCTCGGGCGGAGTCTCCGCAAATAGATCGTCGAATTCATTGGTATAACTCACTGGCTTGTTCCTTTCTTCGATAGGGATGGGGAATTGGCGTGAATCTTCGGCCAAAAATAGAATGGTGAATCGGTGGAAACTGGGGTGTTGGGTGGACTAGCTGTGGACTTCGGCTCCGGCCCTCATGATAGCGTCAAGCTGCTGGATTGCAGCCGAAGCCTTGTCCGCAAGGAATTCAAAGGCTCGCGCCCGGTCCTCATCACTTGCGACCGGCGCGTCCACCTTCCATACGCCACGCGGCGTGAGGTAAATCCGAATTACGGGTTCGATCATCGCTTCTCCTCCTCTCCCCCTTAAGATTCTTTACCAACAAAGCCATTTTCGCGGCAGCCTGGCTCAATCTCAACCGCCTAGCAAGTCCAACAACTCATCGAATACGGGATTTCCGTCGGCAGCGGCAGTCTCAAAGGCTTCGTGAAATCGTCTCTTGAGAGTACTGGCCTGCCGAGCGTTGACGCCATAGACGGTTTCGAAAATCTCGGTTATTACGCGCTGCCGGTCACGCATGGTGTCAGGGAGTAAATCGTTGTCCACAAGCTCAACAATCTGCTCAAGCACCTCCCAACCATCCTCTCCCACCTCCTCTACGATCTGCTCCTTCTCTTGGAAGATAAGCTCAACTGCTTCGTCATAGCGATTACGTCCCTGCTCAGGGTTCTCTGGCAAGATCTCAAACAGAGTAAGGTGGCCGTCCTCCGAGACTTTGTCGTCTCCATATTGGACGAGGCGTCTCGACTCCTCGCGGACTTTGCAGCGTACAGCGTTACCAACATCCGCATCGGTGTGGAATCCGCCGTTTAGAGCCGTTAGTATGACTTCTGGAACAGGCAGTGAATTCAGGTCGCAAAGGCAGTCAACGAGAGCGTCCATCATGGCTTCGCGTGTCTCCTGAGCGATTCCGCCATTGCGCTGTTTTGTCTCTGGATAACCACGGGGAAAGAGGCCAGAACGATTGCGCATCTTAGTCGCGTTCCAGCAGCAGGCTAGCAATCCGTCAAAGGCATCTGCTTTGTCCTCGTCATCGGCAGCCAGGAACCACCTGAACGTCAGGTAATTTGCTTTGTTCGGGCAATTCTTGAGCCGCCGGCAGACTTCTGCTCGCACGCTAGCGAGCATCTCTGGATCGGTCCCTAATTCAGCCAGTTGCTCTTGCTTCAGGTTCTCAAGACTATTCGGGGAAGGTTCTACAGAGGTAAATTCTTCGACTGTTCCGTTCATCGTTGGTTCGGTTCCTTATCAAGAACGGGCCGTTTCGCACGGCGAAATCGGCGTGCGTATGGAGAGGATGGGCAGTTCTGCACTCTATAGGCGCGTTCTGAAATATAGTTGCTTAGGTAGGACGATTCGGGGTGTGCCTTGAGGCCACGTCCTGGGGCAAGATGGCTGTATCCCTGCTTCCTTAGATGCGACTTACAAGGCAAAAGCGTTTCCAGCCCCCGGCAGGTTGGCTTGGGTATAAGCGGCTTAGGTTTAAGAGGCCGCGGGGTCCGCCCTCAACACCCATTACCATCGAACCACTTTCGCGGCAGTCCTCGGGGAGCATTGGTGAGGCGTCGCTGTCCACCGTCGCTGGGCTTCCATCCGTAGGCGGGAAAATCGGTTCTCGCCGCTTCGCTATCCAGCGTCGGATGGTGCGGTCAGTGATCCCGACAAGCTGGCACGGTTCGGGCGTGGAATACAGCTCTTGCGACAAGGGGTTACTCCTGAAAGGGGGGATAGAGGAAATTCGGGGCTCAACTGCGACCGGGACAGGGGATTGGGACATGCACGGCTTTCGAAGCAGACACCGAACGGCAGTTCGCCCGATGTCGTCAATAAGACGCTTCTGGAGGGGGATATAAGCTAAAAAAAGAATTCCCGGATATAAAACTCCCCCATCTCATGTTCAAAGTTGAGGCTCTCCTACCGCCACCCACAAGTACGATTCATCTAAGGGGTTTTGCAACCTCGCATGGCCTTCTGACGCCATATATACCCCCTCAAAACGGGTTTTTGCAACCTACCAAGCTAACCGGCCTTCTTCCCCTCTTATATGCAGCGCAGGGGCAAAATACAACCAACAGGGCAAAATAGTTGAAGATTCTTGCGTTCCAACGGAAAGGAATACGATTGAAAACCTACAGCGTATATACCTTGGCAGAAAGCGTTTTTACAAACGGGATTGAGGATTCTGAGAGAGAGTCGAAGGAACTGTTAGGGAACCCCAGCGAGGCGGTGCCACAGCGGATATCGTTTCACTGACTTATATGCATTTTGAGGGGGGTTGGCAACCAATTGGGCAAAAATAGTGGAGCGTCGGCGAATCCTGTAACGTGTTTTCTCCCCTACAAAAAGTATGCCTTTTGGAGGCAGAGCCAGTCGGCGTCTTTGGGGCCTCTTCGCGCACAACTTCCAACGCAAAAGGCAACGCACTCCAACCAATCACACCTCGGGGCTAGACCGCAAATTTTCAGAACCAGGTGATCCAGCCCGGTGCAAATTACGTTGCAAATTGCACTGCCGACCCGGCCCGGAAGAGCACGGCAGGTTCCAATCCAAAGAGATTGACTCCAAACGACTTGGCGAAAACAGGTTCGTTTCCTAAACCGTTTGTCGGGAGTTCGAATCTCCCCAGCCCCACCAGCTTATTCCTGATTCGACAGATTAAAAATAACCCGCGTGCAGGGTCTGGAATTTATGCCGCAGGTGACAACGAAGGTGGCAGAATGGCGCCTTTGTCAGCGTATGATACCGGCAGTGATATAATGTCCGCGAGGTGCGCTATGGACAAGTCAACTCTGATAGCCACATCACTCACGGTCCTCTTCGTATTGGGTTTGGTCGCCTATCGATTGCTTTGGGCTGCATCCTCTGTAGCTGCCATGGCTGGGCTCGGTCGATTTTCAAAATTGCCAAAGGGTGTGCGAAACTGGCTTTTTGGCGAACACAAAGATGCCTCCAATTGATGGCGAGAATTGCTTTTCAGTTTGGCACGCCACCGTTCAGAGAGTTGAAATCTTGAAAGCAACTGCCACACGTAAAGAAGAAAGAGTGAACCAACCGATTCCAATTCGCGCTCGGCCGGTAAACATAACCGTGCTTGCCATCCTGACAGGGCTTGCTTTGGCGATCGCGCCCGTATGCGCACCGCTTTGCGCTGCAAAGATTTGTCCTCCCGGTGCCGGACAAGGGCAGTGCCACGAGATGCCCAGTATGGGAGCCGGCGGCAGCGAACGGTTTGTTGCGCCGAATAAGCCCTGCGGCGCTTCCGAATTTTCCGCGGTGCTCGTCAAGGCCGGCGAGCAATCCTTGCTTTCGCCGGAATTACGGAACGATCCCGCGCAAGCGCTTATCAATGGCTCGTCCGCGCAGAGCCTTGCTAGCCTGCATGCAAGCCCAGAGCGTTGGGTCGTGCATCGAGTTCCAATAGAGTCAGCGAATTTCCTTCTTTTGACCACGATTCTTCGCATCTGAAGTTCTTCCTCCGAATCTATCCACCAAACGTAGTCCATTCATCCAGAGCGTGAGCGTCACGCTATCGCCGCGCGCTGAGAAATAACGGCCCGCCTCGGAATGCGAGCCCTGCCTGCACTCGAAGAAGGGCAGATTCGTCGGGAATTGTGGACCAACCCAAATCGTAAACAGTGTGAATAGCAATCAGGGAGGCAAGAATGAGCGGAACGAGAAGAAGATTTTTTCGGGATGCGGCGTTTTTCGGGGCCGGATTCTTGGGGTTGTCGGAGGCACTGCGCGGCGAAACACAAGTGAGCGATCCGCAGGCGGCGCGCGCCATTGAACAAGGGCGCCACCACAGTCCGTATGGCAACCATAAGAAAAAGGAAGCGCCGACGTCAGGGCCCGACCCGTTCCTGCCGATGGTCACACCGGACGTGGCGGACTTGCCCCACGAAATGGATGGCGGCGTGAAAGTCTTCAAGCTGGTCGCAGAGCCGGTGAAGCGGAAAATCGCGCCGTTCAAGACCATCGATGCGTGGGGCTACAACGGAAACTGTCCCGGGCCGACGATTCAAGTGCAACAGGGCGACCGCGTGCGCATCGTGTTTGAAAACGAACTGCCGGAAGCCACTTCGATCCACTGGCACGGCCTCGAAGTGCCCATCGAGCAGGATGGCGTGCCTTGGATCAGCCAGAAGCCTATCGCGCCGGGCGAAAAATACGTTTACGAATTCACGGTGCATCAGGAGGGGACGTTCTTCTACCACTCCCACGGAGCGATGCAGGAAATGATGGGCATGATTGGATTTTTTGTGGCGCATCCCGAAAGGAGTTACAAACCGCGGGCAGATCATGATTTTGGAATGATCTTGCAGGAGTGGGCCGTCTTGCCGAACAACAGCGTCCCGAATACGGCGGCGATGGAATTCAACTGGCTGACGTTCAACGGAGTTTCGGCACCTGCGATTACGCCCATGATAGCTCGCCTGGGGAGCCGCGTGCGGTTGCGCATCGTAAATATGGGGATGGACCATCATCCGATTCATTTGCATGGAAATCAGTTCGTAGTGACGGGAACAGAAGGCGGGCGCGCGCCGGAATCAACGTGGTATCCCATGAATACCGTGCTTGTGGGCGTGGCGCAAGCGCGCGTCGTGGAGTTCGAAGCGAAGTATCCGGGATCGTGGATGGTCCATTGCCATCTGCCGCACCACATGATGAACAGCATGATGGATCTTCTGAAGGACCGCGCGATCGAGACGGCCAACACCAACGACGCGAAAGCCCTGAGCCAAATGGAGACGTTGGCGAAAAGCGTTCCGTTCGAACACGTCCACCACTCTCCAATCGCGGCGAATGCTAACGCCGTGCCAGGGTTTCCGCAGGATGCGTTCATGGAAATGGGGATGGATGATGCCGTGGCAAAACCGGAGACGCACGGCCTGCCGCCAAATTGGAGCGCGGGGATGATGGGCATGATGACATTGATCCGCGTTCTGCCCGATCGCGAGTACGAAGAGATGACGCAGCGAATTAAAAATACGCGCACGTCAGAACAGAAGGAGCGCTCTCATGCGTCGTAAGAAAAAATCTCCATGCGATGGCCTCTTCTCTGTGTTCTCTGCGACCTCTGTGTTGAAATCCCGATTAACCTCATCGCTATCCCAAATGCGAAAGAAAGCTCTGACGTTCGCCACATCGTTTCTCTGTTCCACCACACTGGTAATTGCAGCCCGGGCTCAAGAAAAAACACCGCCGATGAAGATGAACCAACAAATGCAACACCAACACGGCAATGTGCCGCTCGTTAAGCCGGAGTATCCGCGATTGGGGCGTGCGCAGGAACTCGCGGGAGCGAACGCTGTCACGCTGGAGCAAATGGAGAAAATGGCTGGCGAAACGAATCCCACATTGCGCCAAGCGGAAGCCGAAATCCGCGCAGCGAAGGCGCGGCAGCTGCAGGTAGGACTCTACCCAAATCCTTCCGTCGGTTATACAGGAGATGAGATCCGAGGCGGCTCGGTCGGCGGAGGCAAGCAGGGATTTTTCGTGCAACAGACGATTGTGACAGCCGGAAAACTTGGCAAGAGCCGCGAGGTTTTGGGCTCAGAGTCCAAGTTGGCGGAGATTGAAGCGCAGGAACAACGCACGCGCGTCACAACCGCGGTGAAGATGGCGTTCCTGCGCGTATTGTCGGCGCAGGAATGGCTGGAGGCACGGCGCGATTTGGCAAAAATTGCAGAAGATACTGCGCAGACGCAAAGAGAATTGATGAACACCGGCCAGGCGGACGAATCCGAAGTGCTGGAAGCGGAGGTCGACGCGCAACGCATGCGCATGGCGGCGCGAATGCAGGAAAACACCCTGCGCGAAGAGTGGCGTTCGCTGGCGGCGGTGATAGGACAGCCAGATTTGCCGCTCGCAACGCTAATGGGCGATCTGGAAAGTGGCTGGCCGGAACTAAATGAAGAAGAAGCCGTCGAGACCATCGCGAAACAGAGCCCTGCCGTACAGATCGCAGAAACCGCGACGCGTCGCGCACAAGCCGTCCTGACGCGCGCCCAGCGCGAGCCCATTCCCGACATATCGATCCGCGCCGGAATGGAATATAACCACGAAACATTGGGAAGCGTGCCATGGGCCAAAGGTTGGGAGGGATTGGCGGAGGCCAGCGTGCAGATTCCGATTTTCAACCGCAATCAAGGCAACATCGTGGTGGCTCTCGCGGATATGGACCGCGCGGAGCAGGAAAAAATCCGCGTAGCTCTTACGCTCCGCGAGCGCGCTGCAACTGTGGTGGATGAGTACGCAAACGCGAAGTTAATGGCCGTTGAGTATCGCGATGAAATTCTGCCGCATGCCAAGAAAGCCTACGGCCTGTTGGTGGATAAGTATGGGCAAATGCTGGCCTCTTATCCCCGGGTATTGGACGCGAAGCGCAAACTCTACGAACTGCAGATCGAGTACATCGCGGCGCTGGAAGGCGTGTGGACTAACGGCCTGGCTTTGCAGGGCTACTTGCTGACGGACGGGCTGGAAGCGCCGTCGCGGCCCGGCGAAGTCGATCGGCCCATCCGGGAGACCAACGTGCCCATGCCGGAGCGCAGTATGTCGCCTGGCGAAGGGCTACCGCGGCCGTAACCGCCCGTCTGCCATATATATAAGGTTCCCAGAAGACCGGCTCAAGGATGGACGCCCGAGCCGGTACCGTTCCAGCCTGGGTGGAGCACGTGTCGAGTGCGAAACACTAGTACCCCGGTAGCGTTGACCAACTGAAAATTTAGTGGGTACTGTGAATGATAGGGCGCCCGGGTGTCAGCAAACGTGTCCTCGACGGACCGCCAACTTGATATTCGAGAACAGCTACCCGAGATGTGGGCGGACAAGGTTCAAGTCGCGCGCTCGGGTGACCACATAAGACGATGACAACAGGTTTAAAAGCAGGACGTTACGAAATTGTGGGCGAGCTGGGCCGCGGCGCCATGGGTGTGGTCTATAAGGCGACGGACCCGGTGATTGGACGCACGGTCGCGGTCAAAACCATCAAATTGAGCGAAGAAGGCACGGGATTGTCGCGCCCGGAACTGCTGACGCGGTTCCAGACCGAGGCGCGCGCCGCAGGTTTGCTGACGCACCCCAACATCGTAGTGGTGTTTGACGCAGGCGAGGAAGACGGCCTGTACTACATCACAATGGAACTGGTGGAAGGCAAGAGCCTGCAGGCGCATCTCGATGGCGGGGTGGCTTTTGCGCTGCCGCGCGTGCTGCGCATCATGGAGCAGACCTGCAGCGCGTTGCAGTTTGCGCATGAGCGAAACGTCGTCCACCGCGACATCAAGCCGGCGAACATCATGCTCACGGGTGACGACACGGTGAAGGTCACCGACTTCGGCACAGCCAAAATTTTGCAGTTCGGCACCATGCAGCAGACAGCTCATGTCATGGGCACCCCAAGCTACATGTCGCCCGAACAGGTGAAGGGCCGCGCAGTAGATGGCCGGAGCGATATTTTCTCGCTGGGCGTGCTCCTGTACGAAATGGTGACCGGCGAGAAGCCGTTTCCCGGGCAGAACATCACCACGGTTATCTACAAGATTGTGAATGAAGAGCCGGTTCCCCCGCGTCAGATTGACCCGTCCATTCATCCGGGGATCAGCGCGGTGGTGATGAAGGCGCTGGCAAAAGAACCGGAAACGCGCTATCAGAGCTGCCGGGAAATGCTCGAGGATTTGCGGAATTACCGCAACATCGCGCCCGGGGGAAGCCCGGATAAGACCATGGTATCGGGCGTTCCAGGTGGACTGGGCGCGCCGAACGCCACGCTGCCACTCGCGGGAACGGGAGTGGGAGCGCAAGGCGGCCGAAGCTTTCTTCCGCAAGATCCCATGACCGTGGCAACGACGCGGTCACTCAATGAGCGAGCTTCCAGCCCCACGCAGACACCTGTCGTGCGGCGCACGGGGCCAATTACACCGCTTGCCCCGATGGAAGAACCAAAAAAGAAGAGCGTCATCGGGAGCATCTTCATCGCTTTGCTTCTGATTGGATTGATTGCCTACGGTGTGCAGAAGCTACGACCCGTGATTGAAGAGGCCCGGCAGATTAACGCCGCACAAAAACGCGCCGACAGGGATTCCACAGCGGCGGCTGCGCCGACAGATGGCGGAACAAACACGACTCCTGCGGTGTCTGTGTCTGCGGGAAATGAAACACCGCCAGCAGCGAGCCCCGACGTAGTCGCGGCGGAGAAGAAGCCGGCAGAAACTCCCGTAGAAAAACCCGCACCGAAGAAGAGCGAACCGGTTGTGAGCGCGCAGGCCGCGGAGTACAAAGGGCGAATTGAAGAAGCTATCTCGGAAAAGGGTTTGACGGGACGTGCCAAAGTGCAGGCGATTGGAAGCACGCTGATCTTGGCGGGAAAGCTGCGTCCCGCGGAACATGGGGCACTGCTGAAATTCTTGCGCGACGCTCCCGCGAGCGTCCGGGTGGTTGATCATATCGAGTATGAAGACGCGCCGGTCGCTGACAATACACATGACGCGGATGGAGGGCACCCTGTTCCGACAGGGGGCCGCGGCGCGATTCACGTGGTCACGGATCTGGTTGGAGCCACCGCAATTCTGCGCGGCCCGGCAGGCCGCGTCGTGAATCAGTGCCAAACACCATGCAGCTTCAATGAGCTTGGGCCCGCGCAGTATAGCCTGGAAGTGCAAAAAGAGGGTTACCAGCCGATGCAGACCGCGCTTCAAGTGAAGGCGGGAAGTGTCGTCGATCAGAAGGTGACGCTCGAATCCCTCGCAAAGGGATTGCTCCTGACAAGCAAACCCGCGGGGGCGGATGTGTTCATCAATGGAGCGAAGCAATCCGGCCAGACGCCGGTGACGCTGCCACTTGCGCCGGGCTCGTACAACCTGGTGCTGCGTATGCCGGGCTACGACGCTTATGCCGGAAGCGTGCAAGTGAAAGACAATATTCAGACACAGCTTGACGTGCCATTAAAGGAAAAATCCAACGTTAAGGTGGCGTGGGCTGATGTGGAAACGACTCCCAAAGGCGCAGAGATCTTTGTGGACGGACAAACAACAGGACAAACGACCCCAGCCCGCGTGCAAGTGCCGTCCGGCCTACACACGGTAACCGTCAGACTTAATGGCTACCAACAGGTGAGGAGAACCTTCCAGGCCGTAGAGGGCAGTACGGTCCACATCACCGATGTGACGCTGCAGCCGAAGTAAGATGTATTGGCACCCGATGCACCGGGTTGGCAGGTTGAAAAGCCGGTTGCAGAGTGCCGTTTGTGCGGTTCCTCCCTACTAAGAACGTAACTTTTTGTAACCGCCGCTTGACTCGGGTTCCAGAACCACGAAATCAACCTATTCAAAACAAGCAACTTAGTTACTAAATGAGGGGGCAGGCAGCGTGCTTGCCTTATAGATAAGGCTACCCTGCCCTCGCGAACCCGTCCCTTTGGGGGTAGGCAAGGCAGAGTTCCTTATTCAACCGATCGGTTGAATACAGACGTCGGCTAAATGCTGGCGTCGGCTGAATGTGAGCTACGGAAGCAAGAGGGGAAAGCCTTGGTACTTCGGGCCATTATGCCGGTGGAGGAGCAGCGCTACGACGCTGAGTCGCACCCGCACGCCGAGCCCCAGGTACGGAACGCGTCGCGGCCACTTTCTGGCGCAGCGCCCAGCGTGAACTCCCCTACCCCGGATGCACGTACGGGGGGCCTCATCCATTCCTTGCGATGCCTTCATTTGTTGTTCCGCTCAGAGCGCCTCTACGACAGAAACCATCCTCGCCGGCTGCAGAGTTTGGACGCCTCGTATGAGACATTGCACGATCTCGCCGGCGCACTAAACGGCATTGAAATCCACATCGAGCGCAGCGGACTGGTGGCGCCCAAGCTCAGCGATGCGCACCTTCCGGATGTGCGGGGCGAAATGCAGTCTCTTGCGCAGGATTTGCAGCGCGCGGGAATTCAATCTCTGGCATTCGCAAGGCAATTTCATGTAGGCGAACTGGACACGCTCGCGCAACTCTTCAAAGCATCATTGCTAAGATCAGAGGAGGCTATAAAGCGCGGTGGGAGCAGCTGGTGGGCCGCACGATTCCTGGAGAATCGCGTGGAAGGGATTTCCATTAACACGCAAACGGAACGCAAAGTGGATACGGTGCTCGCCAGCCTGATGGGCGCGCTGGTGGCCTACGGCGGAAACTCGCCGCGTGAAGTCAACGAGACTCCCATTTTGCCGCCGGAAACCGACGATCTTATAGGCGCCTTGCGTTTGATTGGGCGTCTGACGCCGCCGCTTGAGGCGGCACGCGGACTTGCGCCGGAAGAAGCAGCACGAGCGATTCACGGAGCGATGGAAGATGCCAGCCGCGAGACGGTGCGCATGCTGCTTAGTTCGATTTCGCAGTACGCCCCGCGCGAGGGCGAACGCCCGCAGCCATACCTGCTGCGCCTTTCCGTGAGTTTGATTCTTGAGTTCCTCGGAGCGGAATTTGCCGCCGGAACGCTTGCGCCGGCTGCTGTGCGCCAGACGTTTCATAAACTGAGCGACGTGCTGGTCGCTTCGGGCGGATATACAGGCCCGCATTCTTCGCAACACTTGACGCTGCTGGCGACGACCTGGGCCAGCGACACGCACAGGGAACAAATTGTCGAAAAGTTCTGGCTGGAACTTCCGCCACGAGAGAAGTCCGCAGTGCTGCGCGGACCAGAGGTGTGGAGCGTGCCGGTTGTGGCGTTGAAGCGAACGCTTGGGCAATTGGCTGAAGCGGGAGCGGACGCTCCGCGACGCGAGGCGCGAAACATTCTGCTGAACTACTCGAGGCGGGTGGAAAACGAGAACGTCAATGCGCGGCGGGCGGTGGCGGCGGGATTGAATGAAATGACGCCGATCATGGAATCGCTCTGGCCCAATCAATTGCCAGAGGATTTGAGCCGCGGAACGATGAAGGCCCTGGAGAAGGAAACCATTCCGGAGACCGCGGCGCTGCTTGCGGCTTTCCTGGAGACGCTGGGACGTGTGGCTGTGATTCGCGCGGATTACGCGGGCTTCGAAAACATTTTGATCGGCCTGGAGCGCGTGCCGAAGGATAAAGAACACGACCACATGTCGGCGCTGGCGCACCGGCTAGTGGCACAGGACCGCTGGCTGCTTCTGGTGGATGCGGCGCTGGCCAACCGGCCGCTCGATCCAGTCTTGCCGCGGCTTCTGCAGCGCGACCCCGAGAGGCTGCTCGATCGCCTGACTCTACTTTTGACGGAGCCACGTGGCACGGAAATGGTGCCTGCGATGGCACGGTTGCTGCGAACTATCGGCGTGCCGGCACTGAACCTTCTTGAAACGCGGCTGTATGAAGCGCGGAGGCAGCGCGTCACCGCGGCGATCAAGCTACTAGCCGCTACCGACCCGGAGCGCTTACTGCGCGGCCTGGCGCGGGCGCTGGCGAGCTGGGAGTGGAATTTGCAGGATCTGGCGGTGAGCGAACTCTCGCGGCCGGCCAATGCCGTTTCGTCGCATAGCGCGGCTTTTGTTTTCTCTGCGGTTCTGGCGGACGCGCATCCGCTGGTCGTTCCGATGATGATCGATCAAATCGGCTTGGCGCAGGAAACTACCGCCGTGCCGCAATTGATGGAAATTGCCGCGGGCGAGCATGAAGTCTTGCGCGACCTCTTTGTGCGAATCAAGGCGATCGAAGCGATCGGGCGCATGCACGCAAGCGAAGCAGGGGAATTGCTGCGCATGCTGGCGGAAGGCCGCGAAGGGCTTGCGTTTGCCGAACCGTCCGGATTGCGCGCGGCGGCGGAAGATGCATTGGCGATGATTGAAAACCGGCCGTCTTCGGCGCGGGCGCGCGCGGCGTATGAAGCGGCACCGCAGACCAATGCCAGCTACGTTGTGCCTCGGAGGTATGTACGAGTCCCTCTGGAATCGCCCTTGCGAGCGCAGATTGATGGCTCGCAGGCAGGCCTGGCGCGCGTGAAGACCATCAGCCTGGGCGGGGCCTATTTGGAATCTCCGAAGAAGCTCAGCGTAGGAGATTCGATCAAGCTGGAGGTTCGCTCCGGGTTGCGCAAGATTCACTTCACCGCGGTTGTGCGTAATCTCGGTCCGGATGGCAGCGGCGTCGAATTCGTGCACATGAAAGATGAAGATCGCGAGAAGCTTCGCAAGCTGGTGCAACGCCACTTGCAGTTCTAAGCCCGCTCCTCCTCCCAAAGATCTCTCGCGCTTGCTTCTGGCTCGCGCATTGCGTTGTATGGTGTGCGAGGCCGGGGCCCCCTCCCCTTTTTTCGTAAGTGTTCATTCTAAAGAAACTTAAAGTCACTTATTTTTTATAGATTTACGCAAGTGTTCATTTCAAAGAGCTTGTTTGCCCCAATTTGCACTAAAATTGTGCAGTTCTCGTAAGTGTTGCGAATAAAAGGCTTAGATCGTTTGATTGGAAATGTGCACCTCCTCGGCTCATCGCTTAGGTGACCGCATACTTCTTCGCCTTGATATGCAATCGGACGGGTCACCGCATTTTCTAAGACTGCCATAGGAAGACCGATGTATCATTCGACATCTAGCCAGCGTACGTCACGTTCACCGTGCGAGAAATTATCGGGACCGAGGCGCAGAACTTCCAAGATTGGGTCATCCGCAAGTACACGAAATCCCATGGCAGATTGGCAAATGCGAGAAAAGCGGCCACTCCGAGGACCACGGCCGGAGCCAGCGGGGCCGACGCTCAAAAACTACATCACGCCCGCCGGGTTGCAGCGACTGAAAGACGAGCATTTGTTCCTACTGAGTCGCGAGCGGCCCGCGGTGGTGGGGGTCGTAGCGTGGGCTGCTAGTAACGGGGACCGCAGTGAAAACGCCGACTACCTCTACGGCAAACGACGGTTAGGCCAGATCGATTCGCGGATTCGCTTTCTCACGAAACGCATTGACGCGGCAGTGGTCGTCGATCCCGCCGCCCCGCGTCCGGTGTCAGCCGCGACGCGCGCCTTCTTCGGCGCAACCGTGACCTACAAGGATGCCGCCGGTCTCGAACACGTCGTCTCGATCGTAGGCATCGACGAGGTGGACCTCGACCGCGGCTATATCAGCTGGCGCTCGCCTCTCGGCAATACGCTGATGAAGTCGCGCCCCGGCGACCGCGTGAACCTGCTCGCGCCAGGAAAGACGGAGCATCTCGAGATCATCGAGGTCCAGTACGCGCCGATTCCGATGGATCCTTTCCGCGAACCGCTGGGGGCTCAGTCGACGCCCAAGGTCGAACGCTCCTAGACCAAGCCGCCCGACTCTGAGCGTTCCCCCGATCTTTGTCGTTTTTGCACACTGTGCAGTCCGGAGCCGGACAGCGAACGTTTGCAGTAACTGCTGGGCGATTCCTACGGTCAAATTAGCTTATGTCCGGCGATTCTGAGTGGATCACGGGCCACTCGGAAGTTGCGGGCACTTCGTCGGACCAGTACCGAGAAAC